>Ga0136612_10000183_pt1 | contig 18711 bp, 19 predicted proteins | sample AntDryUQ224A2306_2_FD_106644 | JGI IMG/M metagenome (GOLD analysis project Ga0136612, IMG submission 106644) | Polar desert sand microbial communities from Dry Valleys, Antarctica - metaG UQ224A (23.06) | ecosystem: Environmental > Terrestrial > Soil > Desert | place: Antarctica: Dry Valley... | reverse complement strand
GCGGGGCGTACTGCACCCTCACGCCTGTGGTTCTCTCGAGAGGCGTGCTGCATGCCGGGGGGCCGTATCGGTGCGAGAACGTGCGGATCACCGGGCGCGCCATGGCAACCAATACTCCGCCGAACGGCGCGTTTCGTGGCTTCGGCGCGCCGCAGACCGAGTTCGCGGCCGAGATGCAGATCAACCGCATCGCGGACGCCCTTGATGCCTCACCGCTCGATCTTCGCCGCCGGTGGGTTTACCGCGAGGGCGACGTCACGCCCACCGGCCAGGTGCTCCGCGAGAGCGTCGGCGGGATGGAGGTGCTCGAGGCGGCCGCGGACGACGCTGCATTTGACCGGACGCACGCGCAGACCCGGTCAATGCGCGAGGGTCGGACGGATGGCGCGCGCACGGCGACCGGTATCGGCCTGGCGCTGGCCTGGCACGGCGCCGGATTCACGGGCTCAGGCGAGGTCAAGCTGGCATCCGTCGCCAGTCTCGAGCTGACCGATGACGGAACCATCAGGATCCTGACGGCCTCGACCGAGATGGGCCAGGGCACAAAGACGATCTTCCCGCAGATCGTGGCCGAGGCGCTCGGCGTCGAGTACGACGAGGTCGAGATCGCGCCGCAGGACACCTCGATCGTGCCGGACTCCGGCCCGACCGTGGCGTCGCGGACCGCCATGGTCGTGGGCGGACTCCTGATCAAGGCATCGGAGAAGCTGCGAGCACGGGTGGAATCAGAGACTGGTCGCTCGTTCGCGCAGTCATACCGTGACGCCGGACCGATGCGGATCGACGAGCAATTCGTCCCCTACCCCGGCGAGCCGTTCGACGACAAGAAGTACACCGGCGATGCCTACCCGGCCTTCGGATGGGCGGCGGCCGTCGCCAGAGTCGATGTCGACCTCGACACCGGCGAGGTCGCGGTGCGCGACTGCGTCAGCGCCAACGACATCGGCCGCGTCATCCATCCGATCCTGGCCGAGGGGCAGGTCGAGGGCGGCACGCTGCAGGCCATCGGCTATGCGACCATCGAGGAGATGAAGCTGGTCGACGGGCGCTACCTGAACGATCGGCTGGCGACCTATCTCATCCCGACCTCGCTCGATGCGCCGCGCCTGAAGTCGATCCTCGTCGAGAAGCCTTTCTCAGGCGTGCCCCACGGCGCGAAGGGGATCGGTGAGCTGCCGATGGACGTCGGCGCACCCGCGGTCGTCGCCGCCATCCACGACGCGACCGGCGTCTGGATCCACGATCTTCCGGCAACGCCCGAGCGCATCCTTGCAGCGCTGACCGGGTCGGATATGCCGGCCGCCCCGGGCATCTCCCTCGACGCGCCGGCCCCAGAATCCCCGCCCATCGAGGACCTGCCCGCCGGCGGCGACAAGATGCCGTTCCGCGCCCCCACCGACCCCGGAGACCCTCGATGAGCTTCGCATTCACGGTGAACGGCGAGCAGGTCGAGGTCGAGGCAACCGGCACGCGCCGCCTCCTCGACGTCCTGCGCGAAGATCTTGGGCTCACCGGCACGAAGGAGGGCTGCGGGGAGGGCGAGTGCGGTGCGTGCAGCATCCTCATCGACGGCGCAGTGGTCGATGCCTGCCTCGTGCCGGTCAGCCAGGCGCATGGCACATCGGTCAGCACGGTCGAAGGCATGGCCGAAGACGGTCGTCTGAACATCCTCCAGCAGGCATTCCTCGAGACCGGCGGCGCGCAGTGCGGGATCTGCACGCCAGGGATGCTCATGGCCGCCGATGCGTTCCTGGCATCCGGATCAGAGCCGACCGACGACAACATCCGCGACGCCATCGCCGGCAACCTCTGCCGCTGCACGGGCTATACCAAGATCATCGACGCCATCGCGCTGGCAGCCGAACGGAGTACGCACCCATGACCGATATCCCCGAAGCGATCGACGACCACGACATCACGCTCGCCCTCACGCCCGGCCAGGTCGTGTTGCTGGTCATCGGCGTGTTCGTTGCCCTTCGCATCATCAGAGGCCTGCGCAGCTAACCGATGCCGAACGCCGTCGAACCACCATCCGAGTCCCCCGTCAACCTCGAGGCGGCATATGCGCTCCTTGCCGAGAACTCGGGCGCGGCTTGGCGACCGCTGGCCGGCGGAACCGATCTCATGGTCCAGATGACCGGCGAAATCGGTGAAGCGCCGGGACGCGTGCTCGACATTTGGGCACTCTCGGAGCTTCGGGGAATCAGCGTCGAGGCCGACGCGCTCGTGATCGGTGCATTGACGACCTACACGGAGATCCGTCGCTCCCCCGTCGTCGCCGAGTTCGTGCCATCGCTCGTCGAGGCCGCCGCGACGATCGGGGCTGCCCAGATCCAGAACCGCGGCACCATCGGCGGCAATGTCATGAACGCCTCGCCGGCCGGCGACACGCTGCCGGTCCTGCTCGCATTGGGCGCCGAGATGGTCCTCGGCTCGGCTGCCGGCGAACGGACCGTCGCCGCAGACGACTTCTGGCCTTCCTACCGCACGACGCCGCGTCGCGACGACGAGCTCCTGCTCCGCGTCCGAGTCCCGCTCGAACCGGATCGCCAGGTCCGCTTCCGCAAGATCGGCACCCGCCGGGCGCAGGCGATCAGCAAGGTCGTCATGGCACTCGCCTGGCGCTCTCCCGCTGTCGACGCACCATGGACCGATGTCCGCCTCGCTCTCGGATCGGTCGCCGCCACGACCATGCGCACGCCCGAGACGGAGGCGATCCTCGAGGGTTCTCGTCCAACCCGTGAGGCGGCCGACGCCGCTGCTGCGGTACTCAACGACGAGCTCCAGCCGATCGACGACGTCCGTTCGACCGCCGACTATCGGCGGGCGGTCGCGGGTCGCGTCCTGCATCGGCTTCTTCGCGACGCCGGAGGCTGGTGAGCCGGGGTGGAGCCTCATGACGTCCGGGTTTTCCCATCGGCCGCCACGTTTCGCGCCTGGCTGGAAGAGCACCACGACCGGACGCCGGAGCAGTGGGTCGGCTTCTACAAGAAGGGCGTGGAGAAGACGTCGATGACTTACGCGCAGGCGGTGGAGGAGGCCCTGTGCTGCGGGTGGATCGACGGGCTGACGAAGCGGATCGACGACGAGATCTACACCGTCCGCTTCACGCCGCGCCGGCGGACATCTAACTGGAGCGCGATCAATATCGCAAAGATCGCCGAGCTCACCGCAGCCGGACGGATGCACCCGGCCGGCCTCCGCGCGTTCGAGGAGCGCGACCGCCGCAAGGACGCGTACGCCGACAAGGCCGATCGGTGACGGGCACGCGGCGACCTGGCGGGTCGTGTCGGCGAACAAGTCGATGCGGGACGGTCGCACCGCGTCACCGCGAGCCCCGCAAGACCGGGTGATCACCGTCGAACAGACCGATGACATCGATCGGCCGGTCTCGACGCTCGAGCTCTTCTTCGATCTCGTCCTTGTTTTCGCCGTCACCCAGCTGACCGCTGTCCTGGCGGACAACTCGACGCCGCTCGGGGCGCTGCAGGTGCTCCTGATCTTCGGGGTGCTGTGGTGGATGTTCGGCGGCTGCGTATGGCTCACGAACGCGGTTGCGCCGGATCGGGCCATTCGCAAGCTGCTGCTGCTCGCGGCGATGGGCGGCTTCCTGGTGCTGGCGCTTGCGATCCCGACGGCGTTTGATCGGGGCGGCGGCCTGGTCTTCGGCCTCGGCTACCTGCTCGTCGTCCTCATCCACGCCGGCCTCTTCACGCATGCCTCGCTGGGCACCGGCCTGACCGGCATTCTCCGCGTCGCGCCACTCAACATCGTCGCGGCGCTCGTCATCGTGGTCGCCGGACTGCTGCATGGACCGATCGTCTACGCCCTCTGGCTGCTCGCCTTCGGCCTCGAGGTGGTGACCTCGTTCCTCTCCGACCCGGGTGGCTTCAGGATCGCGCCCCGGCGCAGCCGGTACGACCTCCACACGGGCGAATTCCAGCTTATCGGTTGAGCGACAATGCACGAATGACAACCACCGCCGGCAGCGTCGAAGTCACTCGCGACACAGATCATGCGGACGATGTCCTGACGCCCAAAGCACTCGACTTCGTGGCGGAGCTGCATCGGCACTTCAATCCCGAGCGAGAGCGGCTGCTGGCCGATCGAGCCCTGCGGCAGGCACGGATCGACGCCGGCGAGATGCCGGACTTCCTGCCGAACCCGATCGAGAGCCGCGACGGGAACTGGGGCGTCGCTCCGGCGCCTTCCGACTTCGACGATCGGCGCGTCGAGATCACCGGCCCGGCGGAGCCGAAGATGCTCATCAACGCGCTCAACAGCGGCGCATCGGTCTTCATGGCCGACTTCGAGGACTCGCTCTCCCCCACCTGGGACAACGTCGTCACCGGCCATTGGGCCGTGTCTGAGACCGTTCGGCGAACTCTGACCTTCCAGACCGATGAAAAGGCGTACACCCTCAACGAGACCATCGCGACCCTCTGCATCCGGCCACGAGGCTGGCACCTGGTCGAGGCGCACGTGCTCGTCGACGGCAAGCCAATCAGTGCGAGCATCTTCGACTTCGGCATCTGGTTCTTCCACAATGCCCGCGAACTGCTGGCTCGCGGATCAGGTCCGTACCTGTACCTGCCGAAGCTCGAGAGCCACCTCGAGGCCGCGCTCTGGAACAGGATCTTCATTGCGGCACAGGAGGGGCTCGACGTCCCGCACGGCTCGATCCGCGCCACGGTGCTCATCGAGACGATCCTCGCCGCCTTCGAGATGGACGAGATCCTGTTCGAGTTGCGCGAGCACGCCGCCGGCCTCAATGCCGGCCGCTGGGACTACATCTTCAGCATCATCAAGAAGTTCCGGTCGCGCTCCGACATGATCCTCCCCGACCGCTCGTCCGTGACCATGACCGTGCCGTTCATGCGTGCCTACTCGGAGCTGCTGGTTCAGACCTGCCACCGGCGCGGGGCACATGCCATGGGCGGCATGTCGGCCTTCATCCCTTCCCGCCGCGACGCCAGCGTCAACGAGAAGGCCATCGCCGCCGTCCGCGCCGACAAGCAGCGCGAGTCCTCGGACGGCTTCGACGGCACCTGGGTCGCCCATCCCGACCTCGTGCCGGTCGCTCGCGAGATCTTCGACTCGGTCCTGGGTGATCGGCCCAACCAGAAGGACCGATTGCGCCCGGAGGTTCGCGTGACGCCGCGCGACCTGGTCGACCTCGAGGTGCCCGATGGCGCCATCACCGAACATGGCGTGCGGGCCAACATCTCGGTGGGGCTCTCGTACCTCGCCTCGTGGGTTGCCGGGAACGGCGCGGCCGCCATCAACAATCTGATGGAGGATGCCGCGACGGCCGAGATCTCGCGCTCGCAGCTGTGGCAGTGGCGAACCCACGGCATCGCGCTCGACGACGGTTCACCGATGACGGCCGAGCGCTACACCACCCTCCGCGACGAGGAGCTCGCCACTCTGCGCTCATCGCTCCCCGACTACCCCTGGACCGATGCCGCTACCCTCCTCGACGAGCTCGTGCTCTCCGACGACTTCGCCGAGTTCCTGACACTCAACGCGTACACCCGACTCGGCTGAACCACGAGCTTTCGCGGTCCCAGGTCACGGTCGAGCAGTTTTCGAGAAGCCGCTGCGGCGGCGGCGGCCTAGCATCAGGGTGTCCCGATCAGATCTCGAAATAAGGAACCTGCAATGACGAACACCTCGAAGTCCGCCAGCACGACCGCGACCGACAAGACGTCCAAAGGATTCTCGGCCGATGAACGTGCCGCGATGAAAGAGCGCGCCAAAGAGCTGAAGGCGGAAGCCCGCGCCAACAAGGACAAGGTAGCAGGGGAAAGCGACGTGCTCGCGAAGATTGCCGAGATGCCGGAGCCGGATCGCGCCATCGCCGCGCGGCTCCACGCGATCATCAAGGCCAGCGCGCCAGACCTCGCCGCGAAGACCTGGTACGGAATGCCCGCGTATGCCAGGGACGGCAAGATCGTCTGCTTCTTCACAAGCGCGGACAAGTTCAAGTCACGGTACGCGACGTTTGGCTTCAACGACTCGGCAAACCTCGACGAAGGCGCCATGTGGCCGACCTCCTTCGCGCTGACGGAGCTGACCGGCGACGTAGAGGCAAGGATCGGCGCGCTCGTAAAGAAAGCGGTGAGCTGAGAACTGAGCTCGCCACGCGGTCCCGCGCTGGCGGGACGCCACGAGCGATCCGGCCTGGCCTCCAGGACGAGGCTCAGCGATGGCAGGCGACGGGATGGACGTCGGCCCTCAAGAGATGGCGCGCTCGAGCGCAGCACGATCTGTCGGTGCTCCGTGCACCGGGAGTACGAACTCGACGGGCAGTTCGAGCAGCGGCCGCAGCTGTTCGACGACCTGCTCGCGGGTCACGCCGCCTCGCAGCCATTCGTTGATCGCAAAGCCGCGTCCGAAGTCGACTAGCGTGTCGCCGGGGATGACCGCGCAGACGCTCTCGATCCAGAGCAGCAGGTCGTTATGCTCCCTCCCGAGGAAGGCCTCGATGCCGATCGGCAGCCGGTCACCCGCCGCGTACAGGTAGGCCTCGCCGCCGCCCTCATCGAATAGCCAGGCGAGGTCGGGGCTGCCGCCGGCGGCCTGCTCGGGAGTGAGGCCGAACTTCTTCACGAGGTCATTCGCGGTATCGGGCGGCGGCACGAACACCGGCGCGCCGAGACGCTCGACCAGGCTCCGCGCGTCGCGTTCGTGCCACGGCGCTGTGAGTACGACCATCGGCTCGCGAATGGCCGCAAGCTGGATGAGCTCTTCCGGCACGGCCAGCGGGTCGAAGAGGAGCAGGCGGGCGCCATCGTCGATTGCGTACGACGACACCACTTGCGGCCACCGCTCCTCCGGCGTCCAGTCCGGGTGCGGCGCCTGCCAGTGCCAAAGGCCCGCCTTTAGCTCGCGCACGGCGCAATGCTAGCCGCGTGGTGGGTCGATGATCAAATGCATCCGGCCTGTTCCGATCGCGTGCTCGTGCCGGCGGCAAATGCCCATCGGGGCACCAATGATCTTGAACTGCGGATCTCGGAAGCCGAAGGAGACGGTGCGCAGCGCACGCTCGGAGCAGTCCTCCACATTGCAGTGCCTGCGCACCATGTGGTCGCGGTACGCGGCGATCCTGATCGGCGCCCCGCATGAGCAGTCGATCCGCGTCTGGAAGATATCGCGGTCAACGTAGCTCACGGATTGATGATAGAACACCTGTTCTAATGTCCCGGCCCATGTGTCGCCCACCTCGTGGACCGGAATACCCTCGGGTGCGACGTCTCCCGCCAGACCTCGGGACGCCGCGCACTGAAGTCGGTCAGGACATCCGCAGCATCCGACGCCAGGAGCGGGACGACCAACAAGTAGCGGTTTCGCTCGATACGTGGCATTGCGGACTCGCAATCAGTCCGCGGGAGGGATCTCGACGACGCGACCGTCGGCGTTACCCTGGCCGTCGAATCAGGGAGGTTCGTCGCGGAGGCCAACGCAGTCGAGGTCCCAGAAGACCCGCGAGTAGACGAGCGTGCCGGTCATCCATCCCTCGTGCGCCGGCTGCCTGATCACCTGGAAGGCGGGCTCGGGGATCCGCAGAGACGGACGTCGGAAGGCATGATTGGCGGCCGGCTCGAAGCCGAAGCGTTGATAGTAGCGGGGCGACCCCTCGAGAAACACCAGCGGCTCGGGACGTCGCGCCACCTGCTCGAGGCCGTACCGGACCAGAGCCGATCCAACACCGTTCCCCTGGAAGGCGGTCGACACCGAGACCGGGCTGAGGATGAGCACGTCGACGAGGCGGCGCGGGGCATCGAGCAGCGATCTTGTGAAGAGCACATGACCGATGAGCCGGCCGCCCTGCTCGGCCACGAACGAGAGACCGGCGATCCAGTCCGGCGATGCCCGGAGCGCATCCACGAGATCGGCCACCAGGGGCGCGCCAAACGCATCCTCGACGACCGTCCGGACATCCGCCTCCTCACCCGGGGACTCGGCGCGGAAGGTGACTCCGGCTGGCCGGCCGTCATCCATGGCTCATCGGCTCGGCCACCTCACGTGCCATGGCGGCGAGGCCCTCCGGACCCGCCGCGGCAGGCACGCCCATGATGAGGTGGTTGGCGCCCGCGACGGTGAAGTGGCGTGCGATGTTCAGCGCCGCTCGCCGAGTCTCAAGCGACGTCCCACAGTCGAGCTGCGCGGCGAAGGTGAAGTCATCAGGATCTCTTCCGGCCGCCTCAAGTGCCCGACGGATCTCATCGCGTTTCCCCGCGAAGTAGGCGACGTCACCCGGGCGATTTCCAGGCATTGGCCAGCCTTCCGCGAATCGAGCGGCGAGTCGAATGCCGCGGGGACGCTGTCCGCCGAGCCAGATCGCGGGGCCGCCCGGCCGCACCGGCGCCGGCTCGTTCGTTGCGTCGCGCAGCGGAAATCCAGGCCCGTCGAGTGAGACGCCACGGCCCGCACCCGCATCCGGGCCGAAGAGTGCCGTGATCGCTCGCAGCGTGGCTTCGAGCCGGTCGAATCGCTCGCGCAGCGGAGGCATCGGAATCCCGAAGGTTTCGTGCTCGCCCTCGTGCCAGCCCGCGCCCAAGCCGAGGATGAATCGGCCCCCGGTCACGTTGTCGAGCACAGTTGCGGCCTTCGCCGTCATCGCGGGATGACGGAACGTGGCCGACGCGACCGCAACACCGAGCCAGCGGCCGGGAATGCGGTGCGCCAGGGCCGCCAGCGTCGTGAATGCCTCGAACGCGACGCCGCCTCGTTCCTGACTCGCATCGGTCAGGTGATCGCTCATCCACCCGGCGTCGAACACGGCGAACTCGCCGGCGCGCTGCCACATCGCGTCGAGTGTTGGCCAATCCAGGCCCGCAGAGCCGGTGGCGGAGATGCGAAAGCCAATCGGGCCTGGCCGGCTGCGCGGTTGGGTCACGCGTGCAGGATCGCACGACCGCGGTGCCGCACGCATCCCGGCCGCGGATGGGCGGCGCCGCCGAGGTGCGACCGGTCATGGAGCGCTGGCGACCTCCTATTGGCCGTGGCGGCAGTTCGAGCATCCGTCGGGCTGACACGGCCGGCAGCGCCATCGAGCGAAACGTGAGATGGTTGCACGCGCAACCGCATGCTCGTAGCTCGAGGAGAATGACCGATGACCGAATGGGACGCCACCGCGTTTGAGGATGGGCTGATCGAGGACATGCGAGCGCATGGAGGGACGGTCACGACCGGCCCCCTTACCGGCCATCCGCTGCTTGTCATGACCTCGACCGGGGCGAAGTCCGGCGAGCCCCGTCGTGCCATCCTGACCTTCTCGCGCGACGGCGATGCGTATGTCGTCGCCGGCTCCGCGGGCGGCTCGCCGAAGGATCCGGTCTGGCTGCACAATCTTCGCGACCACCCGGCCGTGGCCGTCGAGGCCGAGAACCGGAAGTTCGATGCCACCGCTTCGATCGTCGAGGACGCCGATCGCGACCGACTCTGGAATCAGCACGTAGCCGCGCTACCCCACTTCGCCGAGTACCCCGAGCAGACGGGGCGAGTCATCCCGATGGTACGCCTGACCCCGACGGATGCACCGTAGGGTGGTCCCGGAGTACGTCCACATATGCTCGGACACCCGCAGACCGATGAGCCCGGGGACGTGGACTGATCAGTCGCCGTCGGCGAGTCGATAGATCTCGAATGCCGGATCGCCGGTCACGCGATCGTTGACCACGGCCAAGGGCTCCTCCCCGCCGAGCGCGCGGTACTCGTCACGGAGGGCGCCTGAGGGATACCGATCGCTCTCGCCCATGTCGAGAATCAGGTACCGACGCGCGGTATCCAGCTGAGCGGCGCGGCCCTCGGCGGGCGGGAAGCCGAAGTGGTGGGTGGCGCAGGCTGCATACCAGGTGACCTGGGGCGGGGGATAGCCAAGGATCGCGCATGAGTCCTCCCCCGCATCGGCGCGGATGAAGCGGGCCGCGTCGATGAGGTCGTACTGGGTCGGCGCGTGAAACGCCCGGCCCCGGACCTCGACCGCCGCCGCGCCGAGCCCCGTGGCCACGATGGCGATGACCGTGGCCACGGCCAGGGCCTGTCGGGATGGAGGGATCAACCGGCGTGAGAGTCGAACGGCGACCACGCTGCCGGCGATCAGCAGAAGGATGATCGGCAGCAGCACGTAGCGAACGCCCGCCATCGCCACCAGGCCAAGGACAAGGAGCTGCCCCACTGCCGGCAGGAGCAGGAATGTGTGCGCGCGCACCCGTGCATCGTCGATTCCGCGGGTCCGGACGAGCAACGGCCAGGCGACGATGGCAAGGATGATCAGGGCACCGCCCACGATGCCGGCGAAGCCGATCGGAATGAGCCGCAGATAGGTGATCAGGGTCTGCATGGGGGAGCCGGTCGCAGCCAGCGACTGCGCCATGCGGGCGATGCCGAATGGGCTGCCGGTGGTGAGCGCGGCCTGCACAAGATGGGGCAGGATCAGCAAGATCAGCAGGCCCGTCGTGGCCAGGCTCAGCCGCCACGCGACGAGCAGCTTGCGGTGCCACAGGATCACCGCCGTGACGGCCACCAGGAGGATCGGGATGGAGGCTCCGTAGCGGGTGTAGAAGGCGGCAGCCGCGATCGGGGCGAGCCAGAGAAGGTGGCGGGACGGGCTCGGACGCTCCTCCAGCTGCCTCCAGGCAACCAGCATGAGAAGCAGGATGATGGCCGCCGAGGGCACATCGGTGAGGAAGAAGCCGGAGTTGCGCACCAGCTCGGGGATGGTCGCAACGACAAGCGCGGCCATGAGCCCGGCCGGCGGACCACCCAGGCGGCGAGCGAGCGCCCAGGCCATGACGACCGCGAAGATTCCCGAAAGCAGGGCGACCATGCGGAACCCGACCTCCGACGCGAAGGGCACCGCGGGAAGACCGAGCACAGAGATGGCCGGAGACCGATGCAGCGACCAGCCGGTGTTCGGCGTACCCTCCACCCACGCCCGAGAGGTGTTGGCGTAGATTGCCTCGTCGAACCCGAAGATGGGCGCCACCAGGATGAACCGAGCCACCGGAACGGCGAACAGGACCAGGATGCCGGCGAGTCCCAACAGCTCGCTCCGCGTCGTCGGGCTCACCAACGAGCTCATGGAACCTTCGAGCCTGTCCCGTACCCGTGGAGCCCGGTGCGCCAGCGGAAATGCGAGCGGCGCGGCGAGCAGTGCAAGCGTCCCGCTGACGAGCAGCCCGGTCTTCGTGACCTCGATCGGGGCCGTATCCGGCAGCAGCCCCGCGGCATCGGCTGCGAGGAGGCCGCCCACCAGGACCAGCGCGGCGACGGCGATGCCGCCGACGGCGACCGGCGCGAGCATCTGCGGCCCCGGCCGACCCCAGCGAGTCGCCAGGCGCCACAGGAAGACACCGCCGACGAGCGCAAGGATCCCCGGGATGGTGATCGCAGTCGTCACCGGCACCCGCGGGTCGACGAACACCGCCACGGAGAGCACGAGGACGACGGACAGGAGGATGGCGGCAATCGTCAGCGAGCTGACGCTGAGGGCGGAGGCCGCTATGGCGAGCGGCGCTGGTCGCAGACGCTCATCTCGGCCTGACGCCGGGCGCAGGCGGGGTCCTGTGAACAGCGTGCGAATCACGGTCCAGGTGATGACGATGCCATCCCGCACCGGGCTGAGCTTGGACTCACCGATGCGTTCAGCGTAGGTGATCGGATAGTCGGTCCAGGACAGCCCCATGCGCGCCGCCTTGACTCCCATCTCGGCTTCCAGTCCGAAGCCGCGCGAATCGAGCCGCATCGCCTCCAGGTGCTCGCGCCGGATGCCATACAGGCCGGTCAGCGGATCGGCCGACGCGAAGCCGGAGAACCAGTGGATGGTCGTGCGCAGCGCCGCGTTCCCGAAGCGGTTGAGCGCCGGAATGTGGCCGCGGCCCTTGGTTCGCGAGCCGAGCACCACGTCGAAGTCATCAAGCAGCCGGACGAAGTCCGGGATGGCGTCCACGGGGTAGGTCCCGTCGGCGTCGATCAAGATCACCTTCGACCGGGTGGCGACGGCGAGCCCAGCCCGCACGGCCCCGGCCTTCCCCTGGTTTCTATCGAGGCGAACGACACGGCACCCAGCATCTCGAGCCACCTCCGAGGTCCGATCGGTCGAGCCGTCGTCGACCACGATCACCTCGAGGCCCCGATCGCGGAGCGGGGCGAGCGCGGCGAGCACCGACGGAAGCGCCCGTTCCTCGTTGTACGCCGGCGCGATGACAGTGCCCTCGGAAAGGTCCGTCACGCCTCTCACGGTCAATCGATCTCCTCAACCTGTCCATGCGCGAGGCGCCGGGGCATTCTATGTCGTGGGGGGCGCGACCGATGACCCGACGCTGGACCGATGATTGCTGGTGTCCTCGTCGGTCTTACTTGAAAACACGCACACCTTGGAGATCGCATGCTCAGAGACAGCCAACCCTTCTCCGGCTTCTCGTCGAACGACATTCCCGCCGCGCGGGAGTTCTACGCTGAGAGGCTCGGCCTCGACGTGACCGAGGACAACGACATGCTGACGTTGAAGCTCGGCGGCGGGCACACGGTGCTCATCTACCCCAAGGAGAACCACGAGCCGGCAACGTACACGACCCTCAACTTCGGCGTGAAGGACATCGAAGCTGAGGTCGACGAGCTCATCAGCCGCGGCATCGAATTCGAGCGCTACGGCGAGGGCTTCAACCAGGATGAGCGCGGGGTCGCGCACGACGCTGGACCGCCCATTGCGTGGTTCAAGGACCCTGCCGGCAACATCCTGTCGGTGATGCAGACGGAGTCCTGATCGCGTGCGCGTCGCCGAGGCAGCCGCCCTGTGATGGCTTCTCAGAGAAGTCGCTGGGTTGCCGGTCGCCGCGCAGGACCGACCACCTCGTAGTCAGCCAGATACGCGTCGAAGATCGGAACGAGGTCCGCATCGGTCCGGTCGGTCAGGTGGCCGAGCAGGCGCGCGCCTGTCGTCGTGCCGAATTGGTTCTGGGCGATCCACTCGCGCATGGCGGCGAAGAAGACGTCATTTCCCATTGCCGCGCGGACGGCGTTCAGGAACTCGGTGCCCTTGTAGAAGACGGCGTGGAAGTAGCCGTCGCAACTCGTCCAATCCCCACCCTTGGTGGCATCGGCCTCCCAGGCGAAGACTTCACTGTTGACCGGACGCGATGAGCACTGGTTCTCGCCGATGCCCATCAGCCAGCGTGCGGAGAAGTCGGCGAATCCCTCGTCGAGCCACGGCTCGCGCTGCTGGTCATTGCCGAGCTGGCCGTAGAACCACTGGTGCGCGACCTCGTGGTAGACCACGTAGGTGTCGGCGACCTTATCGCGCGTCAGGTGGATCATTCGCGGGTACTCCATGCTAAAACCGCCGCCGGAGCCGACCTCGGCGAGCACGAGGTCGTCCCACGGATACCTACCGAACGCCTCTGAGAGACCGATGAGCGCCTGTTGCGCCAGATCCGCAGTCACCTCGCCCGACACGGTCTCGGTGTAGACGCGCACCTCGGTCCCGTCGACGTCACGCTGCGTGAGCCGGAATCGAGGATTGACCACGAAGCTGAAGTCCCTCACATCGGTGGATTCGCAGACCCAGGCCGTGCCGGTCGCCTCGGGTGCGCTCACCAGGCCCGGACACGCAATCGCGTCGCGGCCGAGGGCGTCAGTCGTCTGGAGCTCGAGCCGGATCTCTTCCGCCGTGAAGGAGATCTGCGGATCGCCGAGCCCATACACGTCGTGCTCGGTGGACACGATCGGGAACCATTGGCCGAAGCTGAGCACGCCGTTCTCGGCGCTGGTGCGGGCCGTGAAGGCATCGGGACTCCGCGCGATATCCAATCGGAACGGGAGCCGGATAGTGGCGGTCTCACGGGGCTGGAGGCCGTCGAGCGGGACGCGCAGATTGATCGAGGTGGTCCACTCGGTGGAGACCTCCTCGCCGTCCACGACGATCGGCTCATCCATGGTGAGGTATCCGAGGGCACGCGGGATCACCGACAGGTCGACGTGTTCGAGCGGCCTCGATGATCGATTCGTGAGCCGCAGCTCCTCGACGGCGTCAAGCCGACCGGTCTGCACGTCGAGCGTCGCGACGATCGAGTATCGCTGGGAGACGCGAGGCGCATCGGCAGCACGGACCAGGGCGGGCGCGAACGAGGCCATCAGCGCCAGCGCGAGCGTGGCCACGAGTGTCCGTCGGCGGAGGGGCATCGGCCCATGTTGCCGGAGCAATCATCCCCTGTCATCCTCAGTCACACGACCATGAATGCCCGCCGCTGGCCCATCGTGGCTATTACCCTGCTCATCCTCGTCGCCACGGGCTTCACCGTGGTGCGCGCCAACGTGCTCGGCATGGGCGAGCGCTTCGATCGCCTGACCGGCCGGATCGAGGCCTTCGTCGACCCGCCGCCAGATCGGTCGACGATCCCGACCGTGGTCGTGACGCCCGAGCCGAGCGAGAGTCCGTCACCGACGCCGGAACCCACATCAGCGCCGTCGGCTGATCCGACGCCGACGCCGACGCCGACGCCGCTCGTGCGTGAGGCGGTCGATGTCGCGCTGGTGGACGACCACGCCACGGTGTTCGCCTCGCAGCTGACCGAGAAGGACTGCGCGGTGGCCGGGACGCAGATGGTGCTGGCCATGTTGGGGCTCGGAGACACGTCGGAGGCGTTCCAGACCGAGATCCACGACCGCATCGGCGAGTGGGAATCGCTGAGCGACAGCCTGAATGGCGGCTGGGGTCCTGCGGCGGTGTCGCTGGCGCTCACGGAGTACGGTGCGACCGGCTACGAGATCCGCGCCTACAGCACGTACACCGACGCGCTTCGCGACTCCGCCATCGCCATCACCGAGATGGACAAGCCGGTCGTCATCTTCCCGTGGTGGGGCGCGCACACCTGGGTCATGACCGGCTTCCGCGCCGATGCCGACCCGACCCTCTTCGCCGATGCCACGATCAGCGGCGCCTACATCCTTGACCCCTGGTACCCGCGCACCTCCTCCATCTGGGGGCCCTCCGACGGGCCCGGCAATTTCGAGGACCTGGCCGAGCTCGCACGCAACTGGCCGGTCGGAACGGGGCGCGACGGGTGGTCGAGGCCGGAGGGAGCCTACCCCGATCGAGACGGCCGCTTCGTCGTCCTCATCCCCACCACCCCACGCGACGGCTGACCGGCGGGGCGTCCGTTCCGCAGCCTGACGCCAGGCGCGCCGGCGCGTTCCTCTCAGATTCTCGCCGGGAGAGAGCATGCCGGAGTCATCGGGCCAATCCGTCGTTCGTTCTCACGGCCAGAAAATCCGGGGCGGTTGGCGACGCCGACCACGCTCGCGGCGTGCGGGCGCCGAGGATGTCGTGAGGCGAGACTGCCGCCAACGGTCTCACCGTGAGAATCCGACAGGATAGGGAGCTCACGGCCGTTCAGCACCACCCACGCAGTCGCACCGCGAGCGCCAACGAGAGAAGTCCGACCTTTCCCGCCTGCCCGATTGCGAAGCCGATCGGGACCGCGATGATGCGGAGCTCCCCCAGCAGGAGCTGCGTGGCCAGCACCGTGATCCCCAGACCGGCGAGCGAGGCGAGCACCTGGAGGAGCGTGTGCCGGGTCGCGTAGATTGCACGGCTCAGCAGGTGGGTCAGGCTCTCGAACGGGATCGAGATGGCGAACGCGGCCAACACCGACGCGGTCAGCGCCACATCATCCGCGTCGAAGGCGCCGCCTCCGAGGAGGACCCGGATCGCCAGCTCGCTCACGATCGCGAGCACGATCGCCGCGCCCGTCGTGAGCACCGCGATGCTGACCAAGTTCGTCCGCAGAAGTCGCAGGAACGCGCGCCGATCACCGGTCGCGTGCGCCACAGAAAGCGCCGGAAAGACGGCCAGCGCGAATGCGACGCCGATCAGGCTGACCGGCACGCTCTGAAAGTTTCGGGCGAAACTGACCGCGCTGACGCTCCCCGCCACCAGCGTCGTGGCCACGGATGTGAAGAACAGAAAGGTCACCGGCTCAACAGGATGGCTCACGGACTTCGGCAGCATGAGCCGCACGAACTCCCTGACCGATGAGGTCCGGAAGGACGCCCCCAGGCCGATGTGGAAACGGCTGTGCCGCAGGCCGATGAATCGGCTGCCGAGGTGGATCAGCGCGCCGACGACGGCGCCGATCGCCGGCCCGAAAATGCCGAGGCCAGTGAACACGAGCGTGCCGAGAATGATGCCGGCGTTGTAGAGCAGCGGTGCGATCCCGTACCAGAAGTACCGCTGCTCGGCGAGCATCACCTGACCCAGTGTCAAGGAGGCGGCGAACAGGATCGGCGTGGCGAGCATGACCCGGAAGAGCGATACGTACAGCTCGCGCTGTTCGCCGGCGAAGCCGGGCGCGATCACGCTCGTGGTCGCCTCCGCAAAGACGAACATGAGTAGAGCGGCCACCCCCATCACGGTCACCGCCCCCGTCAGAATGGTGCGCGCGAAGCGATCCCCCTCGCCGCCATCGCCCTGCGACCGCAACCGGAGGAAGATCGGAATGAACGGGGCGGCGAGTCCCGCCTCCACGAGCACGTCGAGCAGCAGCTCCGGCAGCACGAACGCGGCGTTGTAGGCATCGAGCTGTGCGCCGGCGCCAAACGTACGGGCGAAGATCCGATCGCGCACCAGCCCCATGACGTAGCTGCCGAAGATGAGGACCGAGAGGACCGCCGCGCCCTCCGGCAGGTAGCGCGTCAGGAGTGCTCGGATGCGCCTCACCGCGCCGCGAACGTGTCGCGCAGCCAACAAATGTGAGACCGATGCTCCGCCTCGTGCTGGAGGACGTGGTGGAGCGCCCAGTCCGGCGCCGCGTCATAGCGCTCGAAGGAGCGAACGCGATGAAAGTCCTCGTTCGTCATCGGCTTCAGGTGCTCCAGCACCCACGCGCGCACCCCGTCCAGCCGCTGGACATGGGCGGCCACGGTCAGGCCGTCAGCCGGAGACAGGTGACCGCCTTCGACGCGGTCGGGCCAGGGAAGGAGCGCGGCGAGCTCCGATGGCTCGTCGAGCCCCAGCATCTCGGTGGCGACCCAATCGGCCTCGATGAGCGCGATGTGATAGAGGAGCGTCCCGATGCTGTTGAGCGGCCCATCGGGATACCAGTCGACCATCTCGGGCGTCACGCCGGCGAGCTCCTTGAGCGTGTCGCGGCGCCCATCCTCGAGCGCGGACAGCCACCGGCCGACCTCCGGATCATCGGCCATCGGATGAAGGGCAAGTACTTCGCGCTCGGTCGTCATCCGCACGAGTGTACGGAGCCAATCAACCCGAGCGACGGTCATGGGTGCAACGAAATGGTGACGTTCCACCGAAACCGTGGTACGCTCTTGCGAGCAACGCCCAGCTTGGGCAATCACATCGCGGCACCACGAACGCTCCTCTCACGGTCTTAACGGCGAGATGGCTCGCTGAGGCCGCGCAGAAGGAGTGTTTTTCTTTGTTGACCTACCAGGACAAGACGCTGACCTGCGTCGACTGCGGAATGGAGTTCTCGTTCACCGCGAGCGACCAGCAGTTCTACGCCGATCGTCAGTTCAGCGAGCCGCGTCGATGTCCGGCCTGCCGTGCCGCCAAGAAGGCTGCGCGCGGTGAGAGCACCGGCGGCTACAGCAGCGGTGGCGGCGGTGGCGGCTACGGTGGCGGTGGCGGTGGCTACAGCGACCGTCCTCGCGAGATGTTCAGCGCCACCTGCGACAGCTGTGGCAAGGAAGCTCGCGTCCCGTTCCGTCCGACCGGCACCAAGCCTGTCTACTGCAGCGACTGCTTCCGCCGCTAGGCCTCCGCAGTCACGCACCGAACGACCCGGCCGGGAAACCGGCCGGGTCGTTTTGCCGTCCTGGGGGTCCGGGCGCCGCGCTCGGTGCCTTCGTCGCATCCGCAGCCGACGCGCCGTGGTCAGTGGCACCAACTGCGGAATATCTCGGATCCGGCTACACCGGTCCACCGAGCCGGGAACGGCTCAAATATCGGCTGGTGCCCGGCATGAGCGCCGCGCCGGCACTCCCACCGTGCCGACCACGCATCGAAATATCCCGGAAACGCCGCGTGAACGACCTATCGGGTCGGGTGGGGCACGATATTTCGAGGCGACGAACTCGCCAGGTGGCCGACCTCAGCCGCGATCCCTTTCCAGAGGATCAGGCGTCGTCGGGACGCCAGGGCTTGGCCCACGGGTAGCGCTGGCTCGCCACCTCGAGCGCCTTCAGCATCTCCGCCCGCGCGTCAGCGAGCGCCTGTGCGGTGCGAGCCGCCTCGGATGGATCGGTGTCGCTGCGCTCCGACTCGACGCGCAGCCCCTCGGTCAGGCGGCGGTAGGCCTGGATGGCGTCATTCGCTGTCCGTGTGATCTGGCTCGTGGTCTGCCGGAGCAGTCGCAGCTGCTCCTCGGGACGGGCCTCGCGCAGCAGCTCACGGTCGAGCGTCGCGCTCAGCTCCTCGATGCGGGTGGTCGCATGACGGATGGCGCGCAGGTCGCCGGAGCTGCGCCGGGAGAGACGGGTCGTGGATCTGATCAGGTGCTCAGGGTACACCACGAGGGCCTAAGGGCCGGATCGGTACACCAGACCAATGCCCCCTGGGTCCGTCAGGGTCAGCAGATCGCCCTGGATCGACGGGACGAATCCGTCCCCGATCACGCTCACGACATGGTCCTGCGCGCGCAGATCGGCCGGGCATTCGCTCTCGTCCATGGCCAACGATGGCGCCTC
>Ga0136612_10000182_pt1 | contig 18730 bp, 14 predicted proteins | sample AntDryUQ224A2306_2_FD_106644 | JGI IMG/M metagenome (GOLD analysis project Ga0136612, IMG submission 106644) | Polar desert sand microbial communities from Dry Valleys, Antarctica - metaG UQ224A (23.06) | ecosystem: Environmental > Terrestrial > Soil > Desert | place: Antarctica: Dry Valley... | reverse complement strand
GCGACCATGGACCGGCGGTCGAACCTAAGCTCCGCTCGGGTGCGGGTCATCACCTGGAACGTGGCCAAGCGCGTGAGCCGGCTCGCGGAGCAGGCGATGGCGCTCGCCGAGCGCGAGCCGGACGTCGTCGCGCTGCAGGAGGTGACCCGCGGGAGCCTGCCGCTCTGGCGGGCGGCGTGCGCGACCGTGGGCCTGCGCGACGTGGCGTGCAGCCTCGACGACGCCGAGCCCGCGCGCGAGCCGGCCGGCCGGCGCTCCACCGGCGTGCTCATCGCCGCACGAGGTCCCGTCGAGCCGGCTGCGCGCTTCGACGTCCCGTGGCCGGAGACGACCCTGGCCGTCGTCACCGCCGGCGTTCGCGTCGACGCCGTCCACGTCCCCAACGCCAACAACGGCTGGGTCAAGGTCCACACCCTGCAGGCGATCCGGGCCGGGTGCGCGCAAGCGCCGCCGGGGCCCCGGATCGTCTGCGGCGACTTCAACGTCCCGCGGCGCGAGCACCCCGACGGGACGGTCATCTCCTTCGCCCGGGACTCCCGCGAGCGGTTGCGCTCCGAGCGGGGCCCCGAGTGGGACGCGGCCGAGCTCGGAGTCGTCCCGGGCCTCCGCGACCTCGGCTTCCGCGACGCCTTCCGCACCGTTCACGGCTACACCCGTCGCGAGCCGAGCTGGACCTTCCGGCGGATGGGCGGCCACGACGGCGGCTGGCGCCTCGATCACCTGTTCGTCTCGAGCGAGCTGGAGGTCCGGACCAGCCGCTACCACCACGGCTGGCGCGACGCCGACCTCTCAGACCACGCCCCGCTCGAGGCCGACGTCGAGCTCGGATCGGGGCACTAGGCACCCGACTCTGCGACGATCGGGCCATGGCGCCCACGAAGGCCGCCGGCCCCGCCGCACTGCTCCTGTCGGCCACCGTCGCCCGCCGCTACTACTTCGACGGCGTGTCGAAGAGCGACATCGCCGCCGAGCTCGACCTGAGCCGCTTCAAGGTGGCGCGGCTCCTCGACCAGGCGCGCGAGAGCGGCCTCGTGCGCATCGAGTTCGACTACCGCGGCGAGATCGACCTCGACCTGTCGCTCCGGTTGCGCGCCGCGTACGGGCTGCGCCACTGCGTGGTCGTCGACGTCCCCGAGGACGACGACGAGATGCTGCGAGCCGGTCTGGGCCGGGCGGCGGCGGCGCTGCTGTCGGAGATCGTCACCGCCGAGGACACGCTCGGGCTGGTCTGGGCGCGGTCGCTGCTGGCCATGAGCGGGTCGCTCGAGCGACTCGCCCCCTGCACCGTGGTCCAGCTCACCGGGGCGCTCTCGCGGCCCGACGTCGACGAGAGCTCCGTCGAGCTCGTGCGCGACGTCGCGCGGATCGCCGGCGGGCCGGCGCACTGGTTCCACGCGCCGATGATCGTGCCCGACGCGGCGACCGCCCGGGTCATGCGCACGCAGCCCGAGGTCGCGCGGACGCTGGACATGGCGCGAGGGGTGACCAAGGCGGTCGTCGGGGTCGGCGCGTGGCAGGCGGGCCTGTCCACGGTGGCCGACGCGGTCGGCGACGCGGAGCGCGAGGCGATCCACGCGCTCGGCGTTCGCGCCGAGGTGGGCGGCATCCAGCTCGACGCGCACGGCGTCACCGTGCCCACCTCGCTCTCCGAGCGCGTGATCGGCATCGACGCCGAGCAGCTGCGAGCCGTCGACGACGTGATCGGCCTCGTCTACGGGCCGGCCAAGGCGGATGCGGTCCGCGCGGCGTTGCGCGGGGGCTTCGTCTCGAGCCTCGTCACCCACGAGGGCATGGCGAGGGCGCTTCTGGGCCCGGCGTGACGCCGGCGTCCGACCACGGCGGGGACGAGATCCCCCTGCACGGCGGTATCACCAACCAGGGACGCATCGTCCGCGTCGGCCCGACCGTCCGGCGCCCCCGCCGGCCCACGAGCCCGGCCACCGCCGCCCTGCTCATGCACCTCGAGCGCGTCGGCTTCGACGGCGCCCCCCGGGCGCTCGGGGTGGACGACGACGGCCGCGAGGTCCTCTCCTACGTCGGCGGGGAGGCGGTGGTCGACCCGGTGCCCGAGTGGGCGTTGAGCGACGCGGCGCTCGTGAGCGTGGCCGAGCTCCTGCGCCGATACCACGCGGCCGTCGCGACGTTCGATCCGGCGGGCCACGTCTGGCCGGACCAGGTGCCGCCGGGGTTCCGGGACGGCTTGGTCAGCCACAACGATCCCAACCTCGACAACGTGGTCTTCTCCGGCGGACGCGCCGTCGGGCTCATCGACTTCGACTTGGCGGCTCCGGGCTCCGCGGTCTGGGACGTCGCTTGCGCCGGGCTCCAATGGGCGCCGCTGCGCGAGGCGGTCGGCGACGGCCATGTGGAGTTCAGCCGCACGTGGGCGCAGGGCGGGCGGCAGCGGGCGGAGCGGACCCGGCGCTGGATCACCGCGCACGAACGGGACATGCGCGCCGCGCTGCGCGGGTGAGGCCCCGTCCGCCGGTGGGCGGAGGTTGGGTCGCGCGCGTCGCCACGCCCGTCGCCGGCGCCTGCCACTTGACATCCGGCCGCTGAACGACCACCCTGCGACCCCGAGGTCGACGCGGGCTAGCGGACCCGCCCGTCGCCGACGCCGCCCGCGAGGAAGGCGTCGGCGACTCCGCCGTTCACCTCGACGACGGACCGGGCCCGGACGCAGGTCCGGACGCGCCGGGGCGGCACCTTCCGATCGATCCGCAGCACCCGTCCGTCGCCCCCGAGCCAGATCAGGTCAAGGGCGAAGCGCATGCCGAAGGTGTGCACGGACCGGCAGCGCGGGATGTGCAGCGCGACCCGGACCGGGAGGGCATCCAAGCGGAAGAGCCCGCGAAGGCGCGCCGGCCGGCTGCTGGCTACCGCGAGGCGCAGGCCCCGTCCGAGCTCTCGGCCCGGGAGTCCGTCCACCCGCGGACACGGCGCCTGGGCGGGCTCGTCGGTCAAGCGACGATGCGGGCGAGCCGAGCCCCGCGGGGCCGACCTGCAGTCACGGTGGATCCGTGTCCGGCCGGCCGGCGGGCGCGGGCGCGTCAGCGGGCTGGACGACCGGGCCGCGTGCCTCGGCGGCGGCGGCGCGCAGCTCGCTCGCCTCGGCCCGTCGGGCGGCCGCCTCAGCCCGGCGGTTGGCGGTCGCGGCGCGCTGGAGTGCGGCTCGGCGACGCTCTTCGGCGGCGGCCCGCAGCTCCCACGCCTTGGGCGGCGGCTGCGCCGCTGTGGGACTGTCCAGTCGATCCTGCTCGGCGTCCACGGCGTCCTGACGGACGTCGCGATCCTCCTGGGAACGGTCCAGGTCGCTCTGCCGGGCGTCATGGCGGATCTGGCTGCGGTCGATCGTGCTCTGGCGCCGCTCGGAGGCGAACGTCTCCTGCGGCGTCGCCCGGCCGGCGGGGGCGCGGTCACCGTCGAGCCGGCGCTGCTCGACGTCGATGCGGACTTGGTCGCGGTCGGTCAGCTCCTGCGCGCGGTCGCCGATCGCCTCCTCCAGCGCACTAAGGGCCTGCTCCTGCTCGACCTCTGTCTGCTGATCGAGCTGCCCTCCGAGGTCGCGTCCGTCGTTCATGTTCGGCACGGCTCCCCTGCTTTGATGGTCTCCGAGAGGGGCGCCGGGCCGCCGATGCCGTACCCCTGGGCGTAGTCGACGCCGAGCTCGCGCAGCAGGGCCAGCGTCTCGTCGTCCTCGACGCCCTCGGCCACGGTCTTGATGCCGAAGCCCCGGGCGAGGCCGACGACGGCCTCGACGACCTGGCGGCTGGCGGGGTCGGAGGTGAGGTCGCGCACGAACTCGATGTCGATCTTCAGGTAGTCGACCGGCAGTCGCTTGAGGTAGCTGAAGCCGCCGTACCCGGTGCCGAAGTCGTCGAGCGCGAGGCCGCACCCGCGCTTGGAGATCGCCGCGATCCAGCGGAGCGCCGCCTCCTCGTCACGCATCAGCGCCGTCTCGGTGAGCTCGAAGACGAGCAGCGTCGGGTCGGCGCCCGAGCGCCGGAGCTCGGCGTCGACGTAGTGGTAGAAGGTCGGGTCGCTCAGCGAGTGGGCGGACACGTTGAGCTCCACGGCATCGCCTTCCGCCGCCAGAGCGATGCTCTGGCGCACGACCCAGCGGTCGATCTCGCCGATCAGGCCGTAGGTCTCGGCCACCGGCAGAAACAGGCCCGGCGCAAACGTCGAGCCCTCTTCGTCGAGCATCCGGATGAGCAGCTCGTGCTGGACGATCCTGCCGGTGCCGATCTCCACGATGGGCTGGGCGTGGAGGACGAAGCGGTCCTCGTCCAGGGCCTGCCGGATCCGCTCGATCCACGACAGGTCACGCAGCCTGCGCTCGGCGTCGCGCTCCTGCCGCTTGCGTCCGGTGATGTCTGAGAAGACGAGCACGAAGCCGCCGCTTGAGTCGTCGGTCTCGAGCGGCGTCTGCACTTGCCGGACCGGGAGCAGCGTGCCGTCGCGGCGCACGAGGACGTCGTCCTCGATGCGCGCGACGGACCGGTTGCCTCTCGCTTCGACGAGCGGACAGTCCTCGGCCGCGACCGGCGAGCCGTCCGGTCCGAGGTGGTGGAGCGCTTCGTGGAGGCCCTGGCCGGCGAGCTCTGCGGTCGTCCAGCCCAACAGCTCCTCGGCCCGCGCGTTGAGGAAGACGATCCGGCCGCGGTCGTCGAGGGTGCAGAGCCCGTCGCCCATGCTGTCGGTCACGGCGCGCAGGTAGTCCCGCGTCGAGCGCAGGTCGCGCTCGGCCCGCAGGCGCTCGGTCATGTCGATCGAGACACCCACGTAACCCGTCACGCCTCCGCCTACCGTCTCGAGCGTCGCGTTGCGGACGTACGCCGGGAACTGAGTGCCGTCCTTGCGCTGCAGCACGAGCTCGCCCTCCCAGCGGCCCTCCGCACGCAGGTCTGACATCGCGTCCGGGGTGAACGCGAGGGAGGCCTCGGGGACGATCAGCCTCGCCGCCACCCGACCGAGGGCCTCGTCGCTGCGGTAGCCGTACATGAGCTCCGCGCCACGGTTCCACGCGGTCACCAGGCCGTCTGTGTCGAGCGCGATCACCGCGGCGTCGACCGTGTCCAGGAGCTGGCCCCGGAGCAGCACGGCCTCCTCGGCCGCACGATGGACCGTGACGTTCTGATGCTGCAGGACCACGCGGGTCGAGCCCTCGCCGGCGAAACGGGTCGCGCGCAGGACGAATTGACGTCGCTCGGAGGGGCTGTCGCAGGGGTACTCGACGACGTACTCGTCGCGGACGCCGGCGAGGGTGTCGCGCAGCCCGTCGGCGATCTCCGAGGCCCGGGACCGCGGATCGTCGTCGACGGCGCGGTCGCAGACCTGGAAGTAGTTCGCTCCGACGCCGTCACCTTCGCCGCCGCCGTTCGTCGCTCCGAAGAGCTTCCACGCCGCGTTGACCGCGAGGATGGTGCCGGCGTCGTCGAGGATCGCCACGTGCGCGCTGAGCGAATCGATGGTCGCCTGGTCGAGGCTCGCAGCGGTCGCGGAGGCGTGAGCGGAGTCCACCGTCGGTTGGCTTGGGGCGGCGATCTGATCTCCGGACTGAGGCGCTGAACGCCGCGGTTCGTTCGACAGGAGCGGAAGGGCTGTTTGTTCGCTATCGGTCTGCGCTCGCTTTCCTTGAGCGACCTTGCGCGCCGGCGGCGTAGGATCGGGTGTGATGCCGGCGGAGGTTAGGGCACCACGATGACCGTGCCCGCCGGGCCGCTCGCCCCCGTTCGTCACCCGGACCTCGAGCTCCTCGACCGCCTGCAGCGCAAGGTGCTGTGGCTGGCCACCGCGATGGTCCACCACGCCAATCGCGTGCGCCCGAACGCCTCGGGCGTCAAGGTCGGTGGCCACCAGGCCTCCAGCGCGTCGCTGGTCAGCGTGATGAGCGCGCTCTGGTTCGCCCACCTCGACGCCGAGGACCGGGTCTCGGTCAAGCCGCACGCGAGCCCGGTCCTGCACGCCATCAACTACCTGCTCGGCGACCTGGATCGCGGCGAGCTGACCCGGCTGCGGGAGTACGGCGGGCTGCAGAGCTACCCGAGCCGCTCCAAGGACCCCGATCAGGTCGACTACTCGACGGGCTCGGTGGGCATCGGCGCCACGGCGACGATCTGGGGCGCCCTCGCCCAGCGGTACGTCAGCTCCCGGTTCGACGTGCCACCGGCGGGGCGGCAGATCGCGCTGCTGGGGGACGCCGAGCTCGACGAGGGGGCCATCTGGGAGGCCGTCGCCGATCCGATGGTCGCCTCGCTCGGCGAGCTGCTGTGGGTCGTCGACCTCAACCGCCAGTCGCTCGACCGCGTGGTGCCCGACATCGCCGTCGGCCGTCTGCAGGCCATGTTCGCCGCCGCGGGCTGGCAGGTGCTCACCCTCAAGTACGGACGCGAGCTCACCCGTCGTTTCGAGGGTCCGGGGGGATCCGAGCTCAGGGCGCGCATCGACCGGATGAGCAACGAGGAGTACCAGCGCCTGCTGCGCTCCGACGGCCACGAGATCCGCGAACGGCTACCCGGCAGCGGCGCGGGTCGCCGGGCGCTCGCCGCCCTCGTCGGCGACGTCGGGGACGAGGCGCTCACCCGGCTCATCCGCGACCTCGGCGGCCATGACCTGCGGTCCCTGCTCGACGCCTTCGCGAGCGCCGACGCCGATCCGCGTCCGACCGTCGTGTTCGCCTACACGATCAAGGGCTGGTCGCTGCCGACCGAGGGCCACCCGTCCAACCACAGCGCCCTGCTCGACGAGACCCAGTTCTCCCAGCTGGCCGAGCGGCTCGGCGAGGACGCCGGCGATCCGTGGCCTCCGCCCGCCGCCGACTCCCCGGAGGCGGCGTGGTGCGAGCGACGCCGGGCCGCCCTGCGCCGTCCGGAGGTCCCGTCCTGGCCCACCGCCGAGGTGCCGGCCGAGCTGAGGGTCAGGCACGTCGGACGCCTCTCCACCCAGCAGGCCTTCGGGCGCCTCTTCGTCGATCTCGCCAACGACGCGCCGGACGTCGCCCGCCAGGTCGTCACGGTGAGCCCGGACGTCGCCTCCTCGACCAACCTCGGCGGCTGGATCAACAAGACCGGCGTGTGGAACGCGGCCGAGCGGACCGACTGGTTCGCCGACGACTCCGACACCCTGGTGCGATGGCGCGAGGCCCCGGAGGGCCAGCACGTCGAGCTCGGCATCGCCGAGGTGAACCTGGTCGGCCTGCTCTCGGAGCTCGGGGCGACCTGGAGCCGGTACGGGCAGCCGCTGCTGCCGGTCGGCACCATCTACGATCCGTTCGTCGCGCGGGCGCTCGAGCCGTGGTCGTTCGGCATCTACGCCGGCGGGCAGTCGATCCTCATCGGCACCCCCTCGGGCGTGACCCTCGGGCCGGAGGGCGGGGCGCACCAGTCGGTGATCACTCCCTCGATCGGCATCGAGCAACCCGGCTGCACCGCCTGGGAGCCCGCCTTCGCGCACGACTTCGAGTGGACCTTCTTGCACGCGCTGTCTCGCCTCGGCCGTCCCGACGGCACGTCGGCCTACTTCCGGCTCTCCACCCGTCCGATCGACCAGGCGCTCGCAGCGGTCCCCACCGACGAGGCCGGACGCGCACGGCGGCGGCGGGAAGTGCTCGAGGGCGGCTACCGGCTCGGGCCGGCTCCCGTCGCCGCGTCGGTGCGCATCGTGGCGGTCGGCGCGATCGTCGTCCAAGCGCTCGAGGCGGCCGACGTGCTCCGCGAGCAGGCCGGCTGGACCGTGGACGTGATCTGCCTGACCAGCCCGGATCTGATCTTCCGGGCGCTGCGGGCCCGGCAGGGACTCGGCGAGGAGCCCTATGACGTCCTCGGCCGCCTCTTCCCGGAGGCGGCGCCCCTCGTCTCGATCGTCGACGGGCACCCGCACACCCTCGCGTTCCTCGCCTCGGTGCATGCCGCGCCGATCGCCTGCCTCGGGGTCGCCGAGTTCGGCCAGTCAGGCGACATCGCCGACCTCTACCGCCACCACGGAATCGACGCCGACGGCATCGTCGACGCGGCCCTCGACGTCGTCCCGTCCTAGAGCAGCACGGTAGAGACGACCTCGTCGGACAGGTCCCCCTCTCCCCATGGAGTTTGGTGCGGCCGGGCAGCCGCGCTACGGATCCGAGCCGGCGAACGCCTCGCGCACGAGCTCGACGGGATGGCGGGCCTCCCGCGCGACCCCGTGGCCGATCTGCTGCCGGCAGGACACCCCGGTGGCCGCCACGACGGTCTCCGGCCCCTCCGCCCGCAGCGCCGGGAACAGCCGCGTCTCGCCGATCTGCATCGAGAGCTCGTAGTGCTCGGCCTCGAACCCGAACGACCCGGCCATCCCGCAGCAGCCGGCGTCGAGCTCTGAGACCTCGGCGCCCGGGATCCGCTCGAGCAGGCGGCGAGTCGCGGCCGTGCCGACCGCCGCCTTCTGGTGGCAGTGCCCGTGCAGGACGATCCGCCTCCCGCTTAGCGGCGAGGCGGGATCGAGCCGGAGGTCTCCCGCGTCGATCGCCTCGAGCAGCAGCTCGTCGACGAGGCGGGTCTGGTCGGCCACCGCTCGGGCCCGCGGGTCGTCGGGCAGCAGGGCGAGGTGCTCCTCGCGCAGGGTGAGCAGGCACGAGGGCTCACAGCCGACGATCGGCACGCCGCGCTCGGCGTAAGGCGCCAGGCGGGCGACCATGTCGGCGGCCATGCCACGCGCCTGGTCGAGCAGGCCCTTCGAGATGCTCGCCCGGCCGCAGCAGCCCGCGCTCTCCAATCGCACGTCCCAGCCGGCCGCCTCGAGCAGCTCGATCGCCGCCCGCCCGATCTGCGGCTCGGTGTACGTGGTGAACGAGTCGGCCAGGAAGACGAGCTCGCCGCGCGGGGCCGGGCGCCCGGGCGCCCGCTGCCGCCGGGCGTCCCAGCGGACGAGCGTCTCGCGGGCGAAGCGCGGCAGCGGGCGCTGGCGCGCGATGCCGAGCGTGCGCTCAATGACCCTTCGCAGCGGCGCGATCCGCCCGGGGAGGTTGGAGACCGGTGCGGCGGCCGCCCCCAGCCGGTTGAGCCGGCGGATGGCGCCGAACAGACGCGAGCGCAGCGGCACGCCGTGGATGTCCTGGTAGTGGGAGAGGAACTCGCTCTTCATCGAGGCCATGTCGACGCCGAGCGGGCATTCGCTCTTGCAGGCCTTGCACTCCAGGCAGAGGTCGAGAATCTCGTGCAGGCGATCGTCGCCCAGGGCGGCGCGCGGATCGGGCTCGGACAGCGCCTTGACCAGCGCGTTGGCGCGCCCGCGGGTCGAGTGCTCCTCCTCCCGGGTGGCCATGTAGGAGGGGCACATGACCCCCGTGCCGGTCTTGCGGCAGGCGCCGATGCGCATGCAGCGGTCCGCCGCCCCGCGCATCCCGCCGGTGTCGGCGAACGACAGGCGGGTGGCGAGCGGCGCCGGCGCGGGCAGCGCCGGGTCGCGGAGGCTGACCGTCATCGGCGCCGCGTCGACCATCACGCCGGGGTTGAAGCGGCCGTTGGGGTCGAACAGGCGTTTGACCTCCTGCATCGCGCCGTAGAGCTCGGGCCCGAAGATCCGCGGGTTGAACTCCGAGCGGGCCCGCCCGTCCCCGTGCTCGGAGGAGTTCACGCCGTCGAACTCCGCCACCAGGTCGACGATCGCCTCAGAGACCGCCCGCATCGTCTCGATGCCACCCGGCTCGGTGAGGTCGACGTAGGGCCGGACGTGCAGGCAGCCGACCGACAGGTGGCCGTAGAAGCCGGCCTCCAGGCCGTGGGCGTCGAGGATCGCGCGGAAGCGGGCGACGTAGTCCCCGAGCCGCTCGGGCGCCACCGCGGTGTCCTCGACGAAGGCGAGCGGCCGTCGCGCGCCCGTGCTCGCGGCCATGAGCAGGCCGAGCGCCGCCTTGCGGACCCGCGTGAGCGCCTCCTCCTGGCCGGCCGACTCCGGGCGCAGGACGTGGTAGCCGTGTCCGTGGCGCCGCCAGGCGTCCTCGAGCGCGTCGAGCCGCTCGGTCGCCTCCGCCTCGGTGTCCGTGTCGAAGGACACGAACACGAGGGCGTCGGGGTCGCCCGTCAGGAGATCTGAGAGGTCGCGATAGGCGACCTTCTGGCGCGAGAGCTCGAGGATCGTCGAGTCCATCAGCTCGACCGCCGAGGCCCCGAGCGCGAGCGCGTCGTCGGTGGACGCGATGGCCTGCGCGACCGACTCGAAGTGCCCCACCGCGAAGCGCTTGACCTTCGGCAGCGGCACGAGGCCCACCGTCGCCTCCGTGATCGCCACGAGCGAGCCCTCCGACCCGCAGACGAAGCGGGCGAGGTCGAACGGCCCGTCGCCCGCCAGCCGGTCGAGCCGGTAGCCGCCCGACTGGCGCCAGTGGCGCGGGTAGTCTCGCTCGATCGCCGAGCGGTGCGCCTCGACGATCCGCGGCAGCTCGCGGTAGAGCGCGGCCTCGAGCCCGTCGCCGGCGGCGCGGCGCGCGCGCTCGGCGTCGTCGACCGGGCCGAAGGCGGCGCGCGAGCCGTCGGAGAGCACGACCTCGAGTGAGTGGACGTGGTCGATGGTCGAGCCGTAGACGATCGACTGGCTCCCGGAGGAGTTGTTGCCGATCATCCCGCCGATCGTCGCCCGGTTGGAGGTCGACGTGTCCGGCCCGAAGCCGAGGCCGTGAGCGTGCGCGGCGCGGTTGAGGTCCTCCTGCACGACCCCCGGGCCGAGGCGCACCCGCAGCGCGCCTTCGTCGATCTCACCGATGGCGTCCATGTGGCGGGAGGTGTCGAGGACGATCCCGTGGCCGCCGATCCCCTGGCCCGACAGGCTCGTGCCCGCGCCGCGGGTCAGCACGGGGACGCCGAAGCGGGCGGAGACCCGCACCGCGGCGGCGACGTCGTCGGCGTCGAGCGGGGCCGCCACGACGAGCGGCTCCTCGGCGTACATGCTCGCGTCCGAGGCGTAGAGGTGACGGGTGTAGGCGTCGGCCCGCACCGGTCCGCGCAGCTCACGACGCAGGGTGTCCGTCAGCTCGTCGGCGTCATCCGCGCGGCGCCGATCGGTCCGCTCGTCTGTGTCCAGCGCGATGGTCAGCCCCCTCGGAGCGGAGCCATACCCGCACCGCGGCGACGTGAACCCCGGCTTGCCCGCGTCGCTATGGTTCGCCGCCGGACCACGGCAAGGGGAGACGGCCCACGATGTCCACGGCGACCACGGCGCCCCGCAGCGGGCGCCACTTCCTTCAGATCCCGGGGCCCACGAACGTGCCCGACCGGGTCCTGCGCGCGATCGACGCGCCGACCATCGACCACCGCGGACCGGACTTCGCCCGCCTCGGCCTCGAGGTGCTGGAGGGGCTCGGGCACGTCTTGCGCACGGAGAACCCGGTGGTGGTCTACCCGGCGTCGGGCACCGGGGCGTGGGAGGCGGCGCTGGTCAACGTCCTGTCCCCCGGCGACCGGGTGCTCGCGTTCGAGACGGGCCACTTCGCGACGCTGTGGCGGGCGATGGCGGCGAAGCTCGGCCTCGACGTCCGGTGGGTGCCGGGCGACTGGCGCCACGGCGTCGACCCGGAGGCGGTCGCCGCCGAGCTCGAGGGCGACGCGGGGCATGCGATCCGCGCTGTGATGGTGGTCCACAACGAGACCTCCACCGGCGTCACGAGCCGCGTGCCCGCGATCCGGACCGCGATCGACCGCGCCGGGCACCCCGCCCTGCTGCTCGTCGACGTGATCTCCTCGCTCGGCTCGATCGACTACCGGCACGATGAGTGGGGCGTCGACGTGACCGTCGGCGGCTCCCAGAAGGGGCTCATGCTCCCCGCCGGGCTCTCCTTCAACGCGATCTCCGACAAGGCGCTCGCCGCCTCGCGCGACGCCCGGCTGCCGCGCTCCTACTGGGACTGGGCGCCCATCGTCGAGGCCAACCGGACCGGCTACTGGCCCTACACTTCGGCGACGAACCTCCTCTACGGGCTGCGCGAGGCGCTCGCCATGCTGCGCGAGGAGGGGCTCGAGGCGATCTTCGCCCGCCACGAGCGCCACGCGGAGGCCACCCGGCGGGCGGTGCGCGGGTGGGGCCTGGAGGTCCTCTGCCTCGATCCCCGCGAGTACTCCGGCTCGCTGACCGCGGTGCTCGTGCCCGAGTCAGTGGACGCGGACGCCGTGCGGGCGTTGATCCTCGAGCGCTTCGATATGTCGCTCGGCGCGGGGCTCGGCCGATTCGCCGGTCGCCTGTTCCGGATCGGCCACCTCGGCGACTTCAACGACCTGATGCTCGCCGGAACCCTGTGCGGCGTCGAGATGGGGCTGCGGTTAAGCGGCGTGCCGCTCGCCGGCAGCGGCGTCGAGGCCGCGCTCGCCCACCTCGAGCGCGATCCGGCGGTGGCGCTCGCGTGAGCGCGGCGGCCCGCGCGTGAACGACCCGGCGCCCCTCCCGCTCGAGGGCCTGCGCGTGCTCGACCTCACCCAGGTGATGGCGGGGCCGTTCTGCTGCCAGGTGCTCGGCGACCTCGGCGCCGACGTGGTCAAGGTCGAGCCGCCCGGCGTCGGCGACCAGTCGCGCCGCTCGATGGGCATGCGCATGAAGGGCGAGGACACCGCCGCCTTCCTGGCGGTCAACCGCAACAAGCGCAGCGTCGCCCTCGACCTCAAGGACGACGCGCACCGCGACGCCTTCTCAGCGCTCGCCGGGACCGCCGACGTGCTGGTGGAGAACTTCAGGCCCGGTGTCGCCGAGCGGCTCGGAATCGGTTACGAGGCGCTGCACGAACGCCATCCACGGCTCGTCTACGCGAGCATCTCGGGCTTCGGCCAGACCGGGCCCTACGCCCAGCGGGCAGGCTTCGACCTCATCGCCCAAGGGCTCGCGGGGGTGATGAGCGTGACGGGGGAGCCGGGCGGTGATCCGGTCAAGTGCGGCATCCCGATCTCCGACCTCTCCTCCGGGCTGTTCTGTGCGATCGGCGTGCTCGCCGCGCTGCGCTCGCGGGAGGCCACCGGCCGTGGCCAGCGGATCGACACCTCGCTGTTCGAGGGCGCCCTCGCCCTCTCCATCTGGGAGACGGCGGAGCTGTGGGCGACGGGCCGGACGCCGCAGGCCCTCGGGTCCGCGCACCGCCTCACCGCGCCGTATCAGGCGCTGCGCACCGCCGACGGACATATCACCGTCGGCGGCAACAACGACCGGCTATGGCGGCGGCTGTGCTCGGCGATCGGGCGCGACGACCTGCCCGAGGACGCGCGGTTCGCGACCAACGACGCGCGCATGGCCGAGCGGCCGGCGCTGGTGGCCGAGCTCGAGGCCGCCCTCGCCGCCCACGGCACCGACCACTGGGTCGAGACGCTGCTCGCGGCCGGCGTGCCCGTCGGGCCGATCCACGACTACCGCGAGGTCTTCGAGGACCCGCACACGCTCGCGCGCGAGATGATGGTCGAGATCGAGCACCCGGTGGAGGGCACGGTCCGGACCCTGGGGATGCCGCTCAAGCTGTCCGAGACGCCGGGCCGGATCCGCCGCCACGCGCCGCTGCTCGGCGAGCACACCACCGAGGTGCTGCGGGAGGCCGGCGTGGCCGAGGCCGCGATCGCGACGGTGGTCGGCTCGTGAGCGACGGCGGGACGGTGGGCTTCGAGCGGCGCGGGGCCATCGCGTGGCTGACCTTCGACCGGCCGTCCGCCCGCAACGCGATGACCTTCGCGATGTACGAGGCGCTGGAGGCTCGCTGCGAGGAGGTCGACGCCGACCCCGGGATCGCGGCGCTCGTCCTGCGCGGCGCCGGCGGGAGGGCGTTCGTCTCGGGCACCGACATCGCGCAGTTCTCAGCGCTCGAGACGGGCGAGGACGGCGTCGCCTACGAGGCGACCGTCGACCGGGTGGTCGACCGGCTCGAGCGCGTCGCCAAGCCGACGATCGCGCTCCTCGACGGCTTCGCGGTCGGTGCCGGCCTGGTGCTGGCGGTGGTCTGCGACCTGCGGGTCTGCACGCCGGACGCGCGACTGGGGATGCCGATCGCGCGGACGCTGGGCAACTGCCTGTCGATGGCCAATCAGGCCCGCCTGGTGGCGCTCCTGGGCGAGGCGCGTCTCAAAGAGCTGGTGTTCACCGCGCGCCTCCTGGACGGCGAGGAGGCGCGCGCGTGGGGCCTGGCAACGGAGCTCGTGGCGGCCGAGGCGGTCGAAGCGCGGACGGCCACCCTCGCCGAGCTCGTCGCCGGGCACGCGCCGATCACGCTGCGGGTCACCAAGGAGGCGGTGCGACGGTTGCGCGAGGCGGGGGTTCCCGACGGGGACGACCTCGTCAGGGCGGCCTACGGCAGCGAGGACTTCCACCTGGCGGTGGAGGCGTTCATGAGCAAGGGCACGCCGACCTGGAGGAACCGATGAGGCTGTTCCCGTCGTTCGAGGATCCGCCCGACCGGCGCGCGATCGCCTTCCCGGAGGCCGAGCTCACCCACGCCGAGCTGCGCGCCGCCGCCCTGGCGGTCGCCGGGGCGCTCGACGGGGTGCAGCGCGTGGCGGTGTGGGCCACGACCGTGCCCGAGACCGTGGTCGGCGTGGTCGGCGCGCTGCTGGCCGGCGTGCCGGTGGTGCCGGTCAACGCCAAGGCCGGCGAGCGCGAGCTCGCCCACATCCTCTCCGACGCCGACCCGGGCGCGGTGCTCAGCGCGCCCGGGGTCGAGCTGCCCGGTCCCCTCGCCGAGCGCCGACGGATCGCCGTCGACCTGACCGCGCGGCCTGGCGGCGATCCCGGAGCGCTGCCGCCCGAGCCCGACGCCGAGGCCCCCGCGTTCATCGCCTACACCTCCGGCACCACCGGACCGCCGAAGGGCGCGGTGCTGCCCCGCCGGGCGGTGGCCTCGAACCTCGACGCGGTCGCGGCCGCCTGGGAGTGGACGGACGCCGACGAGGTCGTCCACGGGCTGCCGCTCTTCCACGTCCACGGCCTGATCGTCGCCACGCTCGGCTCCCTGCGGCGAGGCGGCAGCTCGCGCCACCTCGGGCGCTTCTCCGCCGAAGCGGCCGGCCAGGCGCTCTTGTCCGAGGGGGCCACGATGCTCTTCGCGGTGCCGACCATGTACCACCGGGTGGCCGCCGCGCTCGAGGCCGACCCGGACCTCGCCGCCGGCTTCGCCCGGGCCCGGCTGCTCGTCTCCGGCTCGGCGGCCCTGCCGGGCACCGAGCACGCGCGCATCGAGCGGCTGACCGGCCAGCGGATCGTCGAGCGCTACGGGATGACCGAGACGCTGATGATCGCCGGGGTCCGGGCCTCGGGCGAACGCCGGGCGGCCTACGTCGGGCTGCCGTTCGACGGGGTCGAGCTGCGGACGGTCGACGACGACGGCGCGCCCGTCGCCGCGCGCGACGACGAGACGGTCGGCGAGGTCCAGGTGCGCGGCCCCAACCTCTTCCTCGGCTACCTCAACCGCCCCGACGCCACCGCGGAGGCGATGACCGACGACGGCTGGTTCCGCACGGGCGACATCGCGACGATCGCACCCGACGGCTACGTGCGCGTCGTCGGACGCCGGGGGACCGACCTGATCAAGAGCGGCGGCTTCAAGATCGGCGCCGGGGAGATCGAAGGGGCGCTGCTCGAGCATCCCGCGGTCGCCGAGGTGGCGGTGACGGGCGAGCCGGATCCCGACCTGGGCGAGCGCATCGTGGCGTGGGTGGTCGACGCCGAGGGTGCCGACCCCGCGAGCGACCAGGCGCTCGCCGACCACGTTGCCCGGCTGCTCACCCCCCACAAGCGGCCACGGGTCGTACACCGGATGGCCGACCTGCCCCGCAACGACATGGGCAAGGTCCAGAAGCGCCGCCTCGAGCCGCCGGGGTGAGCGGCACGGACCGAGAACACGCGGCCGCGGTCGACCGCGCCTTCACGCGGCAGGCCGCCGCCTTCGAGGACCCGCGCCTGAACCGCATCTTCACCACCGACTCCGAGTGGCTCTTCGAGCGCCTCGAGGTCGGCGCCTCGGACCTCGTGCTCGACGTCGCCGCCGGGACCGGGCACGTGGCGCGCTCGCTGGCCGGCCGGGCACGGGCGGTGGTCGCGCTCGACGCCACGGCGGCGATGCTCGAGACGGGCCGGGAGCGGGCGCTCGCCGCCGGGCTCGACAACCTGGTCTGGTTGTGCGGGGACGCCGCCGCACTGCCCTTCCTCGACGGCTCCTTCGACGTCGTCGTCTCGCGCCACGCGCTGCACCACTTCGTCGACCCGCGGGTGCAGCTCGCGGAGATAGTGCGCTGCACGCGACGAGGCGGGCGCGTGGCGATCGGCGACCTCGTGGCGGATCCCGACCCCGCAACGGCGGCGATCCAGGACCGCCTCGAACGACTGCGCGACCCGTCCCACGCGCGACTGCTGACGCCGGTCGAGCTCACCGACGCGCTGGTGGCGGCCGGCGTGGAGCCGGAGACCCTCGAGCTCGAGGCCCGCGATCTCGAGCGCCCCCTCGAGCCCTGGCTCGAGCAGACCGGCACGGACGGTCGGGTGGCGGAGGCGATCCGGTCCGAGCTGCGCGCCGAGCTCCACGGCAACGGGCCCCCGACCGGCTTCCGTCCCCGCGAGCGTGACGGGTCGCTCTGGTTCATCCACGCCCTCGCCTCCGCGATCGGGCGGGTATCTTCCGCGGCATGCCGCCCGAGCCCGCGCACGGCGACGTCTCCGATGCGCCGCTGACCCCGCTCGCCTTCCTCCTTCGCTCGGCCGACGTGTGGGCCGAGCGGCCCGCCGTCGCCGACGGGGAACGGACGCAGACCTACGCTGAGCACCATGATCGCGTCCGCCGCGCCGTCGGAGCCCTGCGCGAGACGCTCGGCGTGACGCCGGACGATCGGGTGGCGACGCTGCTACCGAACGTCGGCGCCATGCTCGAGCTCCACTACGCCGTCCCGGGCGCCGAGGCCGTGCTCGTCCCGCTCAACACGCGGATGGCCGCGCCGGAGTACGCCTACATCCTCGATCACTGCGGGGCGTCGGTGCTCGTCGCGTTCCGCGGCCTCAAGGACGTCGTCGAGGCCGCGATCGACGAGCTCGGCTCCAAGGCGCCGCGGGTCGTCTGGGTGGGGGCGGGCGACGACGGCTCCGACGACTGGGAGGCGCTGCTCGACGCCGCCGAGCCGCAGGACCTGACGCTGCACGCCGACGAGCGGACCCTGCTGTCGATCAACTACACCTCGGGGACGACGGGCCGTCCGCGCGGCGTCATGACCAACCACCGCGGCGCCTACCTGCACTCCCTCGGGGTGATCGCCGACGCCGGCCTGACCACCCGCAGCGCTTACCTCTGGACGCTGCCCATGTTCCACTGCAACGGATGGGCCTACACGTGGGCGGTCACCGCCATGGGGGCCAAGCACGTCTGCCTGGAGCGCGTGGACGGCCCGGGCATGTGGCGCGGCCTGCTCGAGGAGGGCGTCACCCACCTGTGCGCCGCGCCGACCGTCGTGGTCACGCTGCTCGACGCCGACGAGGCCCAGCCGCTCGAGACCCCGGCGCAGCTCTTCGTGGGCGGCGCCCCGCCGTCGCCCTCGCTGCTCGAGCGCGCCGCGGCGCTCGGCATCGATGTGACGCACCTCTACGGGCTGACGGAGACCTACGGGCCGATCGCGATCTGCGCGTGGGACCCCGGCTGGGACGAGCTCGACGACGAGGAGCAGGCCCGCCTGCGCAGTCGCCAGGGCGTCGGCACGGTGGTCTCCGAGCGGCTGCGCGTCGTCGACGAGGATGGAGGCGATGTCCCGCGCGACGGGGAGACGCTGGGCGAGGTCGTAATGCGCGGCAACAACGTCATGACGGGCTACTACCGCGACGAGGAGGCGACCGACGAGGCGTTCACCGGCGGCTGGTTCCACTCGGGCGACCTCGGGGTCATGCACCCCGACGGCTACCTGGAGCTGCGCGACCGCCTCAAGGACGTCGTCATCTCGGGCGGGGAGAACATCGCGACGATCGAGGTCGAGCAGGTCATCGCCGCCCACCCCTCGGTGGCCGAGGCGGCCGTCGTCGGCGCGCCCGACGAGCGCTGGGGCGAAGCCCTGGTCGCGTTCGTCACCCCGCGCGGCGACGAGGCCCCCGAACCCGACGTCATCGTGGCGTTTGCCCGCGAGCGGCTCGCCGGCTTCAAGGTCCCGCGCCGGATCGAGGTGCTTGACGAGCTGCCGAAGACCGGCACGGGCAAGATCCAGAAATTCCTCCTGCGCGAGCAGGCGGCGGGCTGACCGCCGGGCCATGTCGACGCACGAGCCCCGTCTGCCTCGCTTCCACCTCGCGCTCGGGGTGGACGACCTCGAGGCCGCGCGGACCTTCTACGGCGAGGTGCTCGGGTGCCCCTCCGGCCGCAGCTCCGACACCTGGATCGACTGGAACCTCCGCGGCCATCAGCTCGTCACCCACGTCGCCGCGTCGCGCGCCGAGCCGGACCACAACCCGGTCGACGGGCACGAGGTCCCCATCCCCCACTTCGGACTGCTCGTCGAGGTCGGGGAGTTCCACGCCCTCGCCGACCGGCTGCGGACCGCCGCCGTGGGCTTCGTGATCGAGCCCTACCTGCGCTTCGAGGGCGGCCCCGGCGAGCAGTGGACGATGTTCCTGCTCGACCCGGCGGGTAATGCGCTGGAGTTCAAGGCCTTCGCCCGCGACGAGGACGTCTTCGCGCCCTGAGCCTTCGCAGCGCGGTGCGTGCCCCGGTTCGACCCGCGGTCGAACCGCCAGCTAGGTTGCCGCGAAGTCGTCGTCCCCCGGATGAGGAGCGGTT
>Ga0136612_10000181_pt1 | contig 18732 bp, 18 predicted proteins | sample AntDryUQ224A2306_2_FD_106644 | JGI IMG/M metagenome (GOLD analysis project Ga0136612, IMG submission 106644) | Polar desert sand microbial communities from Dry Valleys, Antarctica - metaG UQ224A (23.06) | ecosystem: Environmental > Terrestrial > Soil > Desert | place: Antarctica: Dry Valley... | reverse complement strand
GTCCCGGGCCGTGGAACGTGAACGAGCCACCCCTGTCGATGTGGCGCACCCGTGCGCCGCGAGCAGCAGCCTCCTGCTCGCTCCAGAGCAGATGCTCAGGCTTCGCTCGGCGCCCGGCCGTGAACACGGGGGGGTGCTCCAGCAGGATCAGCACATCGGGGACCTCACCGGCGAGCCGGCGCGCCGCCAGGTCGTGCATCGCCTCGTTGGCGGGGTCATAGGGCACGGAGCCGCCGGGCTCGAACAACCAGGTGCTGCGCGTCACCGCCGTCAGACCCCGAGGTCTTCGGCGAAGTCCCAGCTCTCGAGGTTCTGCTTCACGCGAGCGAGGAACCGGGTCGCGACCTCGCCGTCGAGCAAACGGTGATCCCACGACATCGAGACGTAGACCATGCTGCGAACCGCGATGGCGTCGTGCTCGACCACCACCGGGCGCTTCTGGATGGCGTCGAGCGAGAGGATGCCGGCGTTCGGCTGACTGATGATCGGCAGGCTCACGAGGGAACCGTACGGCCCCGGGTTCGTGATGGTGAACGTCGCACCCTGCACCTCGTCGGGCGTGAGCTGATGGGCCCGGGCCCGGGCGGCAAGATCGACGATCGCGCGTGCGATGCCCACGCTGTTCATCACGTCGGCGTCGCGGATCACCGGCACGATCAACCCCGCGTCGTAGCTCACGGCGATGCCCATGTGAACTGCCCGGGGCGTGACGACGTTCTCGCCGTCGATCCTCGAGTTCACTGTCGGATAGGCCTTGAGGGCATCGATCGTCGCGCGCACCACGAACGGCAGGTACGTGAGCTTCACCCCATGCGTCGCGAGGAAAGCGTCCTTCGCGCGGTCTCGGAGCTTCACGAGATGGTCGACGTTGACCTCGACGGTGGTCCACGCCCGGGCGGTCTCGTTGACTGAGGCGAGCATGTGCGACGCGATCGCCTTGCGGATGTGTGACATCGGCTCGACCGTGTCGCCCTGCGCCGCCGCGAGTCCAACCGAAGGCGGAGCGACCGCCGCCGGACTCGAAACGGCGGCCGGCGCCGGCGCGCCAGCCGGAGCCGCAGCCTGACCGCTGCCCTGCGCCACCACGCTCATCACGTCCGACTTCGTGATGCGCCCACCCGTGCCTGTACCTTCGATTGTCGACAGGTCGATCGCATGCTCCTGAGCGAGCTTGCGAACCAACGGCGACAGGATCTGCGACCGACCCCCCCGATCCGGCAGTGGCCCGGGCGCCGAGCCTGCACCTGCTGAAGCGACCGGCGTAGGAGCGGAGGCCGGCGCGGAGGAGGCGTCGCTCGCGCCCTGGTCTGGCGTGGGGGCGCTGGGCCCACTGCCGGCTTCCGAGGCCAACGGCGCGGACGACGCCGCAGCCGCGCCGGCCGGAGCATCCGACGAGCCGGCCGGAGCATCCTCGCCCGACGCGATCTCCGCCAGCTCGGTTCCGACCGGCACGGTCTCGCCTTCCGCAACGATGATCCTCGTGACCGTGCCGGCGACCGGCGACGGCACCTCGGTGTCGACCTTGTCGGTCGAGATCTCGAACAGCGGTTCGTCGCGTTCGACCGAATCGCCCTCTGACTTCAGCCACTTCAGGATGGTGCCTTCGACGATCGTCTCGCCGAGCTGGGGCATCTGGATCGAGGTCATCGGATCCCTTCCTCGCGCGATGGGCGGCTTACCAGGCGGACAGCTCCTCGACGGCACGCTCGATATCGGCCACCTGCGGCAGGAACGCGTCCTCGAGCGTGGGGGAGAAGGGCACGGGCATGTTCGGCGGGGCCAGCCGCGTCACAGGAGCGTCGAGATGCTCGAACGCCTTCTCGGCGATCGTCGCGCCCACCTCGGCGCCGATGCCGACGAACCGATAGGACTCGGTCACGACCAGCGCCCGAGAGGTCTTCTCGATCGAGCGCAGCACCGTCTCTTCGTCGATCGGGTGCACGGTGCGCAGGTCGATGACCTCTGCGGAGATGTCGCGCTCCGCCAGGTTGTCGGCGGCTTCCAGCGACTTGTGCACGAGCGCGCCGTACGTGACGATCGAGACGTCGGTGCCCTCGCGCTTGACGTCTGCCTCGCCGATCGGCACGAGGAAGTCGGGGTCGGTCGGCACCTGTTCCTTGATGCGACGGTAGATCCATTTGTGCTCGAGGAACATCACGGGGTTGTCGTCGCGCACCGCCGACTTCATCAGCCCTTTCGCGTCGGCGGGGAACGAGGGGCACACGATCTTGATGCCGCCGCCGTAGGCGAACCACGGTTCAGGATTCACCGAGTGGAACGAAGAGGCGCGCACGTACCCGCCCGAAGGTCCTCGAAGGACGACCGGAAGCGGCACGCCCGAGCGGTAGTGATACCGGCCGAGCACGGTGGAGATCTCGTCGAAGCCCGACGACATGAAGTCCGCGTACTGGAACTCGGCGACGGGGCGGAGCCCTTCCATGGCGGAACCGACCGCCATGCCGACGATCGTCTCCTCGGCGATCGGCGTGTCGATGACTCGGTTGCTGCCGAACCGGTCGAGGAATCCCTCGGTCATCTTGAACGCGCCGCCGTAGACGCCGATGTCCTCGCCGAGCATGTAGACGCGCTCGTCGCGCTCCATCTCTTCCCAGAGCGCCTCGGCGATGGCGATCAGGTAGGTGGCTTGCCCATCGTCGGTGCGCTTTCCGCGCGGCTCCGCGCCGTGGCCGGCAGCGCCAGACTCGATCTTCGGCTGTCCGGTCTTCCGTTCGGTCTTCGGTTCGGTCTTCGGTTCGGTTTCTTGGGCCATCAGCCGGCCTCCGTGCCGCCGCCGCGGCCGGGCTCGCTCGTCCAGTAGCCGTCGTCGACCCATAAGCCCTTCGTCGCGTCGTCCGGCTCCGGGAACGGCGAAGCGAGCGCGTACTCGTAGCCCTCTTCGAACTCCGCTTCGACACGCTTCGCGATCTCGTCGACCTGCTCGCTCGTCACGACACCCTCGTGGAGCATGCGGTCCTCGAGGTTGCGGACCGGGTCATGATCGGCCATGTACTTCTGGAGCAGCTCGTCGGGCATGTACTTCGCTGGGTCGTGTCCGGCGTGACCGCGCCACCGCAGCGACACCGATTCGATCAGCGTCGGGCCCTCGCCCGCCCGCGCACGCTCGACCGCATCTCGAGTGGCCTCGTACACCTCGAGCACGTTGCCCCCGTCGACCCGCACACCCGGCATGCCGTAGGCGACGGCGCGCTCGGCGATCGTGGGGGTGGGGAACTCGAGCGGGTTGGGCGCCGAGTACGCGAACTGGTTGTTGTTCACCACCCACACGACCGGCAAGCGGAAGATCGCGGACGTGTTCAGCGACTCGTGCCAGCGTCCGTTCGATGTCGCGCCGTCGCCGCAGATCGCGAGCGCCACGTTCGGCTCACCCTTCAACTTGTACGCGAGCGCCGCGCCCGCCGCGACCGGGTACGCGATCGGCAGGTGCGACATCACCGTGAACGTCCGGGTGCCTGCCCAGTCTCCGATGTGGCTGTTGCCGTCGCGTCCGCGCGTGTAGCCGTCGATGCGCGCCCAGAACTGCGCCATGACCCGTTTGAGGTCGAGCCCCTTCGCGAGCTGCGCGGAAAGGTCGCGGTGGGTGGGGAACAGGGAATCGTCGTCGCGGAGCGCCCACGCCACGCCGACGTGGGTGCCCTCTTGACCTCGGCCCGAGTAGATCGCGCCGGGAAGCCGGCCCTGGCGGTACAGAGCCTCCATGCGCTCGTCGAAGTAGCGGCAGAGCTTCAGCATGTGCAGCATCTCGACGAGCACGTCGTCGGACAGAGGCCGCCCGGCCCCCGGCGTCTCGGCGGGTGAAGAGGGTGCGGCGGTCGGATCGACCTCGGTCGCCACTCGATGCGCTCCTTACGGGGTGTGCAGGGGTTTGCCGGCGAGCGCCAGATGCGCTTCGCCGATGCCTTCGGATAGGGACGGGTGAGGGTGCATCATGGCTGCGACCTCGCCGGGCATCGCTTCCCAGTTCACGATCAGCATGCCTTCTGCGATCAGGTCGGTCACGTGCGGCCCGATCATATGCACACCTCGCACCGGACCGGCCGTCTCGGCGACGAGCTTCACGAACCCGCCCTCGCCCAGCATGTTGGCCTTGCCGATGGCTCGGAAGTCGACCGTTTCGACCACGACGTCGAGCCCGGCCTCGCGCGCCTGCCCCTCGGTCAGGCCGACGCTCGCGATCTCGGGCGTGCAGTAGGTGACCTTGGGGATGTTCACGTAGTCGATCTCGGCAACCTCGAGCCCGGCGATGCGTTCGGCGACCGCGTACCCCTCGGTGAACGCCACGTGGGCGAGTTGCAGGGGCGTGGACGCCACGTCGCCGATCGCCCAGACGTGGTCGACGTTGGTGTGAAGGTCCGCGTCGACGTTCACGAACCCCTTCTCGTGTGTCGATACGCCCGCTTCGGTGAGACCGAGCCCATCGGTCACCGGACCTCTGCCGGTCGCAACGAGGCAGATATCGGCGGTCACGGTCGCGACGTCGTCCCCGGATCCATAGGTGACCTGTACGGCTTTTTCGGTGTCTTCGACCTGCTGGACCGTCACGCCCACGGCGGTCGAGATGCCGCGTTTGCGGAATGCCCGCACGATCTGGGCCGACACGTCGTCGTCCTCGAGCGGGGCGAGACGAGGCAGCGCTTCGAGAAGGGTCACGTCGGCACCGAACGACCGGTAGAGCGACGCGAACTCGAGGCCGACCGCTCCGGCGCCGATCACGACCGCCGAGTCGGGGATGCGGTCGTACCACAGCGCCTGGTCGCTGGTGATGATGCGATCGGTGAGCGCGACGTCGGGCAACATCTTCGGAGCCGATCCTGTGGCGATCACGATCTCTCGGGCATCGATGCGGGTGCCGTCGACCTCGACCGCCGTTGCGCCGGGCACCAACGCCGCGAGACCGTGCACCACCTCGATCTTGCGTGCTTCCACGAGGCCCGTGACGCCCTTGACCAGCTTGTCGACCATCGAATCCTCGAACGCTTTCACGGCAACCCAATCGGGCTCGCCCGAAGCCTTGATCCCCCACTCGCCCGACCGTTTCACGGCGTCCATGACGGCGGCTGACTGCAACAGCGCCTTGGTGGGTATGCAGCCTCTGAGCAAACATGTGCCGCCGAGGCGGCCCTCACGCTCGACGAGACAGACGCGGAGTCCGAGCTGAGCTGCTCGGAGTGCGGCGGAGTACCCCGCTGTGCCTCCGCCGATCACGGCTACGTCGTAGGTGTCACCCATGCGATGCGCCAGTCTACCGGGCTTGCTTCGAGCGGCTACGATGCCCGGCGTGGACGAACCCCCCGAGCTGATGCACACGCCGCTCGAGGCTGAGCACGAAGCCCTCGGCGCCAAGCTTGGACCCTTCGGCGGGTGGCGCATGCCGATCGAGTACGTCGGCGCGCTGCGCGAGCACGAAGCGGTTCGCGAGCGCGTCGGCCTGTTCGATCTCACGCATCTCGGCAAGGTCGAGGTCACCGGTCCCGGTGCGCTCGGCATGCTGCAACGGGTCGTCACCAACGACCTCGCACGGGCATCGGTCGGAGAAGCGCTCTACAACCTTGTGTTGAACGAGGGCGGCGGGGTGATCGAGGACCTCATCGTGTACCGGCTCGACGAGCAGCGGTATTTCGTGGTGCCGAACGCAGCCAACGCGCATCGCGTGCTGCAGATCCTCGAGGAAACCCCTGCCGACGACCGCGTGCACCTCATGTACCACCAGGATTGGTGCTTCCTCGCGGTACAGGGGCCCGAGTCGATGCACGTGATGGAGCGGATCTTCCCCGGGGCGGGCGACCTCGCATTCATGCAATGCGTCGAGTCGGAGTATCGGCGCCGGCCCGTGATCGTGACCCGATCCGGGTACACCGGCGAGATCGGTTTCGAGCTCTTCACGTTCCAAGACGTCGCCCACGCGCTCTGGAGCGACCTGCTGGAGGCGATGGAGCCCTTCGGGGGCATGCCGTGCGGGCTCGCTGCCCGTGACGTGCTGCGTCTGGAGATGGGGTACCCGCTCTACGGGCAGGATCTCTTCGAGTCGGTCACGGCGCTTGAGGCCGGCCTGTCGTGGGCAGTGTCGTTCGATGCCGGCGAGTTCCGGGGACGAGAGTCGCTGCTGCGTCAGCGCGATGGGGGATTGCCGAGCCGGCTGCTCGGCCTGCGCATGTACGAACGCCGCCACATCCCGCGGGCGCACTACCCGGTGTTCATCGGTGATCAGCTGATCGGCGAGGTCACGAGCGGCACATACTCACCGATGCTCCAGACCGGCATCGGGCTCGCGTACCTGTGGCCTGCCGATGTCGCGACGGTCGGCGATACTGTCGAGGTCAACATCCGGGGAAGGCGGGGCGCCGCTGGGGTGGTCAGACCTCCGTTCGTCGATCGCAGTCCCAGATGACCTGACACGCGGCACAACGAGAGCGGCGCCTCACTGTGCCCGAACGAGCCCAGACGCGGCATCGACGAGATCGTCGACCGACGATCCTCCGAACGACGTGTGTTGGATGAGCCGTCGCAACAACGACGACGCCCGCTCGTTCTCGGGTGTGACGGCCACCACCACGTAGAGCCCGGATGCGGCGATCCCTACCTCGCGCACGGGACCGTAGCCGGGCGCTGCGACGAAGTACGCCCATCGGGTCGACACCCCACGCACCGTGCAGGTGCCCTCACCTCGGGCGACGAAGTCCCCTTCAGCGGGGACTCGCCCCGAGAAGGTCGGCATGCGGTTGACGAAGACGCGGCGGGATTCCGGGTTGCAGCGACGGGAATCGGTGAGGCTCGAGAACAGGGGGCCGGTGGCCGCGAGGTAGTAGAAGTCCGACGGCATGCCGATCCTGGTGGCGTCGACCCAGGTCGCGGACATGCCGGCGACGCCCCCATCCATATGACGCCACCGATCGGGATGAGGTGATGCCGAGAATCCGCCCCGGAATCCGCCCCCCGCCGGAGGATGGGCTTCCCAGCCGTCGGGGACGAACGCAGTGACCGGACCGGCCGTCACCTGCGTGAACGGACTCGGTGATGACGAGATCTCGATAGACGCCCCGAGGGCCGGGGGGTCGGCTGGGAAGGGTGCGCCACACCCGGCGCCCACGAGAGCGATGGCGATTCCTAGAAGGGTTCTCCGCAAGGGACCTCTTGAGCGAGGATAGGCGACACCGAGGATACGCGCCAGCGTGAAGCGGCGCTCGGCATGTGCTCAGGCGGGATCTGCCTGGTGTGCGGGAGTCGTCGCGCCACTCGCGGGGATGCAGAACGCCACGCGGGTGCCGCCGCCGGGAAGCGGATCGGTCCATAGTGTGCCACCGTGCTCGATGACGAGCTGGCGGGCCAGGTGCAGACCGACCCCGACGCCGGCCTTCGTCTTCCTGAGCACTCCTTCACCGGTGGAGAACGGTTCGTCGAACGAGCGCTTCGCCACGTTGCGGTCGAGACCATCCCCGTGATCGGTGACGTTCACGACGATGCCCTCCGACATCGAGCGAGCTGAGATCTCGACCGAGGCACCGTCAAGGGAGAAGCGGCAGGCGTTGTCGAGCAGCTCTTCCACGACGCCCGCGACCCGATCGGGATCGGCGGTCACAGGGAGCGAGGCGGCGATCGACGCCTCGATGGATATCGACGGATGACGTTCGCGCGCGCTGGTCACGACGGCGTGCGCGATGGGCGACAGATCGATGTCAGCCAGATGGAGCTCGAACGTGCCGCGCTCGAGCTCCGACACCGTGATGATCTCGTCGACGATGCCCATGAGCTTGTCGAGCGAACGTCGCAGCGTATCCAGGAACTCCGAGCGCTCGCCGTCGTCGATGTCAGGGTTCCGGAGCACGTGGGCGATGCCCTTGGCCACCGTGACGGGCGTACGGAGTTCATGGGAGATGTTCGAAAGGAAGTCGGCCTTCGCGGCCGTCCCCTGCGAGACCTTGTCACGCAAGTCGCCGAGCTCGTGGCGAAGCACGTCGGTCTCCGTGAGGCGATCGGCGATCGTGATGCCGAGCTCGAGGGCGACCCGGTCGGAGAGGGTCACGCCGCCGTTGCCGGCGGTCGTCGCGCCGGGGGTGGAGGCGGTCAGCTTCCGGATCACGCTGATGACTGCATCGTCGTCATCGTCGGTCGCGACGATGCCCTTCGCACCGCTCCTCAGACACGTCGAGAGGCGCGCCAGGTCGTCGGTGCCGAACCGCACCACGATGGCCGAGCCCGGCGAGGAGGTCTGGAAGCGAGTGAGCAGCTCTGTGCCGCTGAAGCCATCGATCGAAAGGCGGGAGACGATCACGTCGGGGCGCGTGCGCGCCGCCGCCTCGAGCGCCCGGAGCGCGTCGGTCGACATCTCGACGACGAGGTCGTCGCGACCGGCCATCGCAGCATGGAGCGCGGAGACCACGCCCGGCGCGTCGAAGAGCAGCACGGAGTGCACCATCGTGCAGTTCATATCGGCTGGAGCCGGAAGCGGTTGAGGAGGGTGTCAGTGCACGATGCCGGTGCGGATCGCGATCGCGACAGCCTGTGCCCGGTCGTTCGCGCTGAGCTTCTCGAAGATGCGCTCGAGGTGCGTCTTCACCGTGTGCGGAGAGATGCCGAGCTCCGTCGCGACCTGCCTCGTGGTCGACCCGTCGGCGACCTTCTGCAGGATCTCGCGCTCGCGTTTCGACAGCGGTGTCGATCGCGGACCTTCCGTGCCGGCCATGCGCACCTCGTCGATGAACGTCTTGGTGAGCTGGGGGTGGATCACGGCGTTGCCCTCGATCGCGTTGCGGGCCGCGTCGACGAGCGCGTCCGGCGAGGCATCCTTCAGCAGGTAGCCCGAGACCCCCGCCTGGATCGCCTCGCTGATCGCGCCGCGCGATTCGTCGATCGTGATCAGGATGACCTTGGTGGCCGGCGCCGCCTGGCGGATCCGCCTGGTGGCCTCGATGCCGTCCATGCCAGGCATCCGGACGTCCATGAAGACCACGTCGGGCGAGAGCTCGCGGGCGCGATCGACCGCTTCCTCACCGTTGGCAGCCTCGCCCACGACCACGACGACCTCGTCGGAAAGCTCCAGCGCGGTGCGCAAGCCTTCCCGCGTGACCGGATGATCGTCCACGATCAAGGCGCGGATCGGCGACTCGGAAGCCATGATCGGATCGAGCTCCTTCGCTTGTGGGGAAGAAAGGTACGCTGTGCAGGATAGGACGAGTCGAGTCAGGATGCCCGCATGCATGAAGAGATCGCTGTTGACCCAGGAAGCGACGCCGTCGAGGGGATCGAGGGCGCCGAGGCGCCTTCGGGAGACACCCGCGAGGCGGTGCTCGAGGCGCTGAAGAACGTCATCGACCCCGAGCTCGGCCTGAACATCGTCGACCTCGGCCTGGTGTACGACGTGGTGGTTCACGATGACGGCGGCGTCGATATCGAATATTCGCTCACCACCATGGGCTGCCCGATCGGCCCGATGATCGAAGATCAGATGCGATCGTTCCTGCGAGGTGTGCCGGGGGTCGACGAGGTGAGGCCAGAGTTCGTGATCCGCCCACCGTGGACGCCAGAGATGATGTCCGACGAGGCGAAGGCGTCTCTCGGCATCTTCTGACGTCGTTCGGGGAACTCGTCGTTTGACGGCCCACGCTCACCTGCGGTAGGTATCGCGCCTGCAGGGACCGACCGGCGAAGCGTGATCCGTGCTCGACGACACAGACAGAAGGAGCGAACTGACATGGCCGACTACGCCAATCCTGAGGTGCTCGTCAGCACCGATTGGCTCGAGGACCACCTCCACGATGCCAACGTGCGGATGATCGAGGTCGACGAGGACACGACCGCGTACGACAAGGGCCACATCGCCGGCGCGGTGAAGTGGAACTGGACGACCGACCTGCACACCGAGGTCGGGCGAGACTTCCGTGATCAGGCAGGCTTCTCACAGCTCCTGTCCGAAGCCGGCGTCGGCCCGGACTCGACGGTCGTGCTCTATGGCGGGAATAACAACTGGTTCGCCGCCTACGCGTACTGGCTTCTGAAGCTACGCGGGTTCGATCAGGTCAAGCTGCTCAACGGCGGACGCAAGAAGTGGGAGCTCGAGAGCCGCGAGCTCACTCAGGACCTGCCGCGCTATGAGGCCACCGGGTACGAGATCTCGGGCGCCGAGCGACCCGAGCTCCGCGCGATGCGCGACGAGGTGATCGGCAAGGTCGGTGGCGCTAGCGGGTTCGTGGACGTTCGCTCGCCCGAGGAGTACCGCGGCGAGAAGCTCGCGCCCGATCACCTTCCGCAGGAGCAGTCGCAGGTGCCGGGCCACATCGCGGGGGCCGCGAACATCCCGTGGGCGAAGGCGGCGAACGACGACGGCACGTTCAAGAGCGCCGACGAGCTGCGCGAGCTCTACGAAGCTGAGGGCATCACGGCAGACAAGGAGATCATCGCGTACTGCCGCATCGGCGAGCGCTCCTCGCACACGTGGTTCGCGTTGCAAGAGCTGCTGGGTTACGACAACGTCAAGAACTACGACGGCTCGTGGACCGAGTACGGCTCGCTCGTGGGCGCGCCGGTCGAGCTCGGAGGCTAGCCGCCGGGGGTGCCGCGTGGTCCACGCGGCGCACCGATCGCGAGGTTGACGGCGCCGCCGACCGCGAAGCCCATGCCGAGTCCGCCCATCACGTCCAGGGGGTTGTGCGCGCCAAGGTAGATCCTGGCCAATCCGACCAGGCTGACGGCAATCCACGGAAGGATCCGCCACCGCCCGTGGAGGTACGGGGTCGCGATCCACGCGAGGCACGTGACGAGCACCACGTGTCCGCTCACGAACGAGAGGCCGGTCGTCGCCACCCCTGCGCGGATGATGGCGCCGGGCTCGGTCACCGGTCGGTCCCGCTCGCGCTGCGTGGTGTGCATTGACGTCTCCGTCGTCGGTCGGCGAAGGGTATGCGTCGAGGGTGCGGATATCAAATCCCACCTGCGAGGTGGACTTTGTGCGTCTCGCGCGGGTATGCTGGTTGCGTACGCGTCATCGCCTCCGAGCGGTGATCTGCCGAGATGAATGCCCAAGGAGCTGCCACTCATGGCTGTCACCCAGGAACAGCACCTCGAAGAGCTCGCCAAGGGCTATCGATTCGATTGGAAGGACCCTTCCCACGCCGTCTTCGAGCCCAAGCGTGGCCTGAACGAGCGGGTCGTCGAGGAGATCTCGGCGCTCAAGAACGAACCGGACTGGATGCGGAAGTACCGCCTGAAGTCGCTGCGGTACTTCGACATGCGTCCGATGCCGTGGTGGGGCGCCGATCTAAGCGACATCGACTTCCAGAACATCTATTACTTCATCCGATCGACCGAGAAGCAGGCGGCGAGCTGGGACGAGCTGCCCGAGGACATCAGGGGCACATGGGACAAGCTCGGCATCCCCCAGGCAGAGCAGAAGTACCTGGGCGGCGTGAGCGCGCAGTATGAGAGCGAGGTCGTCTACCACAAGATCAAGAAGGAGCTCGATGACATCGGCGTGCTGTTCACCGACATGGACACCGCGCTCCGCGAGCATCCAGACCTGGTGCGTGAGCACTTCGGCAGCGTGATCCCCGCGAACGACAACAAGTTCGCGGCGCTGAACTCGGCCGTGTGGTCGGGTGGGTCGTTCATCTACGTGCCGCCGGGTGTGCAGGTCGACATCCCGCTGCAGGCGTACTTCCGCATCAACGCCGAGAACATGGGGCAGTTCGAGCGCACGCTGATCATCGCCGACGAGGGCAGCTACGTGCACTACGTCGAGGGGTGCTCGGCCCCGATCTACACGAGCGACTCGCTGCACTCCGCCGTCGTCGAGATCAAGGTGAAGAAGGGCGCGCGGGTTCGCTACACCACGATCCAGAACTGGTCGACCAACGTGTACAACCTGGTGACCAAGCGCGCCGTGGCCGATGAAGACGCCGTCATGGAATGGGTCGACGGCAACATCGGCTCCAAGGTCACGATGAAGTACCCGTCGATCTACCTGATGGGCAAGGGCGCGCGCGGCGAGGTGCTGTCGGTCGCCTACGCCGGCAAGGGCATGCACACCGACGCCGGCGGCAAGGCGATCCACGCCGCTCCGTACACGACGAGCGTGATCACGTCGAAGTCCGTTTCGAAGGACGGTGGGCGCACCGGCTACCGGGGCCTCGTTCGGGTCGAGCCCGGTGCGCACCATGCCAAGTCGAACGTTCGCTGTGATGCGCTGATCCTCGACGACGAGAGCCGCAGCGACACGTACCCGTACATCGAGGTCGAGGAGGAGACGGCGGCACTCGGGCATGAGGCCACCGTCTCGAAGGTCGGCGACGACCAGCTCTTCTACCTGATGAGCCGTGGGCTGTCGGAGGTCGAAGCCACCGCGATGATCGTGAACGGCTTCATCGAGCCGATCACGCGCGAGCTGCCGATGGAATACGCGGTCGAGCTGAACCGGCTCGTCGAACTGCAGATGGAAGGCTCGGTCGGCTAGCCCTCCCGCGACCTCGTCAGCAGGCCTCGACGCCTGAGCCTGCGTCGGCTCTACGGCGGTGGTGCCAGGTCGTTCCTATCCGCCCCGTGACCGTCGCGCTTGAGCAACCGCCGTCGGTCGACCTCGGCCAACCGACGCAGCCGCTCGGCCTCGATCGCTCTCATCGCCTCGTTCAGCTCGGAGAAAGTCTCAAGGACACGGGCGTCGGGCAACCCTGAAAGTGACTCTGTTCGGAGCGTCTCGATCACCGACCGCAACTTGCTCACCGCATGACCCTCTTTCGCGAACATGCGTCCGACACTATCCCCGAGGCCGATTCGATTCCGTGACGGGCGTCACATCCAGATCGGGGTGCGAAGCATCGTCCGTTACGCCTTTCGAGGCAGGTGGCGACGGACCCGCACCAGCATCCGCACCATCTCCTCGGCGAGCTCGTCGGAGGCTGCGCGCGGGTTGTTGTAGACGACGTAGGCTCTTGGACCGTCCGTCGACGGGCTGGGCCTGGGGCGGTGGTTCGGCCGCGATCTCGTCGTCGGCGACCGCGGGAGGGACAAGATCGTCGATCGAGGGAGGTTCGTGGCCCTCGGCACCCTGTGCAGCCGCTGAAACGGAAGCACCCCCGCCTGCCGGCTCGCTTCCTTCTGCGCCCCCGAGCAGGGCGCCCTGGCCGGGCTGGTGCCGATCGACGTGCGCATCGGGTTGTCGAGGTCGTCGAGCTCCTTCAGGACGCGACCGAAGATCCTGCGAACCGCCTCGTTCAGACGGCCGGCGACGTCGACATCGACTTCGCGGGCGATGCGCTCGAGCATGCGAGCCACCGCGGGCTCCACCGAGCGGAGCGCGTCGACGAAGACCGGGAAGGCGTCGCGGTCTCGCAACACGGCGCCCCGCCCCGCCCCGCCGACTGCCGGAGTGCCTCGAAGGCGATGAGGCCCGATACCTGGTCGCTCGACCATGGCGCAGGCTCGAACTCCTCGATGTCGGCGAGGTCGTCGAGGATCGTGGTGCCGCCGGCGCCGACGACCGCAACCCGACGGCGACGATCGGGCCGAGCAGCGATGTACAGACGGAACTCCATCCGCCCCCCACAGCGTCGAGCGGGCCGGGACGTCGAGACGCACGCCGTCGGGCTCCTCGGGTGTGACGAGCTCGGTGTGCTTGCCCTCGATCACCTCGGTCTGGTAGTCACCTCGGGCCAGGGCATGGCCGCGACGGCGCCGGAGGTAGTCCACCACCTTGCGCAACGTGAGCACCCGAAGCACGTCGGGGTCGAGGTCGGAGAGATAGATCGTGGTCCCGGCTGCATCTCTGGCGCGGCGCCGTTCGTTGAGCTCGAGCTCGGCGCGGGCGCTTCCGCGCTCCAGCCGGAGGGCCAGGGTCTCGGCCGAGCCCTCCGGGCGCGTCACGATGTCGCAGCGCCCGCCGATCTGCTGGATCGCCAAGACCCCGATGGCCTTCTCGCCGATGGTGCGGGGATCCGCGGCCTTGGATGACTGGAACAGGTTGCGGGCAACCTCGCGGAGGCGGTCTGCGTCCATGCCGCGGCCGGAATCCTCCACCGCGATGACCGGGTACCGGCCCCGCCGACGCAGGACGATCCGGACGCGTTCGCCGCGGGCGCCAGCCTCCGCGTACTCGTCGGCGGCGTTGGAGACGAATTCGTTCAGTGCGTCCTTGGGGTCCTGGTAGGCCTGTCCGCTGACGAGCACCTCCTTGCCCATGTCCCCGATGCGCAGCGTGATCCGCTCGGGCATGACCGCAAGGTACGGGGTGCGAGGGGCCTTGGTAGCGGTTCGAGGGAGCCGCGGCTGCCCAGCTGCGGTTGTCAAGCGAAGCTGGACCCATGGCGGTATTCACGGTTAGGATGCAACCGTGAATAAGGAGCTCTGATGGCGGCGGTTGTGAAGTATCGATGGGTCAACGAGATCACCTCCGGTTTGCCTCGTCGCGACCGGAAGGGTTGTGAGTACGAGGCATACGTGCCGGATCGGCTCATCGGCAGGTCATTCTTGCTCGATGGTGCCGTCGCCGCGGATGTCGCGGACGCTGAGCGAGCGATCCAGAGACTTGACCTCCAGGGGACGACGCTCATGGACACGGAGGTGCTCGCGCGCTTGCTCTTGCGCGCCGAGGCGGTCGCGTCCTCGCACATCGAAGGCCTGGAGGTGGGCGGTCGTCGACTCCTTCGGGCCGAGGCCGCCAAGGCGATGGGAACCCCTGCCGAGGACGTCACCGCTGAAGAGGTGCTCGGCAATATCGAGGCGATGACGTGGGCGGTGACCTTCCTTTCGGCTGCGGAGGCGATCACGGTCGACGGACTGGTAGAGGTACATCGCCGTCTGTTGGCGAACACGCGATTCCACGACCACGCCGGGAAGATTCGTGAGACTCAGAACTGGATCGGGGGAAGCAGCTACAACCCGTGCTCGGCGGCGTTCGTCCCACCGCCGCCTTCCGAAGTCCGCCCCTTGCTGGATGATCTCTGCCGGTTCTGCAACGACGACAACCTACCCGCCGTTGCCCAGGCAGCGATCGCTCATGCGCAGTTCGAGACCATCCATCCGTTTGCCGATGGCAACGGCAGGACCGGCCGGACGCTCATCCATGTGATCCTCAGACGTCGTCATCTGGCACCCCGAGTGCTGCCTCCGGTCTCGCTCATCCTCGCGACAAGGGCTCGCGACTACGTGGCGGCGCTCATGGACACGCGCTACGTAGGAGATCCCGGCTCCGAACCAGCGCTCGCGGGGCTGAATCGATGGGTGGGGCTCTTCGCTGCCGCTGCCGAGCGAGCCGTTGACGACGGATTGCGGTTCGAGGCACGGGTGAGGGCGATCCAGGAGGGGTGGAGGCACGCACTCGGACGCGTTCGCAAGGGTTCGGCGGTGGAGCTGTTAGTTGGAGCGCTGCCGGGCGCACCGATCGTCGCCGTCAAGAGCGCCTCCGAACTGATCGGGCGGAGCTATGAGCGAACGAACGAGGCCATCGCGAGGTTGCATGAAGCAGGCGTGCTTCAACCTGTGAAGGTCGGTCGCAGGAACCGGGCATTCGAAGCCCGCGACGTCATCGAAGCCTTCAGCGATCTCGATCGCCAGCTCGCGAGTCCGGACGCAAGATGACGATGAACTTCCCCAAGGAAGTGGGGCGGCTCGATAGCGGTCCGGGCCTACGCCTCCTTCTATCCTGGTGGAGACGCAGTCTCCGAACGGGCGACTTGGATCTCGTTGGGGTCCTCGCAACGACGGGTTGGGCAAATCCGACCCCACAGGTAGCATTTGAAGCGTGACCATCGAAACCAGTCCCGACACGACTTTCGACGAACGCGCGCTCGCATCCCTGCCCGAGGTCGCCGGGTTCACGGGCGACTTACGCACTCGAGCCTTCGAGGAGTTCGAAGCCTTGCCGACGCCTTCCCAGGAGACCGAGGAGTGGCGTTACACCGACCTCTCGGAGTTCGCCCTGGACTTCGCACCGTACACGTCCGGTGGGCGCGCCCAGAACCTTGACGGCGTGCCCAGCGAGATCCTCCGTGATGCCGGCGAGATCGGTGAGCGCGCCGGCTTGCAGATTCAGCACGATTCCGACGTGATGCTCACACATCTCGACCCGGCCCTGGCAGCGAGAGGGGTGATCTTCACGGACCTCGACCGAGCGGCGGCCGAGCACACGGATCTCGTAGAGCGCTACCTGCATGACCTCGTGCCCACGAAGCGCACGCGTTTCACCGCCCTGCACGCGGCGTTCCGGACCGGCGGGACCTTCCTCTTCGTGCCGCGCGACACGAAGGTCGATCTTCCGTTGCAGACGCTCACCTACGTCGATGTCGACGGGGCGGCCGTGTTCCCGCACACGCTCATCGTGGTGGAGGCCGGGGCAGAGGTGACGTTCATCGAGCGGTACGCCTCGCCCGATCTGACCCGCGCGTTCAGCGACGCGATCACCGAGATCCACGTGGGTGACGGGGCGCACGTGCGCTACGCCGCGATCCAGGACTGGGGAGCGGGCATGATCCACCTCGCGATCCAGCGCGCGCGCACCGGTCGCGACGCGGACCTTCGCACCCTGAGTCTCGGATTCGGCGCCGATCTGGCCCGCACCGAGACCGAGGTCGAGCTCGCCGAGCCCGGAGGGTTCAGCGAGCAGCTCGGGGTTTTCTTCGCCGATGGCGAGCAGCATTTCGACCACCGGTCGACCCAGGAGCATGTGGCCCCGAGCTGCAGGAGCGACCTGTTGTACAAGGGCGCGCTCAGGGACAGCTCCCGGGCCGTCTACTCCGGGTGGGTCTACGTGAGGCCAGGAGCCCAGAGGACCGACGCGATGCAGACGAGCCGCAACATCGTGCTGAGCGAGCACGCGAAGGCCGACGCGATCCCGAACCTCGAGATCGAGGCCAACGACGTCAAGTGCGGCCACGCTGCGAGCGTGGGCCCCGTCGAGGAGGAGACGCTCTTCTACCTGGAGTCCCGCGGCATACCGCGAGACGAGGCGGAGCGGCTCATCGTGACCGGGTTCTTCCAGGAGGTGCTCGACCGCGTGCAGATCGACGAGGTACGTGAGGGCGCCGTGGCCGCGATCGCCGACGAGCTCGACCGAGGCATCCGATGAGTGCTGCAGTTCGGGTGTGTGAGACCAAAGACGTGCCACCCGGTGAAGCACGCCGGTTCTCCCTCGACGGACGCCTCGTGGCGGTCGTGAACCTAGGAGAGGAAGGCTTCCGGGCGCTCGATGCGATCTGCAGTCACGCGAAGTACTACCTGGACGAGGGTGAGGTCGACGTCGACCTCGAGACGATCGAGTGCCCGAAGCATGGCTCGACCTTCGATCTGAACACCGGGAGCCCGAAGACGCTTCCCGCGACCCAACCCGTCGACTCGTTCCAAGTCTCGATCGACGGCTCCGACGTGTACATCGAGATGTGAGGAACCCACGATGACCGACAACGACAACGGCAACGCCCCGGCGCCCGCGACCCTCGAGGTCCGCGACCTGCATGCGACGGTCGAGGGCAAGCAGATCCTGAACGGCATCGACCTGCTCGTGCGCCAGGGCGAGACGCACGCCCTGATGGGCCCGAACGGCTCGGGCAAGTCGACGCTCTCTAACGTGATCATGGGCCGTCCCGGCTACGTGATCACCGGCGGCAGCGTCGTGTTCAACGGTGAGGACATCGGCACACTGACGCCCGATGAGCGCGCTAAGCGGGGGCTGTTCCTCGCGATGCAGTACCCGACCGAGGTGCCCGGCGTGAGCGTCGTGAACTTCATGCGCACGGCGTACCAGGCGCTCAAGGGCGAGCAGGTGAGCGCGCTCGCGTTCCGCAAGCACATGAAGGAGCAGATGGACCGCCTGAGCATCGACGACGCCATGGTGAACCGGTACGTGAACCAGGGGTTTTCCGGCGGCGAGAAGAAGCGCAACGAGGTGCTGCAGCTCGCGGTGCTCGAGCCGCGCATCGCGATCCTCGACGAGACCGACTCCGGCCTCGACATCGACTCGCTCAAGCTCGTGGCCGAAGGTGTGAACGAGCTCGTCGGGCCCGACCTCGGCGTGCTGCTCATCACGCACTACCAACGCATGCTGAACCACATCACACCTGACAGGGTTCACGTCATGATGCGCGGGCGTATCGTGAAGTCGGGCGGCGCCGAACTCGCGCACGAGCTCGAAGAGAAAGGCTACGAGGGCATCCGAACGGAGCTCGGTCTCGAGGCGGACGCCACCGCCGATGTGAAGTAGCGACGAATAGGAGCGCAGGCCATGACCGATCACGTTGGTGGGCTCGACGTCGAGGCGATCCGGCGCGACTTCCCGATCCTCACCCGGACCGTGGGAGAGCGCCCGCTCGTGTACCTCGACAGTGCGGCGACGTCGCACAAACCCCATCAGGTGATCGAGGCCGAGGCGGAGTTCTATCGCCGCCACAACGCGAACGCGCACCGTGGCATGCACATGCTCGGCGAGGAGGCTACCGAGGCCTACGAGGGCGCGCGCGCGGCCGTGGCGCGATTCCTCGGCGCCCCAGAGCCCGAGACGATCGTGTTCACGCGCGGGGTCACGGAATCGATGAATCTCGTGGCGCAGGGGTGGGGGCGGGCGCATCTCGGTGAGGGCGACGAGGTGCTCATCACCGAGATGGAGCACCACTCGAACATCGTGCCGTGGCAGATGACCGCAGCGGTCACGGGCGCGAAGCTGCGATACATCCCGCTCACCGACGACGGCCTGCTCGACCTGTCGCAGCTCGGATCGCTGCTCACCGAGCGTACGAAGAT
>Ga0136612_10000180_pt1 | contig 18777 bp, 16 predicted proteins | sample AntDryUQ224A2306_2_FD_106644 | JGI IMG/M metagenome (GOLD analysis project Ga0136612, IMG submission 106644) | Polar desert sand microbial communities from Dry Valleys, Antarctica - metaG UQ224A (23.06) | ecosystem: Environmental > Terrestrial > Soil > Desert | place: Antarctica: Dry Valley... | reverse complement strand
GTACTCGGTGGCGAGCGCATCGGCGACGCCCACCACCAGACCGGCGATGACCGCCCCGAGCGGGCTGTCGAAGCCACCGAGGGCGGCGGCGGCGAAGGAGTACACCAGGACCGTGGCCATCAGGCTGGCGTCGAACCCGGTGGCTCGGGCGGCGACGAGCGTTCCGGCCAGGGCGCCGATGGCCGCGGAAAGGGCCCAGCCGAACATCAGGATCGTGCCCGAGTTGATCCCCACCAACCGGCTCGATTCCGGGTTGGACGCCACGGCCCGGATCTTGAGCCCGAGGTTGGTCCGCTGCAGCAGCACGTAGAGCAGGAGGCACTCGACCAGCAGGACGATGGCCAGCGCCACCACCGACCAGGAGACCGACACGCCGCCCGCCTCCACCAGGCGCTGGTCGTTGCCCGATGAGTCGGTGGGCCAAGGCTTGGGCATCGTCTGGGGATCGGTGCCGAACACGAGCTGGGCCAGGGAGTTCAGGGCCAGGAACATGCCGAGGGTGACGATGACGACGTTGAGGGGGCTGCGCCCGACCTCGACCGGCCGGATCAGGATCCGTTCGATGACGGCGCCCGCGACGAAGGCGATGGCCATGGAGATGGGGATCGCCAGGCCGATGGACAGGCCGGAGGTCGTGAGCTTCCAGGAGATGTAGGTGGAGAAGAGGGCCATCTCTCCCTGGGCGAAGTTCAGCAGGCCGGTGGTGCGGTAGATGATCACCAGCGCCAGCGCGACCGAGGCGTACACCACGCCGTTGCCGACTCCGTTGAGCACCTGCTGGAGGAAGAGTTCCAATGGTCAGCCTTCCCGCAGCGTTCGAGGGGTCTTGAGCGAGAGCGGAGGCAGCGAGGCGACGGTGGCGAGGGACATCAGAAGCCCAGGTAGGCCTTGCGGACGGCATCGTCGCCGCGCAGCGACTCGGCCGAGCCGGAGGTGACGATGTGACCGGTCTCGAGCACGTAGCCGTGATTGCCGATGTCGAGCGCCAGGTTGGCGTTCTGTTCGACCACCAGGATCGTGAGGCCGTCGTTGCGGTTGAACTCGCCCAGCTTCTGGAACAGGTCGCGGGTGACGAGGGGTGCGAGCCCCAACGAGGGTTCGTCGAGCAGCAGCAGCCTCGGCCTCGACATCATGGCTCGGGCGATGGCCAGCATCTGTTGCTCGCCACCGCTCATGCTGCCCGCCGTCTGCTGGCGGCGCTCGCCGAGGCGCGGGAACACGTCGAACCAGCGACGCACGTCGCCGCCGATGTCAGTCCCCTTCGCACTCACCGCACCGAGGCGGAGGTTGTCCTCCACGGTGAGATCGGTGAAGGTGCCGCGACCCTGGGGTACGTGGGCGATGCCGGCCTTGGCCACCGCTTCGGGCCGCTTCCCGAGAAGGGAACCGCCGTCGAAGGTGATGCTGCCCTTCACCGGGATTATGCCGCTGATGGCCCGCAGGGTTGTGGTCTTGCCCGCGCCGTTGGCGCCGAGCACCACCACGACCTGGCCCTCCTCGACGGCGATGTCGATGCCGTGCAGCACCTGGACCGGTCCGTACCCCCCCACCACACCGCTCAACTCGAGCAGGGACATCAGCGCGCCTCGCTGCCGGCGTCGTCATCACACAGCAGAGGAGCCAGGCTCGTCATGGCTCGCTGCGCGCGCTCATGCCGGCGCCCCCAGGTAGGCCTCGATGACCTTGGGATCGTTTCGGACGAGAGACGGTGGGCCCTCGGCGATCTTGCGACCGAAGTCGAGCACGACGATGTGGTCGGAGATGGCCATGACCATGGCCATGTGGTGCTCGACCAACAGCAAAGTCAGGTTGAACTGGTCGCGGATCGACCGGATGGTCTCGCCCAGTTCGTCCACCTCGCCGTGGGTGAGGCCGTTGGCCGGCTCGTCGAGCAAGAGCAGGCGGGGCTCGCTGGCCAGAGCCCTTGCGAACTCGATGCGCTTGAGCGTGCCGAAGGGCAGGCCGGCGGCGGGCCGCTCAGCCTGCGCACCCAGACCGAGTCGTTCGAGGATCGACCGACAGCGGGCTCGGAGGGCTTTCTCCTCACGGGCCACGCCGATGCGGAGCATGGCCCGCCCCATCCCGATCTTGCCCTGGCAGTGAGCGCCGGTCATGACGTTCTCCAGGACGGTGAGCGCCGGGAAGAGGGCGACGTTCTGGAACGTGCGGGCGATGCCGATCCGGGCGATGTCGTGGGGTGCGAGCTTGAGCAGGTCGTGGTCGTCGAAGGCGACCGATCCCTCCGACGCCTCGTACAGCCGGCTGAGCACGTTGAACAACGTGGTCTTCCCGGCGCCGTTCGGGCCGATGAGGGCGCAGATGTGGCCTTCGTCCACCGCGAAGGTGAGGCCGTCCAGGGCTATGACACCACCGAAGCGAACGCCCACGTTCTCGACCGTCAGCAGTGCCACGCCGACTCCTCACCGCTGGCCTGTCGGGACATGAGGCGACATTGAAGCAGATCGAACGAAGCGATGTGGCCGTGGACACACCCGCCACCTGGTCGGCAGACCGTCAGTGACCCAGGTACGTCCCCCTCGCCCGCCTTCCGGTGGTGCCGACGGGCTGCAGCACTGCCTTCAGGAGCGGGCGCCCATGAACATCACCTTCAGTTGGTCGTACGCCTCCACGCAGCGTCCGGCGCCGAGCAACACGCTCTCGAGCGGCGCGTCGCCCAGGTAGACGGGGATCTCGGTCTCGTTGGCGATCCGTTGGGCCAGACCCTTGAGCATGCCGCCACCGCCGACGAGGTGCATGCCGCGCACGATCAGGTCGTGAGCCAACTCCGGGGGAGCCTCACCGAGACAGGACACCACCGAGTCGAGGATGACGCTCACCGGTTCGTCGATGGCCGTCCGCACCTCCTCGGGCGACAGGATCACCGTCTTGGGGAGGCCGCTCGCCAGGTCGCGGCCCCGCACCTCGGCCTTGACCTCGTCCTGGGTCGTCCACGCCGAACCGATGGACACCTTGATCTGCTCCGCCGTTCGCTCGCCGATGGCGATGCCGTACTCGCGCCGTATGTAGGTCTGGATGGCGGCGTCGATGTCGAACGATCCGACCCGGACGGCTCGGAGGGCCACGACCCCACCCAAAGAGATGAGCGCCGTCTCGGATGTGCCACCACCGACGTCGACCACCATGTTGGCGACCGGTTCGTGGACGGCGAGGCCGGCGCCGATGGCCCCGGCCATCGGCTGCTCGATGAGTTGCGCGTCGGCCGCACCGGCTCGGCGAACCGCTTCGGTGACCGCTCGGCGTTCCACTTCGGTGATGGCCGACGGGACGCAGATGACGACGCGCGGTCGGTTGAAGCGGCTGACGCCGGCACGGTGCAGCAGCAGCCGGATCATGCGCTGTGTGATGTCGAAGTCGGTGATCGCTCCTTGTCGCAGTGGACGCACGGCGATGATGTAGCCCGGGGTACGCCCGATCATCTGCCACGCTTCGTGGCCCATGGCCAGCACGTCGCCCGTCTGCTGGTTCAAGGCGATCACCGACGGCTCGTTGAGAACGATGCCCTGGCCCTTGGCGTACACGAGGGTGTTGGCCGTACCGAGGTCGATGGCGAGGTCGCGGGCCATCGATCAGGAACCTTTCTGGTGACGGCTACCGCGCCACCGGGCCTCACGCGCTCCCTCGGGAGACAAGGCCTGCATCTCGCGCCGGAAGGCTTCGATCCCGGACTCGATCGACGTGGGCTGTCGGCTCCGGAGGTACACCAGGCCGCAACCGACTGCGCTGATCACGACCGCTATGGCCAGGAACACGAGGGCGATCACGGCACGACCGGATCGATGGCGGTGGCGTCGACACCCCACGCCTCGCCCCCCTGCCACGTCTCCTTCTTCCAGATGGGAACCGTCGCCTTGAGCGTGTCGATGCAGTACTCGGCGGCGGCGAACGCAGCGGCCCGGTGAGGCGCTGACACGGCGACGACGACGGCGGCGTCGCCGACGCCGAGGCGGCCCACGCGGTGGATGGCCGCCACCCGACGAACATCCGGCCATCGACGTCGAGCTCCGTCGATGACCGCACCGAGGCGAGCCTCCACGTGCTCCTCGAAGGCCTCGTAGTGCAGCGCGCTGACGCCGGGACGGTCCTCGGCGTGGTCGCGCACGATCCCCGTGAAGGTGACGACCGCACCGCAGTCGGGAACGGCCGCCCAGTCGCCGATGACGTCGACCGAGAGCGTCTGATCGTCGATGGCGACCCACGTGTCGCTGGTCGGCCCGGAGGAGACGCTCCCGCCCGACGGTTCGTCGGCCCGCTCTCGGGGCGATGCCACAGCAGGCTCGACAGGCGACGGGGACCGGCGGGGCACCAAGTCATCGTACGGGATGGGCGTCAGGCCGCAGTGGGTGGTGCTCGTTTGCGGGGGCGCGGACACACGGCGCGACGGCGTCGGTACAGTGCCGAAGTGTTCGACGACGATCCCGACGATGAGCAGTCGGGACCCGAGCTCCCGGTTCATCCCGACGATCGGCTGTGGCGTCATCCGTCCGAGATCGCCGCGTACTCCCCGATCCCCGCCGCCCCCACACCGGCTCGTCCGTTCTGGTCGGTCGCCGTCGTGGCCGGGCTGGCCGGCGCAACGGTGGCCATCACCGCCTTGGCCGTGACCGGATCGTTGTCTCCACGCGTCGTCGAGCGAGCCGCTTCGGGCTCCATCCCACGCACCACAACCTTGAGCTCGCTGGCGTCGCCCAAGTCCGTGCGGACCCTGGCCGCCGACGCCGCCGGCTTCGTCGTGCTCGTCGAGGCCGGCACCGGCACCAGCTTTCGGAGCGGGTCGGGTGTGACGCTCTGGCCCGACGGCACGCTGCTGACCAGCGCCGACCTGGTAGGGAGCGCGACCTCGGTGAGCGTGACCCTCTCCGACGGCCGGACCGCAAGAGGCGCGGTGGTGGGTCGCGACGTCGCCAGTGGGATAGCGGTGGTGCGGGTGCCGATCACCGGGCTCCCTGTTGCCCGCAACCCGCTGGTGGGTCCGGAACCGGGCGATGCCGCCGTGACCGTCGGGCGTCCCACCGCCAACGGTCGGCTGTCGGTCACCGCCGGGGTCGTGAGCTCGCTGGAAGGTCAGGTCTCGGGTCGGAACGGACCCATGTGGGGGATGATCGAGACCGATCGACCGGTGCCGCCGCGCGCCGATGGCGGCGCTCTCGTCGATGCCGACGGTGCGGTGGCCGGCATCTGCTTGGCCTCGAACGCCACGAACCCTGTGGCCAGCGGCTACGCCGTGCCCCTGGATGTGGCTACCGCCGTGGCCACAGACCTCGTCACGTACGGGAAGGTGCGAGCGGCCTGGCTCGGGGTCGAGGGTACCGACCTGCCCGACGCCGCCGCCGAGCAGATGGACATCGCCGGCGGCGCCCGTCTGTCCCGGGTGGTCCAGGACGGCCCGGCCGCCGATGGCGGCCTCCGAGTTGACGACGTGGTGATCGCGGTCGCCGCCGCTCCGGTGCGATCCATGGCTGATCTACAACATGCGCTTGCGATCCATCGCCCCGGCCAGCAGATCCAGTTCACCGTTCTGCGCGATGGCGACATGATCGAGAACCTGGTCACACTGGCCGAGAAGCAGTAGGCGACGCAGGCCGGCCACCTCCATCCTTTGACGCGCCCAACCCCGTATGCGGAGGGTCAGCACGCCAAGAACGGTCGGGTCAGCCGCGGCGGTGTAACCGTCGGACCAGTGCGACCGCGGCCACGGCCACGCCTGCCAGCACGACCCCGGCACCTCCGAGGGCGATCTCCTGGCGGCGCGTCGGGCTCAACGTTGCCCATGCTCCAGCCGGTGTGGCCTCGACATAGGCCACCTCGCTCAGCTGGGTCGGTTCCCAGCCTTGGGCACGGAGACGGTCGTTGGCCACCACCCAGGTCCGCGCGGCATAGGCCTGAACCCCGGGGGGGGTGGGCGCGAGTCGCAACCGCCACCTCAACCAAGCGACCCGATCCCCGATCCATGTCGGCACCCGGACACGGGTCGCGGGTCCGGCGAGGGCGTGGAACTCGGTGGGGGTCAGCCATCCGTCCGGGGCGACGTTGAAGACCCCGTCGACCGGGATGCGACTCGTTGCCACCACGGCTGCGGCCAGATCGTCGAGGTGCAGGAACTGGGCGGGAGCATCGTCATCGGGGCCCCGCAGCGCACCCGCAGCTCGCAGCGCCAGTGCCAACCAACCGGGGTGGTCCGACGCCACCGGCGTCGCCGGCCGTAGCACCACCAGTGTCGATCCCGCCTGCGCGTCACGCCACTCCCCGGCCAGGCGTTCCACCTCCGCCTTCTGGACCGCGAAGGCGAAGCGGGGGTCGGGGCGCACGGGGGCGTCTTCGGTGAGCGGGACGGGGTTGTTCGACCAGGCGCCGTACACCGTGGCCGAGGACAGCAACACGACGTGGGCCACGCTGGCCGACGACGCCGCCTCGAGCAGACGCTGCGCCATCTCGACGTCGTCGGCCCGAACCACCTCGGGATCGCCGTCGAGGGCAGGCCCGAACGCGCTGGCCAGGTGCACCACCACGTCGACGCCCTCCAACCGCACCTTCAGATCGTCGGTGAGCAGGTCGACGAGGGCGCAGGCGGGACCCTCGGTGCTCGGTCGCCGATCGAGCGGTACGACGGTGGCGACCCACGGTTCCGCGGCCAACCGTGCGCACACCCGTCGGCCGAGTGGCGATGCGGCGCCGGTGACCACCACCGAGGCCCGGCGGCCCGGGTCGGCTTCGACCTCGGTCGTCGAAGCCCGCTCGGGCAGGTTGGCGCGATCGGGTTCGATGCTCACCCGCATACGATGCCCCTGTGAGCGACAGCGATCCACTCGGCGGCGACGACCCCTTCAAGGGCATGCCGTTCCTCGGTGATCTGTCCCGCATGATCCAGCAACAGGGACCCATCGCGTGGGATGCCGCTCGCCAGCTCTCCCACTCGATCGCCACGGGCGGCGAGTCCGAACCCAACGTGGATCCGTTGGAGCGCATCCGCTTCGAGCAGCTGGCCCGGGTTGCCGACCTCCAGGTCGCCAACGCGACCGGCCTGATGCCATCGGTCACGGGCCGCGGTGTGAACGTCGTGCCCGTCACCCGTTCGCAGTGGGTCGCCGCGACGCTCGACGCCTATCGACCTCTGTTCGAGCAGCTGGCCGGATCGCTGGGCGGCACTCCCGTCGACTCTTCCGGCGGGACGACGGGCGGCGAGCTCGATCCGTTCGAGGATCCCATGGGCGACCCCACCGCCGCCTGGCTGGGCAACATCATGCAGTTCCTCAGCCCGATGATGATGGGCATGGCCGCCGGGTCGATGGTCGGACACCTCTCCACCCGCAGCTTCGGCCAGTACGACCTGCCGATCCCCCGACCGGCGGGCGACGACCTGCTCGTCCTCGTGCCCACCATCGACGAGTTCGGACGGGAGTGGAGCCTCGAACCCGACGATCTCCGGCTCTGGGTGTGCCTCCACGAGGTCACCCACCATGCCGTTCTGGGCGTGCCCCACGTGCGGGCCCAGCTGGAACGACTTCTCCAGGACTTCGTGGCCGGCTTCCACACGGACCCCAACGCCCTCGAGAACCGCCTCGGTGACATCGACCCCACCACCATGTCCGACCTCGCCGGGATCCAGCAGCTCTTCTCGGACCCCGAGGTGCTGCTCGGCGCCATGAGGTCTCCGGCGCAGGACGCGCTCCTTCCCCGCCTGGACGCCCTCGTGGCGGTCATAGTCGGTTACGTCGACCACGTCATGGACGGAATAGGTGCCACGCTCGTGGCGAGCTACGACCAGGTGACCGAGGCGATGCGCCGGCGAAGGGTGGAGGCGGCGGAGTCCGACCGCTACGTCGAGCAGCTCTTCGGTCTGCAGCTCTCCCAGGACCGGTACGATCGCGGCGCGACGTTCGTCGACGGTGTGGTGGAACGAGCGGGCGAGGCCGCCCTCGAACGCCTGTGGCACAGCGAGCGTGAGTTGCCGACCCCGGCCGAGCTCGACGCCCCTGGCCTCTGGCTGGCCCGCATCGACCTCCCCACGTAGTCGGTCGCCCTCGCGAGATGGCGTCCATGGGTTCCAGCAGTGAGAGCCACGTACGCCATTTCGTCCGTCACACCTCGTGACCTCGTCACCGGCCCGGCCGGGCGCCCGGCACCCCGACGTCCGGCGGAGGTGGATCGGGCGGTGGAGGAGGTCGCTCCGAACGCGGGCTCGGTCCCTGACCGGAGCCGCTTGCGGTCGAACCGCTGCGGCCCCGGCCCCCGCCCCGGACCCGCTGACGGGCTGACTGCACCGATCGGCTGAGGTTGCGCTTGGCCGCCGTCTGCACCCGATTGATGCGCCCTTCGATCTCGACCGCCCGCTCCGTCACCGGAGTGCGGGTGCCGCTGCGGTGCTTCCAGGCCAGGGAGCCGACGCCGAAGGAGAACGCCGCGAACCCGGCGACCACCATGACCACGGCGAACCCGGCCCGCACCGGCATGGCGATGAGCCCGAGCATGGCACCGGCCACCCAGAAGACCTGGAAGCGGGTCTCGAACTTGGCGAACGATCGGCCCCGGTTGGCATCGGGTGCGTCGCGCTGGACCAACGAGTCGAACGCCAACTTGCCGGTGACCGAGCCCATGCCCACTGCGGCACCCAGCACGGCCGCCCCTGCGAGGCCCCCCAGCACGACCGCCACCGCTCCCGTACCGACCAGCACGAGGAGCACTCCGACCAACATCCGTTCCTCCGGGGCCGACTTGCGCAGGCGCGGCGAGATCGCGGCACCGAGCAACGAGCCGCTCACGCTGATGCCGGCAACGACGGCGAAGTGCCACTTGGGGACGCCCGGGCGACGGAAGTCGAACGCCAGCAGGAGGGTGAGGAACCCGACGATGGCCCGGATGAGCCCCATGGCCGAGGCAGCCAGCAGCAACCCGACGCTGCGCAACTCGGCTCGTTCGCTGGCCCCGGCCGGCGTCACGGCCACCGCTTCCCGAGGCAACTTGAGCCCCACGATGCCGGTGGCGAGGAAGGTGACCATGGCCCCGCCAAGGGTCCATTCCGCCCCGAGCAGCAACAACAGGGCCGCCGGGGCCGCACCTACGAAGCCCATCAGACCCGAGATCAACGACAGCTTGGAGTTGGCCTCCACCAACTCGGCGTCGGTCCCGACCGTCGTGGGCACCACTGCGCTCCTAGCAACGTTGTAGCCCTTCTGCAGCACCAGGACGGCAAAGGCCTCCGGGTACAGCAAGAGCGAATGAACGTCATTGATCATGAAGAAGCACAAGGCGGAACGCAGCCAGGCGGAGCCGATGATCATCCAGCGCCGGCCGCTGCGGGCCCGGTCGAGGGCGGGACCGATCAGCGGGGAGACGAGGGCGAACGGGGCCATCGTCAGCACCAGGTAGAGGAGGACCTTGCCCCTCGCTTCGGAGGTGGCGCCTTCGAAGAAGATGGTGCCGGCCAACGCCGTCGCCACCATGGCATCGCTGGCTGTCGACAGGGCATGCGTCCGTGCCAGCCGTGCGAACGCCGGGACTGCTGGGGTGGAGGCAAACGGGTCCGGCCGGGAGCGTGTCCGGCCGAGGACCCTCCAGCCACCGGCGTCGCTCACGTCGGCCATGGTAGGACCGCCCCGACCCTGCTCCGGTGGGCGCGAGGTGACGGGTGGTGGCATCGGAGATCTCCGCCGAACCCTGGTTCGGCGGAGACACCTATCTCCGCCCGACCTCGTACTTGTAACCGAGTCCTCGGATGGTGACGATCCGGCTGGGGCTGGACGGGTCGTCCTCCACCTTGGAGCGCAGGCGCTTGATGTGCACGTCGAGGGTCTTGGTGTCACCGACGTAGTCGTGGCCCCAGATCCGGTCGATGAGCGTGTCGCGGGTGAGGACCCGACCGGCGTTCTCGAGCAGGATGGCCAACAGCTCGAACTCCTTGAGCGGAAGGCTGATCTGCTCGGAACGGATGACGACCTCGTGGCGGTCGGCGTCGAGCCGAACGTCGCCCACCTCGAGCGCCTCGGGATCTGCGGCCGGCACCGCCGGCTCCACATCGGCCGGCGCCCGTCGCAGCACGGCCCGCATGCGGGCGACCAGCTCGCGCAGCCGGTAGGGCTTGGTCACGTAGTCGTCGGCCCCTACCTCCAGGCCGACCACCGTGTCGATCTCGGATCCCTTGGCCGTGACCATGATGATCGGCACCTTGGACCGCTTGCGGATCTCGCGGCACACGTCGATGCCCGACACCTTGGGCAGCATCACGTCGAGGAGAACGAGGTCGGGTTCGACGACATCGAACATGTCGAGGGCCTGAGCTCCGTCACGGGCGACCTCGACCTCGAACCCCTCACGTTTGAGCCCGATGGTGAGCGCCTCGATGAATGAGTCCTCGTCCTCCACGACCAGGATCGTCGTTGCCCCTGGGAGCATCGTCATCCGGCTTCGGCCTCGACTTCGGGAGCCGTGACGGCGACTGGGCCGGAACCCGCAGGTAGCCGCAGCGTGAAGGTGGATCCGACGCCCTCGTGGGAGCTGACCGCGACCTCCCCGTCGTGGTTGGCGACGACATGGCGAACGATGGCCAGGCCCAGTCCGGTCCCACCGGTCTCTCGGCTGCGGGCCCGATCGACCCGGTAGAAGCGTTCGAAGACCCGTTCGAGGTCCCGAGGCGGGATGCCGAGCCCGTGATCCTGGACGACCAACTCCACCCACCGTCCATCGGTCCGGGCCCGCAGCAGGATGTCGGAACCTGCGTCGGAGTACTTCACGGCGTTGTCGAGCAGGTTGTAGAGAGCAGAGACGAGCTGGCGACGGTCACCGATCACGGACAAGCGGCGGGACGGTTCGTCGAGACGGATGGCGATGTGGCGCAGCTCGGCGGCGGGTCGGATCCGGTCGGCCGCCTCGGCCATGGCGAGAGCCACTTGGACCGGCTCGCGCACCGGGGATTCGCCGGCTTCGATGCGACTGAGCTCCAGCAGGTCGTCGATGGTGTGCGCCACCCGGAACGCCTCGGTGACCATCCGGTCGGCCAGGCGGTGGGTGACCTCGACCTCGTCCTCGGCGAGGAGCGTCTCGGCCAGGAGACCGATGGCTCCGACCGGTGTCTTCAGCTCATGGCTGATGTTGGCCACGAAGTCGCGGCGGACGGCCTCCAGCCGGCGGCGCTCGGAGACGTCCTCGACCACGATCAAGCCGCCTGCCACTCGACCGGACAACGGCACCGCCGTCACCTCCAACACCCGACGGGGTGGACCGAACAGCTCGAGGCTGCGCCGATTCGATCGGCCGGTCACGGTGTCGCTCAGCAACTCCCGGATGGCCACCTCGACCAGCGCTTCGCCATGGCGGGCGGTGAGGAAGTCGGCGGCGGTGGCGTTGCGGTAGGAGACCGATCCGTGCTCGTCTCCGATCACGACGCCTTGCGGGATGGCATCGAGGGCTCGACGCAACTGGCCCTCGGCGATGGCTCGTTCCTCAGCCCGACCGCGCACCCGTTCGAGCTGGCGTTCGAGCTCCGGCGTTCGCAACGCTTGACGGCGGTGACCTGTCGCAACCGCGATGGCTGCGGTGGCGGCCACGGCGAGGACACCGGCCAGGACCCAACCCAGACCAGCCACCGGTCAGGCCGACTCGGCGCCGTCGACGGGCAGGCGGCCGGTTCGAGGAGCGAGCACGCTGGCTCGCCGCTCGACCTCGCTGGCTACCGGCTGCCACTCGTCGGCTCTGATGCCGACGATGGCGGTGATCGCCGCATAGCCGGCGGCGACGAGCGCGGTGTCGGTGTTGGGGGGAAGGGCGAGGCCGGTCTCGTGGAGCTCCATCTGCAACGGTCCCCCGTCGTTCGACACCACTGCGGCTCGGACGGTCCCGAAGGCGGCCAGCTCCGCCCATCTCACCCCGCGAACGTCGGCGAAGTCGAGGTCGGGCAGGTTGAGGTTCAGAACGGTACGAACAGGAGCGCCCGCCAACCAGCCGACCGCAGCGACGGCGAACCGGCAGGCGGTGTTCCAGCGGGGGTGGTCGGCCCACCCGATGCTCACCGCCAGACCGGAGACGCCGAAGTTCGAAGCGGTCAATGCCGCTCCCACGGTCCCAGAGTGGAGCGTCGAGCGGCCCGTGTTGTTCCCGGGGTTCACGCCCGCGACGACGAGCTCGGGCGGCTCGCCGAACCCCCCGAGTCGCGCGGCCATCACGGCCAGCGCAGGCGGGCCGTCGACCCCGAAGGCAGGCACGTGCTCGATACCGTCGATCGTGCGAGGTTCGACGTGGATCTGACCGCCGGGCATCAGGTTCCCGATGGCAGCCCCGGAGCCGGAGCGATCCTCTTGGGGGGCGGCCACGATCACATCGCAGCCGGCGTCGTCGAGCGCGGCAGCGAGGGCGTGCAGGCCGGGGGCGTCGATGCCGTCGTCGTTGGTGACGAGGATGCGCACTCAGGCCTCCGGGGCCGGGGCGTCATCCGGTCGACGATCCGGGGTCAGCAGGTCGGGCACCGCGACGTCCAGGTCGTCGGACTGATCCTCGGCGAGGCGACGAACCGTCTCACGTGCGGCTCCGGTCTGTTCCGGGAGCCAACCCGTCACCATGTACCGCACCCGCTCGCCGATGTTGACCGCATGATCACCGATGCGCTCGTAGTAGCGGCCGATCAGGGCGAGCTGCACGGCCGCCCGGATCTCCAGCTCCCCGTTGCCATGACTGACGAAGATCTCCTGGATGTATTCACGGTGCAAGCCGTCGAGGCGGTCGTCGAGGTCGTTGAGGGCGGCCGCCATGCTGGCGTCACGCTCCACGTAGGCGTCGATGGCGATGCGGAACAGGCGCATCGCCTCGTCGCCCATCTGGCTGATGAGCCCCCGCAGCCGGGGCATGAACGTCGTGCCGTAGATGCGACGAGCGCCCTTGGCGATGTTCACCATCAGGTCGCCGGACCGCTCGATCTCGGAGATCATCCGAATGGCGGTGACGATGGCCCGCAGGTCGCTGGCCATGGGCTGCTGGAGGGCGAGGATCTGATAGCAGCGTTCCTCGAGCTCGAGGGCCAGCGCATCGAGCGGGTCGTCGCCTTCGATGAGGTTCTGGGCGCCGTGGAGATCGCCGTCGAGGAGCACGGCGGTGCCGCGGGGCACGGCCTCGGTGACCATGGCGGCCATCCGCACGATGTCGTGCTGGATCTCTTCGAGTTGGTGGTGGAACGACTTGCGACTGTCGATGGCGGCAAAATCTCCCATGGTCATCTGGTCACATCCCTGTCGACGGGCCGCACGCCGGAGGAGCACATGTCCTGGTTTCCGGCGTGCAGGGCAGAGGCGGTCCTCGAGCACGGCCCGCGGCGGGCGCACGATCGTGCGCGCGGCAGGTCCAGCGTACGAGTGCCAGCGCCAACGTGGCGCGATCCTGGGCTCCGTGCCGGTCGCCTGGCCCCGTAGCCACCCTGTGTCTGCACCATTCCGGCCCCTCGGCGGCGGCGATCTCATCTCACGGTGTCGTCCGGTTCACCGTACGAAGTTCGATGAACGGGTCGAAGGCGGTGAGGGGAACGCCAGGCGAACGGACGGCCAACTCGGGTGGCGACGATGATCGTCATCGGCGCCATGGCGGCACCGCCCCGAGGAGGTCGCCGAGCGCACGATCGTCATCGTCGAACCGGGATCGCAACTCCGCCGCCAGCGCCGGGTCGAGGGGGGCGGTCCGGTTGGACGGGGGGGCGATGGTCGGATCGGCCGCGAACGGCCGCGCATCGATGTGGTCGAGCACCCGGGCGATGCTGTCACCAGGAAGCCGGACCAGGTCGTCGAACCACACGATGAGAAGCCGGTTGCGGAGGACGTGCTCGTACCAGCTCTCCAGTTGGAGGGCGTAGCGGCCGCGCGCGAGGTACGAGTGGTGCTGATGTGAACCGTGACGAGCACTCGGGTAGGTGCGCAGCAGCTCGTCGGCACCGTGCAACCGGTGCTCTTCCAGCTCGACGGCCCGGGCGAAGGTCTCGGCCTCCACGCCGAGGTGGCGGGCATGGCGCCAGTGGGACCATGCTCGCTGGACGGGATCGCGCAGCACCACGACGAGCTGCGCATCGGGCACGGTAGAAGCAACTCGGGAGGGTCCGAGTGGATGGAAGAGCGTGTACGGCGTCGCCTCCCCGGTTCGTACCTCCCGGCGGGGGCCGGGCCGACGTCGAGCGACGTTCGCAGCGGGGGTGAAGTTGGCCTGGTACCAACGCAACCCGAGGTGCCAATGCTGGTCGAAGTAGTGCACCTCCTTGGTCCTCGGTGCGACGATGTCGGGGTGGGTGACGAGGAGCCGTTGCAGCCACGTCGTGCCTGACCGCTGTGCGCCGATCACCAGGTAGTCGGGAACGGGACCGATGCGACCCATGCGGGCCGACGCGGAGACCAGCCCTGCTCGAACCGAGTCACGTACCGGGTTGAGTGCCCGACGCACCGACGGTGGCACCCGCCGGACCACCCGGCTGGTCAATCCGGTGCCGGGGATGAGTGCTTCAGGACCATTGCGCACTACGTTGCCCCACCTCGGTCCCAGACCGCCGGCGCGATGGGCCAGGCTGCGTCAAGCGTGCCGGTGCGGCGTCGCCGACCGGGTGTTCATCACGAGGGCGTGACCTTTCGCCCAACCTTCTGAGGGGCAGGGCACGGGATGGCTGAGATGATCCTCGTCGGCGGAGCTGGCTTCATCGGCCGCCACGCCACCCGTGCCCTGCTCGATCAGGGCTTCGACGTCCACGTGCTCGATCGGGTCCCTCCCCCCGCGATTCTCCGCGACGCAACGACCTTCGACCTCGTCGATCTGCTGGTCGACGACGTCGAAGCCGCCGTGGGCCGTAGGCGTGCGGACGCCACGGTCGTCGTACTGGTGGGGAGCGGCGATGCCCGCACCGCCGACCCTTGGCATCTCGCGCTCGACAACGTGTTCACCACCGCCCGGTTGGCCCCGTCCCTCGCCGGACGCCGAGTCGTGCTCGTGTCCAGTGTCGAGGTCTACGGCAACGCGCCGGGACCCTTGACCGACGACACGCCACCGGAGCTGCCATGGCCGGATGCACGGTTGCGCGCGTGGGTGGACCGAGCACAGGCGTTCGCCGCGCTCGGGCCGTGTCCTCCCTACCGGGTGGCCGAGCTGTGCCGATCGCTGGTCGAGGCCGAGCCGGGCGCTCGGTGGTGCTACGGGTTGACCAAGCGGGCCCAGGAACTGGTGGTCGCCGACGCGGTCGGCGAGGACGGAGGGCTCACGGTCCTCCGACTGGCCAACGTGGTCGGCACCGGTCAGGAACGGGTGGTCAACCGGTTCGTGCGCCGGGCCCTGACCGGGCGTCCACTGTCGGTGGCCGACCGTGCCGCCCGTTCCTTCCTCCCGGTCGGTCTGATCGGCACGCTGCTCGCCGCCGACCTCCCACCCGGCCTGTTCAACGTCGGATCCCCTCCGGTTCACCTCGCCGATCTCGCACTCAGGGTGCTCTCCCACCTCGGCTCGGAGGCACCGGTGTGGATCCAGCCCGCCGTGGGACCTGATCCGGCACCGCTCGGGGCGTCACGGCTGGACGACCTCGGGCTGGGGGTCGCGTCAGTGGCCGACTGGTTGGGTGACATGGTCGACGCCATCGCCGAGGACGACCAACCGGCGTTCGACCCCGCTCTACCCGTGATCGTGCCGGCCCGGCCCCAACGCCCGGATCAGGTGGCGGACCGGCAGCAGGCGGCGCTGTGGACCGGGGCGGTCAAGCACGGCAATCGTTGGTCGCGGACCCTGACCGAGGAACTGGCCGGCGTCCTCGACCTGGGCCCCGGTCGCAAGCTCCTGCTGACCACATCCGGGACCGACGCACTGCGCATCGGCATCGGCGCCATGGTCGGTCGTGCCGCGGCCGGCGCCGTCGCCCTGCTCCCCTCGTTCACCTTCGCGGCCACGGCTGAGGTGCTGGTCCAGCTCGGCTACCGGATCCGGTTCGTCGATGTCGACGATCGAACATGGACCCTCGACCCCGACGCCCTCCATCGCACCCTGGCCGCCGAACCCGAGGCACGACTCGTGCTCACCGTCGACACCTTCGGCCACCCCAGCCGGTACGCGGCCCTGCGGACCGTGTGTGATGCCCACTCCGTGACGTTGCTGGCCGACTCGGCAGCCTCACTCGGCGCCGGCGCCGATGGCCGCCCGATCGCCGATCAGGCGGTGGCCCACGCCTTCTCCATGAGCTTCGCCAAGACGCTCTCCGCCGGAGGCGCCGGCGGCGCCCTGACGCTGCCCGAGCATGTCGACGTCACCGACGGGCACGGCTGGACGCGGTCGACGCTCATGAACGAGGCCCACGCCATCGACGCCCTCGACCAGCTCCGGGTGCTCCACCGCCTCGTCGCCCGTCGGCGGATGGCGGCCGAGCGCTACCAGGAGGCGTGTGCAGAGCTCGACCTGGGCTGCCAGCTCGTCGCCGCCAACGTCCGACACAGCTGGGTGCACTTCGTCGTTCGTGTCCCCGGCGGAACCGACCGACGGGATCGGATGGCGGCCGAGCTCGGTCGGCTGGGGGTCGGGACGAAGGTCTACTTCGAGCCTCTGCATCGTCACGGCTTCGCGCATCTCCACCGCACCACCACCACCGACCGCCTGCCGGTCACCGATCGACTGGACCAGGAGGTTCTGGCCATCCCGATGTCGTCGGAGCTCTCGGGGGAACAGGTGGAGCGGGTTGCCGTGGCCCTCGCCCGAGCCCTCGCCGCAGTCGACGCGGACCAGCGCCACCAACCCGTTCTGGCGCGCCATCGGACGACATGACCGAGCGGCCGACGATCCTCTTGATCACGTCCAGCGGTGGCGTCCTGCTCGACCTGCTCGCGCTCCGCCCGTGGTGGGAGGCCCACGACCGACGATGGGTGGCAGTGCCGGCCGCCGACACCGAGGCCCGCCTGGCCGGCGAGTCGGTCGAGTGGGTCCCCGAGATCGAGCCGGGTCGGTGGGGTCAGCTGGGCGTGGCCACGGCCTGCGCCACCCGGCGGTTGGGCCTTCGTCGCCCCGACGTGGTGATCTCGGCCGGCACCGGGGTGGCGGTGCCCTGGTTCCTCGCCGCCCGCATGCTCGGCATCCCTCGGCTCTGGCTCGAGACGCTGAACCTGGTGGGAGAGCCGGGCCGCGCCGCCCGCTGGTGTGCCCGACTGGCGTCCCGGGTCCTGGTCCAACGCCCGGAGCTGATGCGGGACCGGCGGCGGGCCGTGCTCCTCGGCGAGCTCTACTGAGGAGCCGACCGAGGGTGTCCCGCACGACCGCCGGTCATCGGATCTCCGTTGCGAGGTGGTCGGGATCGCCGGTGAGCAGGTACCGCAGTCGGGCACCGATGATGGCGGCATGGTCGACGATGCGGTCGAGGGCTCGGCCGGCGACGAGCGTGCGCAACGCGCACGGGACAGCATCCGGGCCCTGGAGGTTGAGCAGCTCGCGCATCAGTCGTTCGGTGGATGCGTCCATGGCCTGATTGGTGCCGATCAAGTCCTGAGCGAGGCCGAGATCTTGAGCCGACCAGGCCCGGAGCGCGAGCCGGTAGTGGTTGATGGCCAGCTCGCTCATCGCCACGAGGATCTCGAACGTCTCCTCGCGAGAGTGCAGAAGATCCCATTCGGGAGCCAGCTTCACGATCCGCAACGTCAGATCGCCGACCCGTTCGAGCTCGCCGAGCACCCGGAGCGCGGAGACGACGAATCGGAGATCAGAGGCCACCGGCGCCTCACGGGCGATGAGCTCGTAACACCGTTCGGTGAGCGAGACGTTCATCGCGTCGATGTCATCATCGGAGGCCAGCGCGACCTCGGCCACCGAACGATCGCCGTTGGCGAGGAACTCGCGCATCCGCTCGAGGTTCTGGTCGACGCGGATCGCCATGAGCTCGACCTGGAGGCGAAGTTGGTCGAGCTCGCCGGAGAAGGCGCGTCGACCCATGTCCCGAGATCCCGACGTGCTCAACCGAACCGACCGGTCACGTAGTTCTCGGTTCGCTTGTCGTCAGGGTTGGAGAACATCTTCTCGGTGGCGTCGTACTCGACGAGCACGCCGGTCCGGGTATCACTGGTCTCGTTGACCTCGGTGGTGAAGAAGGCGCAGCGGTCGCTCACACGGGCCGCCTGCTGCATGTTGTGGGTGACGATGATGATCGTGAACTCCTGCTTGATGTCGTCCATCAGATCCTCGATGCGGCCGGTTGCGATCGGATCGAGGGCCGAACACGGTTCATCCATCAAGATCGCCTCGGGATCAACGGCCAGCGCCCGGGCGATGCAGAGACGCTGCTGCTGACCGCCGGACAGTCCCATGGCCGAGGACTTCAGTCGGTCCTTCACCTCGTCCCACAAGGCGGCGCGCCGCAACGAGCGCTCGACGATCTCGTCCAGGTTCTCCTTGAACCGGCCGACCTTCGGCCCATAGGCGACGTTGTCGTAGATCGACTTCGGGAACGGGTTCGGCTTCTGGAAGACCATGCCGATGCGCCGACGAACCTCGACGGCGTTCACCCGTTCGTCGTAGAGGTCGATGCCGTGGTAGTCCAACGTGCCTTCGACCCGAGCGGTGTCGATGAGGTCGTTCATCCGGTTGAAGCACCGCAGGACGGTCGTCTTCCCGCACCCCGAAGGCCCGATGAAGGCGGTCACCTCGTTCTGGTGGACTTTCAGGTTGATGTTTCGTACCGCTCGGAACTCGCCGTAGAAGACGCTGAGATCGGAGACGTCGAACACGACCGGCCGCTCGCTGTCGGTTCCCTTGCGTACCGGTCGGTCATCGGCGATCGCACCGGTGAGG
>Ga0136612_10000179_pt1 | contig 18836 bp, 14 predicted proteins | sample AntDryUQ224A2306_2_FD_106644 | JGI IMG/M metagenome (GOLD analysis project Ga0136612, IMG submission 106644) | Polar desert sand microbial communities from Dry Valleys, Antarctica - metaG UQ224A (23.06) | ecosystem: Environmental > Terrestrial > Soil > Desert | place: Antarctica: Dry Valley... | reverse complement strand
CGAGCTGTTCAACGGCGATAGCGGTGTGGTGGTCGACGGCGGTGAGGAGGGCTTGCAGGCCGCGGCCTGCAAGCCCTCCTCACCGCCGTCGACCACCACACCGCTATCGCCGTTGAACAGCTCGATCTCGTAGTCGTTGGCCGTCACCAGCAGCGGCTGCCCTCGGTACCACGTGCCTGCGTCCGGTGGCCGGCCCAGCGCCTCGGCCAGCCACCGCTCGACCTGCTCGGTCCAGTGCGTCGCGCCGTACGGACCGCGCCGGTGAGCACACAGAAGTCGGTGCCGACCCAAGGCCACCAACGCCTCCCGGGCGTGCTCGGCGTCCGCGACCTGGATGAGCGCCCGCGAGGCCGAAACCACGTCGTCGCGCAGCCCGCCGAGCTGGCCGGAGGTCAGCGGCCCGTCGTCCGCGACCTCGACATACGACACCTCCGGTCTGCCTTCGCGCAGCAGCGCCAGCACGACATCCTCGTCCCGGTCCCGAATCGCGGCGGCCAACGCCCCGATCTCCGCTCCGAAGCGACGAATCACCGTGAGCCCCACGATCCCGTTGCGCAGCTCAGCCGGGTCGGCGTCCGCAACGTCCGCGGGGGCCACCTCCGCCAGCTGCGCCGGCACCGTTGCTCCCGTCGGCGCCGGCCGCGCGACGACGTCACCGAGCACCGCACCGACCTCCACCGACGTGAGCTGATCCGGGTCGCCGACCAGCACCAACCGTGCCATCGGCTGCAGCGCCTCCATCAACCGCGACATCTGCGTGAGCGACACCATCGACGTCTCGTCGACGACGACCACGTCGTACGGCAGCCGGTCGTGTCGGTCGTGGCGGAACCGACTCCGGCTACCGGGTTTGCGCCCCAGCAGCCGGTGCAGAGTGGAAGCAGTGACGCCGGGAATTTCCAGTCCGCGCACCGCCTCTTCGAGTCGGGCGGCCGCCTTGCCCGTCGGCGCCGCCAAGGCGATGCGCGGCAACGGCCCGGGCAGCGAACGAAACAGCTCGATGATGCGCGCCACCGTTGTCGTCTTGCCGGTCCCAGGGCCACCAGCAATGACCGTGATCGACCTCAGCACCGCCGTGGCCGCCGCCAACCGCTGCCGGTCTGGCTCCTCGTCGGGGAAGAGTCGCGCCAGCTCGGCCCTCAAGGCGTCAGCGTCGACGGGCGGCACGGCACGCGACGCCCGGGCGTCGAGCTCCTGCCGTACCAGCTGCTCCTGCCGCCAGTAACGGTCGAGATAGAGCAGCGGCCCGACCAGGCACAGCGGATGACCGGTCTGCAAGCTCGAGGAAGCCGGCACCTGTGAGTCTCCGACCGCGACCAGCGGGCTGGCGGCGGTCACCTCGAGCCACTTCCCCGGGTCCGGCCACGGCAACGCATCAAGGTCGGTGCCCGAGTCGTCGTCGGACGTCACCGTCTCCCGCTGGCCGGGCAGGTCGACGCAGACCGATCCGAGTCGTACGCCGCGTACCGCCAGCGCCACCGCAAGCAGCACCCGTTCGTCCGGTTCCTCTCCCAGCCGGCTGAGCCGCGCTGCGACATGCACGTCGGCGGCAGTCAGCACCCCGGCCGAGTTGAACGTACGCAACAACCCGGTCGCCCCGAGCGCCAGCCGGACGTCGTAGGGGTCACCCTCGTCCACCAAGGCTGGCTCTTCAACGACCGTCACGGCGCACCGCCGCCCGCCAGAAGGACCGAGAGTGCTGCCACCAGCCCCGGCGGCGGCACCCAACCGAACACTCCGCAGGGCACGCCTGCCACCACCGGTGTGGCCGGCCCACACATCCCGCGCAGGAACAGGTACAGCCCGCCGCCGAGGTGCCGCTCCGGGTCGTACCCCGGTTGCCGCCACCGCAGATAGCGATGCAGGGCGACCAGGTACAGCAGGAGCTGCAAGGGGTAGTGCGAGGCGAGCATCGCCTCGGTGAGCGCGGCGGGCCGGTAGTGCCAGGCGGTGAGCGGCTCCGCGGCCGCGCCGCCCAGCCAGTTGGTCTTGTAGTCGACCACCACATACCGCGGCTCGCCGCCGGGCTCGCGCAGCCGCAGCACCGCATCCACACTGCCGGTGAGGTAGCCGCGCAGCTGTTGCTGCTGTACGCCGGGTCCGGTCAGCCGATCGGGGTACGCAGCAAACGGATCCTCGTCGGTTAGCCGCCGGCGCAGCAGGTCGGCGATGCCGGCCAGCGTCGTCGCCGTCCCGGTCGGGTCGTCCCCACCGGCCAACGGCAGCTCGAAGTCCATCTCCGCCAGCCGGTCCGCCGCTGCGATGTCCCGGAGGCGCACGTCCGACGCCAGCGGTCCGAGCGTGGTCTCCATCCCCGGCAGAAGTGCGGCGCCCAGCTCGTCGGCGGTGTAGGAGGTGCTCAACCGGCGAGCGAGCACCTCCCGGCCCCGCTCGGCGAGCTCGGCGGCGAGATCGGGTGCGCCCGTGTCGACCTGCTCCAGCACCGAGTGCACGACGATGCCGAAGCCGATGCCGCTCGGCAGCTTCGCCATCGGCGACGCCACCGCCCGCAGCCCCTCGTCGGTCGAGTCGTCGGCGTCGGCGACCACCTCCGGCTCGTCGTCCAGCCCGCGCTCCTCCGGCTCGCTCGCAACGCCCGGCACGGTGTGAGCGGCCGCGGTCAGGGCCGAATACGACGTCCGCCGCCACGCGGTGTCCAGGGTGCGGTCGAACGTCGCCACCGCCATGGCCGGCGGAGTACGGCCGGGCGGTGCCCACACCACCCCCTGCGGCGGCGCCACGATCTGCTCGACCGACACCGTTCCACCCGAGCGGTGCGGCAGGTCGGAGAGCCGCTGCCGGACGGCGTCGTCGTCGTCCGGCAGGGTGATCTCGGCCCTTGGCCCTTGTCCCGGCGCGAAGTCGTCGAAGAGCAGCCGGTGCAACGGCGCAGCACCCGTGTTCGTCGAGGGCGCCCACCAGGTGACCACCTGGCACTGCGCTCGGGTGAGCGCGACGTAGAGGAGCCGCAGCGACTCGCCGGTCTCTTCCTCGGCGTGGGTGGCGCAGTGCCCGGCGTACGTCGGCCCCTCCTTGCCCCCCACGTCGACGCTGCGTACCCCGTCGGTGTGGAACCGCGGGTGCTCCTCCGGGCGGATCCACCGGTCCCAGCCGAATGGCACGAACACGACCGGGAACTCAAGCCCCTTGCTGCGGTGCACGGTGATGACCTGCACGGCTTCGGCGTCCGACTCCAGCCGACGGCTCCGATCCTCGACATCGGGGCGGGCGTCGCGGATGCGCCGAGCCAGCCACTCGACGAGAGCCGAGGTGCCGAGCTGTTCGGCGACCGCGGCGGCGTGCAGCGCCTCACCGATGTGTCGCAGGTCGGTCAGCTGCCGCTCGCCCTCGGCGGTCACGAGCAGCCGCTCGAGCAGCCGACCACCCTCGGTGACCACCTCTAGCAGCGCCGGAACGCCACGGCGGTCGAGCACCGCGGCCCACTCGCCGAGGTGCGGTCCGAGCTCCTCCATGGCGGCGTCACCAGCGGCCGCGAGTCGAGCCGCATCCCAGCCGAGGAAGCACCCGAGCGCAGCGGTCCGCGCGCGGGCCTTCCGGTGCGGCTGCTCGAGGGCCTGCAGCAACAGCAGCCATTCCCCAGCCATCGCAGTGCGGAACACGTCGACCGCACCGGTGAGAACGGCAGGCACACCGGCTGCTCGCAGCGTGTCATGCACGAGCGTCGCCTGCGGGTTCGTGTGCACCAGCACGGCGACGTCGCCAGGTGCAACCGGACGGGATTCGCCGTCGACCTGCAACTGCGCCCCGCTGTCGAAGAGTCGTACCAGCTCAGCCGTCACGTCTCTGGCCACCGCCGGGCGAGCCTCCCCGACCTTCGGCTTGGCCCTTGGCTTGTGCCCGAGTGCTGCCCGGGTGAGCACCCGCAACCGGACCGGCGCCTCGACCGGTGCCCCGGTCAGCCGCCGGCCGGGATGCGCGGAGTCCACCGGCCGCACCACGATCCCGGGATCGCCCAGTGCCGCCTGGCCGAACACGTGACCCAGCCCCGCGACCAATACCTCGTCGCTGCGCCAGTTCTTCGCCAGCGTGGCCTCACCGGAGGCGTCCTGCCGTGCCAGCAGGTACGTCACCACGTCGCCGCCACGGAAGGCGTAGATCGCCTGCTTCGGGTCGCCGATCAGCACCAGTGTCGTGCGCCCGTGAAAAGCCGTACGCAGGATCTCCCACTGCACCGGGTCCGTGTCTTGGAACTCGTCGACCATCACCACCGAGTAGCGCGACCGGACCCGGGCACAGGCCGCCTCACCGCGGACCGGGTCGACCAGCGCATCGCGCAACCGGGTCAGCAGGTCGTCGTAGTCGCGCAACCGCCGCTGCCGCTTGCGACGGTCCACTTCCGCGCGCACCGCCTCGGCGAACCGGACCCGCGCGGCCGCAACCGAGTCTGCATCGGCGCCCTGCGGCTCGATCACCGCGTGCCGGTCGCCGACCACGGTCCGGGCCAGCGAGCGTGCTTCGGGGTACGTCATCAGCGGCGAGTCGGCGTCGGGGCGGCCCCACTTGCGGAGGTAGAGGTCGTCGACGACCTCGGTGATGACGTCGTCGACGTCCTCGACGAACACCGCATCCGGCTGGAAGTCACCGGTGATGCCGAGCCCGATCAGCATCTGCTGACAGAAGGCGTGCGTCGTGGCGATCGTGGCGGCGTCGAAGTCCGCGAGCGCTGTGCCCAGCCGCTTGCGCCGCAGGGCCACCTCGGCGTCGTCGGCGTTCGCGAGCAGCCGCAGCAGGTCGTCGTCCGTGGCGGCACGCGCCGTCGCCGGATCGGCCAGGCCTTGCTCGGCACTCACGAGCCGCCCGCGTACCCGCTCCCGTAGCTCCTGCGTCGCCGCTCGCCCGAACGTGACGAGCATCAGCTCGCTCAGCTCGGCGTAACCCTCGGCCACATACCGGGTGGCCAGTGCCGCGATCGTGAACGTCTTCCCGGTGCCCGCACTCGCCTCCAAGATGGTCGTCCCAGTGGGCAGGTGACCGCAGATGTCAAACGGCGGCGGGGTGCTCATGCCGGCCCTAGAGATTCTGCGTCGAGAAGCGGCCACCACAGGTCGCGCGCGAGCTCGTAGAACGGCGTGCCCTCGGTCACGACGTCGAACGGCGCGCTCTCGCCCCACAACCGCGTGTGCCACGGGTCCAGGGCGCCGTCGAAGCTGCCTGACCAGCCCTTCCCCGCCGCCTGGCGGGACAGCTCCTCCTTATCCCCGACGTGGCGGGAGTGGGCGTACTCGTGCGCCGCAACCAGCGGCAGCGGCAGCGGCTCGCGCAGCCCGCGGTCGCGCAGGACGACAAGCGCCCCTAGCACGCCCGCCGGGTCGTCCGGTGGGACGAGCACCGAGCGCTGCGGCGGCTTTCCCTTCGCGCGGCCGCGGCCGATCGTCACGGTCCGCCAGTCGTGGCCGGGTCGCGAAGCGGCGAGCGCGAGCAGCAGTACCCAGGCCCGGAGGCGGTGCTTGGGACCGAGCCGGGAGAAGACGGTACGGGCGACGGTCTCGCCATAGACCGCGCCGACGGTGCCGGCCACGAACCGCCCGTCAGGCAGCGGGACCGACACGTCGTACGACGCCACGTCGCCGACCCGGTACGCCTCCCCCGCCATGATCAAAGGGTCGCCCTCGGCGACGACCTCGCTCAGCAACGCATGCCCCAGAGCGCCCGGTGGCAACGTTCCGCGCAGCCATTCGGCATGTTTGACAGCGCCGGGGTCGGCGCCGGCGAGCCGGGCCTGGAGCCAACGGTCGCCGACCGCCCACTTGTCCAGCGGCTCCAACTCGGCGTGGAGCGCATCGTCGAGCTGGTCGTCCTCCTCGGGCACGCCGATCCCCAGGCGCAGCGTGAAGAACCCGCGGACCGAGTGCTCGAGGAAACGCACCAGCCGGTCGAGTGGCACGACTCCGTCGGCATCGACGTGCGGAGCCAGTGGCCCGGCTAGCAGCGGCGGCTCCGGCTGGCGGGGCCGAGCCGCTGCTTCGGCGCCGGCGAGTGCCCCCTGGTCATGGCTGAACGATCCGCGTACGCCCAGCACACCAGGCTCGAAGTTGCGCACGTCGAACGGCTGCAGCGGGTGCCGTACAACGAGGTGCTCGCCGGCCGGGCGGCCGTCCTGGGTGCTGACGGTGGCGTCGACGACGTCGAGGATCTCGCCGAGCGGAACGGCCGGCGGTCGTTCGGCGCCGGTGCGTTCGTCGGCACCGGTGTAGAGAATGACGAGGTGCTCCTCGGCGGCCAGGATCGCGTCCAGCAGCAGCTGCCGGTCCTCGCTGCGGCGGTCCCGCTCGCCGACCAGCGGGTCGCGGGCGAGGATGTCCTCCCCGTCGACACCGGTGCTGCGGGGGAACACCCCGTCGTCGAGCCCGAGCAGGCAGATGACCCGGTGTGGCACCGACCGCATCGGCACCATCGAGCACATCGTGAGGTTGCCGGTCCGGAAGTTGGCTCGGGTGGGGCGGCCCTTGAGCCGGTCGGCGAGCAGCGCCCGGACGTCTCCCAGCGTCAGCTGGATCCGGTCGATGCGCTCCCCGGCGTTGGTTGCGACGTCGCCGAGCTCGCGTCGAGCCTGGTCAAGCTGCCACTCGTCGGACTCTGTGACCTCGGTGAGCACATCGAGGCCGAACGACAAGGTGTCGAGCCAGTGGCGCACCGAGTGTTCGCCGTTGAGGGCGTCGAGGACGGTGCCGAGGCGCTCGACGAGCTCGCTGAGCCGGCCGGCACGGTCGATGTCGCCGGAGTCGACGTCGTCGAGTGGCAGCGCGAGGCCGAGCCACTGCAGGTCGTCCTCGGGCATGGTGACGCCGAGCAGCAGCCGGTCGAGGCCTGCCTGCCAGGTGTTCTGCCGGACGCCGCCCATGCGGTACGGCTCGCGGTGCTCGGCGTCGAGACCCCAGCGCACTCCTGACGTGCTCACCCACTCGGCGAGGCGTTCGAGGTCTTGGTCGTCGAGCTTGAACCGCCGACGTACCGGTGGCAACGAGATCACGTCGAGCACCTGCGAGGCGGTGACCCGGGCGTCGGCCAGGTCGAGCAGTCGGGCGACGGTGTCCAGCAGCGGATTTGTCTGCCGCAACGAGCGGTCGGCGAGGCGCACCCGCAGCCGGTGCCCAGGATGCGACGCGGAGACGTCGGTGTCGCCCAGCCCGAAGGTGCCCGAGATCAGCGGGGCGTACGTCTCGATGTCGGGACACATCACGAGCATGTCCCGCGGCTCGAGTGTCGGGTCCTCCTCGAGCAAGCCGAGCAGCACTTCGCGGAGCACCTCGACCTGGCGAGAACGGCCGTGGCAGGCGTGGATCTGAAGACTGCGGTCGTCGGGCCCGACCGAATACGTCGGCTCCGGGGGGCGGTCGGCACGCAGATCGCTCTGCATCCGGCCGAGCAGCGTTGCCGCTGGCGCGTCGAGCGGATGGTGCTGGTCTGTTGCAGGCACACCCGCTAGGACGAGCTGCATCTCGCGCGCGTCTCGGCCGAGTGAGGCGAGTAGCCGATGCCGCGCCACCGCGGCCGTCGGGTCGGCGCGGCGCCGTGACAGGTCTCTCGTCGTCGCTCGGGCGGCGCCGTCCCACAACGTGGCCGACGGATGTAGCAACCACAGGTGTACGTCACGGTGCTCCGCCAACGCGGCCAGCACCTGCACCTGCTCGGCGGTCAACCGGGTCGGACCGAAGACTGAGACCCGGTGCGGCAGGTCCACGAGGCCGGGGTCGGTACGCAACGTCGCTACGACGGAAGCCAAGCGTTCCGCAGGGCTGGGAGTGCCGATCTCGGCCCGCAACCGCCGCCACAGCTCGGTCTGCCAGGCCAGGTCGGCGGGGACGGGAGCGCCGGCGCCGTCCGTGTCGCGTCCGGCGGCCCAGTCGGTGAGCATCGTGGGGCGTTGCTCGCCGTACGACGTGAAGAATCGGCCAAGGTGCCGTGCGACGAGGAACCGCCGGTCGCCTCGAGGTGCTGGGAACTCGCCGTCGACCATGTCGAGCAGCGTCCAAACCAGCCGAGGTGGTGCCCACGGGTCATCGTCAGGTTCAGCACCGCCGGCAGCGGCAACGCAATCCGCCACCAGCTGGCCGGGCGACGGGAAGTCGACGTTTGCACAAATCCCAGCCGCCTCCGTCGAGCCGAGGTGGTACGACAGCCGCTGCGTGAGCCACCGCTCGACCCCACGAGCTGGAACGGCAACAACCTCGCGGACCAGCGGATCCGGCTGATCGATCGCCAAGACGCCGGCCAGCCCTCGCACCAGCGCGTCGGCCCGCTCCGCTCGGTGCAGCTGAAGCCGTCCGGTGCGCGATGTCGTCAACGTTCCTCTGCATGCTGCACCTCGCGACCATAACGACCGCCGCCGAACCGGATTCGTCGGTTACTGCGCGATCTCCCAGATGTGGCCGCCGGGATCGCTGAAGCTGGCGGTTCGCACTCCCCAAGGCCGATTCATCGGACCGTTCAGCAGTTCCACTCCGCGTGTCGCCAGTTCCGCAGACGTTGCATCGACGTCATCCACCTGGATGGTGAGCTGCAGGCGGGATCCTCCCTCGCGACTTGCCACCACGGCAGGTTCGATGAGCTCCCGCGCCGCTGTGGTCCGCAGCAGGTTGATGATCGTGTTCCCGAAGTCGAACACGGCCGAGTCGTCGTCCTCGAACTTCAACGGCAGGCCGAAGACCTCCCGGTAGAACTGCGTCGCTGCCTCCAAGTCCTCGACGAACAGCGTGATGGCGCCAATGCTTCCCGGCCACGAACCCACTTCCGTACCTCTTCCCGGAGTTGGTAGGTCTCTCCTGACTCAACGTCTGCTCACCACCCGGAGACGTGGCCGCCTCGGGCAGGTCAGAACGGGCGAATGGTCAGTCTCCGTCACCGGGATTTCGGTGGACCACGCGCAACGCTGGTCGTTTGCGGCTCCCTCGACGGCGACCTCATCGGCTCAGCTCCCGCTCACGGTCACGGGCTGGTTGAGGACTCCGCGAAGACCGGGAACGAGCCACTTCGTGGGCACGTACAGTCGATCGACCTCCTCCGTGTGGAGGTGAGCCCGGTTGCACAAGGCCGCGGTCATGCAGCACGCCCACTCCGTCACCAACCGATCGACATCCGGGCGCTGGGACAAGTAGCCCCCAACAGGGGTGCCCTCCAGGAGCTCGGAGGCTGCCGGAGCACCGGCCGGCGAGGTGACGGCCAGACCGCGCAGCCGCATCAGCAGGTCCCCCCAGCCGTCCCGGGTCGCCAGGTAGACATGTGCCAGCAGCGCCGCTTGCGTCGCGTCGCACGGGGCCAGCAGATCGCGGATCGCAGTGAGCACCGGGTCCGCCGCCAACCATCCGGGACCGGCGACCATCCCGCTCGGCGACCTGGCGGCCCGCCATGGCCCGAGCCCCGCGAGCCGCGCCGGTTCGTCCACGACGTCCGCCACCACCTGCAACGTCAATGCGGCCTCGACACCGTCGAGCAGCACTCCTGACATCCCGTGGTGGAGGTCGGGCGTCTCGTCCGGCGCCATACCGGCGATCGTCAGCACCTCCCGCCACCGCCTGGATCGGCCGGCCGGTCCGCAGACGTGCCGGACGATCTGTTCCGCGGCCGTACGCGACGCTCCGACCTCATGGACCCGGCCGACAGGTCGGGCGGCGGCCGCCGTCACCGCCAGCACGCTGCGTGGCCCGAAAGACCAGTCGGCGTCGAGCTGCCTGGAGATGAAGTCGACGAGATCGGCTGGCGGCGCTGAAGCGATCGCGATGCCATGGGCCCGTACCAGCGGCGTGAGCGGACCGTACGGCTGATCGGCCCGAAACGACGATGTGCCCTTTGGCCGACGCCACCCCGGCGGGCTCCTGCCGCCTGCCGGGATCGTGGCGAGCAGCGCGGTGAGCTCGGCGCGGCATTGCCTCTCGTTGGCCACCCCAGCAGGCGAACCCACCGGCACGCGCTCCAGCTGCCAGTGCAGCGGCAGGACCGACGCGCCCGGCGGCACCCCGAACGCCTCCACATCGTCCGGCTCGACCGGACTGCCGACGGTGAACGCCGCTCGCGCCGCTCCGGTGTCGTAGCTCCGCTCGATCACCTCCCCAATCTGCAGCTCCCCACGCACCAGTCGGGCGGCGAACTCGTTGAGCAGGCCGCCCAGGTCGCGGGAGCTGAACCTCCAGTCCTCGCCCGGGTCGACGCCGTCGGTAGGGCGCGCCCAGACGTGCAGCTCGGGAAGCCCGTGCAAGGCGAGACCGACGGTGTACGCGAAGTCGTGTCCGCGGCCGTCAGGGTCGAAGACGGTCTGCACCGTCCAGGACGGTCGCACCGGGTCGTTCGCGACATCCGGCGGTGTCTGGGTCAACGCCGTCACCTCCCTCGATGTCCTTGACGGTAGGCGCCCGAGTCGACAGTCGGGGAGACGAACAATGCGCGCTGTGGACAACGTCCATGAGGGTCCCGATTCGGCTCATGCTGGTCGACATGAACCCAAGGAGGCACGATGGGAACCGTGACCACCCTGCCGCGCAGCCGACCGCTCGGCCGAGCCGACCTCGACGTGATGCCCGATGACGGCCACCGGTATGAGCTCATCGACGGGGCTCTGATCGTGACGCCGGCACCCTCCACTGCCCATCAGACGGTCGTCCTCGAGCTTGCGGTTCTCCTGCGTGAACGGTGTCCAGGGCACCTCAAAGTGCTCGTCGCCCCTTTCGACGTGGTCCTGACCGACGACACGATCATGCAGCCGGACCTGCTGGTCGCGCGCCGCCGTGACCTCACCGAGCGCGACCTTCCGGCGGCGCCGGTGCTCGCAATCGAGGTGCTGTCCCCCAGCACCCGACGGATCGACCTCACGCTGAAACGTTCGCGATTCGAGGCCGCCGGCTGCCTGCACTACTGGGTCGTGGACCCGGATCAGCCGGCAATCACCGCGTGGCAGCTGCAGGGCGCAGCGTACGTCGAGGCCGCCCAGGTCACCGGTGGCGAGACCCTGTCGGTGCAGGAACCGTTCACAATGGACGTCGTCCCGGCGCAGCTCAGCCGGCCGTGATCAACCGCAGGCCACGAGGCAGGCGTCGTCGGACCTCGTACGACGGAGCACAGGCTCATCGAAGAAGACGACAGTCTCGTCGCCGTAGGGCCGGTTCGCGGGTCCCCCGGCTTCGCTTGTGGAGCTGTGTCATGGGTTGCCGGGCTCGACCCGTCGAACCGTTCGGACCCGGTCGATGGACCGATCAAACGAGGCTATGCGGCCGACACCGGTGCTCTCAGCGCAGGCGACCAAGTAAGCCTCAGCAAAATCGAGCCGATCGGTCTCGTACACCTCGACGGCTCGCAGCAGCAGGGCCGAGTCGACGACGACCATCGAGTTGAAAGCGAGCAGCGACCGAACCGCTGCAGCGACCTGGATACGCGGCGCCTCGTAGAACGACTCCAGAACGTAGATAGTCTCCGCCACGACGAGATCGGCGAGAAACAGCTCGGACGCGTCCTGCAGGTAGGCCTCTGCCGGCTCGACAGCACCTCATCCCAGGCGACGTTGCGCTTCGCGGCGGGCACGCGCACCGATCCGCGGAGGGCGAGGAAGTCCGGCGTTCGGGCCAGTACGGCGCGGTTGCCCTCGACGCGGAACACGACCTGGGCGCCTTCCTTGACGCCCAACGCCTCGCGCACAACCTTCGGCAAGGTCAACTGCCCTTGGAGCTCAGCCTTGCAGCCGCATCCATCCATCCTCCTTACTTCGGAGTTGAAGTAAGGAGGCCTCACGGTGCTGAGGTACGGGCGCCGTGGAGATCTGCGCCGGATCGGAAGCGGCGGCCTGACCGCAGTCAGGCCGGTAATCGTCGTCGGAAGCGGCGGTGCCGGATCGGGGTGCGTGCAGGGTCGATGGAGGCCGGCGGCAGCATCTCTGGGATGCCGTCGGCGGCGATGCGCACGTCCCAGTCGGTGTCGTGGACGAGGTGGTGGTGGAAGCCGCACAGCAGCACGCCTGCGCCGAGGTCAGTGTCGCCGCCCTCGCTCCACGGCGTGCAGTGGTGCGCCTCGCACCAGGCAGGTGGACGCGCACACCCGTCCGCAACGCAGCCGCCTTGCTGCTTGCCCAGCGCGACGCGCTGGTACCAGGTGAAGAAGCGTTCGGTCCGCCCGAGGTCGAGGATCACAGAGTCACCTCCGAGCACCAGGGGCAGCAGTCCGGCGTTGCACGCCAACCGGCGGGCTTGGGACGCCGACATAGCGCCGCCGGTGGACAGCGTGGCGGCGCCGACGCCGGAGACCAAGGCGTCGAAATCCAGATCCACCGTGATCACCGGACTGGCCCGCCCGGCCTGTGGCAGCGCGTCGACTGGCAGGTGCTCGATCAGCTCGCACAGCGCCAGGCCCATCCGCCGTTCGTACGTCAGCCGCTCCGCATCGAGGTCGGGATCCACGCGTTCGCCGGTGGTGGCGTCGCATCCAGCGGGTCTCTGCCCGTCCGGCGCCTCGTCACAACCGGATTGCTCACCGACGTGGCGACGTGGCGACATCAGCGCGTCGAGAGCGACCTGCAGCATCTGGGCCTGCGCGTCAGGGATCGTGAACGCTCCGCGCGTACGACCATCACCTCGAGGTCGCAGGGTCATCAGTGCCTTGGCCCGGGCTTGGGCCTCCTCGGCGGCCAACATCCGGCCCTCGTGCGCGTCGGCCTCATCGGGGTCGATCACGTAGCCGATCCTTCGACCGAGGATCCGCAGATCCTCCGGGCCATGGATAGCCGCCAGCTCGATGAGGTGCGTCTCGGCACGCTTCCGTTCCTCGACGCTCACCTCCGAAGGCAGGCAGCCGAGAGCCATACAGATCACCTGCGCCTGCTCGATGTTGACCCGCCCGGCTCCGAGCGCCACGCGCACCAGCTCGCAAGAACCATCGAGGTCCGCGGCAAGCCGCACATCGCGTCCCGCCGTTCGCCGAGAGGTGCGCTGACCAGCGACCAGAAACGCCGCGGTGGACGTCGCAGCGACCACCTTGCCGGCGTCACGCCGATCGGCCTCGGCCAGCAGCCTCAGCCGCAGCTCCTCCACACGCGAGCACGCTCGCTGCGCCGCACCGACCAGTGCGACCAGCTCAGCGTCCGACAGGCTCCAGCAGCGCACCTGCGCGACGTCGTCGACGGTGGCCTCGATCGAGCTCAGGCATGCCTCGATCGGGTGTCGCAACGGAGGTAGTCCTCCGTTCGAACCCATGGTCTGCACCATTGCCGTCATGCCTGGATTCTAGGTTTTGCCACCGACATTAGGGAACATGTGTTCGAGTCTGTGGATGAGTTCTGTGCGTGGACGCAGGGAATGCCCAACCAGCTTCGCGATCGACCGTCCGGAGACGGTCACTCGTGTTCGGCCTCCAGGCGCTCCGCGTCACTCTCCAGCTTGGGGAACGGCGTGACCATTCCGTCCTTGAGGGTGCGCCAGCCATGGCCCCGCAGGCGGACCAGCTCGGCAACGGCCAACGCCGCCCCGTACCCGATCGAGAGGACCACGATCACGAGCCGGTTGGTGTCGGCCGACGCGGTCACGCTGACGACGAACTGGACCGAGAACCGCCCCAGCAGCATCGACGCCCCCAGACGGTCAGGCGGCGGTCAAGCAGCAACACCGCGGCGTAGAGCGACTGCGCCGCGGTCAACAGCAGCTCGTACCGCTGCTGGGTGTCCAGCGGCAGCCCGGTCGTGCTGCGGGTGGTGAGCGCGAACACGATCGGGATGGTGCCCACCAGCAGCGTCCACTGGTTGACCTTCTCGACAGCAGCGCACCGAGTGCGTTCGACGCCGCCTGTTCCGGTACGACTACCGGGCCGGCTCCACCGGGGGCGACAACACCAAGCTTCGCCGGGCGTACGAGCTGAAGCTGCCGATCATCTTGCTGCGCAAGATCGAGAATGGCGTGTACGTGCCGTACTTCCCGGTTTACGTCGATGGCGACGACGTGGCCGCACGACGGTTTCTGCTGGTGCTGGACGAAAGCCTGCGGTTCCTCGTGCACGCCGGCCAGGACTCGGTCGCCGAGCGCCCCTACGCCGAGGGCTTGGCCCGCTACTGGCTTCACCAGGCAGAGTTCCGCGGCCGAGTGCTCCGCGCGTACGAGACCCGCTGTGCCGTCTGCACCCTGCGCCATGGTCGACTCCTCGATGCAGCGCACATCATCGGCGACCGTGCGGAAGGCGGCGAGCCGGTGGTCCCCAACGGGCTCAGCATGTGCAAGATCCATCACGCCGCGTTCGATACCAACCTGCTCGGCATCTCACCCGACTATCGGGTCCACATCGACGATGACCTGCTCGCCGAGACGGACGGCCCCATGTTGCTGCACGGGCTGCAGGAGATGCACGGTCGGTTGCTGACGCTGCCGAGCAGGCACCGGACCAGCCCGATCTCGCCCGACTGGAGCAGCGCTGGGCGGCCTTCGGCCAAGTGGGGTGAGTGCCCTCCGCAGCGCAGGCAACGGTGGCCGACTCGCAGCGGACGCCGACGGCAGTAGCCTTCGACTGCGCTGCAGCGCCGTTTCGAACCGCACTCAACTCCAGGGGGCACCGTGGTCGACCTAGCCCAGACAGAACGCTTCGTCATCAAGCAGCGCATCACCGTGATGGTCAACCGGTACGAGGTCCGGACCTGGGCGTCCGATGGGGACGACGGTGACCTGTTGGCCTTGGCGCAGCAGAAGCGGATGGCGTTCAAGGAGGAGGTCACGTTCTACGCCGAGGAAGAGCGCACCACGCCGCTGTTCAGCTTCAAGGCCGATCGGCGGCTCGACCTGGCGGCCAGATACGAGGTCCGCGATGCCGGCGGATACTCGCTCGGCTGGTTCCGCAAGGAGTTCGGCAAGTCGCTGCTTCGTTCGACATGGCACCTGGGCACGGACGGGATCGAGGCTGTCGGTCGGGAGCGCAGCACAGGCGTCGCGGTCGCTCGGCGGGCGTGGGAGCTGCTGCCCATCGACCTGCCCTCGCCGTTCGTCTTCCACTTCGACTTCGTCGATCCCGCTGGGAAGATCGTGCTCACGTCGCAGCGCAAGAGGTCACTGCGAGACCGCTACGAGGTCACCGTGCCCGGTGCCCGGATAGACGGTCGGGTCGCAGCCGCCATGGCAGTCGCGCTGGACGCGTTGCAGTCCCGCTGAGACTCTCGAGGGGCCGTGCCGAAAGCGCTTCTCGTACGAGCCTAGCTGGAGCGGAGCAGGTCGCGGGTGATCTCCATCTGCCCCCGGTGTTGCGCCAGCTCCTCGTAGATGTGCAGAAGCACCGCGCCCTGGGTGGTGGTCACCAGGTCGTCGTGCTCGTGCGCTAGGGGATTGCGCGGAGGTGCACCAAAGTCGGCTCCCGCCACGTCGGACGCCAGCTGGTCGCGCGCGCGACGTACCCGCTCGACGAGGTCATTGACGGCTCCGCTCGCGGTGAACTCCGCGTCGCGGTCGCGGCCACTCGGCCGACCGGCGACGACATGGCCGCCCCACCACTCCATGACGCCCAGACAATGGGTGAGGATCGCATACGGGGAGTTGGCATCCGGGATGTCCGGGCGCTCGTTCGCCAGCTCGTCGCCCAGCTCGGCCACGATCACCGCCATGCCGTCGAGCGCAGTGCCGACGTAGAACAGGTACTCCTCGGCGGAGATCACGGTGCTCACGGTAGCGGCGTCTGTGGCGGTCAGGTCGCTCCGGCAACAGGCTCGCCGGCTCCACCGCACGCTTTGCTGTTGAGGTACCGCTGCTCGGGCATGCTCGTGGTCAGCTGTGCTGCCGTGGCATAGGCGCGCGTTGCCTCATCGTGCCTACAGGACATCTCCAGCAGGTGCGCTCGGACCGCGTGGACCCGATGGTTGCGCCGCATCGAGGTGGCGTCCAGCAGCGGGTCGAGCATGCGCAGCCCGGCGTCGGGGCCGTGCACCATGGCGACGGCGACGGCCAGGTTGAGGGTGACCGCCGGGCTTGGTGCGGTGTCGTCGAGCATGCGGTAGAGCACCACTATCTGCATCCAGTCCGTCTCCTCCCAGCTCCTGGATTCGGAATGAACGGCCGCGATCGCAGCCTGGAGCTGGTACGGACCCAGGTGCCCGCGGGTGAGCACGGTCTCGAGGAGTTGGCTGCCCTCGGCAATGGCGGCCCGATCCCAGCGTGCGCGGCAATCACGCAGCTGACGAGTCAGCCGGATCGCCTCCTGGGTGAGGGAGACGTCGTAGAGAGTCGCGCCGGTCGAGGATGTGTAACCCTCGTTGAAGATGAGGTAAAGAGCGTCCTGCAACGAAGCCAGCCGATCAGGCAGTTGTTCTGCGGCTGGAAGTGAGAAGCGTGCGTCGACCTCACGCAGTCTGATCTTGGCGCGACTGATCCGCTGCGCAATCGTCGTCTCGGGTACGAGGAAGGCCCGCGCGATCTGAGCGGTCGTCAAGCCGCCCACGGCGCGCAGCGTCAGTGCCACGCGGGAGGCCCGCGTCAGCGCTGGATGGCAACACAGTAAGAGCAGGAGCACGGTGTCATCGTGCGCGTGTTCATCCCCCGCATCAGCCGCAGGCGAGTACGCCTCGTCGGCCGCCACCCGCAACGCAGCCGCCTGCTCACGGTCCGCCCTTGCCCGCTCGCTGCGGTGCCGATCGATTAGCCGCCGCGAGGCGACCGTGATGAGCCACGCCGTCGGGTTGTCGGACGTTCCCTCCTTGGGCCACTGCACGGAGGCTGCCAGTAGGGCCCCCTGGACGGCGTCCTCGGCCGCGTCGAAGTCTCCGTACCGCCGCCCGAGTGCCCCGAGGACGTGCGGCGCGCTGCGACGCCACACATCCTCGAGGTCAGCCTCCGTCACTGATCGTCGCCGCCAGGCCACATCGCCGGCCGCAGCTCGATGACGCCACCGGGTTGCGCAAACTTGGCGGCGATCTCCTCCGCGCGTTCCCGACTGTCGCAGTCGATGAGGAAGAACCCGGCCAGGTGCTCCTTCGACTCGGCGTACGGGCCGTCGGTCGCGAGATGTCCCTCCGCGCTCCAGCCGTACAACGTCGCGGACGCCGGATCGGCCAGCGCCTCGGCGGTGACGAACTCGCCCGAGGCCGTGAGCTCGTTGAGCAGCGCTTCGAACTCGCGGTCCATCTCGTCGTGCTGCTCTTGCGGGACGTCTCGGCCCTCCTTGGTGTAGATCGCGGTCGGGTGCCCCCACGGCTCGGGGTTGGTGTAAATGAGGATCACGTACTTCACGAAAACGCCGCTGCGCCAATTTCGACATACCCGGAACGAGTACGGCAAGACGCCGGGCAGGCGGTCACAGTCCGTTCAAGTCCAGAGCCGCCAACATCCGGCGGGAGAAGCGATGGCTCCGAGGCGCAGATCACGGCGGACCTCCTCGTCGGGGCCGGGTGATGTTGGACGGAGTCCAGCAGGAACGTCCATCCGTGGCCAAGGCGGCCACCGCTACCGCTATCTCGAGGAGGACACCCGACATGAGCTCCGGAGCGGTTTCTGGTCCGCGCTGGACGCTCACGAGTGGACCTGAACCGTTCCCCGGCTAAACCTCCCGACCGTCAGGTCGTGCACGCGAATTCAGCGTCGGGAGATCGCACGTGACTTCGGGGGCAGAATCGGGCCCACCAGGCCAATCGAGGAAGGACCGAGCGATGAAGACCGTCGAGCTGCGCCGGCACACCGACAACGACAGCGACCAACTGAGCGACGAAGGGGTACGACAGGCCCGCGAGGTCGCCACCCGCCTGTCGCCGCCATACAACCTGTACGTCTCCACCGGCGCGGGCCGCGCCACCCAGACCATGAAGATCTGGCGCGACGCGGTGGGCGACAACGAACCGATCCAGGAGGAACCCAGTCTGCGCTCCGACAACGAGGACCGGTGGAAGGAGACGTACCGCAAGGCCGACAGCTCCGAGCTGGCTCGGATGCGGGAGGCGGACCCCGACTTCGTCCGCGAGGAGTCGGCATCCTTGGCGGACGCGCTGCGCGGTGTCTTCGAGCGGCTGCCTGACAACGGCGCCGCGCTGGTGTGCGGGCACAGCCCGACCAACGAGGCGGCGGTGTTCGGCTTGACCGGTGAGATCATCGGCGCGCTCGACAAGGGCGCCGGAGTACGGATCACGCAGGAGGACTCCGGTGGCTATCGGGTCCAGACCGTCGACTGACGCGGCCAGACGAGGAACGCAGAAGTCAGCAAGCTCGATCAAACGGCGTCTGCGGGCGGCGACGATGATGGGGGCATGAACCAAGCCCGACTCGACGCCGTGTCCGTCGTACATCGGGTCAGGCCCGGCTACTTCCACGACACCGCGATCGACAAGCGTCCCGTGGCCGGGCCGGTTCAGGTTTCCGCAACGGGACTCGACGGTGATCAACAGCTCAGCCGGGCTCATGGGGGAACGGACCGAGCCGTCTACGCCTACGCCAATGAGGACGCGCAGTGGTGGAGTGCCGCGTTGGGGCGAGACATTCCTCCCGGTCTCTTCGGGGAGAACCTGCGAACGACCGGCCTGGACGTCAACGCCGCCCGAATCGGTGAACGGTGGCGCGTCGGTGACGGCGTGCTGCTCGAGGTCCGGATGCCGCGCACCCCGTGCGAGAACCTCTCCATGCGAATGGGCATCGACCAATTCCACCTGAGGTTCAACGCCACCGGTCGGGTCGGCGCCATGCTGAAAGTGCTGATACCGGGGACCATCCGCGCCGGGGACGTGCTCACCGTCGACTCGCGTCCGGACCACGACGTGACCGTGGCTGACCTGGCCACCGGCCCGAACGCTGACCAGATGCGCCAGCTTCTGGACTCCGGCGTACCGCTGGCGCGGCGCGTGCGGGACATGGCACGCCGGATCGCGCAACGCTCGGCCCCAGGCGGGTCGGTGG
>Ga0136612_10000178_pt1 | contig 18864 bp, 18 predicted proteins | sample AntDryUQ224A2306_2_FD_106644 | JGI IMG/M metagenome (GOLD analysis project Ga0136612, IMG submission 106644) | Polar desert sand microbial communities from Dry Valleys, Antarctica - metaG UQ224A (23.06) | ecosystem: Environmental > Terrestrial > Soil > Desert | place: Antarctica: Dry Valley... | reverse complement strand
GGTTGTGGTGACGTTCGACCCGCACCCGATGGCGGTGCTGCTCCCCGAGCGGGCGCCGGTGCGGCTCACCGACATCGACCACAGGGCTGGGCTGCTACTTGCGGCCGGCGCCCGCTCGGGGAGCAGCACCGCCATCGGGTGCGGGTCGAACGTCACCACAACCAGCTCGGCTCGCTGGGGCCGCTGGTCAGCGACCTTGCGGGCCACCCGGAGCACATGCGCGTGCCCGCGGTGCACCCCGTCATAGTTGCCGACAGTGACGATGCTGCGCTGGTCGGGCGCGACCTCGTCGAGCGACCGCCACACCTGCATCGCGCAAGCCTGTCATGCCACGGCAGATACACCCTCTCGTTGCCGGTAACGAGCACCACCCGTCCCGCTGCTCAGTGGTGGCTTGGTCCGGCCACGGCCGTCGAACGACGCTTCAATGCTCAAGCCGCTGCCCACTACCGCCTGGGTGCGTGAACGGGGTGGTGGTGGCGAGCTCCACGAAGCCGAGACGCTGGAGAATCGGTCGACTGTCTGGGGAGGCGTCGACCTGGAGGTAGCGGAAGCCTCGGGCTGATGCCTGGGTGGCCCGGTGGGCCACGAGCGAGCGGAACACACCGCGGCCCCGCCAGGCAGACAACGTGCCGCCACCCCACAGGCTGGCGAAGTCGGTGCCAGGATGGAACTCCACGCGCCCGGCTGCGATGGGAGTCTGCCCGGCCCATGCCACCACGGCCGCGGCTGAGTTGGTACGTCGCGCCAGATCGGCTCGTAGGGCGCTGCCCACTGCGGAGTGGTCTCCACCGAACACCTCGTCATGTACCGCTACGACAGCCTCGACACCGTGCTCGTCCACAACCGCCAGCAGTTCTACGCCGCGGGGGGCTGGCGCATCGAGGGTGAGGCCTGCGATCTCGGCGACGAGCAGCGCCTCGGCCGGCTCGGCTGTGAAACCGGCCGCGAGCAGCCGGTCGGGCAGGTCCGCGGGGTGGTCGTACGAGTAGTGCTTCCACTCCCAGGGGCGAGACAGCTCCGCGAACCGGCTGATCTGCGCAGCAATGGCCGCGTCGGCGCTGGCGTGGTCCAGGTGAGACCAGATGACCCCGCTCCACCCGTTCGCACCGGCGATGCTCCGGACCACGCCTGCGTCATGCTCCACGTGTCCGTCCGGCGCGTCAGGCTGCGGGCGCCGGCGCAGCTGGTCGTCGAACGCCTCGAGCACCGCTTGGTGGTCCATGCGGGTAGCCGACCAGAACTGTGTCAGCGCCTGCAACTGTGGCGGCATCCACAGTCTCGAACATTTGTTCCCCAATGCTCAGTGGTCTCGCCTAGATTGAGGGTGTGAAGACCTCACCGACCGACCTCCTGCCCGCTGCCGGGGGTGGCGGCGCCCCACCGGTGCACCCGGTGGCTGCCTGCCTGGACGCGGTGCAGGCCGCCCTCGCCGAGGTGATGGATGCCCCGTGCTGGTCGCTCAGCACTCGGGAGCTGGCCGAGTTGACCTGCCAGGCCGGCCACGCGGTGACCGCGATGGCCGAGCTGCGGCTGCGGTTGATCGCCGCCGCCGATGTCGCAGACGTCGGGGCGACGAACGGTGCCACCTCCACCACCGGATGGCTGGCCCACGCCGACCGGGCCCGACGCAACGATGCGGCCGCCGACGTGCGCCTGGCCAAAGCGCTGGACACCACCTGCGAAGCCACCCGGAGGGCGTTGCTGCTCGGACGGGTCAACCCCGCCCAGGCCCTGGTCATCACCACCGCGCTCACAGACCTGCCCGGATGGATTGGGGAGGCCAAACGCGCCGAGGCCGAGACATGGCTGCTCGATCACGCCGCCGAGTTCGGCCCCGACGAGCTGCGGCTGCTCGCCCGCCGCATCTGGGAAGTTATCGATCCCGACGGCGCCGACGACCGCGACGGCAAACTGCTGGAAGCCGAAGAGGCCCGTGCCCGCCACCTCGCCCGGCTGGTGCTGCGCCGAGCCGGGGACGGCACCACCCGCGGCACCTTTCGCCTCCCCGACGCGCAGGCCGACATGCTCCGCACCTGGTGCGAGGCTGCCACCGCTCCCCGCCGTGGCCGCCTCACGGACACCGACGCCGACGAGCAGGTGCCGTACCCGGTACGGATGGGCCGAGCCCTCGGCGTCCTTGCCGAACATCTCCCCTCCGACGGGTTCTCGCACCACGGGGCGCTCCCCGCCATCGTCACGGTCAACATCGACTACCACAAGCTCCGTGACTGTCTCGGGTCGGCCATGTTGTCCACCGGCACTCCCGTCTCAGCCGGCCAAGCCCGTCGACTGGCCTGCAACACCGGTCTGCTGCCGATGGTGTTCGACGGCAGCTCCGCCATCCTCGATCTCGGCCGCACCGAAAGGCTGTTCGACCGCTACCAGCGGATCGCTCTCGCCACCACCAACCGAGGCTGCATCTGGCCTGGTTGTGACCGGCCCCCCGCCTGGTGCGAAGCGCATCACATCGACCCCTGGGCAGAAGGGGGACGCACCGACATCAAGCGCGGCTGCCTGCTCTGCGTGACCCACCACCACCTTGCCCACAACGGCGAATGGCGCATCACCATGGCCGCCGACGGCATCCCAGAAGTCATTCCACCCGTCCGCATCGACCCACGACAGCGACCCCGACGCCACGCCCGCTTCCGGCGCCGAAGTCCCGGCCCGGCATGAGCCGGGGCAGCAGGACCGCGCGCGGCGTGGGAAGGGACAGGTCAGTCGACGAAGACGGCCACCGCACGCGCGACCGGGCCATGCTGCTCGTACAGCGCCAGGAACTCTCCCGCCTCGTCGAGCAGGGCCACCGGGCCGGGAGCGGGCAGCCGCAGCCGGGACAGGGCACGTCCGTGCCGCACCATGACGGCCTGCGAGGCGTCGACCCGTTGCGTGGCGAAGCACCGTCGCGCCACCTCCGCCAACGACTGCGCCCGCCACTCCTGCTCCAGCTCCTCGACCGTTGTCGCCTCCGCGAGGGTGAAGGTGCCGACGCGGGTCCGGCGCAGCCGGGTGAGATGTCCACCCACCCTCAGGGACCGACCGAGGTCGCGGGCCAGCGCCCGGATGTAGGTGCCGCTCGAGCAGGTCACCGAGATCTCGACGTCCAGGTGGGGCGGCGTGTGGCGCACCTCCTGGACCTCCAGAACATCGATACGCACCGACCGAGGCTGCAGTTCGACCGACTCACCGGCGCGGACCCGGGCGTACGCACGCCGCCCGCCGACCTTGATCGCCGAGACAGCCGACGGCACCTGCATCAGGTCACCGACGAAGCCGGCCGCGGCGGTGGCGATCGCCTCCCGTGCGAGCCCGCTGGCGTCCGTACCGCCCAGGGTCTCCCCGTCGGCGTCATCGGTCGTGGTCGACTCCCCGAGCCGCACGGTGGCGGCATACGCCTTGTCCGTGGCACTGATGTGGCCGAGCAGACGCGTGGCGCGCTCGATCCCCAGCACGAGCACCCCGGTGGCCATCGGGTCGAGCGTTCCGGCGTGGCCTACCCGGCGGGTGCCGGCGATCCTGCGGACCCGAGTGACGACATCATGGGACGTCCAGCCCCCCGGCTTGTCGACGACGACGACCCCGTCCGGTATCGGTGCCGTCACGCGGTCGCGCTCTCCTCTGGTCCCTCGTCAACATGGCGGTAAGGCTCGGGCTCTCCGGCGTACTCCGCGTCTCGCGCCAGCCGGGCCACCTCGGCGTCGGACGCGCGCGCGCTTTCGAGCAGGTCCTCGATGTGCCGAGCGTTGTCCGGAATCGCGTCGAGCACGAACTCCAGCGTCGGCGTGTGCCGCATTCCCAGCTGGCGGCCGACCTCGGAGCGAAGCACGCCGGTCGCGCTGGCCAGCGCCGCGGCCGTGGACTCGATGGCCTCCGCACCGCCCAACACGGTGTAGAACACCGTCGCGTGCTGCGTGTCCCCGGTGACCCGGACATCGGTCACGGTGATGAAGCCCAGGCGTGGGTCCTTGATCCGACGCTCGAGCATCTCGGCGACGACAACCTTGACTCGGTCGGCGACTTTGCGGACCCGCTGTGAGCTCATCTGGTGCCTCCTGCGTCGTGGTGCTGCCTGCTCGGCCGCACCGTCGTTCAGTCCTCGTCGGAGCGCAGCCACCGCCGCACCGACAGCAGCTCGACCTCGGGACGCGCCGCGCACCACCGCTCGACCGCGTCCAAGACGGTCGAGCCGTGACCGGGGTCGCCCGTCGCCAGGGCGACGCCGATCTCGGCCCGCCGGTACAGGTCCTGGTGACCAACCTCGGCTGCCGACACGGCATACCGCCGACCCATCTCGGCCACGATCGGGCGTACCACCCCGCGCTTCTGCTTGAGCGAGGTGACGTCGCCGAGCAACAGGTCGAGGCTCATCGACGCGACGAACATGACGTCTCCCGCTCAGCTCACTCCCGCGGCCGCTCACGCATCTCGAAGGACTCCACGACGTCGTCGATCTTGATGTCGTTGTAGCCGCGCAGCGTCAGGCCGCACTCGAAGCCGTCACGAACCTCTGCGGCGTCATCCTTGAACCGCTTGAGGCTCGCCAGATCGAGGTTGTCGGCCACAACGGCGCCGTCGCGCAGCAGTCGCGCCTTGGCGTTACGGCGGATGATCCCGCTTGTGACCATGCAGCCGGCGATGTTGCCGATCCTCGAGGAACGGAAGACCTCACGGACCTCCGCCTGACCCAGCGTGACCTCCTCGTAGATGGGCTTGAGCATGCCCTTGAGCGCAGCCTCGATGTCGTCGATGGCCTGGTAGATCACCGAGTAGTAGCGGATCTCGACACCCTCGCGGTCGGCCACCTCGGTCGCCTTGCCCTGCGGGCGGACGTTGAAGCCGATCACGATGGCCTCCGAGGCGGCGGCCAGCATGACGTTCGTCTCGGTGATTGCACCGACACCACGGTCGATGACCCGCAGCGACACGTCGTCGCCCACGTCGATCTTGGCGAGGGCGTCCTCGAGCGCCTCCACCGAACCGGAGCCGTCGCCCTTGAGGATCAGCAGCAGCTCGTTGGTGCGGCCTTTCTCCATGCTCGACATGAAGTCCTCGAGCGTGCGCCGACCGGTGCGCTGGGCCAGCGCGGCGTTGCGCTGCAGCGCCTCACGCTTGCCGGCCACCTGACGGGCGATCCGGTCGTCGGCGACGACCATGAAGCTGTCACCCGCACCGGGCACCGACGTCAGCCCGAGCACGAGGACCGGACGCGACGGGTCGGCCTGCTCGACGCTGTCGCCGTGCTCGTCGAGCATGGCCCGCACCCTGCCGTACGCCGGACCCGCGACCACGGAGTCGCCGACGCGGAGGGTGCCGCGCTGGATGAGCACCGTCGCCACCGGACCGCGGCCACGGTCGAGGTGTGCCTCGATCGCTAGACCTTCTGCGGCCTGCCGCGGGTTGGCGCGCAGGTCCAGCGCCGCGTCCGCGGTGAGCACGATCGCCTCGAGCAGCTCGTCCAGGCCGGTGCCGGCCCGCGCGGACACGTCGCCGAACATGGTGTCGCCGCCGTATTCCTCGGGCACCAAGCCGTACTCGGTGAGCTGGCCCCGGACCTTGGCCGGGTCGGCGTCCTCCTTGTCGACCTTGTTGACCGCAACGACGATCGGGACACCGGCCGCCTGGGCGTGGTTGAGCGCCTCCACGGTCTGCGGCATCACTCCGTCGTCGGCCGCGACCACCAGCACCGCGATGTCGGTGGCCTGCGCACCACGGGCTCGCATGGCGGTGAACGCCTCATGGCCCGGTGTGTCGATGAACGTAATGCGCCGCTCGGTGCCGTCCACCTCCGTCGCGACCTGGTAGGCGCCGATTTGCTGGGTGATGCCGCCCGCCTCGCCTGCGACGACGTTGGCGTTTCGCAGCGCGTCCAGCAGCTTGGTCTTGCCGTGGTCGACGTGACCCATGACGGTGACTACCGGCGGCCGCGGCATCAGGTCAGCCTCGACGCCCTCGTCCTCACCGAACTCGAGGTCGAACGACTCGAGCAACTCGCGGTCCTCGTCCTCGGGTGAGACCACCTGGATGTCGTAGTTGAGCTCGGTACCGAGCACCTGCAGCGTCTCGTCGTTGACCGACTGGGTGGCGGTCACCATCTCACCGAGGGCGAACAACGCTTGCACCAGCGAGGCCGGGTCGGCGCCGATCTTCTCTGCCAGGTCGGTCAGCGAGGCACCGCGGGCGAGCCGGACGATCTCGCCCTCGCCCTTACGGACGCGGACGCCACCGATCGTCGGCGCCTGCATGTTGTCGAACTCCTGCCGCTTGGCTTTGCGCGACTTGCGACCCTTGCGGGAAGGACCGCCGGGGCGGCCGAAGGCGCCCTGCGTGCCACCGCGGCGGCCACCTGGCCCCGGACGGCCACCGGGCGGACCACTGGGTGGGCCACCAAAACCGGTGCGCGCAGGACCGCGTCCCGGAGCGGCGGTTCCAGCGCCGGGCCGGCCACCGGGACCGGCCGGTCGGCCGCGGCCTACGGGACCGCCGGGACCGGGGGGACCACCCAGCGGCGACGTCTGGCGCGGCATCATCGCCGGGTTGGGCCGGGGCAGTCCGGGTACGTCGTGGCTCCCGTCGCGCGCCGCCGGAGGTCGCGGCGGCATGCCATCAGGCGCCGGACGTGACGGGCGCTGCATGCCCTGCGTGGACGAGAAGGGGTTGTTGCCGGGGCGCGGGCCGCCCGGTCGAGCGCCCGGACGGGCTGTCGCTGGACGCGGCGAGCCCGGTGCCGGAGCCACATCGGAGTCGACAGGGGCGTCTGAGAAACCGTCGTGGAGGGCCGCCGGGGCCGAAACGACAGGAGCAGCCGGCTCGGCAACGGTCACGGTCTCGGGGACCGGGGGGGCCGGCTCGGCGAGAGGTTCGACCGCTGCCGGAGCGGCCTCCGGCGGGGCCGGCGCCTTCTTCTTGGCCGGCGCTCTTTCGGCGGCCTGGGCGCGCAGCTGGTCGCCAAATGACTCGTTGAGACGGCGCACGACGGGTGCTTCCACCGTCGATGACGCGGACTTTACAAACTCACCCATGTCTTTCAGGGTCGTCAGCACGGTCTTGCTGTCGACCCCGAACTCCTTGGCGAGTTCGTGAACTCGAACCTTGGCCACTTCGCTCCTTCTCGGTCCGAGCCCGAAGGAGGCGCAGACCGTTAGTTGACGTGCATGCTCATGGTGGAGAACTCATCGAGTGCTCATGAGCGCGTGCTCCGCTTCTGGTCATCGACGGCTCCGGTCGGGTCCGTCGTACGGTCAGTCGTCGTGCTGTCCACGCGGCGGACATGTGTCCGCAGCGCAGAGTCGTCCATCGCCCCCTGCATCCGCAGTGCCCGCCCGAACGCCTTGCGACGCACCGCGAGGTCGAGGCACTCGAGCCTCGGGTGCAGGTGCGCTCCACGTCCACCCGCACTGCCGCGCAGGTCTGGCGTAAGAACGATACCGTCCCGGGCCTGCGATGCGACGACGCGGATCATCTCGGATTTGCTCGCTCGCTCCCGGCATCCCACGCAGGTTCGCACGGGCTGCAGGTGCTGTCGAGCAGGTCGAGAAGCAACCACCTCGTGCAAGTCTAGCCGCTCGGAGCCGCGCCGTCGCCACGCGTCGGATCGGTGTCAGGCCGGATGTCGATCCGCCAGCCGGTGAGGCGGGCCGCCAGGCGAGCGTTCTGGCCCTCCTTGCCGATCGCCAGGGACAGCTGGAAGTCGGGCACGATGACGCGCGCCGACCGGGCGACCGGGTCCACCACCTGGACGCTGTGGACGTGTGCCGGGGACAGCGCGTTGGCGACGAAGTGCGCGGGGTCGTCGGAGTGGTCGATGATGTCGATCTTCTCGCCGTGCAGCTCGTGCATCACGTTGCGGACCCGACTGCCCATCGGACCGATGCAGGCACCCTTGGCACTGACCGCCTCGACGCGCGAGCGCACCGCAACCTTGGAGCGATGGCCGGCCTCCCGGGCGATCGCGGTGATCTCGACCGTGCCGTCGGCGACCTCCGGCGCCTCCAGGGCAAACAGCCGCTTGACCAGGTTGGGGTGCGACCGCGACAGCACGACCTGCGGTCCCCGGAACCCTTTGCGCACGCTGATGACCAGGCACCGGATCCGTGACCCATGCTGGTACTTCTCCCCCGGCACCCGCTCCGCGAGCGGCAGCAGCGCCTCGAGCCGGCCCAGGTCGACGAGCACGTCGCCGGGTACGCGGCCCTGTTGGACGACACCGGAGACGATGTCGCCCTCCTTCTCGGAGAACTCGCCGAACTTCACCACGTCCTCGGCATCGCGCAGCCGCTGCAGGATCACCTGGCGGGCGGTGGTTGCCGCGATGCGTCCGAAGCCGGTCGGTGTGTCGTCGTACTCGTGGACCACCAACCCGTCCTCGTCGAGCTCTTGTGCCAGCACGCTGACGTGCCCGGACTTGCGTTCCAGCTGCACCCGCGCGTGCGGTTGGGACTGCTCGCTGCGCTGGTACGCGACCAGCAGCGCCTGCTCGATGGCCTCGACCACGACCTCGAAGGGGATGTCCTTCTCGCGCTCGAGCATGCGCAGGGCGGCCATGTCGATGTCCATGCCGATCAGCGGTCCTTCCGGTTGAACTCCACCTGAACCCGCGCCTTGGCGACGTCGGCATGCCTCACCGACCGCACCGAGCCGTCGACGTCGAGGCGCACCTGCTGGTCGTCGACGTCGAGGATGCGCCCGACGACGCTGCGGCCGTCGGCGTCGGTGACCTTGACGAGGCGGTCGACGTTGCGCCGCCAGTGTCGCGGTGCGGTGAGCGGTCGGTCCAGTCCCGGGGAGGTCACCTCGAGCGTGTACGCCCGCTCCCCCATCACATCGGTCCCGTCCAGCGCATGTGACAGCACCCGGGTCGCCTCGGCCACCTCGTCGAGCGTGACACCGCCGTCCTTGTCCACGACGACGCGCAGTATCCCGCGCCGGCCTGCCATCGAGACCGTGACCGCTTCGAGGTCCAGACCGACTTTGGCGGCCGCCGGTCGCAGCACCTGCTCGAGCGAGTCGGGCGTGGGAGCGGCGCTCACGGAAGGTCTCCTCGGTGTGCTGTTGTGGCGCGAGCCACCTTATCCGGCCGGCGCACTCGGGTAGCGTCCGTGCGGTGCAGGCCGGACCCGTCACCCGTAGACGTTTCGTCGCCGGCGCCGGACTGCTGGTGGCCGCGGCGGTCACAGGCTGCACCGACAGCGACGACCCGACCGCCCCCGCCGCCGACAGGACGCTTCCGGCGACGGAGGCGACCGACACCGGCACCGGCCAGGACATCGACCCGACCACACCGCCGGACGCCGCTGACGCGGATCTGGTCGCGGCGGTGCTCCAGGACGAGGACCGACTGGTCACTGCCTACCGGATCCACGGTGTCGGCCGCCCCGACCTGCGCCGGGAGCTCGAAACGCTGGCCGACCACCACCGCAGCCACCTGAGAGTGTTGGGCGGCGCTCCGGCACAGGCAGCACCGACGACTCCGCGCGTGTCCCCGGCCGTAGGCGTCCGCCGGCTGCGGCAGCTGGAGGCCGGAGCTGTTGAGCAGCGCCGCCGTGACGCGGTCGCCGCCCGCTCCGGGGACTTGGCCCGGGTGCTGGCAGCGATGGCCGCCAGCTCGGCGCAACATGTGGTGGTCCTCGAGCGCCTGGCGCTCACTTTCGACAAGTCCGACCGGTCATGACCGAAGGGCGAGAGACGCTGCAGCAGATGCTTGCCGGCGAGCACGCCGCCGTCTATGCCTACGGCGTCCTCGGCGGACGCCTGGCACAGGGAACGCCCCTGCAGGTGCAAGCGGGCGAGGCCTACATCGAGCACCGCGCCCGGCGCGATGCGCTCGTGGCGATGCTGCGCGCCGCGGGCGCGGAACCGGTGCCGGCGGAGGTCGCGTACGCGCTGCCGGCGCCGGTCGACGTCCCGGCGCAGGCACGCCGAGTCGCCCGCCAGGTCGAGGATCGCTGTGCGGTGCTGTACGCCTCGGTGGTCGCGGCCGAAACCGGACGGACCCGGGGGTACGCCGTCGGCGCTCTCGTCGATGCCGCCACGCGGGGTCTCAGCTGGGGTGCGGAGCCGGTTGCCTTGCCGGGTGTCGGGCGCCGGTGAAGTTTTCGACTCCTCCGGCGTTCGCCGCCGACATTGAGAGCCGCGAAAGCATCGTAGGCAGGCAATGGCTGGACGCGCTGCCTACGGCGGTCCTTGACCTCTGCGACGAGTGGGGCCTGCGCCGCCCTGACGGACCGGTGCGGTCCGGCTAAGCCGTCGTCCTGCCGGTGCGAACCACTGTCGGTGATCGTGCCGCCCTCAAAGTCACCTACCCCGGCCCGGATCAGGCGCCGGAGGAGACGACGCTGGCGGCGTGGACGGCGGCGGGGCAGTCCGGCTGCTGCGCCACGACGAGGTCGTCGAGACGTGCACCGCCGGGTCGCTGACGACCGGCCCCCACCGCATACCACGAGTTCCTGGTCGCGGCGCTGGTCGGCCGACCGTGATCAGCTGGGTAGGCCGCCGGGTGCGAGGCTCTCGAGGTCGTTGGGGTTGAACCCGGCAACACTCACGTCGTCCACGAACCAGCGCCCGCCCTCGAGGACCAGCAGGAGCTGCACCGGCACGTCGAACCCGGCCGCCGACACCTGCAGCTCCGCCGTGGCCGAGCTCGGTGTCTGGTCGGTGATCGAGATCTCGTCGTCGATCACCACCCCCGTCGCGCCAAGGAAGCCTGCGGTGTTGACGTCACCTTGGCACCGGCCGTAGGCGTCCTGGAAGTGCTGGCTGGTCACTGCGGTGAACGCGTCGCAGTCGCCGTCCTTGGCGGCGGCGACGAAGGACGAGGCGGCCGCCTGCGGGTCGGAGGTGTCCGCGTCACTACCGCGTAGCAGCATCACCAGTCCGACGACGACCAGCAGCACCAGCGCAGCGACACCGCCGAGGACCCAGGGCAGTTTGCTGCCCGCACCACCGTACGGCTGGCCGGGCGGCTGTCCGGATGGTTGGCCGTATCCGGGGGCGGCATGCTGCTGCGACCAGGTCGGCTGCGGTGGCGGCGTCCCCCACGACTGCGGCGGAGGCTGGGGCGGCTCGGTCACGGTCAGGTTCTGTAGGCGGTCCACATGTCACCCATGCGGGTCGACTGACCCGAGGTGAACTGGTCGTAGCAGCTGTCGTAGGAGTAGTCCATATAGTTGTGGATCGGGTCCAGGCCGGGCAGCGAGCAGGAGTCGCGTCCCGCCGGGCAGCCGGTGGTCGAGCTCGACTGCGCCGGGGTGTCGGAGACCGAGTCGTTGGGGCTGGTGCAGCCGCCCTGGAAGGTGTGGTAGAGCCCCAGCCAGTGACCGACCTCGTGGGTCGCGGTCTCACCCAGGTTGTAGTTCGCGATCGAACCGCCCGGCAGCGTGGAGTACTGCACCCGGATGCCGTCGATCTCGGGGTTGCTGGCGTAGTCCCACGGGAAGGTCGCGATCCCCAGGTACTTGAAGTCGACCAGCCACATGTTGAGCGCGTTCGCGCCGCCCAGGCGGGTCTTGGAGCGGTAGGTGGTGCTCCGACCGTCGCGGTGCCAGGTGGTGTTCTTGTAGCGGTCGACCCCGGCAAGGGTGAAGGTGAAACCGGTGTTGGCCGCGGCGCTCGACTCCTGGCCCCCGTAGGTCTTGTTGAGCACGGCGATCTGGTTGTTGATCTGGGTCTGCGTCACGTCACCGTTGCCGGCTCTGTCGAGCATCACGTGGACGTAGACGGGGACGCTCGCGCCGGCGAACGCGGCGGCGGTCGCGCTGGATCGCCCTGCCTTGCGGTCCAGGATCGCCCGGGTCCGCCGGTCGATCGCACGCTGCTCGCGCAGGCTCACGGCGCGGGTGTCCTGACCGCGGACGTGGCCGCTACCGCGGGCGGCGCCGGCATCGCCGGGGTCGAAACAGGGGGCAGCCACCGTGCGCTGCAGCGGCTGGGAGGCCGTGGCCGGTGCGGCGGTGACCGCCAGGCTGACGACGCTCACTGCGCCGAGGAGAGCGACGCTGAAGGGGCTGATCCGGGGCATGCCGTGTCCGTTCTGTCCGGGGCCAGGCATACGGACCGGGCCGCTCGAAGTCGACGAGTGGATACCCATTGTGCTCCCGCTCACACCCGGTCGTCTCACGATTGCCGGTTTGTGGCGATGTCAGCGCCAACCCAGCACTACGTCGCGCACCTCTGCCAGCCGGTGCACGACGGCGTCCGGCTCGCCCACGCTGTGACCCGCCTGGTCGCTCGGGATCTCGCTGTGCGGCAGCCAGATCGTGCGCATGCCGGCGTTCCCGGCTCCCCAGATGTCGTCGAACAGCCGGTCGCCGACAAAGGCGCACCGCTGCGCGTCCAGCGCACCGACCGCCTCCCGGGCGGCGGCGAACGCCTGCGCGTGTGGCTTGGTCCACGGCAGCTCACTGGTGTAGACCGCTCCGTCGATGAGGTCCAGGACGCCGTCGCGGGCAAAGATCTCCTCGTGCCAGGCCCGCGGCCACACGGTGTTGGACAGCACGCCGATCCGCACACCGTCCGCGCGCAGGGCCTCGAGCAGCGGTCGTACGTCGGGGTCGGTCCAGGTCGCCGGCTCCCAGAACGCGCGGTACGCCCGCGAGTGGTCGTCGGTGACCACAAGACCTGCGGTGCGGCAGATGTCGGCAAAGGTCGCGCTGCGGTGGTGGTCGCGGGCATCGGCCCACACCTGCGTGGCGGCGGCCAGCAGAGCATCCGTCGCGGCCTCGACATCGTCGGGGCGCACCGCCGCGGCCAGCGATCGCCACTCCGCCCGGTAGTCGATCGTGCGCCAGGGCGTCAGGGTGCCGCCCCAGTCGAAGATGACGGTGTCAACCATCCTGTCAGGCCGACATGTCAACCAGCTGCTGAACCACGTCGGTCAACGGCACCGGCTTGCGGCGGCCGGTGCGGCGGTCCTGGACCTCGACGACTCCCTCGGCGAGCCCCTTGCCGACGACCACGATCGTGGGTACCCCGATCAGCTCGGCGTCCTTGAACTTCACACCGGGTGATGCCTTCGGCCGGTCGTCGTAAAGGACGCTGAGGCCACGGGAATCGAGCTCGACCGCAAGACGATCGGCCTCGGCGAAGACCTCCGGGTCCTTGCCGGTCGCCAGCAGGTACACGTCGGCGGGCGTAACCTCGCGCGGCCAGATGATGCCGGCCTCGTCGTGGGAGTTCTCGACGATAGCCGCCACCGCCCGAGAGACCCCGATGCCGTACGAGCCCATCGTCACCGTCACCAGCCGGCCGCTCTCGTCGAGCACCTGCAGGTCGAGCGCCTCGGCGAAGCGGCGCCCGAGCTGGAAGATGTGGCCCAGCTCGATGCCGCGGGCCAGGACCAGCGGCCCCCCGTCGAGCGGGCAGGCATCCCCCTCGCGGACCTCGGCCGCCTCGATCGTGCCGTCGGCGGTGAAGTCGCGGCCGGCGACAAGGTCGACGACATGGCTCCCGTCGACGTCAGCGCCGGTCACCCAGCGGGTGCCCTCGACCACCCGCGGGTCGACCAGGTAGCGGATGCCCGAGCTGTTCTTCTCGCCGAGCACACCGGGGCCGATGTAGCCCCGGACGAGCGCACCGTTCGCGGCGAAGTCGGCGTCGGTGAACGCCTCGACCTCGGCAGGCTCCACCTGCGCCTGCAGCCGTTTGAGGTCGATCTCCCGGTCACCCGGCACCCCGATCGCCAGCGGCTCACGCCGGCCCTCGGGGTGCACCACGGTCACCAGCACGTTCTTCAGGGTGTCGCCGGCAGCCCAGGGCCGATCCCGTCGAGGAAAGACCTGCTCGAGGTGTGCGACCAGGGTCTCGATGGTCGGCGTGTCCGGAGTTTGCTCGGCGTGGGCGTCAGGCACGTCGTCGTACGCCATGGCCGCCGGCGCCGGGACCCGGACGGCCTCGACGTTCGCGGCGTAGTCGCAGGTCGTGCAACGCACGTACGTGTCCTCGCCGTTGGCGGCGACGGCGAGGAACTCTTCACTCGCCGAGCCACCCATCGCCCCCGACATGGCCGCGACGATCACGTACTCGAAACCGAGCCGGTCGAAGATCGCGATGTACGCGTTGCGGTGGGCGTGGTACGAGGCGAGGAACGCCTGGTCGGAGACGTCGAACGAGTAGGAGTCCTTCATCACGAACTCGCGGCCGCGCAGGATGCCAGCGCGGGGCCGCGGCTCGTCGCGGTACTTGGTCTGGATCTGGTAGAGGAACAGCGGCAGGTCCTTGTACGAGGAGTACAGGTCTTTGACCAGCAGCGTGAACATCTCCTCATGGGTCGGCCCCAAGAGGTAGTCGGCACCCTTGCGGTCCTGCAGCCGGAAGATGTTGTTGCCGTACTCGGTCCACCGGTTGCTGGCCTCGTAGGGCTCGCGAGGCAGCAGCGCCGGGAAGTGCACCTCCTGCGCGCCGATTGCGCCCATCTCCTCGCGGATGACGCGCTCGACGTTGCGCAGGACCCGGTATCCCAGCGGCAGCCAGCTGTAGATGCCCGGCGCCGCGCGCCGGATGTATCCGGCGCGCACCAGCAGCTGGTGGCTCGGCAGCTCGGCGTCAGCGGGGTTGTCTCGCAGCGTGCGCACGAACAGGCTCGACATCCGCCAGAGCACGAGATCCTCCTTCACCGGACTTTCAGCCAGGATGAGTGTCGAGGGTATCCGGGGAGCGCAGCCTGGTCACCGCGGTTTCGCGCTCAACGCCCCATCCGCAGCCCGTGCTTGCGGGCGCCCAGGCTGAAGACGTCCGCCCGGATGCTGGTGATCGCCGCCCGCAGGCTGGGCAGCAGGGCCGGATCGGTGTCCGGGTCACGCAGGGCGGCCGGCGCGTTGAGCACCCGCATCGGACCACCGGAGGCAGGCGTGATCATCGTCGGGACGAACCGCGCCCGCTGCACCTCGAACGAGCCGTCCGGCTGCTCGACGAACTCGAACCGGGCGGTCACACCACGGTACGTGTCGGGAACGTCGGTGGACTGCTGGGCGACGAAGTTGCCGAGCCCGTAGGCGACCCAGGTGCCGTTGACGACGTCGAACGGTTGCGGGACGTGCGCGTGGTGGCCGTAGACAAGATCGATGTCCGGCGACTTCGTCAGCGCGTCGAATACCTCGAGCTGCTGCTCGTTCGGGGCGGTCGTGTACTCGGTCCCGGCGTGCAGCGCCACCACCACCAGCTCGGCGCCGTCGCGCCGAGCTTGCCGCGCCTCGCGCAGGATCTGGTCGACGTCGATGATCGGCACGGACCAGGGCGCCTCGCTCGGGACCGGGATGCCGTTCGTGCCGTAGGTGTAGTTGAGCAGCGCCACCGAGATCTCGTTGATGTCGAGGATCGTCGGTGCCCGGGCGTCGTCTCGGCTGTCGCTGGTGCCGGCATGCTCGATCCCCTCGTCGTCGAGCGTGTCCAGCGTGCGCATCAGGCCTTCGAGACCCTGGTCGAGGCTGTGGTTCGACGCGGTGGTGCAGGTGTTGATGCCAGCCCAGCGCAGGCCGTCGACGACCTTGGGCGGCGCGGAGAAGATCGGGTAGTTGAGGAAGGGGCCACCAGGCTCCGCCAACGGCGTCTCCATGTGGCAGATCGCGAGGTCGGCGTCGCTGTAGACCGGCTTCATGCTGGCAAACATCGGTCGGAAGTCCATGCCAGGACGACCTTGCGCCGCGGCATCTGCCTCGGCCGACTCCCACACCCCGGTGTGCAGCAGCACGTCCCCTGACATGACGACCGCGAGCTCCCGCGGCGGTGACGGGGTGTCGGGAGAGCTTGACGGTGACGACGTGGGGCCTGCTGCCTGGTTCTCGCTGATGGGGCTCTGCGACTGTGCGGCTCGCTGGGGGGTGTCATTGTCCCCTGTGCAAGCGGGTGCCACCACCAGGAGCACAGCGGTGACCACTAACACTCCTCGCCGTGTCCGCACCGCCTCATCTTCCCTAGAACAGCACGGTGGTGAATGTCGCCGCGCGGGTGAAACCAACGCGTTCGTACGCACGCCGCGCGGGGGTGTTGTCGGCGTTGACGTACAGCGTGACCACGGGGGCGATGTCCCGCAACGCCGCGTTGACCACCGCGGCCATCGCCGGACCGGCGATGCCCCGGCCCCGCAGGCTGGGCTCGACGTACACCCCCTGGATCTGGCAGGCGCGTGCGGTGGCGACACCGATCTCGGCCTTGAAGACCACCCGGCCGTCCTCGATCCGAGCGAACGCCCACCCGCGTGAGATCAGCTGCGCCACCCGGGCACGATAGGGGCCGGCGCCGTCGGCCTCGGGCGAGACGCCGACCTCCTCGGTGAACATCGCCACGCTCGAGGGGTAGAGGAGGTCGAGCTCGTCGATGAGGACGCGCCGCACGGTGAGGTCGGGGCGGAGCGGTGATGGTTCACGGATCGTCATGAACGGCTGGTCCGGGCGCACCGAGCGGGCCGGTCCCCAGTGCGGCTCGAGGTGTTCCCACAACGGGCGCAGCGCCTCCTGCTGCCCGACGAGCGAGGAGCACCGGCGGCCCTGGGTCACGGCGTGCTCCGCGAACATCGCGACCGCCGCGGGGTGCGCCTGCACCGGGACGAGGTTTGCCCCGGCGTGGCACGCCGACTCCAGCGCCCCGCCTGCGCCGTACCCCCAGACCTCGCCCCCGAGCCGCCGCGGGTCCAACCCGGTCTGCTGCACCCGGGCGTCGATGAACACGTTGGTCACCGGATCGACGTCGAGGAGTCGCCGCAGCCGCGCCATGTCCGAGGGACCCAGCAGCTGCAGCGCGGGTGTCGTGCGCAGCACGGCGGGCCTCCCTCTTTCCGATGACGTAAGCCTAACGGGCTGCCACGTGACGCCTTACCCTTGTGGCTGGAGGGACGTTTGATGAGTGGTCCGATCTCGGGGAAACGGCCCGATGAGCATCGCCGGTTGTTGTCGCTGCCGGCGGCCCTGGGCCTGACCGCTCTCGCGGTCGTCCTGCCGGGGAGCAGCCTGTGGCTGCTGGGGCGGCGCGCTCTGGGGATCGCGGTCCTGACCTCCTACCTCACCGGGGTCGCAGTGCTGGCGTACCTGCTACTCGAGCAGCGCGCTCCGCTGCTGCGATCCCTGGTCCGCCCTGTCTGGTTGACCGCGGCGATCATCATGCTCGTTGTCGGTTTCGTGTGCTGGGCACTCATCGTGACGTTCAGCTACCAGATGGCGCGTCCGGACGGCATGACCCGGCCAGAGCAGCTGGCGGCCACCGCCTTCCTCGCCGTGTTGTGCCTGGCGCTGGCGGTCCCGTTCGGTGTCGCCGTCCGCTATGCGTCGGCCCAGCGTGCGTTCATCTCAGACGTGTTCGTGTCCGCCGCCGACTCCAGCAGCGCGACCCGCCCGGTCGGTGTCACCGCCGCCGACCCATGGCAGGGCGAGGAGCGCGTCAACATGCTGCTTGTGGGCAGTGACGCAGGGCCCGAGCGTGACGGCACCCGTACCGACTCGATGATCGTCGCCAGCATCGAGGTGGCAACGGGCAACGTCGTGCTGATCAGCCTGCCGCGCAACCTCGAGGATGTCCCGTTCCCCACAGGCACGCCGCTGCACCGCCTGTACCGCGACGGCTTCACCGGTCCCGGTGACCCGTTGGAGTGGATGCTGAACGCGGTGTACGGCAGGGTGCCCGAGCTGCATCCCGGTGTGCTCGGCAGGAGCGACAACGAGGGAGCCGACGCTCTCAAGCTGGCGGTCAGCGGAGCCCTCGGCATCCCCGTCGAGTACTACGTCATGGTCGACCTGAGCGGATTCGTGCAGCTGGTCGACGCGATAGGTGGGGTCACGGTCAACATCAACTCACCGGTCCCCATCGGCGGTGTCACGGGCGAGCGGGCGCCCGAGGGCTACCTCGAGCCCGCTGTCGCCCAGCACCTCGACGGCTTCGAGGCGATGTGGTTCGCCCGCGGCCGTTATGGGCTCGACGACTACGACCGGATGCGACGGCAGCGCTGCCTGATGGCGGCCGTCATCGACGAGGCCGACCCGGTGACGGTGCTGACCCGCTACGACAAGATCCTGGATGCCGGACGAGACATCATCTCGACCGATCTGCCGTCCGAGCTGCTGCCCGCTTTCGTGGACCTGGCGCTGCGAGTCAAGGACGGCAAGGTCCGCAGCGTGGTGTTCGAGCGATCCGAGAATTTCGTCCCGGAGGCACCCGACTACAACTGGGTGCACCAGGTGGTCGACGCCGCCCTGGAACGGTCTGGGACCGGCGGCGGCGGTGGACAAAAGGGGTCGCTGGCGCAGTCTCCGGTCGATGCCTGCGCGTACGACCCAGTGGGCTGACGCCAGCACCGCCGATCTGTGCCACATCGTCAGGCTCGACGACGTGGCTCAGCTCACGGACACGGTGGGCGCGCCGTCCGCCGACTCGGGCATCGCGTCGGCGAGACGCATGGCCTCCTCGATCAGCGTCTCGACGATCTGCGACTCGGGCACGGTCTTGATCACCTTGCCCTGCACGAAGATCTGCCCCTTGCCGTTGCCGGACGCGACACCGATGTCGGCCTCACGCGCCTCACCCGGACCGTTGACGACGCACCCCATGACCGCCACCCGAAGCGGCACCTCCAGGCCCTCGAGCCCGGCGGTCACCTTGTCGGCCAGCGTGTAGACGTCGACCTGCGCCCGACCGCAGGAGGGGCACGAGACGATCTCGAGCTTGCGGGGCCGCAGGTTCAGCGACTGCAGGATCTGCAGCCCGACCTTGACCTCCTCGACCGGCGGCGCCGACAGAGACACCCTGATCGTGTCCCCGATCCCCTTGCTCAGCAGGGCGCCGAAGGCGACGGCCGACTTGATCGTGCCCTGGAACGCGGGCCCGGCCTCGGTCACGCCGAGGTGCAGCGGCCAGTCACCGCGTTCGGCGAGCATCTCGTACGCC
>Ga0136612_10000177_pt1 | contig 18885 bp, 21 predicted proteins | sample AntDryUQ224A2306_2_FD_106644 | JGI IMG/M metagenome (GOLD analysis project Ga0136612, IMG submission 106644) | Polar desert sand microbial communities from Dry Valleys, Antarctica - metaG UQ224A (23.06) | ecosystem: Environmental > Terrestrial > Soil > Desert | place: Antarctica: Dry Valley... | reverse complement strand
CGACGGCTGGGCCTACGCCCGGTTCTACGAGTCAACCGAACAGCGCAACACCGCCCTGCCCGGCTGGCTCCACTTCTACAATCACCACCGTGCCCACTCCGCCATCGGCGGCCGGCCGCCGATCACCCGACTGACCAACGTGCCTGGACATCACACCTAGCTCACGCTGTCGCGACCGCGCTCAGCTGCGCCCGGTCGCCGCGGTGCAGGAGCGCGCGCCAGCTTCCACGGTGGTACCGCGCCGCCGAGTGGGACTCGATGAACTCGGCAAGGATCTCGGCGAACCGTTCGGCCTGGTCCTTGTGCGGGAAATGACCGCTGCGCTCGAAGACGTGCATCTCCGAGCGGGCGACGTGAGCGACCGCGCGGTAGGCGTGGTTGAGAGGGATCATGTGGTCGTTCCGGCCCCAGACCACACACAGCGGCATCAGCTGAGCGAGGTAGGCACGGTCGAGCATGGACAGTGTCTGGCCACGCCAGGAAAGGACGTGACTCGTGACGTGCCTGACGGCCCGGCGGGCTTGCGGATCGCACAGTGCGCGGTAGACCTCGGCCACCTCACCCAGGTCCTGGGTGTACGGCAACCTCGTACTGGTCAGACCCTTGAGGCCGCCACGGATGACCACCTGGATGACCGCCGGCGACAAAGCGCCGAGCAAGACACCGGCACCGGGGACGGTGAGTGCCCGCAGCAGCACCGACACGTCCGACCCGAGGCCACCTGGTGCTACCAGACCGATCCGCTCGGTGCGCTCGGGGAACTGGTAGGCGAACTGCATGGCGATGCCGCCGCCGAAGCTGTGTCCGACGACGGTGACCTTGTCGACGTCGAGCACGGTCAACAGGTCCCTCATGCCGTTTGCGTAGCCACCGACGGAGTAGTCGGCCTGCGGCTTGTCGGACTGCCCGTGACCGAGCAGGTCCGGCGCGATCACCGTGTAGCTGCGGGCGAGATGCGTCATCGCCGGCACCCATGTCGTGGAGTCGCAGCCGAGTCCGTGCAGCAGCAGGACCACCGGCCCCGAGCCGGCCATCCGGTAGGCCCTCCGGTGCCCGTGGATGACGACCGAGCGGATGGGGAAAGGCTCGTCGGGAGATGCTGCCCTACCCATGCCGGCTCCTCGGCGTTCGCTGAGCTGTCGGCACAGCATAACCAGGAGTTCATACCGATGCCGGTATTCGGCGCGGGCTTAGCATTGAGGCGTGACCCCGCGATCTGAGAACCTCGCGCGCGTCGTCGACAAGTCCCTGGGACACCTGACCACGGCCACTATCGCGAGGATGGAGCAGACCCTGCCGTGGTTCTCAGAGCTGGACGCCGAGCACCGCTCGTGGATCGGGTCGGTGGCTCATGGCGGGATCTCGGGCTTCATCCGCTGGCTGCGCGGCGCGCGCGACCAGGAGTCGATGGCCGCTGAGGTGTTCGGTGTCGCGCCCCGAGCCCTCGCGCGGGTCGTGTCGCTGCAGCAGACCGTCGCGATGGTACGCACGACGATCGAGGTCGTCGAGTCCAACATCGACGACCTCTTCGGTCCGGACGACCGCGACACGGTTCGGTCGGCCATATCCTTGTACGCCCGCGAGGTCGCCTTCGCCGCTGCAGACGTCTACGCCCGCGCCGCAGAGGCGCGCGGAGCCTGGGACGCACGGCTCGAGGCACTCGTAGCCGACGCCGTCCTGCGCGGTGAGATCGACGAGGACGTGCGCTCGCGTGCCGCCGCCATGGGGTGGACCACACGGGGCGACGTTGCCGTCGTCGTCGGCCACCCGCCGCGGACGACGAGCGGCGGCGCGCCGGACAACGTCATCGACGACGTCCACCGGGCGGCCCGCGGCGGTGGCCTGGTGGCGATCTGCTCCGTACAAGGCGACCGCCTCGTCGTGATCCTCGGCGATGTGGGCGATCTCCACAAAGCGGCGGCGAGCGTCTGCGGGGAGTTCGGTCCCGGCCCCGTGGTCATCGGGCCGAGGGTCGGCGACCTGCTGGGCGCCGGACGTTCCGCCCGCTCGGCGATCGCCGGACTGCGTGCCGCAACGGGTTGGGCTGGTGCGCCACGCCCGGTACGCGCCGACGACCTGCTCGTCGAGCGCTCCCTTTCCGGCGACGGCCATGCCCGCCATACGCTCGTTCACGACGTCTATCTCCCGCTGCGCACGGGCGAGGCCCCGCTGCTCGCCACGGTCTCGGCGTACGTCGAGGGTGGTTCCTCGATCGAGGGGGCCGCCCGCGGGCTCTTCGTACATCCCAACACCGTGCGCTACCGCCTGCGCAAGGCCCGCGACCTAACCGGACTCGATGCTTCGCGACCCCGCGACGCCTACACACTGCAGGTGGCCATCACGCTCGGCCGGTTGCTCGCCCCGGGGGTCGCCCCCATCACCGTGGCGGCATCTCCACCGATCGAGTTGTAGGAACCAAACAAAACCGTCGGAACTATTTCGTTGGCCCGGTGGCGATGGCCGGCCGCCAGAACGGGCACCCTGGGGATGTGCTTGTGATCGTCGCGCCCGGACAAGGCTCTCAGACCCCCGGCTTCCTCACCCCGTGGCTCGAGGACCCCTCGTTCGCCGCCCGGCTCGACTGGTTGGGAACCGTTGCCGGACTGGACCTTGCCCACTACGGGACCGAGGCAGACGCCGAGACCATCCGCGACACCGCCATCGCCCAGCCGCTGCTGGTGGGTACGGGGCTCGTCGCAGCACTCTCCCTGTTCCCGCACCCCTCCGACGCCTTCGCTGCGGTCGGCGCTGCCGCCGGCCACAGCGTCGGAGAGATCACCGCCGCCGCCGGCCTCGGCGTGGTCAGCGCCGAGCAGGCGATGGTTCTCGTGCGGGAGCGCGGCAAGGCCATGGCCGCCGCTTCTGCGGAACGTCCCACCTCGATGACTGCGGTGCTGGGCGGCGACCGGGAGGAGGTGCTCGCGGCACTGGTCAAGCACGGTCTGACTGCCGCCAATGACAACGGCCCCGGCCAGATCGTCGCCGCCGGCACCGTTGAGCAGCTTCAGTCCTTCGCCGACGACCCTCCCGCGAAGGCACGCCTGGTGCCCCTGAGCGTGGCGGGAGCCTTCCACACCACGCACATGAAACCGGCAGTCGCGAGCTTGAGCCGGCTCGCGATCTCGGTCTCCACCCATGACCCTCGCTCGCGTCTGATCTCCAACCGAGACGGTCACGTGATCCACGACGGCACCGACGTCCTTCGCCGCCTCGTCACCCAGGTCTCCACGCCGGTGCGGTGGGACCTGTGCATGCAGACCATGAGCGACCTGGGCGTCACGGGCATCTTGGAGATGCCGCCGGCCGGGACCCTCACCGGGATCGCCAAGCGTGCGCTCAAGGGTGTGGAGACCTTGGCCCTGAAGACACCGGACCAGCTCGAGGACGCCTGGGCATTCGTGCGCAAGCACGCCGACGGCTCCGGCGACCTCGACAGCTCGCCCACGTGGCGACTCGTGGTCTCGCCGGCGAAGGGCACCTTCCATGCCGCCGACGGCATCTCCGTCGGGTCGCCGCTTCGCAGCAGTGAGACAATCGGTTCGGTGCACAGCCTTCGGGACCAGATCCCGGTGGTGGCGCCACACGGAGGAACCGTGGTCGAGCAGCTCGTCGAGGACGGTGACCTCGTCGCGCCGGGCATGCCGCTCGTCCGTCTGCATCCGGAGGGAACCGAATGACGCAGCTGGCCGTCACCGATGTCGCCCGGCACAGCCGCATGTCGGGCGTCGGGGCCTACCGTCCACGCCGGGTCGTCCCCAACTCAGAGATCGTCGAGGCGATCGACTCCAGCGACGAGTGGATCCGCACCCGTTCGGGCATCGTGTCCCGGCGCATCTCCGGGCCAGACGAGACGGTGCAGATGATGTCCGTCGCCGCCGCCGAGCAGGCGATCAAGTCGGCCGGCATCACCGCCTCGGACATCGGCTGCGTCATCGTCGCCACCGTCTCGCACCTGTCACAGACGCCCGCCGTCGCCACGATCGTCACCGACGAGCTCGGATCGACGCCCGCAGCGGCATTCGACATCTCAGCGGCGTGCGCGGGTTTTTGCCACGGAGTCGCCCTCGGCTCGGACATGGTCCGGCTCGGCACGGCCGAGCACGTCCTGGTCATCGGGGTCGAACGGCTCTCGGCCATCACCGACCCGCGTGACCGTGGGACGGCCTTCATCTTCGCCGATGGTGCCGGAGCCGTCGTGATCAGCCCCTCCGAGACGCCAGCCATCGGCCCCACCGTCTGGGGCTCGGACGGTGCCAGGGCCGACTTCATCCGGATGGACCAGCACTGGGACGCGGTGTTCGCCTCGGAGGAACGCGTCTCGCCGACGCTGCGGATGGAGGGCAACGCAGTATTTCGCTGGGCGTCGTACGAGATGGCGAAGGTGGCTCAAGAGGCTCTCGACCGGGCCGGGATCACTGCCGCGGACCTGGACGCGTTCATCCCCCATCAGGCCAACAACCGGATCACCGACGCCATGGCCCGCGCTCTGAAGCTTCCAGCCACCGTGGCGATCGCCCGGGACATCGTCGAGCAGGGCAACACCTCAGCCGCGTCGATACCGCTTGCCATGGAACGCATGCTCGTCGACGGAACCGCGCGCAGCGGCGACGTCGCCCTGCTGATCGCCTTCGGAGCAGGTCTGGCGTACTCCGCACAGGTCGTTGTGCTTCCCTAGATCATCATCTCACCGCAGTAACCGTAGGTCAGTCCGAAGCCGCACCACAGCATCGCCAAGAAAGGAAGCCACATGGCCACCACCGAAGAGATCCGTACCGACCTCGCCGAGATCGTCAACGAGGTCGCCGGAATCCCGACCGAGGACGTCCAGCTCGACAAGTCGTTCACCGACGACCTTGATGTCGACTCCCTCTCGATGGTCGAGGTCGTCGTCGCCGCCGAGGAGAAGTTCGACGTCAAGATCCCCGACGACGAGGTCAAGAACCTCAAGACCGTCGGCGACGCCGTCGCGTTCATCGAGCGCGCCCAGTCCTGACCAGATGAGCCATACACGCGTGTTCGTCACCGGCCTGGGGACGACGTCCCCGGTCGGTGGCGACGTCGACTCGACCTGGACCGCTCTCCTCGCCGGCCAATCCGGAGTACGCCGGCTCGAGCAGGACTGGGCCGAGGAGCTACCGGTCAAGATCGCGGCTTCGGCCGCGGTCGAGCCGACCGCCGTCCTAGAACGGGTCAAGGCCCGACGTCTCGACCGATCGACCCAGTTCGCGATGGTCGCCGCGATGGAGGCGTGGGCCGATTCTGGCCTCGCTGACACCGAGGTCGACGGCGAGCGTCTCGGCGTCGCGATGGCTTCGGGGATCGGCGGAGTGCAGACACTGCTCGCCAACTACGACCTGCTCAAGGAGAAGGGCCCGCGCCGCGTCTCACCGTTGTCCATCCCGATGCTGATGCCCAACGCACCAGCGGCCAACATCAGCCTGTTGGTCGGCGCCAAGGCCGGTGTCAGCACCCCCATCTCGGCGTGCGCGTCGGGCAACGAAGGTATCGCGCTGGCCGTCGACCAGATCCGGCTCGGCCGCGCCGACATCGTGCTCGCCGGCGGCACGGAGGCGGCCATCCACCCCTTGCCGATGGCGGCCTTCGCCCAGATGATGGCGCTGTCCAAGCGCGAAGGCGACCCGACCGTCGTCTCGCGTCCCTGGGACGTCGGTCGGGACGGGTTCGTCCTCGGCGAAGGTGCCGGTGTCCTCGTCTTGGAGTCCGAAGAGCACGCCCGCGCGCGAGGTGCTCGCATCTACGCCGAGGTCAGAGGTGCCGGCATCACCGCCGACTCACACGACATCGCCCAACCGGACCCTCGCGGGCTCGGTGGTGCGCGCGCCATAATGCGGGCACTTCACGAGTCGGACCTCTCGGCCTCGGACATCAAGCACATCAACGCCCACGCGACCTCCACGCCGCAAGGCGACCTCGCCGAAGGCATGATGATCCACAGCACGCTCGGCGAGCACGCCGACCAGGTAGTGGTCACCAGCACCAAGTCGATGACCGGCCACCTCCTCGGCGGCGCCGGCGCCCTGGAGTCCATCGCCACCGTGCTGGCGCTGTACCACCGGGTCGTGCCCCCGACCATCAACCTGGACAACCCCGACCCCGGTGTCGACCTCGACATCGCGACAAAGCCGCGAGACCTGCCCGCCGGGGACATCGCGGCCCTCAACAACTCCTTCGGCTTCGGTGGCGCCAACGTCGCCGTGGCGTTCGCCAGCAGCTGAGGCAGGAAGCCCGTGACCGTCACCCATCCCACATCAGCAGCCCCACAGTCGGCGGGACGCCCGGCGAAGGTCCCCCGCGAGCAGGATCCCCGCCACCCCCGCAAGCGGCTCAGCGCTCTCTTCGACGACGGGTCGATGGAGCTCATCAGCGATGACGACTTGTCCGGGATGCTCGCTGCGACCGGGACCGTCCACGGAACGCACGCCGTCGCCTTCTGCTCCGACCCCACGGTCATGGGCGGCGCCATGGGGGACGAAGGGTGCCGTGTCGCGGTCCTGGCCTACGAGCGAGCGATGGCCGACCAGGCACCGATCATCGGGTTGTGGCACTCCGGTGGCGCCCGCCTCGCCGAAGGCGTGCTGTCCTTGCACGCGGTCGGACAGATCTTTCACGCCATGACCCTCGCCTCGGGCAGGGTGGCCCAGGTCTCGGTCGTCCTCGGACCCGCCGCCGGCGGCGCCGCCTATGGACCCGCGCTCACCGACGTCGTCATCCTCGGCCCGGAGGGCCGGATCTTCGTGACCGGTCCGGACGTCGTGCGTTCGGTCACCGGTGAGGACGTCGACATGCTGCGGCTCGGCGGGCCCGAACCGCACGGCCGCCGCTCCGGCGTCGTACACGTGCTGACCGACTCCGAGCCCGAGGCACTTCAACGCGCGCGCGACGTCACCGCGCTGCTCAGCGCACCCGGCGACCTCGACGTCGACGCGGTCGCCGACATCGACCTCGCCCGCTCGCTGCCCGAGTCGGTGCGCCGCGCCTACGACGTCCACCCGCTCGTTGCGGACGTGCTCGACGAAGGAACCGGCGTCGAGCTGCATGCCCGCTGGGCGCCCAACATCACCACGACTTTGGGTCGCCTCGGCGGTCACAGCGTGGGCGTCATCGCCAACAACCCGCTTCGCCTCGGCGGGTGCCTGGACTCGCTGTCCGCCGAAAAGGCGTCCCGGTTCGTCCGCATGTGCGACACGTTCGGGATCCCTCTCGTCGTCGTCGTCGACGTGCCGGGCTACCTGCCCGGCGTCGGCCAGGAATGGGACGGCGTGGTCCGCCGCGGGGCCAAGCTCCTGCATGCCTTCGCCGAAGCCAAGGTCCCGCGGGTCACCCTCGTGACCCGAAAGGCCTACGGAGGCGCGTACATCGCGATGAACGCCCGATCGCTCGGTGCCACCCGGGTGTTCGCCTGGCCGGGCGCCGTCGTCGCCGTGATGGGGGCGGTCGCGGCCGTACGCATCCTGTACCGCCGCAAGATCGCCGAGGTTCCGCAAGACATCCGGGCGCAGGTGGAGGCCGAGCTCGCCACAGAGCACGAGGAGATCGCCGGCGGTGTCGACAAGGCCATCGAGATCGGCGTCGTGGACGAGGTGGTCGAGCCCAGCCACACCCGCAAGCGCCTTGCGGAGGCAATCGCCGCGGCTCTGACCTCGCCGCGCACCCGCGGCAACCACGGCAACATCCCGCTCTGAGTCGCGGGGCAGCACAAAACGATCTTCGCGACTTGGCTCCGGCTGCGACAATGCAGAGAGAGCGAGGAGGCAGCCGACATGCCGGTCAGATTCGACCGCAACAGTTCTCAGGGACAGCGCAACCGTTCGCTGGTCAAGATCCTCGGTGGTCTTGCGGTGACCGGTGTAGTGCTTGGCCTGTTCGTCGGTCTGCTCGGCGCAGGATTCGTCAACGCGCTCGGTATCAGCGGATCCGACACGCCTGTGGTCGCCAGCGCGCCTGCTGAGACGAAGAAGCCTGCGAAGCCCCCAGCAACGGCCACCACGTCAAGTCCGCCGCCGAAGACCAAACCCACCACGGCAAGTCCGCCGCCGAAGACCAAACCACCCCGCCAGAAGAAGCCCGACGAGCAGGGAGCCGAGCTAGTGGTAACGCCGACCAACGCCAGCCCGGGATCACGTATCTCGATGACCGGGACCGTGCCCGGTGTGGCACCCGGCACAAGCCTTCAGGTGCAGCGGCTCGAGGGCGGTGCGTGGACCGACTTCCCCGTCAGCGTGACGGTGGCCGCCGGCGGCACCTTCTCGACGTACATCATCACCGACCGCACCGGTGCTGCCTGGTTCCGCCTGTCCAACGGGACCGACTCCACCCCGCGGGCCCGCGTACGCATCGGCTGACGGCGCTCACACCACCTGGTGCAGCCAGCGCACCGGGGCGCCCTCGCCGGCGTAGCGGAACGTCTCGAGCTCGTTGTCCCACGGCAGTCCGAGCAGCTTGTCGAGCTCGATCTCGACGGTGGTCTGACCCAGGGCAGCCTTGACGACGGCAGCCTTGAGCCGGTCCTCAGGGATCATGATGTCGCCGTGCAGGCCGGTAACGGCGTGGAAGACGCCGAGGTCGGGAGTGTAGGAGTACCGGGCGCCCTCGGACGTCATCGTCGGCTCCTCGGTCACCTCGAAGCGAAGCTGCGTCCACCCACGCAGTGCCGAGGTGAGGGCTGCGGCGGTGCCGGTCGCGCCCTGCCAGGAGAACTCGCACCGGTACGTGGCCTGCTCAGCCGGCTGCGGTGACCACTGCAACGACGCGGGTACGCCGAACGCGCCGGCGACTGCCCATTCGACGTGCGGGCACAACGCAGACGCTGCTGAGTGGACGTACAAGACGCCCCGTGTGGTGGTGGTGCTCATCGGTGCCTCCTCGACTCGAGTGTCGCCTTCCCCAGCGTTCTCGAGCGGAGCCATCGATGCGTAAGTTCTGCGTTCGACTGCCCCAAGTGTGCCCCATCAGCCACACGTGCACCAACTACCGGTCCGTGTCACGATGAATTCATGACCAACAGCGTGCGCGACAACACCGGCCAACAGCGTTTCGAGATCGTCGATGAAGCCGACGACGTCCTCGGCTTCGCCGACTACTCGCCCGACGACGGCGTCATTGCCATCACCCACACCGAGGTCATGCCCGAGCACGGCGGCAAGGGCGTCGGTACGAGTCTGATCGTGGGCACCCTCGACATCTTGCGGGCCCGCGACGAGCAGGTCCTGCCGGTGTGTCCCTTCGTGCCCGCGGTGATCCGGGACCATCCCGAGCTGCTCGACCTGGTGCCGGTGGACCAACGCGTCCGTTTCGGCCTGCCCGATGCTCCCGAGCCCGGCTAGAGCTGCCCGATGATTCGGTCCAGCGTCATCGGGGTCTCGCGCAGGCGTACGCCAGTGGCGTTGTAGACAGCGTTGCCGATCGCGGCGGCCGTGCCGACGATCCCGATCTCACCGATCCCCTTCGTCCCGGCCGCCCCGATCTCTGGGTCGTCCTCCTGCAGCCACTCGACCTCGATGTCGCACACGTCGGCGTTCGCGCTCATGTGGTACGTCGCGAGGTCACGGTTGGCGAAGTCGCCGAACTTCAGGTCCTGGATGCTTTGCTCGTGCAAGGCCATCGACAACCCCCACGTCATGCCACCGAGGAGCTGCGAACGCGCCGTCACTGCGTTGGCGATGCGCCCAGCGGCGAAGACGCCGACCATGCGCGGCACCCGTACCTCGCCGGTGTCGACGTCGACCCAGGCCTCGGCGAACTGCGCACCGAAGGCGTGCCGGCTGAGGTCACGTTGGGCCTTGATGTCGGCGTGGGTGCTCGCGGTGACCTCCAGCCCGTCCGCAGGCACCTGCCCACCGTGCTCGGACTCCAAGGTGGCGAGCAGCTCACGTGCGGCCTTGACCACCGCCCACCCCCACGACGTGGTGCCCGCCGAGCCACCGGCGATCGGCGCCTTGGGCAGGTCGGTGTCGCCGATGAGGATGCGTACCACCGACGTCGGGACGCCGAGTGCCGTGGCGGCGATGCTCAACAACGCGGTACGCGCGCCGGTCCCGATGTCCGTCGCGTTGACGGCGATCGTGAAGACACCGTCTGCGTCGACGGCAACCCGCGCCGATGACGGCAGGATGTTGGTGGGGTAGGTCGATGCCGCCACACCGGCGCCGACGAGCCAGCGCCCCTCCTGTCGGGTCCGCGGCGTCGGCGACCGGCGATCCCAGCCGAAGACGTCCGCTCCCCGGCGCATGCACTCGACCAGGTGCCTGCTGCTGAACGGGACGTGCTCCTGCGGATCGCCCGACGGTTCGTTGCGGACTCGGAGCTCGATGGGGTCGAGCCCGCTGGTGACGGCGAGCTCGTCCATCGCGGTCTCCAGCGCGAACATCCCCGGGCACTCCCCCGGCGCGCGCGCCCACGACGGCACCGCGACATCGAGCCGTACGACCCGTTGGCTGGTACGGCGGTCGGCAGCGGCGTACATCACCTGGCTCACCGCACCACACTGCTCGACGAACTCCTCGGCGGTGGACGTCTGTGAGATCGAGTCGTGGCTGATCGAGCGCAGCCTGCCGTCGGCGTCGGCGCCGAGCCGCAGATGCTGGATCGTCGGCGAGCGGTAGCCGGTCAGGTCGACCATCTGCTGCCGGGTCAGCGCGAGCTTGACCGGGCGTTGGACGTGGCGAGCCGCCATCGCCGCCAGCATCACAGCGGGTCGCGGAGTGCCCTTGGAGCCGAATCCGCCTCCGACGTGGTTGGAGACGACTCGGACCGCACTCTCGTCGATCCCGAACGCCGTGGCGAGGGCCTTGCGGACGGAGTTGCCGCCCTGGTTGGAGTCGTGGACGGTCAGGGAGTCGCCGTCCCACTGCGCGAGGCTCGCGTGCGGCTCCATCGCGTGGTTGTGCAGCGGCGGCGTCCGGTAGACCGCGTCCACCTGAATCGCACTGGCGTCGAAGGCAGCGTCGGCGTCACCCTGGCTGGTGTCGGTGCCGTCGCCCTCGGGCTTGTACAGCGAACGGTGCGCCGGCGTGAACAGGACGTCGTGGCGGCCCTCGTCGTACGTGATGGGGAGCCGCGCCGCCGCCTCCCGCGCCGCCTCGGAGGTCTCCGCGACGACGAGCGCGACGCATTGGCCTCGGTAGGAGACCTCAGGTCCGCGCAACAGATCGGAGAACGCGCTGTCGGTGGCGGCGATGGCGGGGGCGTTCTGGTGCGAGATCACGGCGATGACGCCGTCGCGGCCAAGAACCGCCTCGGCCGCCACGGCAGTCACCCGCCCGGTGGCAACCGTCGCCTGGACCACCCAGGCGTACGCCACGGCAGGTGCGGTGTACTCAAAGGCGTACTTCGCGGTGCCGGTGACCTTGTCCAGACCCTCGACCCGGGTCGCTGGCTCGGTCGAGGTCCCGGTCGTCGCCGTCATCGCCCTGACCCCTGCTGTTGTGCCTCTGCGAGCTCGGTGAGCACCGCCGCGCCCATCCGCCTGGTGAGGTCGACCTTGAAGGCGTTGTCGCGAAGCGGCTCGGCCAGCTCGAGCTCGGCAGCGATCGCGGCCGCGAAGTCGGCGGCGTCGGCGGGTTGTCCCCGCAGCGCATCCTCGGCGGTGTGTGCGCGCCACGGACGTGGCGCCACGGCTCCGAAGGCGATCCGCACCTCGCGTACGAGGCCGTCGTCGATCACCATCGCCGCGGCGATGGAGCCGACGGCGAACGCAAAGGAGGCACGATCACGAACCTTGCGATAGCGCGAGCTGCGGTACAACGCGCTGGGCGGGGGCAGCTGCACCGCGGTGATGAGCTCCGCGTGCTCGAGCGTCGTGTCGCGGCTCGGGTCGTCGCCGGGGAGCCGGTAGAGCTGCTCGAGCCGCACCGTCCGCTCGCCACCGGGACCGGTGAGATGGACCGTGGCGTCGACGGCGGCAAGGGCGACCGCCATGTCGGAGGGGTGGGTCGCGATGCATGCCTCGCTCGTGCCGAGAATACCGAGATCACGGTGCGACCCTTCGCGCGCAGGGCAACCACTGCCGGGCTGACGCTTGTTGCACGGCTTGGTGACGTCCTGGAAGTACACGCACCGCGTCCGCTGGAGGAGGTTGCCGCCCACGGTCGCGGCGTTGCGGAGCTGCCCGGACGCGCCGGACAGCAGCGCCTGCGACAGCACAGGGTACGCCTGGCGTACCCGCGGATCGACTGCGAGGTCGCTGTTGGCCACGCCGGAACCGACGAGCAGGCCGCCGTCAGCGGTGGGCTCGATGTCGTGTCCGAGCAGATGTCGTACGTCGATGAGCGCGTCCGGGCGCTCGACACCCAGCCGCATGAGGTCGACGAGATTGGTACCACCGGCCAGGAACTTCGCCTCGCGGTCCGCAGCGACGCCTGCGACGGCGTCTCGGACCGAGTCCGGACGGCTGTAGGAGAACGCCTTCAAGCCGAGACCTCCCGGGCCGCATCCAGCACGGCGGGGACGATGTTGACGTACGCCGCGCACCGGCACAGGTTGCCGCTCATTCGTTCGCGCACCTCACTCGCGTCGAGCCCGGCGGTCCCCTCGATGCCGAGGCTGTCAGCTGGTGTCACCGCGCTCGGCCACCCGGCGCCGGCTTCGGCGATCGCCCCCACCGCCGAGCAGATCTGTCCCGGGGTGCAGTAACCACACTGGTAGGCGTCGCGGTCGAGGAAGGCACGCTGGACCGGGTGGAGATCCTCCGCGGCGCCCAACCCCTCGATGGTGGTGACGTCCTGGCCGTCGACCATGACCGCAAGCTGTAGGCACGAGTTCGCACGCCGACCGTCGATGAGCACCGTGCACGCCCCGCACTGGCCATGGTCGCAGCCCTTCTTCGCGCCGGTCAGGCCGAGGTGCTCGCGAAGCGCGTCCAGCAGCGAAGTGCGGTTGTCGACGGTCAGCTCGCTCATCTCGTCGTTCACGCGGATTCCTACGGTGCTGACGGTGGAATCGTCCGGCTGACCGGTCCGAAAGGCTGCCATGTCCTGCCTCTCTCGCGCTGGCGCCGCGATCCGCGGGCCAAGCCCAAGCCTATGGGGGTGGCCGGGCCGGCGCCTTCGATGACTGACTAGCTCCGCTCCCGCGCGTCTGCCATACGCTCGTCCTCTGCGTCGGGATCGCTGTCCTGCCCGCGGCTCTCGCGAAGCTTACGGCCCTTCGCGACGTCCTCCTTCTGCTTCTCCTCTGCCTTCTCTATGTTGCGGGTGTCGCGCGCCGGCAGCTGGACGGTCCGCTCGGCCGGTAGCCCAGCCTGGAGCTCACGTCCGCGCTCGAGCTCAGAATCCAGCTCGGCTCCGAACAGCAGGGCCAGGTTCGTGATCCACAGCCACAATAGGAAGACGATGACCCCGGCAAGCGAGCCGTACGTCTTGTTGTAGCTGGAGAAGTTCGCGACATAGAAGCCGAAGGCCGCCGAGGCGAGGAGCCAGGTGAGGATGGCGACGAACGCTCCGATGCTCATCCAGCGGAACTTCGGCTGCTTGATGTTGGGGGTGGCGTAGTAGAGGAGTGCCACCACGATCACGATGATGAGCAGAATCACCGGCCACTTGACGATGTTCCAGATCAGCAGCGCCGTCGACCCGATGCCGATCGCACTGCCGACCGCCGAAGCGACCGGTCCGGTCACGACGAGGGCGATCGCGGCGATCGCAACCAGGATGAGCGAGACGAGCGTGATGAGCAGCTGCACGGGGCGAAGCTTCCAAATAGGTCGACCCTCGCCGATCTCGTACACGCGGTTCATCGCCCGACCGAATGCGCCCACGTAACCCGACGCTGACCACAGCGCACCAAGCAGGCCGATGATGAGCGCGAGGCCGGCACCGGAGGACGTGCTGAGTTGCACGATTATCGGTTCCAATGTGTCTACGGCCGAGGACGGGCCGACAGCGTTGATGATCCCGAGCAGGGTGTCGACGGTCTGTGGTCCTTGGCCGACCAGGCCGATCAGGGAGAACAACGCGAGGATGGCCGGGAACAGCGCCAGCACCGCGTAGTAGGTCAGGGCCGCGGCCAGGTCGGTGCACTGGTCCTTGGAAAACTCGCGGGCGGTCTTGCGAAGGACGTAGAACCACGACGGTTTGGTGATGTCCTTGGGCGACTCGGGCTTGCGGTCGTCGTTGGGGTCCGGCGCGTCGGCGTGGGTCTTCTTCTCCTTCCGACTACTGCGGCTCATCGCTGGCGCCTCCAGATGACCAGCGCGACCACGAGCACCACGGCGACAGCGGCGCCGATCGGGAGGGCCGGACCGGCTTGGTCCTGGATGTGCTGGGCCTTGGACTTGGCCCGGTCCTTTGTCTGTTGGGCCTTCTTCTTGGCCTGAGCCTTGACGTCGAGACGCTCGCTGAGCGCATCGACGGTGTCACCCAGCCGCTCGCGCGTACGTGCGATGTCGGCCTCGATCTCCTCGGTGCTGGCGCCCTTGGGCGGGCCGCCTTCCGTGCTGTCAGCTGGTGTGGTCACGTTGACGCGCCTCCTTGACGGCTTCGACGTCGGACTTGACGTTCTCGACGGTACGTTCGGGTTTGGGTGAGACCTGGTCGACCTGCTTCTTGCCCATCAGCGCCGCGACGCCCGCGGCTGCGAAGAGCATGACAGCGACGATGAGTGCTGCAAGCCACGCTGGGAGCACCAGCGCAAGGGCCAAGATCACCGTCGCGATCAGCGTGCCCAGGCCGTAGAGCGCCAGCACCCCGCCTGCGCTGAACAACCCGGCACCTTTGCCGGCGTGCTTGGCCGCCTCGGTCAGCTCGACCTGCGCGAGCCGCAGCTCGTCGCGTACCAGCCGGGATGACTCCTGCGACAGCTGGGAGACGAGCTCGCCGGTCGTCGGCTCGTGCGACGTCGGCCGTGTGGTGTCGGACATGATCAGCGGTTCTCCTTCGTAAGCGGGACAACAAGTCGATCCTTCGTCACTACGTCCCCCTTCGCCACCTGAACTGACCGCCAGACGCCTCGGCGGTACGTTGAGAGCAGCCATGACGAGGACGAGGAGCAACACATGCAGCAACGCCAGCTCGGTGACCGGACCGTCAGTGCCATCGGGCTCGGCGCGATGCCGATGTCCGTGCCTGGCAGCCCCGACGCCGCACAGGCCGAGGCGACGATTCACGCCGCCCTCGACGCCGGGGTGACCTTGATCGACACCGCCGACGCCTACACACCCGACGGCGCGTTGGGGCACAACGAGGAGCTGGTGGCCGCGGCACTGAGATCGTACGGCGACGCCTCCGACGTCCTGGTCGCGACGAAGGGGGGCCACACCCGCGAGGGCCAGGACTGGGGGCTCGACGGGCGGCCGGAGCATCTACGCACGGCTTGCGAGGGGTCGCTCCGCCGTCTCGGAGTTGACTCGATCGGGCTCTACCAGCACCACCGCCCCGACCCGGACGTGCCGTACGCCGAGACGATGGGTGCTCTGCGGGATCTCCTGGACGCCGGCTTGATCGAGCGCGCGGGGGTCTCCAACGCCGATCCCGACCAGATCCGCATGGCCCAGGAGATCCTCGATGACGGACTCGTCAGTGTCCAGAACCAGCTCTCACCGCGGTTCAGGTCCAGCCTGCCGGAGCTCGAGGTGTGCGAAGAGCTCGGGCTCGCTTTTCTGCCCTGGAGCCCGCTCGGCGGCATCGGCAACGCCAAGGATCTCGGCAGTGACCAGCACGCATTCGCCCAGGTCGCCGAACGTCACGCCGTCAGCCCGCAGCAGGCCACGTTGGCGTGGCTGTTACGCCTGTCCCCCGCCGTCATCGCGATCCCGGGGGCCAGCCGGCCGGAGTCCATCCGCTCCTCGGCTGAGTCGCCCACCGTCGAGCTGACCGACGACGACGTCGCCGCATTGCGCTAGGTGATGGTCGCGACGCCTTCGTAGCTCCAGGCGAACGGCTTGGGCTCGCCCTCGCTGTAGTACGTGTCGAGCCGGCTGATCGACAGGCCGCCGGCCCGGATGAGGGCTGGTATGTCGCGGTTCAGGTTGCAACCGCAGGCGACGCGTTGCTGGATACCGTTGAGGCGATCCTGCCACTTGCGTACACCTTCATCTGGCGCAACACCGTGCTCGACGAAGTGCAACGTCCCACCGGGACGGAGCACACGGCGAACCTCGTTGATCGCAGCGACGGGATCGGGGATGCTGCACAGGGTCCAGGTGCACAGGACTTCGTCGGCTGACCGGTCCGCGAAGGGCAACGACTGCCCGTCGAGACCGGCGATCTCCACCGGGACGGCCGAGGCGGCGATGCGGTCCTCAGCGATCCGTACTCCGAGCGCGGACGGCTCTACCGCGCGCAGCCGCGTCACCGTCCTGGGCAGGTGGGGCAGGTTGAGCCCGGTCCCGAACCCGATCTCGACGACGTCGCCCTCGAGGCTCTCGCACACGCGGGCACGGGTCTTGCGGGTCTCCTTGCCGTCCATCAAGTGGTTCATCACCCGAGGAAAGACCGTGTCTCGGTAGAACGCCATGGGCATATCATGCACTGAGGGACCGGGGGCTGACCGGCAAGGGACCACACACACTAATCGCGCTAGGGGACACCATGAAGATCGGTTCTATCGTTGGCGTCATCGTCGTCATCTGGCTGGTGATCGGCGTGCTTGCGGCGGTACAGCGGGACTACTTCAGCGATGCCAAGACGAACTGTGCCGAAGTGAGCGACACGGCTCTGACGATAATCGCCGGCCCGCTCAACTACGTCGGGGTCAACCCCGAGGTGAAGTGCAAGACCCCCCAGCCTTCGAAGTAGGTGCTGTCGCACCGCTGACTGCAGACTGCCCGGCCACCGAGGCGTGGCCGGGCAGTCTCGTTGCAGGTCGCGTCCTGAGGAACGAGCAGGTTGTCGACCGTGGTGCTGCCGATGGTGCCCCGGCAGGTACGCTCGTCGGCCTGTGCGGGAGCGGCGGCAAAGGCCGACACCGTCAGCAACCCTGCCGTAAGTGATGCCAGTGTGACCTTGCGGTTCATTGCCTTCTCCTTTGGTATGCGGTGACCTCAGGATCGGGCGGACGCGTGAGGCGGTCGTGAGAGGCGTGTGAGAGAGCTCTTATCCGCCGACGGCAAACGCCCCGGAGGGCTTCCCCGCCAACATGTGAACCTGCGGGGCCCATCATCTTCTCAGCGAGCTCAGGTCCCGCAGAAGGTCCGGTAGTCGCCGAAGTCCTCCGGGGCAGGGGCGGCGTAGCGCTCGAGGCCCGGACGCTCGGCGTAGGGGGCGGTCACCGCGTCCAGGAGCCGTTCCAGCGGATCCAGGTCTCCCTCGGTCGCGGCGAGGAGGGCCTCCTCGACGAGGTGGTTGCGGGGGACGTAGACGGGGTTGGCCCGGGCCATCACGTCGGTGTCCGGGGTCAATGCGCGCCAGCGCTCCGCCCAGGAATCGAACGCCGCGAGGTCGAGGAACTGGCCTCGCGTGGGCTCGGTGTCGCCACGGGCCGCGGCGCCGAGGCTGCGGAAGAACGAGGTGTGATCGACGTGGCCCTCCTGGAGCAGGTTGAGCAGCTCGTCGACCAGAGACGAGGCCATGTCGTCGTCGAGACCGTCAGGCAGGCCGAGCTTGGCTCGCATGCCGGCCGACCAGGCGGCGCTGTATTGCCGGTGGAAGGCGCCGAGCGTCTCGACGGCCATGGCGACGGCCTGGTCCTGGTCGTCGCCAAAGAGCGGGAGGAGAGTCTCGGCGAGTCTGGCCAGGTTCCACTCAGCCACGATCGGCTGATTGCCGTAGGCGTAGCGCCCGCCCACGTCGATCGAGCTGTAGACCGCAGCGGGGTCGAATGCCTCCATGAACGCGCACGGCCCGTAGTCGATCGTCTCGCCGGAGATCGTCATGTTGTCGGTGTTCATGACCCCGTGTACGAAGCCCACGAGCATCCAGTGAGCCATCAGTGAGGCCTGCGCCGCCACAACCCCCTCGAACAGTGCGAGATACCGCTGATCGGACTCCGCGGCGCCGGGGTGGTGACGGCTGATGGCGTGATCGGCGAGGCGACGCAGCAGGTCTACGTCACCCGTGGCCCACGCGTACTGGAAGCTACCCACCCGCAGATGGCTGCTCGCCACCCGGGCCAGCACGGCTCCAGGCAACACGGTCTCGCGGCGCACCGAGCCCCCCGTCGCCACCACGGCGAGCGAGCGGGTCGTGGGGATGTCGAGGGCGTGCATCGCTTCGCTGACGACGTACTCGCGCAGCATCGGGCCGACAGCGGCCAGTCCGTCACCGCCGCGCGCGAACGGCGTGCGCCCGGAGCCCTTGAGGTGGAGGTCGCGAAGGTGGCCGTCGGCGTCGAGGATCTCACCGAGCAAGAGTGCGCGCCCGTCGCCGAGACGCGGGACGTACCCGCCGAACTGATGTCCCGCGTAGGCCTGCGCCACCGGAGTGGCACCGCTGGGGACGAGGTTGCCGACCAGCAGGCGCAAGCCGTCGGCGCTCCGAAGCCAGGCCGGGTCGAAGCCGAGCTCGTCGGCCAACGCCTCGTTGAGCACGAGCATTCGTGGGTCGGGAGCCGTCACGGCCTGCCAGGGACGGGCCAGCTCCGCAAGCTCGCGGGCGAAGCGGTCGTCCAGGGTGACAGTCGGTGCGGGAGCCACACTCACGCCCTCGAGAATACGTCGGACGCGGTGACCCCGCAGCCGGCAGGCTCAGCGCGGTCGTACCCGCCTTTCTCTCGCAACCGCTCCTTCGAAGGACGAGCCGCCCTCGAAGGAGCTGGGAGCTCACTCAGCGGCGTCGTCGCCGACGGCATCCTGCTGGCCCGGCTCGTTGGGATCGGCGTCCGGGCGTCCTCCACCAACAGGACCTTCACCACATTCCGCCCTTCGCCCGCCATCTGCGCCGCTTCGCTCCAGCATGGCCAGATCGGCTGTGAAGTCGCTGAGAGGCGCTCCCT
>Ga0136612_10000176_pt1 | contig 18888 bp, 20 predicted proteins | sample AntDryUQ224A2306_2_FD_106644 | JGI IMG/M metagenome (GOLD analysis project Ga0136612, IMG submission 106644) | Polar desert sand microbial communities from Dry Valleys, Antarctica - metaG UQ224A (23.06) | ecosystem: Environmental > Terrestrial > Soil > Desert | place: Antarctica: Dry Valley... | reverse complement strand
GCCTAGCAGCGCAGCGCGCAGACCGGTCGTGTCGGGCGTCAGCTTGGAGCCGTACTCGGTGATCAACGCGCTGTCGAAACGTCCGGCTCCGTCAACCGCGGTGGTCACGACGAGTGTCATCAAGAAGACGATGGCCATAGCCAAGGACAGCCAGAGGGCCGCCAAGAACAGCAGAGATCCAGCGCTGCTGTCATGACCTCGTTTAGATGCGCTCAGCACCTGCGGCGCCACGACTGTGGCAGCCATCAGTACACCTCCCGGATGCGACGGACGAGGACGATACTGATCATGTTGATGACGAGCGTGATCATGAACAGCAGGAGTCCTACCGCGAAGAGCGTGTTGTAAGAGACCGACCCGACGATGTTCTCTCCTCCCGCTGTGTTGGCGATATAGCCGGTCATCGTCTGCATGCCCTCACGGATGTCAGGACTCAGGTTTGGTTGGGAACCTGCCGCCAGTGCGACGATCATGGTCTCTCCGACGCCCCGGGAGATGCCCAACACGATCGCGGCAGCGATCCCCGAGATCGCCGCAGGAAAAACCACTCGCAATGTTGTCTGCATGCGGTTCGCGCCCATGGCCAGTGATCCTTGGCGCAATGCGTCCGGGACGGCGGACATGGCGTCTTCGGAAAGCGATGCGATGGTGGGGATGATCATCACCCCGAGCACGATGCCAGCCGCGAGGGCATTGGTAAATCCGACTTCAACTCCCAACCAGGCGCGCAGGAGGGTCGGGGTTATGAACTGAAGGGCGAAGAAGCCATACACGACTGACGGGATGCCGGCAAGCAGTTCGAGCACCGGCTTGAGCACACGACGCACGCGTGGACTGGCGTACTCAGACAGGTACATGGCGGCGCCGAGTCCAAAGGGGATAGCGACGATCATGCCCACCAGAGTCGTCATCAGGGTGCCCGCTACCAGTGGCAGCGCGCCGTACGCCGTGGGTGCAAAGTTCGGTCGCCACGTCGTACCGAACAGGAAGTCGGAAACGGGAACCTGTTGGAAGAAGTTGAGAGCTGGCCCGACAAGGGCGATCACGATGCCCACTGTCACCGCCACGGACACGAACGCTGCCACGCGAAGCAGCAGCATCACGACCATCTCGCCGGGCCGGCGAGAGCCAGCTAGCGACGTCGGGCCTGGGTCATCGCCGCCGGTGACGCTGATGATCGGCGCCGTCGTCGTCATGCTGGTGAATCCCCTCGGTGGTCCTCGGAAACAGCGTGAACCCCGGGAGTGGGCGGCGTACGCATGCCCCCGGGGTTCACCGTCACTGCAGTCCGCTGAGAGCGCTCTCTGTTTCCTGACTCTGCTCCTCGTTAAGCGGAATGTACAGCGCCGCCTCGGTGATGGCAGGCAGGTTGGCGATATAGAAGTCGACGAAGCCAGCCACCTGGGGCTTGTCTGCGTACGACTTGTTGGCGACGTAGATGTACAGCGGCCGCGAGAGAGGCGAGTACTCGCCGTTCTGCGCGGTCTCTGCGCTGGGCTCGACACACCCGCTTCCGGAGTCGATCTGCAGCGCCTTCAACTTGTCGCTGTTCTGCTCGTAGAAGGTGAATCCGAAGTAGCCCATGCCGCCCTCGGTGTTGGCAACACCATCCACTAGGACGTTGTCGTCCTCTGACGCCTCGTAGTCGTCGCGAGAAGCGCCCTCTTCACCGTTGATGGTGTCGGTGAAGTAGTCGAAGGTGCCAGAGTCCGTCCCAGGCCCAAACAACTCAAGCGGGAGGTCGGGGAAGCTTGGGTCGACCTGATTCCAGTTGGTGATCTTGTCAGCGGCGCTGGGTTCCCAGATGGTCTTCAGCTGCTCTGTGGTGATGCAGTCCACGTCAACTCCCGGATTGGCCACAACGGTTAGTGCATCCGTGGCCACCTGCATCTCCGTGTACTCGATGCCAGCGTCTTTGCAGACCTTTGCCTCCTCGGCCTCGATGGGCCGCGAGGCGTTGGAGATGTCGGTCTTGCCGGCGCAGAAGGACTCGAAGCCGCCGCCGGTTCCAAGGACACCGACGGTCACCTGGACATCCGGCTGCTCCTCGCCGAAGAGCTCAGTGGCAGCCGTACTCAGGGGCTCGACCGTGGACGACCCGTCGATGATGACTGAGCCGGAGAGGCTCGCATCGCCAGTAGAGGTGCTACCAGAGCTGCTGCTTTCCTCCCCCCCGCAGGCGGACAGACCGATCAGTGTGAGTGCTGCGAGGCCGGGCATCACCGTGCGGCGCAGAAAAGGGCGAGTCACGTCGTGTCCCTCTCGGATCGAGGTGCGAGATAAGTCGTTTCGCGGTGCACACTAGGCATCAGAGGTGACTGCTCCGGTCGGCGCTGGTGAACACAGAGTGAACGATTGCTAACTAATTGGCAACACCCAGTGATAGCCAGCACGGCGGGCGGGTGAACACGGGTCAGGGGCGGTGGGCCTCGGTCGCCAGCTTCGTCGAGGTGCACCGGTGCAGGACGACACACTGCGCGGGGGCCAACGTTGGGATGTCGACGCTGTCGAGGCCGAGGCAATCCCACACAAAGGGCAGCACCGGCCGGTGAGTGCACACAACCGTCGGGCGGTCGCGCGGCACCAGACTGGGCAGCCGTCTGGCGATTCGCTTGCGGGTCGCGTCCTCCGGGGACAGGCCGCGGTCGAGCACGACGTCCACCATGGTCGCCGCGGTGTACGGCTGCACGGTCTGGACGCAACGCGTCGAGTCGCTGCTGACGACCGTGCGGATGCCGTACGCGGTCAGCAGGGGCACCAGTCGCTGCGCCTCGGCGTGGCCCTGCTTGGTGAGCGGACGCAACCGGTCGTCGCGTCGCCAGCGCCGCCGCGACTGGGACTTGGCGTGCCGCAACACGATCAGCGGCTCCGTGCGGTGACCACCGTCTGCAGCCAGGCTCCGGAAGTCGTCGAGCATCCGACGGTCGGTGCCGTACGTGAGCAACGATGCGATATCGCCGGCGTCGACCCAGCGGACTCCGTCGATCTCGGCGTCCGGTTCATGGTGAAGCTCGCCGACCCCGACGGGTCTGGCGCACCAGTACGAGACGCGCTTGGTGCAACCGGGGCCCAGTGGGTGCTCGAGGGTGGGCAGTGGCGCACCCAGTCGCACTTCGACGCCGGTCTCCTCAGTGACCTCGCGCACCGCGGTCACCGGCAGCGGTTCACCGGGGTCGCGTTTGCCCTTGGGAAACGTCCAGTCGTCGTATCGGGCACGATGGACCACCAGAAGCTGCAGTAGGCCGCTCACCTCACGCCAGACGAGGGCTCCGGCCGCAAGTTGCCGCGATGATGTAACCACCCGCTCAGTCTCAGGTCAGCGGCCGTGACGAAGGACTCGGAGAAGGTCGGTTTCGCCACTGTCGACCGTCGCCGAGTCGGGGTATGGTCGGGCTCAACGTCCGATCGGCACTCCCCCGAGCCGACCGGACCTCGACGGGCCGGCGCGCGCCTCTCCCCCCAGATGCTGCGAGCCGGCCCGTCTCCTTGTCCGTCACCGCTCAGCCGCGCCGGTGAGCGGTCTCGCGCCGCCGCCGGTGAACGGCGATCAGATGGTCCTGCATGTCGCGCAGCGGTGAGCCGCTGTCGTCGGTGGCGTGACGCCGCCAGGTGCCGTCGGCTTCGAGGTGCCACGAGGAGGTCGCGTCGTCGAACGCCAGGGTCAGCAGCTCGGCGAGCTCGCGACAGTGCCGCTCGCTCGGGATCTTCACCAGGGACTCCACGCGTCGATCGAGGTTGCGGTGCATCAGGTCCGCAGAGCCGATCCACGCCTGTGGGCTGCCCGCGTTCTCGAACCAGAAGATGCGGCTGTGCTCGAGGAACCGGCCGAGGATGCTGCGGACCCGGATCGTCTCCGACACCCCCTCTGCACCCGGACGCAAAGCGCAGATCCCGCGCACCAGCAGGTCGATGGGCACCCCGGCCTGGCTGGCATGGAACAGAGCGTCGATCAACGCCTCGTCGACCAGCGAGTTGACCTTGAACCGGATTCGCGCCGGCCGCCCGGCCCGATGATGGGCAATCTCGGTCTGGATCCGCTCGAGCAGACCGTCGCGGACGCCGTGGGGCGCCACCATCATCGTCGCGTACTCCCCGCGCAACGAGTAGCCGGAGAGGTTGTTGAACAGGGCGCTGATGTCGTCGGCGATGTCGGCATGTGAGGTCAGCAGCCCGAGGTCTTCATACAGCCGGGCCGTCTTGGGGTTGTAGTTGCCCGTCCCGATATGTGCGTACCGCCGGATACCGTCGGGTTCGTCGCGAACAACCAGGGCCAGCTTGCAGTGCGTCTTGAGGCCGAGCAGGCCGTAGACGACGTGGCACCCCGCCTCCTCGAGCGTGCGCGCCCATCGGATGTTGGCTCGCTCGTCGAATCGGGCCTTGATCTCGACCAGCACCAGCACCTGCTTGCCGGACTCGGCAGCGTCGACCAGGGCCTCGATGATCGGGGAGTCGCCGGACGTGCGGTAGAGCGTCTGCTTGATCGCCAGCACCTGTGGGTCGGCCGCCGCCTGCTCGATGAATCGCTGCACGCTCGTCGCAAACGAGTCGTACGGGTGGTGCACCAGCACGTCCTGGGACGACAGCGCCGCGAACAAGTCTGCGGGGCTGGCAGTCTCGACCTCCGCGAGGTCGGGATGCGTGCCGGGGACGAAGGCGGGGAACTTGAGCTCCGAGCGGTCCAGCCCAGCGATCGCGTGGAGGCCACTCAGGTCAAGTGGACCGGGCAGGCGGAACACCTCGGCGCTGCTCATGTCGAGCTCTGAGACCAGCAGCTCGAGCACGTGCGGGTCGATGGACTCCTCGACCTCCAACCGCACCGGCGGTCCGAAGCGCCGCCGGAGCAGCTCCTTCTCGAGGGCCTTCAGCAGATTCTCGGCGTCGTCCTCCTCCACCTCGAGGTCCTCGTTGCGCGTGACGCGGAAGGCGTGATGCGCCACCACCTCCATGCCGGGGAAGAGCATGTCGAGGTGGGCACCGATGACGTCCTCAAGCGGCACGAAACGCTGCTGCCCGAGCGCCACCCAGCGGTGGAAGTTGGGCGGCACCTTGACCCTCGCGAAGTGCTCCTTGCCGGTGTCGGGGTTGCGCACGCCGACCGCGAGGTTGAGGGAGAGTCCCGAGATGTACGGGAAGGGGTGCGCCGGGTCGACCGCCAGTGGGGTGAGGACCGGGTAGAGGCGGCGCCGGAAGAAGTCACGGCAGTGCTCTCGCTCGTCGGCGCTGAGGTCGGCCCACCGCAGCAGCTCGATGCCGGCCGCTGACAACCGGGATACCAGGTCGTTGTGGAAGAGCTGTCCGTGGCGCTCCATCAGCCCCCGGCTGTCGCGCCAGATGGCATCCAGCACCTCGCGGGGACGCAGACCGCTCACGGCAGGGACGGCGACTCCCGCGGCGATGCGCCGCTTCAGACCCGCCACGCGGACCATGAAGAACTCGTCGAGGTTGCCCGCGAAGAAAGCGGCGAAGCGAACCCGCTCCAAGAGCGGCAACGCCTCATCCTCGGCCTGCTCGAGTACGCGGGTGTTATAGGCCAGCCATGACAGCTCTCGGTCGAGGAAACGGTTCTTGGGCAGATCCGCGTGGCTGCTCTCGTACGGTGGAGACACCTCGAACGTCTCGGGTGCCAGCTGCAGCGACTCGGCCAACTCGGGATCGGTCGTGACTTCATGGACAGCCATGCGCCCTATCGTGCCACCGCCTGGTGAACTCCAGCGACTGCCAGAGGCCGTCGCTATCCCATGTTCACATGGGATAGCGACACTTCCAATGGGCTGGAACCCATTGGAAGCGCCCCTCAGCCATTGGAAGCACCCGCCCATCAGGGGCGCGGCAGGCGTACTTCACCGGCTGGTTGCTTCAGGGATCGAGGCGGTAGAGGGCGTCGGTGGCGACGTGGCTGAAGCCGAGGCGGCGGTATACGGCGATCGCGGTGTGATTGTCCGCCTCGACGAAGAGCAGCACGCAGTCCAATCCCTTGTCGCGCAAGTGATGCAGGCCGGTCAGCGTCAACAGTCGACCTAACCCGGCCCCTTGGGCGGCGGGATCCACGCCCACGACGTAGACCTCGCCTGTGACCGGGTGCCCATGCCCACTGCCGTCTCCGGGGTCGCCGTGGACCTTCGTCCAGTGGAAGCCGATGAGTCGGCCGTCGCGCTCGGCGACGAAGAAGCCGTCGGGGTCGAACCACGGCTCTGACATGCGTCGGTCCAGGTCGGAGCGGGTCATCTGGCCCTGCTCGGGATGATGTGCGAAGGCGCGGGCGTTCAGCGCCAGCCACGGTCCCTCGTCGACGCCAGGACGAAAGCCGCGGACCCGGACACCGGCCACATCTCCGAGCGTCGGCAGCTCCGCTCGCAGGTCGCGGCGCATCTGCCACAGCTCCCGTACACGGCGGAAACCCAGCGACTCCGCGAGTCGGTCAGCGGCCGCGTCAGCGCCGTGGGACCACAGCTGCACCGGTCGCGGGGCAACCATCTTCACCGCCGTGCTGACCAGGGCTCGACCCCAGCCCTGGCGACGCTGCGCCGGCGCCACGACACATTCCGCCTGGACCGGCCCCCCTCTCGACACGTCGCGGTACAGGTATCCCGCCAGTTCGGCGCCGGGGTCGTCATCGCGCCCCAGCAAGTGCTTCGATGCACCGGCCTCGGGATGACGCAGGTGCAGCAGTGCGTGCTCGTTGAGGGGAGCGTGGTCGTCGTGGGCTGTGGCGTCAGCGACCAGTGCTCGTACGGCCCGCGCATCGGCCGGTGCGAGGGCGTCCAGCCGCTCGATCCGGTGGCTGCGAGGGGGGCGATGGCACCCGGCGTTCACCTGGCTCAACCTAGTGGCCGTTGCTCCGGTTCGGCTCGGGTTGTATCTGCGTCCCAAGGCCGCAGATACATCATTGGTGTCGGGAGGTCGCGGACCGGCGGGAGTGCCCGGACCGTCATAGATCTCGGATCGTCGCCGGGTTGTGCGCCGGAGCCGGGTTGTGCGCGGGGGCAGGGGGCTCGGCGCGACGGTCGGGGCTGGTGACCACGAAGCGGTAGCCGACGTTGCGGACGGTGCCGATCAGCGTCTCGCGCTCGGGGCCGAGCTTGGCGCGGAGCCGACGGACATGCACGTCGACCGTCCGGGTGCCGCCGAAGTAGTCGTAGCCCCACACCTCCTGGAGCAGCTGCTGGCGGCTGAATACCCGACCGGGATGCTGCACCAGATACTTCAGCAGCTCGAACTCCTTGAATGTCAGGTCGAGCATGCGCCCGCCCACCTTCGCGGTGAACGTCGCCTCGTCAACGGTGACGTCGCCGGAGCGGATCGGGTGGGCTGCGGGGTCGTCGGCCTGCCCCCGACCCAACCGTCCAGCCGCCAACCGTAGCCTCGCCTCGACCTCCGCAGGTCCGGCGGAGGACAGCACGACGTCGTCGCAGCCCCAGTCGGCCGCCACGACCGCCAGACCGCCTTCGGTCACCACGAGCAGCACGGGTACGTCGGCCCCGGTGGCATGCAAGAGTCGGGTCAGCGCCCGCACCTGCGCGAGGTCGCCGCGACCGTCGACCACGACGGCGTCGCACGGCGGCGCGTCGAGGAGCGTGCTCACCGACGCCGGCAAGACGCGCACGGTATGCGGCAGCAGCCCCAAGGCCGGCAACACGTCCGTCTCCTGCTCGCGGCAGGCTGTCAGCAGCAGCAGCGACGACATTGTGACCTCCCCCGTGGCGCCTGTTGCAAGATAGCCCACATGTCGGCACCACCTGAGGAAGTTCCCGGGCCCGCTGGAGCCGTCACCGTGCGCTACTGGGCGGCGGCGCGTGCCGCGGCGGGATGTGACAGCGACGCGGTGGCGCCGGGAACCTTGGCCGACGTGCTGGCCGAGGTCCGCCGCCGGCACGCCGCAGACCCGCGCTTCGGTCTCGTACTCGACATGTGCTCAGTTCTGGTCTCGGAGCTGGCTGTGGGCAGCCGCGACCAGGCGGCGATCGACGTCGGGCCTGACGATGTGGTCGATCTGCTGCCCCCCTTCGCCGGGGGCGCTATCCAGCTTTTCTCACATCTGCCGCAGGCATGCCTCAGAATGACGAGCTGCGACTGATCACCTGGGCGGCACCTACGACGAGAACGCGGACCAATACAGCGAGAATGTGGTGGTTGCCGCGTATCCGACGCAAAAGGACAGCCGATGAGCTACGGCAGGAAGGCGGTGGTCTCCAGCACGGGAGACCACGCCGGCACGAGTGACACCAGCTACTACACCGAGGCCGACTCTGTTTGTCTTCCGCACTGGTCATCTCTGCAGGCACCGGTGGCGCGCCGGGTCTTGGCCGCCCTGAGCTCGAGCGGGTGACGACTGTGCCCGCTCAGTGGTACGGGCGGCGACTTGTCCGGCGGGTCGCGTTGCTCCTCGTTGCTGTCGCCGGGTTGGTCGTCGGGCCAGCGGTCCCGGCGCAGGCACACCCGTTGGGCAACTTCAGCATCAACCACTACAACGGCCTGGTGCTGTACCCCGGGCGGATCGAGAACACGGCGGTCGTCGACTCCGCGGAGCTACCAACCTTGCAACAGCGCGACTCGGTCGGCACCGACGGCGACGGTACGGTCACCGCCGCCGAACGGGGCGCCTTCGCCGGTCGGACGTGCGGGTCCGTGGTCCAGGAGCAGCGACTCGAGGTCGACGCCCGGCCGCTGTCCTGGAGCGTGGTCAGCGCCGACTTCTCCTACCGGCCGGGCGCGGCCGGACTGCAGGTCAGCCGCTTGGAGTGCCGGCTCACCAGCGAAGCGGATCTGACGCAGCCCACGGTGGTCGAGTTCAGCGACGGGTACCTCACCGGCCGCGTGGGGTGGCGCGAGATCACCGCGGCCGGCTCCGGGGTGGCAATCGGCGACTCCTCGGTCGCCGCCGCCAGCATCAGCAACGAGCTGCGCGACTACCCCAACGACCTGCTCTCCTCACCACTCGACCAGCGGACGGTACGGTTGCAGGTGGCGCCGGGGCGAGACAGTGGCGCCGGAGAGATCCCCACGCTGACCGAGGCCGGGTTCCTGACGCGGACCCTCGACAGGGCCACAGGCGCGCTCGACCGGCTTGTCGGCAGCTCCGAGCTGACCTTGCCCGTCGGCCTTCTGGCGCTGCTGCTCTCGCTCGTGCTCGGCGCCTCGCATGCAGCCCTACCGGGACACGGCAAGACGATCATGGCCGCCTACATGGTGGGAACCCGTGGCACGCCGAAGGACGCCGTGCTCATCGGCGCAACGGTGACCCTTGCCCATACCGCTGGCGTGCTGGTGCTCGGTGTCTTGTTCAGCGCGTCGGTGTCGTTCGCCGGCGAGTCCTTGCTCGCGGCCCTCGGCGTCGTCAGCGGTGTGCTCGTCGCGGTCATCGGGATCGGCCTGCTCCGCGCTGCCTGGGTCAGGCGTGGCGACGACACGGTGCCTGCCGACGGCCATGGGCATGGGCATGGGCATGGGCATGGGCACGGACACGGACACGGGCACGGACACGGGCACGGGCACGGGCACGACAGTCTGCCGACGACCGAGCACAGCCACGGCACCGTTCTGCTGGCAGCAGACAAGAGGACCACGCCGGCCGGCTACCGCAGGTTGACGCTGGTGGGCATGGGGCTGGCCGGTGGGGCTGGTCCCCAGCCCTTCAGCTCTGGTGGTCCTCCTCGGCGCGATCAGCCTCGGCCGCACCGCGTTCGGCGTGCTGCTCGTCGTGGGGTACGGCCTCGGGATGGCCGCCACCCTGACCGCCGTCGGCTATCTGATCGCGCGGGTACCGCACCGGCTTGGTCGGCTGAAGGCGTTTGGCCGCCGGACCGGACTGTCTCAGATCGCTCGGTTCGGCCCGCTTCTGACGGCGGCCCTGGTCTTTGCCGTGGGGGTCGGACTGGCCCTACGCAGCGTCGGGCCCCTGCTGTGAGCGTGCAGCCGGGTCACCCGCGAACCAGCCCACCAGCCGGACTAGGATCGGTGCGTGCGGCACTCGACCTGGCTGACCCGTCGGCGCGTAGTGGATCACTGCCGCATGCATTCGACGCTGTGTCGCCTGCGCTGACCTGACGGCGCCCGCTGCGAGCCGCTCCTGCGTGGAGGCGCCGTGCGCCGTGTCCCCATCCCGGGCACCGACGCCCACCATTTCGCCTGTAGACCGCACTGGAGGAACATCATGAGCCGTGACACCGCACTTGTTACCGCCGACTGGGTGCAGCAGCACCTCGACGACCCGCACGTCGTCCTCGTCGAGGTCGACGAGGACACCACCGCCTACGACAAGGGGCACATCGCAGGCGCTGTCAAGCTGGACTGGAAGACAGACCTGCAAGACAGCGTCCGACGCGACTTCGTCGACCGGCGCCAGTTCGAGGCGCTGCTGTCGCAGCGCGGCATCGGTACCGACGACACCGTCGTGCTCTACGGCGGCAACAACAACTGGTTCGCCGCGTACGCGTACTGGTACTTCAAGCTCTACGGCCATGCCGACGTGAGGCTGCTCGATGGTGGCCGCAAGATCTGGGAGCTGGACAGCCGTGAGGTCACCGACGAGGGGACCACACGGGAGCCGACGTCGTACACCGCCCAGGAGCCGGACCGCTCGATCCGCGCCTTCCGCGACGAGGTCATCGCGGCGATCGGCGCCAAGAACCTGGTCGACGTGCGCAGCCCTGACGAGTACGCGGGGCGCCTGCTGGCGCCGGCACACCTGCCGCAGGAGGCGGCGCAGCGCGGCGGACACGTGCCCACCGCAGTGAACGTGCCCTGGAGCAAGGCAGCCAACGACGACGGCACGTTCCGCTCCGACGAGGAGCTGACGCGGCTCTATGAGGCCGCCGGGCTCGACGGGGGCAAGGACACCATCGCCTACTGTCGGATCGGGGAGCGGAGCGCGCACACCTGGTTCGTCCTACACGAGCTGCTCGGCCGGGACAACGTCAAGAACTACGACGGCTCGTGGACCGAGTACGGCTCACTCGTCGGTGTGCCAGTGGCGGTCGGCGACGACCCGGGCCCGGCTGGTGGGGGCTGAGCATGTGCGGCGCGACGGTGGGTGGCCAGGCGCTCGACGCCGTCGACGTCGCGCGGCAGGCCGTGATCCAGGGAGTCGTCATGCGGGACGACTCGCCGGTGGCCGGGGCGTACGTGCGGCTGCTCGACGCGGGCGGTGAGTTCGTCGCGGAGGTCCCCACCTCGGCGACGGGCCACTTCCGCTTCTTCGCCGCACCGGGCCGGTGGACGCTGCGGACGCTCGCACCGCGGACCGGACCCGTCGACCGGCCGGTCGTTGCGGCGCGCGGCCGGGTGGTCGAGGTGAGCGTGCCGCTCGGCGGATGACTTGCTGCTCAGCTCACCTTGCGAGCGTCGGGCAGCGCGTCGCCCTTGTGCTTGGCGACGTAGTCGTTCAGGGCACCGTCACCGAGGGCACGCCAGAGCTCCTTGCTCTTGGTCGGGTCGAGTCGCACGATGCTCTGCCCCGAGCTGGTCGTGTCGTACGACCCGAGCGGCGCCGTCACGAATGTGACGTTCTCGGCTTCGATGTCGCGCAGCGACAGGGCCAGGTCCCGGATGTCGCCGGTGCTCCAGCTTTCGTCGACGGTGAGGTTCGAGGTGATCGCCTTGAGCGCCCCGGTGAGCGAGGTCGGGCTTCGCATGACGCCGTCGCTCAGCAAGGTCTGCATCATCGAGCGCAGGAAGTTCTGCTGCCGAGCGATCCGGTCGAAGTCGCCGTTAGCCAGGCCGTGCCGGGTGCGGACGTACTGCAGGGCCTCTTGTCCCTCGAGCTCGTCCCAGCCCTTCTGCCACGTGACCTTTTGGCTCTCGTCGTAGAACGTCTCCGGGATGTAGACCCGGATGCCGCCGATGGCGTGTGAGACGTCCTTGAAGCCCTGCCAGTCCATGATCGCCAGGTGGTCCATCCGCAGCCCGGTCAGGTGCTCGATGGTGGCGATGTAGCCGGACGGGCCGTACAGCGAGAAGGCCGCATTGATCTTGTCGGTGTAGGTGTAGTCGCCGCGCTCGTCGTACAGCTTCACGTACGAGTCACGCGGGATCGAGACCAGGAACGCCTCGTCCCGGTCGGCCGGCAGGTGCAGGATCATGATCGTGTCGCTGCGATGGGAGCCGGGCTCCCAGCGGCCAGCGGCGACGTCGTCGGCGATGGTCGGCCCGGTTCCGTTGTCGGCGCCGGCGATCAGGATGTTGAGCGCCTCGCCTTCGATGCGCGCTGGGCGCTCCGTGTCGTCGAGTGTCAGGGGGACCCGGTCGATGTTGGCGATCTGCTGGTTGAGGTAGACAAACCATCCCGCGACGCTGCCGGAGACGACCAGGACCAGCGCCACCACGCTGGCGAGGATCCAGTGCCGCCGCAACCAGCCGTGCTGCGGCTCGCTGCGGCGCCGGCCGGCCGCTGCCGACGCGGGCTCACCACTGCCCGGCGTCAGCCACGCGATGGCGGCCCCACAGGCAGCTTTGAACACCTCGCTCGCCGGCCGTGGCGCCGGAGACGTCTGTTCGCTGCTCATCCTTCTCCATACTCAAGACCCTGGTCAGCCAGGGTGCGGTGAGGTCTGTCGACCCATTGTGCCCGGCACCGGCCCAGTCGCAAACTGGTGTCAAACCTCGAGCAGGATCGTGACCGGGCCGTCGTTGATGGATCGCACCGCCATGTCGGCTCCGAAGACACCCCGCTCGACCGGCGCTCCCAACACCTCTAGTTCGGCGCAGAACTGGTCGAAGACGGGTCCGGACACCGGTGCCGGCGCAGCGGCTGCCCAGGAGGGGCGTCGGCCCTTGCCGGTGTCCGCGTACAGGGTGAACTGGCTCACGACCAGCAGTGCCGCCCCGAGGTCGCGGGCGGAATGCTCGCCCCGCATGATGCGCAGCTCCCAGATCTTGCGCGCCAACGTGACGACCTCAGCTGGACCATCGGTGTGTGTGACGCCCAACAGCACCAGCAGACCAGGTCGCTCAATCCGGGCGACCGTCGTGGCGCCGATGACCACCTCGGCATCCAGTACCCGCTGCACGACCGCCCTCACCGCGACCTCCACAACTGGTCGACCCGCGCCGGCGCAGTCTGCCACCATGCGGCCATGCCGCCGACGTTCTTGCCAACGACGCTGATCACCGTCGCCCCGACAGGGGCGGAGACGGAGAAGGCCGACGTCCCAGCGCTGCCGACCACGCTTGCGGAGCTGGTCGAGACCGCCTGCCGCTGCGAACAGGCGGGGGCTGCGATGGTCCACGTGCACGTCCGGGACGCCGAGCACCGGCCGACCCTCGACCTGCACCGGCTGAGCGACACGGTCGCAGCGCTGCGCGAGGAGACGACGTTGGTCGTGCAGCTTTCCACCGGAGGCTCCGTGCACGACCCCCTGGAGCGCCGGCTCCGGGTGCTCGACGCGGCGCCGGACTCGTGCTCGCTGACCATGGGCACGGTCAACTTCGGCGACGACGTCTTCAGCAACCCCTGGCCGTTCATCGTCGAGCTCTACCAGATCAGCCAGGAGCGCGAGGTCGTACCGGAGTTTGAGCTGTTCGACCTCGGCCATGTCGCGGCTCTGCACCGGCTGCTCGAGACGTACGGTCTGCCCTACGGCGGGCAAGTCCACTGCGACCTGGTCATGGGAGTGCCCGGCGGAATGCCTGGGACCGCTGATGCGCTCGTCGCGGCGGTCAACGCGCTGCCCGAGGCGGTCACGTCGTGGTCGGCCACCGGCATCGGACGCACCGCGCTTCCGGTGGCCCTGGCAGCGCTGGCCAAAGGGGGACATCTGCGCGTCGGGATGGAGGACACTCTCACGCTGGCCCGCGGGGTGCCGGTGACCCACAACGCCGCGCTCGTTGAGCGCGCTGCCCGCCTTGCGGAGATCGCCCAGCGACCGGCCATGACCTCCGACGACGCCCGCGCCCTCCTCCGCACCCGCCCAGCAGCCTAGTGCTTCGGCGCGTCGCTAGATTGACCGACGCCATGATCGAGCTCCCGTCCGACATCCACCCCGACGTGGCTCCGCTGGCCTGGCTGCTAGGCCGCTGGCAGGGTAACGGACACGGGAGCTACCCAACGATCGAGGAGTTCGAGTTTGGCCAGGAAGTCGTCTTCGCCCACGACGGCCGGCCCTTCCTGCACTACTTCAGCCGCAGCTGGCTCGTCGACGCCGACGCCGCCAAGATCCGAGACGCCGCCCTCGAGACCGGCTTCCTGCGGGCCCGCGCCGAGGGTGAGGTCGAGCTCGTCCTCGTGCACAACACCGGTTTCGCCGAGATCTGGTACGGCTCGGTCCAGGGGCTCAAGCTCGAGCTCGCGACCGACGTGGTGGCCCGCACGAACAGCGCCAAGGAGCACACCGCCGCCCACCGGCTCTACGGTCTGGTCGAGGGGGACCTGCTCTATGCCCACGACATGGCGGCCATGGGACAGCCGCTGCAGTCGCACACCTGGGCACGACTGCAGCGCGCCTAGACCCCATCGGCGAGTCAGCGCCTCTAGGACGCCGAAGCGGTACCACAGCCGATACCCAGACGAAGAGGCCCCCGATGGGTGAGGTGCGCGGTAAAGCCCCACGGACGGTTGCAGAGCATCCGAGCGCATCGTCCGCGGAGACCGCTGATCGGCCTGTAAGCAATTTGTAAGGCTCGTCGCGAGATTATCGGGCTTAGTGTGAATGGCGCCACAGGATGAGTGCATGCGTCTCTGAGCGCTGCCCTGCTCCTCTGCATACAACGCCTGACGATACGGAGAACCTGATGTCTGATCTTGCTGCCTGGGGACGTACTGGCCGAGTAACCGCTGTTCTGGTCACAATCGCGGCCACCTCCCTGGCTTTGGGAGTCCTGCCGTCCCAGGCCGACCCCCCGGTTCCGCCGGAACCGCCATCGACAGGAACCGACATCCCACAGACCTACTTCGGTCCACCCGCGTCGGAGAGCTTCTCCGAGAACAATGAGTCGCTGGTCGGGCCAGTGCAACTGCTCAAGGCAGGCACCTTCAACAAGAAGGCCGGGACGACGAGGCTGCCGCTCTACCTCGGTCACGACCAGAATGGGAAGAACGTCTGGTTCATTCTGACCGACACGACCGACCAGGCTAACGCTGACGCGCTCGGACTGAACTTCTCAGCGAAGTTGGCCTACGCGAACGTGGGAGACGCGGTGCGTGACGCCGCGCTTCAGGCGGATGGCAGCCTGCGGTTCGAGACCGCGGAAGTGGACTTCAGTCCGAGGCGCGTTGTTGTCCCGGGCGACGGGCCGAACGCCTTCCCGCCGAAGGTGGCCCGCCCCGGCTCGGTGGGGGACGCCACCTACACGCCGTACGTGCAGGTCGTCAATGCTCCCGGTTCTCCGATCTACAACGCGCCCGTCGTCGCCTACGACGTGACCGCCCGTCAGCTCAACTTCTGCAAGGGCGGAGTCGACCACAGCCTGGTGCACGACCGCGTCGTCAAGATCTGCCCAAAGGCGCCGAGCAACGGCCAGGGCACCGTGACGCTGGACACGACCACGATCTTCAGCTTCGCCAAGCCGGCGGAATACATCAGCACCGAAGCGTCCGACCCGGTTGTCGCCGCGCTGGACAGCGGCACATTCGCCCCCGCCATCGGTGACCTTCCTGTCGGCCGAGACGACAGCGCGTTCAGTGCGATCGAGCGACTGTTCGTCACCGCCAACGGGCCGACCGGCAAGCGAAACCCCCAGCGGCAGGGCCTCAACAGCGCCGTCTTGGGCCAGGGCGACCCGCTCCACGTCATCGGCGGCATCCCTACCGTCTCCAACGACTACAGCCCCGCATGGGACCTCAACCTCGGTTTCTGGACCGACAAGGCCATCAGCAAGGGCTACCGGGCCCGCATCATCGACGAGTTCCAGTACTTGGACCTCGTAGCGGGCGGATTCATCACCGGCGAGGACGGGAAGCCATTCGGCTCCACCGGAATCGTCGTGAACTGCCCGATCATCCTACGGTTCCTGTAGCACGTCAGTGCCGATCGTGAATGACTCTTCGAGCGACCCCACCGCATTCTGGTGGGGTCGCCGGGACGCTGCGCTGAAATGGTCCGTGAAATCGTGGAACACCCCCACCCGGAGCACCATCCACAGGTTCCGATTATTGTTCGAGGTCACGGATCCTGGACGCATGAGCCCGCCACCGAAACATCGCACATCCAACGCCACCACCGGTTGGCGCGTTTCATTCGCAACGTGTCCGAAACCCGCCTGCACAGTGGCCGGAGGAAAGGCTCGGCCCGCATCCATGAGTTGTCGCGCAGAGCAGGTAAGCGAATGCCACACTAGCCCTCGCCTAGACTCGGCGTCGTGGACAGCACGCAGGAAGCGCCCGACTGGCACGGCACGTTGCGCTCGGAGGGCTACAGGCTGACCCCACAACGACAGCTGGTGCTCGAGGCGGTCCAGACGTTGGAACACGCCACGCCGGACGAGGTGCTGCGCCGGGTGCAGGAGCGGGCCAGCGGCGTCAACGCCTCGACGGTCTACCGCACCCTGGACGTTCTGGAGAAGATCGGCCTGGTCAGCCATACCCACCTCGGTCATGGCCCTCCGACGTACCACTCGGCGTCGTCGCCGGTGCACGTCCACCTGGTGTGCCGGAATTGTGGCTGGGTTGGTGAGGTCGATCCGGGCCTGGCCGACGGCTTCGTCGCAGCGCTGGACCGGGCTCGCGGCTTCGAGACCGACCTCCGCCACCTCACGGCCTTCGGCCTGTGCGCTGAGTGCCGCAAGGAGGACGGGTGAGCTACCGCAGCCCGTTGCTCGACTCAGCGGGCGCCGTCGAGTCCGAGGGCGTCGACGCTGGTGTGCCGGCGCATTACGGCCAGCCGGTCCCCGAACAGCGCCGACTGGAGGCAGGCGACGGGTGGGTCGACCTGTCCCACCGCGACGTGCTGAGCATCGGCGGACCGGACCGTCTCACGTACCTCCATGCGATGACCACGCAGGCGTTCGAGGGGCTCCCGTCCGGCTCGCCGACGGAGGCGCTCGTGCTGTCCCCCCACGGGCACATCGAGCACGCGTTCGACGGCAGCGACGACGGTGAGGTCTTCGTCGCCTCGACCGAGCCTGGCCAGGGCGCCGCTCTAGCTGCGTTCCTTGACCGGATGCGGTTCATGCTGCGCGTCGAGGTCACCCTGCTCACGGACGTCCTGGCCGTCGTCCACCAGCCGGACACGGGCCACCGCATCATCGAGCGGCACACGCTGGGGAAGTACGCCGTCGAGCACGGACCGCCGTCGGGCACGTGGGCGTACGACGCGCTGCGGATCGCCTCGGGCCGGCCACGGATCGGTCTCGACAGCGACCACCGCACCATCCCCAACGAGCTCGGCCTGCTCGGTCGGGCTGTCGAGCTCGACAAGGGCTGCTACCGCGGGCAGGAGACGGTGGCCCGGGTGCACACGCTCGGTCGGCCGCCACGGCGGCTGGTGCTGCTGCACCTTGACGGGTCGGCCGACCGGCTGCCGGGTCACCTGGCCCAGATCCACGCCGACGGTCGGGTCGTGGGCTTCATCGGGTCTTCGGCGCGCCACCACGAGCTGGGTCCGATCGCGCTTGCCCTGGTCAAGCGCAACGTCCCTGTGGACAGCGTCCTGCTGGCCGATGGCGTAGCCGCTTCGCAGGAGGCGATCGTCGACCCCGAGGTCGGTCTGCACGTCCGTCCGGTGGTGCGCTGACGTCAGCGTCGCCGACCTGACCGGATGTGCTCCTTCGTACTACATGGACACTGTCGGGATCAGGCGCGCTCGAAGCGGATGCGGTCACCCGGCCGGACCTGGGCACTTCGGTCGCAGTCGCTGTCGACGACCACGGCGATGACGGGGTAGCCGCCGGTGACCGGGCTGTCGGGGCCGAGCAGGATCGGAGCACCGTCGGGGGGCACCTGCAGTGCACCTCGCAGGCACCCCTCACTCGGGAGCTCACCGGCACGGCCGCGCTCGAGCATCGGTCCCGCCAGGCGCAGCCCGACCCGGTCGGCCTGGCTCTGCACGGTCCACGGGAGTGTGAACAGGTGGTCGACCGCGGCGGCGGTGAACCAGTCCTGCCGGGGCCCGAGGACGACCCGGAGCCGCAGCTCGCCGTGCGTCACCAATGACACCGCGTCCCATCGCTGCGGCTCCGACGCCGCTTGGAGACCGATCGGCAGCCGGGTCCCCGCCCTCAAGGGCGCCGGTCCCAGCCCGGACAAGGTGTCGGTGGCGCGCGAGCCGAGGACCGGCTGGACCGCGACGCCCCCTCGGGCGGCGAGGTAGGTACGCAACCCGGTCACAGGGGAGCCGAGCCGCAGTACGGCTCCTCGGCGCAGGCGTACCGGCTCACCACCCGCGACCGGCCGACCGTCGATGTCGGCTGGTCCAGCTGCGCCGGTGAGCGCCACCAGGAGGTCGCGCTCGGCACGCACCCGCAGGCCGCCCAGGGTGACCTCGACTCCGGCCGCGGTGTCGGCGTTGCCGACCAGCCGGTTGCCGAGCCGCAACGCCGCCCGATCGGCCGCTCCTGAGCGGGGAACGCCGAGAGCGGCGTGACCGGGTCGGCCCAGATCCTGGACGGTGGCCAGCGGCCCGGGATCGAGGACGGTGAGCACTGCTGCATGGTGGCACTCGCAACGGAGGCCGGGAGCTCAGCGGGCGCTGAACCGGACCGTCATGCCGGGGGCCAGCAACGCTGGTGGCTCCCGCTCGGCGTCCCACAGCACCGCGTCGGTGCGGCCGATCAGCTGCCACCCGCCCGGCGACGAACGGGGGTAGACGCCGCTGAACTCTCCGGCGAGTCCCACGGCGCCGGCGGGGACCCGCGTCCTCGGTTGTCGGCGTCGCGGGACGTGCAGGCGTTCGTGTCCGCCGACCAGGTAGGCGAAGCCGGGGGCGAAACCGCAGAAGGCTACGCGCCACAACGGCTCGG
>Ga0136612_10000175_pt1 | contig 18900 bp, 14 predicted proteins | sample AntDryUQ224A2306_2_FD_106644 | JGI IMG/M metagenome (GOLD analysis project Ga0136612, IMG submission 106644) | Polar desert sand microbial communities from Dry Valleys, Antarctica - metaG UQ224A (23.06) | ecosystem: Environmental > Terrestrial > Soil > Desert | place: Antarctica: Dry Valley... | reverse complement strand
GTCGTCACCGCCGCCTCCTGCACCACCAACTGCCTGGCGTCGGTGGTCAAGGTGCTGCACGAGGGGATCGGGATCCTCCGCGGGTCGATCACCACCTTGCACGATCTGACCAACACCCAGACCCTGGTCGACGCGCCGCACCCGGACCTGCGCCGGGCACGGGCCGCCGGGGTCTCGCTGATCCCGACCACGACGGGCTCGGCCACCCCGATCGGGCTCATCTTCCCCGAGCTCGAGGGCCGGCTGGACGGCCTGGCGGTGCGGGTGCCGCTGCTGAACGCCTCGCTGACCGACTGCGTCTTCGAGGTCGCCCGCGCGACGACGGTCGCGGAGGTCAACCGGCTGCTTCGCGACGCGGCGGCGGGACCGCTGGCCGGGATCCTCGGCTACGAGGAGCGCCCGCTGGTCTCCGTCGACTTCAAGGACGATCCCCGCTCGGGCGTCGTCGACGCCCTGTCGACGATGGTCACCGACTCGACGCAGGTGAAGGTGCTGGCCTGGTACGACAACGAGTGGGGCTACGCCAACCGGCTGGTCGAGCTCGCCCACATCGTCGGCGAAGGCCTCGAGGCCCGGTGATGCGGCCGGCCGACCTGCGCAACTACGTCCTGGTCACCGGGGCCTACTGGGCCGACACGATCGCCGACGGCGCCAGCCGGATCCTCGTGCTGTTCTTCTTCTTCGAGCGCGGCTTCAGCCCGTTCGAGGTCGCCTCGCTGTTCCTGTTCTACGAGGTGTTCGGGATCGTCACGAACCTGGTCGGCGGCTGGCTCGCCGCTCGGCTCGGGCTCAAGGTCACGCTGCTCGCCGGGTTGGGGACGCAGCTGGTCGCGCTGAGTCTGCTCGCCTTCGCGCCCGCCGCCTGGCTCGTGGTCCCCTACGTCATGGCCGCCCAGGCCCTCTCCGGGATCGCCAAGGACCTGACCAAGATGAGCTCGAAGAGCGCGGTGAAGCTGGTCGTTCCCGACGACGCGCCCGGGGCGCTGTACAAGTGGGTGGCGATCCTCACCGGCTCGAAGAACGCGCTCAAGGGCGTCGGCTTCTTCCTCGGCGGCCTGCTGCTGACGGTCGTCGGCTTCCAGGCCGCGCTGCTGATCCTCGGAGCCCTCGTCCTCGCCGCGCTGCTCGTGATCCTCGCCTGGATGCGCGGCGACCTCGGCCGCCCCGATCCCAAGGCGAGGTTCGCGCAGATGTTCTCCAACCGCCGCGCGGTCAACGTCCTGGCCGGTGCCCGGATCTTCCTCTTCGCCTCACGCGACGTCTGGTTCGTGGTCGGCGTGCCCGTGTACCTGCGCTCCGAGCTCGGCTGGAGCTTCTGGGGCGTCGGGACCTTCCTCGCCGTCTGGGTGATCGGCTACGGCGCCGTCCAGGCCTTCGCGCCCCGGCTCGTCCGCCGGCGAGCCGGCGGGCCATCGGAGCCCGACGGCGCGACCGCCGCCCGCCTCGCCTTCGCGCTCGCCGCCTTCCCCGCCGGCATCGCCGTCGCCCTCACGGCCGGCGTGGACCCGACGGCGGTCCTGGTCGGGGGGCTGATCGCCTTCGGCGTCGTCTTTGCGCTGAACTCCGCCGTGCACTCCTACCTGATCCTCGCCTACGCCGACGGCGACCGGGTCGCGATGAACGTCGGCTTCTACTACATGGCCAACGCCGCCGGACGACTCGCCGGCACCATCCTCTCCGGCGCCCTCTACCAGTGGCAGGGCCTCACCGCCTGCCTGTGGGCGTCCGTCACCCTCGTCCTCGCCGCGGGCCTGCTCTCCCTCCTGCTGCCCGGCAGCACCGCCCGACGGGCCGTGCACGGCCCCGGAACGCCGGCGACCGCGCCCGGCGGCCGCCTGAGCGGCGCTCAGGTCAGCGACGCGCAGACGATCAGGGCCACGCCGACCTGGGCCGCCGCCGCCACCACGCTGACCGGGTGGAAGCGCTCGCTCATCACGGTCTGCGCGAAGTGGCCGGGGGAGATCGCCGCGAGGACGAGGAAGCCGATCGCCTGCACCACGACGCCGAGGATCCCGAACAGCAGGGCGTCGCCCAGGCCACTCCAGCCCGCACCGGTGAAGTAGATCGCGAAGTACTCGATCAGCCCGAGCGAGACCAGCGTGGCCGAGACCAGGATCGCGGCGTTCGGGTTGCCCTCGGCCACCTGCCGGCCGAGGTGGCCGGGGGTGAGGATGTCCACCACGAAGTAGCCGGCGACGAGGATGGCGATGCCGACGCCGGAGTAGGCGAGGGCTTGGGCGGCGAGTTCGAACACTTGGGGTCCTATTCGATGGCGTGGGGGACGTAGCGCGACAGGTTGTCGGTGATGAGACTGTCGGATTCGCGGATGCCGAGGCCTTCCGGCTCCATGTCGACCACCCAGGCGCCGAGCACCGGGCGCCCGCCGCCGTAGTCGCCGAGGTCCGTGTAGGCCTGCACGACGAAGCCCTCGCCGCCGTAGCCCTGGGCGGGCCCCTCCTCGGCGACCGCCCCGTCGATGACCACCGTGGTGTTCGCGCCCTCGCGGGCGAGCAGCGGCTTGCGCACGAACGACGTCAGCGTGTCGTGGGTCTCGTGGTCGAAGTAGGCCGGCAGGAGGTTCGGGTGGTCGGGGAACAGGCGCCAGAGCACCGGCAGCAAGCCCTTGTTGGACCACAGCATCTTCCAGATCGGCTCGACCCAGGTCGTCTTGCCCATCCCCTCGCCCATCCGCTCGAGCATCGGCTCGGAGAACTCCTCGTGGAGCATCCACTCCCAGGGGTAGAGCTTGAATACGGAGCGGATCGCCGCCCCGTCGCGATCCACGAAGCCGACGAACTCGTCGTAGCCGAGCTCCTCGATCGGCAGGACCTGGACGTCGAGCGAGGCCTGGCGGGCGGTCTCGGCCAGGTAGCCGACCGTCATGAGGTCCTCGCCCGACTTCTCCGCCGAGGTGTGGAGCATGTGAACCACGTCGCCCGGCAGGCGCGGCGCCAGCTCGATCCACCGCTCGACCAACGCCTCGTGGACCCGGTTCCACTGGTCCCCCGCGTCACCGAAGACGTCCTGGCACCAGTGCCACTGCACCGCGGTCTCCATCAGCGAGGTGGGGGTGTCGGCGTTGAACTCGAGGAGCTTGGCGACGCCGTCGTGGCCGTAGGCGAGGTCGAAGCGGCCGTAGAGCATCGGCGGCTCGGCCTCCCAGGTGGACTTGATGGCCTCGACCGCCCAGCCCGGGATCCCCATCTCGGAGAACAGGTTGTGCTCGATCATGTAGTCGCCGGCCTCGACGCACATCTCCATCAGGATTCGGACCGACGCCTCGAGGTCGTACACCTCGGAGCTCGAGAGCGAGTAGTAGGCCGACTCGTTCCAGTAGGGGACCTCCTCGCCGCCGGGGAGCTCCGTCCGCCAGTAGACCAGCCCCTGCGCCTCGATCGTCGCCGGCCAGCCCTGGCGCGGCTCGATCGCCTTACGCTCCAACGCTCAGCCGCCGCCGGAGAAGCCGCCGCCCGAGCCACCGCCGGACACGGAGCGCCCGACGCCCCCCGAGCCCCGCGCGCTCGAGCCGAATCCGCCGCGGCGCTGGACGGCCGCCTTATCGGTCGAGGGAATCCGGGTCCCGCCGCCTCCGATGCGCTGCCCGCGCCCGAAGCCGCCGGCCGCGTAGAGGAAGAAGAAGCCGGCGCCGCCGCCGGCCCGGTCGTCCCCGCAGTTGTCGTCGTCGACGACCTCGTTGCTCTCGTCGACGCAGTACGCGGTCTCCTCGTCGTCGGAGCCGCAGCCGGTCAACGTGGCGGCAACGAGGGGGACGATGGCAAGGGTGACGGCGGTGGAGCGGAAGCGCCTCATGGGCTCAAGGGTACGCGCATAGGCTCGTGTGCGGCGGCGAACACGGATCAGCGTGTCCATTAGCCGCTGCGGGCACCCACGCCGCGTTCATCGTCTCCAGGAGGTCGTCATGTCGTCACGCCGGTGCTGGTCCACGCTCGGTCTGTCCGCCGCGTTCGCGGTGGCCGCCGCCGCTCCCGCGGCCGCCCAGAATCAGTCGCCTCGCTGTCCGAACGAGACGCAGGCCCCGATCTCCGGTACGGCGCAGTCGGAGAACCTCAACGGGACCGCCGCCGCGGACCGGATCCTGGCACTGGGCGGCGACGATGATGTCTCGTCCCTCCAGGGCAACGACTGCGTGCTGGGCGGCGACGGCTTCGACACGATCCAGGGCGCTCTGGGGACGGACACGATCTTCGGCGAGGGTGGAGCGGACGACCTCTCGGGCGGCTCAGGCAACGACAGGATCTACGGCGGAGCGGACTTCGACTTCCTCGTTGGTGGCATCGGCGACGACCGGTTGTTCGGCGAAGACGGGCCGGACGACCTCTCGGGCTCGAACGGCGACGACACGATCGAGGGCGGCGATGGCATCGACTTCGTCTCGGGCGGGCTGGGATCGGACCGGATGGACGGCGGTGACGACGGCGACGTGATCGAGGGCGGCCTCGGTCGGGACCGCATCGAAGGTGGGGACGGCAACGACCGGATCGCGGGCGGCCAGGACGGCGACCGTCTCAGCGGTGGGGACGGCAACGACCTCATCGACGGCGGAGACGGCCGCAACACGTACTCCGGAGGCGATGGTCGTGACCAGATCGACGCTGCGAACGGCTCGACGGAGCAGATCAACTGCGGAAGTGGGCGTGACGTCGTCCGCGCCGACGCCACAGACCGGCTGAGGGGCTGCGAGCGCGTGTTCCGGCTGCGACTCGAGCGCAAGGGCTAGGCCGGCTTCTCTCCGCGGCGCCACAACCCTTGTGGCGCCGCGCGGTTGGTACGGGCAAACCTTCGAACTGGGAGGGGAGCGTCTTGCCCAGATCCCTACCGGTGCTCGCCGCCCAGGCGATCACCAGCCGCCGACGTCCGAACGGGCTGCGTCTCGCAGCGAAGAGGCGGGGAACGGCGGTCACGTGATCGAGTCGAGTCGCCTGGACCGGGACGAACCGGTCCGGGTGCTGGAAGCCGACCCCGGGCTGGGCCAGGCCCTCGACCGGGAGGCATGGACCGAGGCGGCCCGCGTGTCCACGCGGTCGTTCAGGCAGTCACCGGGCGAGTGGCAGGTGCCCGAGCCGGAGGACGCGGCGGGTGTGCTCGGGCTGCTCGTGCTCGAAGGGCTCCTCGTCCGCTGGGTCTCCGTCGGCGGTGTCCGCTGCTGCGAGATCCTTGGGACCGGCGACGTCCTGCGTCCCTGGACCTACCGGCGGGAGCACTGGGCGGCCTCGATCCCCGCCGAAGCGGAGTTGCGGGTCTCAGCGCCTGTGCGGATCGCCGTGCTCGACCGGCGGTTCGCCCTGAGCACGGCCCGCTGGCCGGAGATCCAGGCGGCGCTTCTCGATCGAGCCGTGACCCGGGCACGCAGGGCCGCCTTCCACGTCAGCGTCTGCAGCATCGTGCAGCTCGACCTGCGGCTCCTGGTCGCGCTATGGCACCTCGCCGACCGATGGGGTCGAATGACCCGTGAAGGGGTTCACCTGCCGCTCCGGCTCAACCATGACCTGTTGGCCGGCGTCGTCGGTGCGCGCCGGGCGTCGGTGACGGTGGCGCTCGGCCGGCTGCGCAGGGCGGGTACGGTCCTGCGCCGGCCGGACGAGACGTGGCTCCTAGTGGGAAGGCCTCCCGACGAGCTCGACCACCTCCAACGAGCCAGCCCGCTGGACCACGTTCTGGCACCGGCCTAGTCGAGGCTGGCTCGAACGGGCGCGTCGCCGTCGTTGCACGCCCGCAGGAACCGGACGTAGAGCCCGCGCCCCTGCCCGGGTGACTGGCCGGTGTAGAGCACCTTGCCCGGTTCGCTGCGCGGGTTGAGGGGACGGAAGGTCTAGACGCGGTAGCGCACGTTACCGGCCGTGACCTGCGTCGTCGGTTACCCGCCTCGAGCGCGCGACCTGCGCCTCGTAAGGCAGTGAACGTCGGGCGCGGGACGCTAAGCCGGGTCGACCGGCTGGACGAGGCCTGAGCGGACGTCGAACAGGAGCGGATGCGCGAGGTAGTCGTCGGCCAACCCGTCGAAGCCCCGGATGAGTCGTGCACCGTGACGAACCGCCGCCACCGCGGCGTCGGTCGTGTCGAAGCCGGCGCAGTCGGTATGGGCGATCAGCAGCGCCTCGCGGGTGCCCATCATCTCCCGGGAGACGACCAACGAGCGCAGCACGTCGTCGGTGACCAGCGCACCGGCGTTGCGCAGCACGTGGGCGTCGCCGTGTCTCAGCCCGAGGGCGCTGAGCGGGTCGATTCGGGCGTCCATGCAGGTCAGGACCACCAGACGGCGAGCCGGAGCGCGATCGACCAGCGCGGGCCGCCCGGCACCGGCGTGGCGGCGGTTGGCCGCAAGGACCCGCTCGAGGTTCGTCGTGACCGGCTCGCTCGCGGCATCCCGGCCCGCCGGCCCGAACGGAGCCCATCGCATGCGTCAAGCCTAGAGGCGCACGGCCACGGCCGGCGCTGCGCAGCACGCGGGCGCCGCCGCGGGGCCGGTCGGTCCGGTCAACCGACCCGGCGGGCGAGCTGGTGGAGCATGCTCTGGGCCTCGCCGCCGCCCTCGCCCCAGAAGGCGTGCTGGGCGTCGCGGCCGGCGCGGCGGTAGGCCTGCGCGAGGTGCCACGGCATCGGGTCCCAGGTCCCGGCCGCCCGCACCCAGGTCCCGCCTTCGTGGCTGAAGAGCAGGAGCCGATTGTTGCCGCTGCCCATGAAGTGGCCCTCGTGGGTGGTGAGGTCGAAGGCGACGATCGGCTCGCCCCCCTCCGGGACCGCGCGCGGCTCGTCGTCCCCGAGTCGCTCCAGCCCGTCCTCGAGCTCCCCGACGTAGGCGGCCAGCGCCTCGGGATCGTCCGGGGTGACGAGGCGGGTGATCGTCACGTAGCCGCGCGTGAAGACCGGCCGGCCACCCGCGGTGCCCGCGGCGACCTCGACCTCGAAGGTCTGGCCGAGGAGCCCACAGCTGCGCAGCGGCGTGAAGCGCCCGAGCTCGGAGGCGTAGTCGGGCCAGGTCTCGGGCCGGGTCAGCGCGTCGATGACGCGCTCGGCCGAGGGCATCTCGACCGGGGGGTAGGTGTGCCAGGTCTGTTCGCTCGCGGGAGCGACGGCCGGGGTGAGCTTCCCGAGGCGGGCCAGCTCGAGCCGCCGTTCGGGCCGGTAGGCGGCACGCTCCGCGACGGTGGGGAAGACGATTCCCCACCCGCGGCGGGCGTCGTCGGCGTAGGCGGCTGCGAACCAGTCGCCGAGCAGCCGGTCGGCGCCGGCGAGGAGCTGATCGCGATCGAGTCTCCCCCTGGGTGCGCTGAGGAAGCGATCCATGCCGAACGCACGGTGGAACGCGACGAGGTCGCCCGCCCTGAGACGGCCTCCGCCCTCCCGGTGCCACCGGGTGGTCAGGATGGCCGACGCCAGTCGGAGGTCGTCGACGTCGCGCTCGGTCTCCGGCCGCCGGTAGTAGGCCGCGTTGAGGAAGTCGGTGATCCAGCCGGCGGCGTCCGCGCGCGCGATGGAGGACCCCGACATGCGCGCGAAGCGGACCTGGGGGGACTCGAGCGCTCGACCGAGCAGCAGGCCGCCTGTGATCCCGGCGGCGAAGGAGGTCGATCGGGTGAGCATGGCGTCAGCCTAGGCGTTCCGGGCGAACGCGAAGGAGGCGGGCAGGAGCCCGTCGACGAGCTCGACCAGCGCGAAGGCGATGACGGCACCGACCGGTTGCGGCGCGCTGGTCGCGACGGCCGCCCAGAACTGCTGCGCCGCCGTGAACCCGGCTTCCCGCATCGGGATGGCGACGCTCGTCCCCTCGGGGATGTTCTGCAGCGCGATGGCGAGGATGACGAAGACGCCGAGTCCCGCGCGATCCGAGGCGTAGGCGATACCGGCCGCCAGCCCTCCGCCCACGGCGACCGGTGAACCCTCATCAAGGGCCGGCAGGAGCAGGCCGACGACGGACGCGAAGGTCATCAGCCCGGCGGCGAGCCCCCACAGCAGGGGCCGCAGCCCTTCGACCCGCCGGCCGAGCGCGAAGACCGGGATGGTTCCGAGCCCGCAGGCCAGGGCGGTCAGCGACCCGAGCGCGAAGAGGACGAGGAGCTCGGTCACCTTGGGTCGATCGGCTCAGCGGGCGACCCGCCGGCGGTCAAGCCCGCGCGGCCCGCTGGAGCGCCACCTCGGTGTCGACGGCGACGTGCGGTGCTTCGCGGCCCAGGGCGGGCAGCGGCGGCGCGTCTCTCTGGTAGAGGTAGGGCGCGAGGTAGCGGCCGGCCATCTTGGTGGGCGGCCACCACAGCGGCTGCTCGTCGGAGTAGCCGCGATAGCCGCCGGCCGCCTCGCTCGCGCTGAGCAGGTAGCGGTCGCGGTCACCCGTGAGGAGCAGCCCACGCAGCACGGGGCGGAACGGCTGGGGTTCCACGGGAGCGCCCGCGCGCTGGGCGATCATCTCGGCGACCGCGTCGGCCTGCTGGGCGGAGAGCCCGCCCTGCTTGATGTGGAAGTCGGTCGCGTCGCCGGCGGCGTAGACGTCCTCGAGCCCCTCGACGCGGCCGTGCGGGTCGACCGGGAGGAAGCCCTCGCCGTCAGCCGGCAGGCCCTTGATGGCCGGTCCGCGCAGTCGCGGGAGGGCGATGACGCGGTCGGGCTCGAGGCGCTCGCCCGCGCCGAGGATCACCGATCCCCCCTCGACCTCGGCGGCGGTCGACCCGATGAAGTCGATGCGCTCGGCGGCGAGCAGCTCGGCCACCGCGGTGGAGGCGCATTCCCCGAACACGCCCAACGGCCGCTCCTCCGGGGTGACGAGCGAGAAGCGCACGTCGTCCATCCCCATCGACCAGACCTCCCGCGCGGTGAGGATCGCCAGCTCATAGAGCGGCAGGGTCCAGCCTGCCGAGGGGGCGACGAAGGCGACACTCTTCGAGTGGCCCTGCTCGAGGTCGGCGAGGACGCCGCCCATCGCCTCGCGGGCACCGTCGCCGGCGAAGGTGGTGGCGTGCTCGAGCGGCTCGGTGACGGCGCCGAGCGCGAGCACCAGGACGTCGTAGGACAGGACGGCGCCGCTCGTGCAGCGCACCTGCCGGGTGGCCGGAAGCGCCTCGGCGAGGCCGTCGGCGATCAGGGCCGCGCCCAGCTCGTCTGCGATCTCCGACAGCGGGCGTCGGGCCGGATGCCCGAGGGAGAAGGGCTCGGCGGTGCCGAGCGGCCGGTAGACGAAGTCGGGCTCGGGAGCCAGGAGCGAGACGTGGACCCGGTCGCCGGCGAGGTCCGAGAGGGCGAGGAGCGTCTCGAGGCCGGCGACGCCACCGCCGGCGATGAGGACCTCGGTGGGATTCGGTGACATGCCGACAGCGTACGCCGGACGACATCCGTGGACCGTCCTCCGATGCGCTCGGAAAACTACCTATCGCATGATCCAGGCTCAGCGGGTGACTGGTCATGCGCCTGATCGGGGCGGCACGGCGGACCGGCGTGAGTCAGAGCGGCCGGAACGCGAGACTAAGGTTCACGGACGATGCCGCCGGGTGCGCCGCTGTACTTCTCCCACCCCGCGTCGCTCGGGCACCTGACCGGCCTTCACCCCGAGCAGCCGGCCCGGATCACGGCCATCGAGCGGGAGCTCGAGCGGCTCGCCTTCGCGGGCTACGAGCGCCGCTCGGCCCCCGAGGCCTCACACGAGGCCCTCTGCGCCGTGCACGCGGAGGCCTACGTCGAGCGGGTGCGCAGCCTGGCCGAGGGCGCGGGCGGCTTCCTCGACGCCGCCGCGATGACGGTGGTGGGCCCGGGCTCCTGGCCGGCAGCGCTGCACGGGGCGGGGGGCGCCTGCGCACTGGCCGAGGCGCTGCTCGCCGGCGAGGCCCGCGTGGGCTTCTGCGCGACCCGTCCGCCGGGCCACCACGCGGCCTCGGACACCACCTCCGGGTTCTGCCTGTTCAACAACGTCGCGGTGGCCGCCCGCCACGCTCTCGACTCGCTCGGGGCCCGGCGCGTCTTCATCCTCGACTGGGACGTCCATCACGGCGACGGCACGAACGACCTCTTCCGCGACTCGGGCGCCGTGTTGTTCGCCAGCATTCACCAGTGGGGCCTGTTCCCGGGCACCGGGGCCACGCACGACGTCGGCGTCCGGGAGGGCGAGGGCTTCACCATCAACCTTCCCGTGCCTCCGGGCTCCGGGGAGGAGGAGTGGGTCTCGATGCTCGAGCACATCGTGATCCCGGCGGCCATGGAGTTCCGGCCCGACCTCGTGCTCATCTCGGCCGGCTTCGACGCCCACCGGGACGACCTCCTCGGCGGCTGCCTGCTCGACACGGAGTCGTTCGCCGAGATGGCCTGCCACGTGCGGGCCCTGGGCGAGACCGTCGGTGCCCCGGTGGGGGCGGTGCTGGAGGGCGGCTATACGCCGACCGCGGTCGCCGCCTCGGTGGCCGCGACGATGGAGGCGCTCGCCGGCGATCAGGCCCCCGACTCGATCGCGCCGCACTTCTCGACGAGCCGCGCCGCCTCGCACGTCGGCCACTACTGGGAGCTCTGAGGTGACAGGCGCGCCGCTCGTCCGGGACGTGATCCTGCGCGACGGCTCAACGCTGCGGCTGCGGTCGCCGGTCCCGGCGGACTTCGTCGACATCAAGGGGCTCTACGACGGGTTGTCGCCGGAGAATCGATACCGGCGCTTCCACGGCTTCGGGCGCACCGACCTCGCCGCCCGCGACTACGCCGAGGCCGACGGGGAGGACCGGGTGGTGCTGATCGGCCGGCACGGGGGCCGGGTGGTCGCGGCGGCCGCCTACGACCGCCTGCGCGAGCCCGGGGCCGCCGAGGTCGCGTTCACCGTCGCGGACGGCTTCCAGGGACGCGGCGCGGCCACGCGCTTGCTGGAGCAGCTCGCCGGCATCGCGGCGGAGCGAGGCATCAGGCGCTTCGACGCCGAGGTCCTGTCGGAGAACCGACCGATGCTCGGCGTCTTCAAGCGGGCCGGCTTCGATCTGCGCCGCAAGAGCCAGTCGGGTGAGGTCGAGGTCGCCCTCGACATCCGGCCGACGACGGAGGTGCAGGAGCTGATCGCGGGGCGCGATCACGCGGCCGCAGTCGCGTCGCTGCAGCCCATCCTCGCTCCCGGCTCGGTCGCGGTGGTGGGCGCGTCGGGCACACCGACCAGCGTCGGGTACGCGGTGGTGGCGAACCTGCTGGACGAGGGCTTCACCGGCGCGTTCGTGCCCGTGGACCGGTCGGGTGGCGAGGTCCGCTCGGTGCGGGTCGTCCGCGGGCTGGGGGAGCTTGACGCCGTGCCGGAGCTCGTGATCGTCGCGGTGCCGGCCGCCGAGGTGCTCGGGGTCGCCGCCGAGGCGGCCGAGGGGGGAGCGAAGGCGCTCCTCGTGCTCTCCGAGGGCCTCGCGGAGGCGGGCGAGGCGGGCCGCGCGCGCGAGGAGGAGCTCCTGGACGTGGTGCGCTCGGCCGGCCTGCGCCTGGTGGGTCCGGGTTCGCTCGGCGTGATCAACACCGACCCCGCGGTCCGGCTCAACGCCACGGTGGCCGCCGCCCGCGTGTCTCCTGGGGGGCTCGCAATCTCCTCGCAGTCCGGGGCGATCGGGCTCGGCCTGCTGGGCCACGCGGCGGCCCGGCGGCTGGGCGTCTCGAGCTTCGCCTCGTTGGGGGTCCGCGCCGACGTCTCGACGAACGACCTCCTCGAGTACTGGGAGGAGGACGACCGCACGGCCGCCGTCATGCTCTACGTGGAGAGCTTCGGCAACCCGGTCCGCTTCTCGCGCATCGCCCGCCGGGTGGCGTGCCGCAAGCCGCTGTTGGCCGTCAAGGGCCGCCGGGCGCCCGGCACGGACCAGCCGCGTTCGCACACCGCTGCGGTGGCGGGCGGCGAGGCCGTGCTCGACGCCCTGCTCCGTCAGGCCGGCGTCCTTCGCTTCCGCAGCGGCGACGACCTGTTCAACGCCGCCCAGTTCTTCGAGACGCAGCCGCTGCCGCGCGGCCGGCGGCTCGGCATCGTGACCAACTCCTCAGGAGTCGCCGACCTCGCCGCGGACTCGGGTGCCATGGGCGGGCTCGTGGTGGCGGAAGCCGGCACCGTCAACGTGGGGCACTACGGTGGCGCCGGGGAGTACGCCGGCGCGGTGCGCCGGCTGCTGGCCGAAGACGGCATCGACGCGGTGATCGCCTCCTACGTCGGACTTTCGGGCGGCGACCCCGACGCGGTGCTGACCGCCATCGGCGACGCGGCCACCGAGCAGCCCAAGCCGGTGGTGGCCTCGGTCCTGACCGCCACCGGCGGCCTGCCGGAGGGCGGGCGCGCAGGCGTACCCAACTACCTGTTCCCCGGCTCCTGCGCGAGCGTGCTGGCCCGAGCGGTGGAGCGGCGCGAGTGGCTCTCGCGGCCGCTCGGCACGACGCCGCGTTACCCCGATCTCGATCCCGAAGCCGCGCAGGCGCTCGTCGAGGCCCGGCTGACCGGCGAGCCCGAGGGTCCCGGGGCAGCCGCCGGCGTCTGGCTCACCACGCCGGAGGCGGAGGGGCTCCTTGCCTCGCACGGCATCCCGTGCGTGCCCTCGCACCCGTGTCCCGACGCCGCCTCGGCCGTCGAGGCCGCCGAGGCGATCGGTGGGGCGATCGCCTTGAAGGCCGACCTCCCGTCCCCCGAGCACGCGGGTGACATCGACGCGACGCTCCTCGGCCTCGAGGGTGGGACGGCGGTCCGCGCGGGCTGGCAGGAGCTCGAGCGCCGGGTGCTCACCGCCGGACGCCGGTGGGCCGGAGCGGTCGTGCAGCCGCTCGTCGGCCCCGGGGCCGACGTGCTCGTCGGCACGATCACCGATCCCGAGGTGGGCCCGGTGATGGCGATCGGGCTGGGCGGCCGCCGGGCCGGCCTGGCCGGCGACGTGGCGTTCCGCCTGCTCCCTCAGACCGACGTGGACGCCGACGAGCTGCTCGACGCGTCCCGGAGCGTCTCGGCGCTGCTCGGCGGCTTCCGCGGCAGCCCGCCGCTCGATCGGGACGCCCTGCGGGTGCTGGTCCTGCGCACGGCCCTGCTCCTGCAGGCGGTGCCGGAGATCGTCGAAGCCGATCTCAATCCCGTGCACGCGATGGCGGACGGCGCGCTGGTCCTCGACATGCGCCTGCGCGTCGAGCGCCGGCCGCCGGTCCCGAGCGTGAGGACCTGGTAGCCGCCCCGAGGCACCGGCTCCGCTGACCGGAGGCCGCTACTCCTTGGGAAGCAGGATCCACAGGGCCCCGTAGAGGAGGAACTGCGGGCCCGGCAGCAGGAGCGACACGACGAAGACGGTCCGCACGAGAGCGGTCGGGATGCCGTACCGTCGGGCGATCCCGACGCAGACGCCCGCGATGAGCTTGCCCTGTCGCTGACGAGTGAGTGTGGTCGAGCGCATGTCCTTACGTATACCCACCGGTCTCCGCTCTACCCGGGAGGCGCTCGTGCCCAGGCCGGAGCCGGTCGAGCGAGCTCAGACCTCGACGAGCCCGTGGTCGAGCGCGTAGCGCACGAGCTCGGCGCGTTCGCTGAGGGCAGGTTCCGACACCCCCTCGACAGTAGGGCGCGTGAGCGCCGTCGGCGTCCGCAGCTGACCGCGAGTCACCGCGGACGAACTTGCCGATCTGGCGGCCGAACGCCTTGCGCTCCATCGCGTACCGCAGGGTCTTGTCGAACGCGCGCTGGGCGCCCGCGACGCAGCCGGCGGCGCCGATCAGCCGCTCCCCCTGGAGCTCATGGCAGGACGGTACCGGAGCCCCTCACGCCGGGCCCGCTGCGCGGCGGGCCCGGACCAGCGGCCGCCCTATCGGCGCGCGCGCGCGGGGCGCTTCGCCGGCCGGATCGTGATCCGGCGCGTCGAGCCGCGCCGCACGCCGCTCGCGTCGGTGGTCCCGGCGATGATCTGCACCCGCAGCCGCTTGCGCCGGGTGAGCAGCCGGCGGGCGGACTTCGACAGCTTCACCTGCACCGTCCGGCTGCGGCCCGGGGCGAGCGTCACCGAGGCGCGGCCCAGCGTCCGGGTTGACGCGAGCAGCCGCAGCGTGACCCGGCAGCGCGTCCTGGCGCTGCGCGGGCACGCGATCCGGATCGGCGCGGTGCCCCTCCGGGTGAGCCGGACCGCCCTGGCCGAGATGGTGGCGCGCACTCCGGACCCGGCGGGGTTCCCGCTCCCGCCGCCGGACGCCACGCCGCCGCTCCCGCCGCCGGGCACGCCGCTCCCGCCGCCGGGCACGCCGCTCCCGCCGCCGGGCACCCCGCCGCCGCCGCCGGGCGTCCCGCCGGGGATCCCGCCGCCCTCGCCTCGGGGCAGCACCCCGAGGTACTGCAGCGAGCGGCGCATGAGCGTCCCCCGTTCGGCGGCGCCCGAGACGCCCTCGAGGCCGAACCCGTAGTAGAGCGAGTCCTCGGTGCCCACGCCGGCCGCCTCCTCGAAGATGGCGTCGGAGCGGATCCAGCCGTTGGACCCTTCGCTGCTCTCAGGCGGAGCCGGGGTCGACCAGCCGCCCAGGCCCGCCTCGAAGCCGTCCTGCGCCACCGCGGCGCCGTCGACGAGCACCTGCGTCTCGTCGACGAAGACCCCGAGGTTCTGCACGGCCGGGTCGGTCGCGTAGGTGATGGAGACCTCGACCTGCTTGCCCGTGAAGGCGGAGAGGTCGACGTCCCAGTCCTGGTACCCCTGCGAGTTGCCCGTCGCGGCGTTCCAGTTGCCCGTGGTGCCGCTCGAGGTGCACGTGGTCGCGCCCGTCCTGGTCTGGTAGTGCGCCAGGAAGGGGTGCGAGCCGTCGGGCTGGCTCCAGCCGTCCGTGCAGCTCGAGCCCGGAGCGTCGGAGGTGTTGCCGTTGCGGTCGGGCAGCGTCGTCCAGTCGTCCTGGCCGACGGTGTGCGCCTCCACGAACAGGTAGTCGTAGTCGACCTCGGCGTCGAAGGACGTCTTGAACTTCAGCGCCCCCGACGTCTTCCCGGTCAGGTCCACCGTCCGGCTCAGGCGGTTGTACGATTTGTTGGCCTGGCCCGAGTAGGCGTAGAAGGACCCGGCGGCCGGCGAGAGCGGCCCGGGACGACCGTAGCTCGCAACCGCCTCGGAGCGAAACTGCGGGTACTCCGCGGCCGGCAGGATCGAGCTCGTCGGCGTCAGCGAGTACGCCGCGGACTGGTTGTCGGCCGAGTCCCCGCCGTTCAGGCTGAGCGAGAGCGGAGCGAACGGCGCGGCCCCGAAGGTGACCCCGTTGCCGGTCAGTTGCTCCTTGCTCGTCGCGTAGACGTTGTTCTGGTACGCCCCCAGGTAGTACTGGAGGAAGTCGTTGGACAGCGGGATGCAGGCTCCGGCGGGCGCCGCCGGGTCGTTGCAGTACGGCGGGTCGCCCTGGGCGTTGAAGACGTACTGGTTGGCCAGGTTGAAGCCGGCCCGCTCACCCGTGTAGAGGAGCTTGCCGCCCTCGTTGAGGTAGTCGCGCACCGCTCGGAACTCGTCGTCGGCCAGCGTCGAGGCGCCGGCCCCGGTCGGAGGCTGGTCGGGCTCGATCGTCCGCTGGTCGTCGCCCGTGTACCAGACGACGGCCCTGTAGTGGGAGAGCACCCCGAGCGGGTCCGGGGCCCGGCGGCCGCGGGCGTCGACGTCGTACACGTCAAAGCCGACCCCAGCGCGACGCAGGGCGTCCTCGTAGAACGCCTGGTAGGCCGGCTTGGCCTTGTCCGCGTAGTCCGGGCTGCGGCCCGAGTAGTCCTCGGCGCCGAGCAGCAGGACGGGGTTGCCCGAGGTCGCCCGCACCGTGTAGGTGAAGGAGCCCGAACGCTTGCCGCCGCCCTCGAACCAGACGCGCACGTTGGCTCCGACCGCAGCGCCGCGCACGGCGCCGCGCAGGCGGTGGTAGTAGACGTCGTAGCCCTTGCCGTAGCGCTCGCCGCCCTTGAACTCGATGGTCGGGGTGGTCTGCTCGTCGCCACCGTCGATCCGGTAGTGCAGCTCGACGCGGCCGAGCTCACGCTTGGCGTTGACCTGAACGGTCTGCGGGGTCCCGTAGGAGTCCTCGAAGGGCTCGATCTCGAAAGGCGCGGGCTCGTTGCCGAGGTGCGACTCCGGGTTGGCCGGGTCGTCCGTCGAGGCCGCGACGTCGAGCGCGAAGGGGATGTTCTTCTCGAACGCCGCCTGCACGTCCGCCTCGGAGTCCTGGAACTCGAAGACGCTCGACCCGCCGCCGCGCGCGGGATCGGAGACGTCCATCTCGGGCGTCCAGGCCAGCGTCCCGTAGGCCCCGTGCGCGTGGTCGGTGGTCTCACCGTTGGTCGTGTAGAGCTCGGCACCCAGGTCGGGGTCGTAGTCGTTGGGCGCGCCGGGTCCGTTGCCCTTGATCGCCGAGTCGGCGTCCGTGCCCGAGAGGGCGCGGTAGATCGGATCGTCGGCGGTCGCCGTCTCGACCTGGAAGCCGTAGGGGTAGAGCAGCAGCTGCGCGGCCGAGTGGTAGTTCACCTGGAACCTGAAGCCGATTCGCTTGAGCAGGCCGTCCATTGCCTGTGTCTCGGGCTCGGAGGCAGGACCCGATCCGCGGTACGTCTCGCTGGCCGGATCGCCCGAGGAGCCCTCGTCGTCGTACTTCCACTTCGTCGGGAAGTTGCGGTTCGGGTCCACGCCGTCACCGTTCTGGATGCCCGGCTGGCCGTTGATCTCGCGAAGGTTCTTGCGCCACAGGCGGTTGCCGGGTGTGAAAGTGAAGTCGTAGCCGTCCGGGTTGGCGACCGGGACGACCCACAACTCGTTGCGGGCGAGGACCTCACGGATCTTCGGCACGCCGGCCTTGTACTGGTCCAGCACGTAGCGGAACAGGCGGCGGTTCATCTCCGGCGTGATCCACTCGCGGGCGTGCTGCGCGGCGGAGTAGAGCGTCGCCGGGCGCTGGCCGTCCGTGGTCGTCCGGGCGTCCTTGGTGAGCTTGAGCGCGATGATCGGCTTGCCGTTGACGCTGCGCCCGATCTCCACGACCTTGACCAGGCCGGGGTTCTCACTGGCCAGGCGCCGGTACTCCTCGTAGAGCGTCGCGCGCTCCGCGCCCTGCGCGTCCTTGCCCACGTAGGTGTCGTCGAAGTAGGGCCGATAGACGTCGTAGGAGCCGTCGGGCCGCTGCGCCGAGCGACGGGCCCGCGGGCGCGAGCGCGAGGCGGAGCCGGTCGCCTTCTTGAGGGCCGGCTTGAGGCCGAGCTTGCGGAGCGTCGACGCCTGCTGCGGCGTGGCGACGATCTCGACCTTGTTGCCGCGGCGCCCTTCGGTCATGTCAAAGCCCTGCTGGGCGAGCTGCTCCAGCTTCTGGGCGTCCACCGGGACGTCGTAGGCCTCGAGGCCGGTGCCCGCGGCCGCGGCCGGAGCCGCCGCGATGCCCAGCATGAGTGCGGCCAAGCCGCAGGTCCTGCGTACGCGCATGAAACTTCCCTTGGGTCGTTTGCGGACGCCTCTCGCCTCCGGTGAAGGCGGCAAGGTAGCGCGAAACGCCGTGAACTAAACGGTCAGTAAAGACCCAGATAGCGGACCTTCAGACCGGCCTCGCCTGATCCCATGCGGCATGATCCGGCCCCCGTGCCCGACTACGCCACCCTCCGCTACGACGTCGCCCCGGCCGGCGTGGCGACCATCGCCCTCGACCAGCCCGAGACGCGTAACGCGCTTTCCGACGCGCTGCTCGACGACCTGCTGGACGCGCTCGAGGCCGCCCGCGAGGACGCGGCGGTGCGCTGCGTGGTGCTCACCTCGACGCACGCGACCGTGTTCTCGAGCGGCGGCGACCTCGTCGGCTTCACCGCCGACGCGCCGCTGATCCACAAGCACCGCAAGCTCGACCGCTTCCCGCGCCTGTTCCGCCTGATCGGGGAGCTCGGCAAGCCGACGATCTGCGCCGCGAACGGGCACGTGCTCGCCGGCGCGCTGGGTCTCGCGCTGGCCTGCGACCTGATCGTCGCCAAGGAGACGGCCCGGTTCGGGACGCCGGAGATCAACGTCGGGGTCTTCCCGTTCATGATCCTGGCGCTGATCGCGCGCAACGTGCCACGCAAGAAGGCGACGCAGATGCTGCTCCTCGGCGAGCAGATCCCCGCCGCGGAGGCGGAGCGGATCGGGATCGTCAACCGGGTGGTCTCAGACGCCGAGTTCGGCGAGGCGGTGGCCGAGTGGGCGGAGAAGCTCGCCGCCAAGTCGCCGGTCCTGATGCGCCTGGGCAAGGACGCGATGTTCCGCTCGCAGGACATGGCCTTCGCGGACGCGCTCGAGTTCCTGCACGCCCAGCTCTCCCTCGCCTTTTCCACCGAGGACGTCCAGGAGGGCGTGGGCGCGTTCTTCGAGAAGCGCTCGCCGGTCTGGACCGGCCGGTGATCTCGCTCGTCGCCCTGCCGTGCCGGACCTCGGACCGGACGGCCGGCGGTGCCCGCGGCGCTCAGGCACTCGGGACGGCGCTGGCGGAGCGTTTCGGCCGCGAGCTGCGGACGATCGGGACGCCCGGCGAGCCGCGCGACGGCGCCTGGGACGCGGACCTGCGCGACTCGCGCGGCTGCCTTCTCGAGGCGGGCGGCCAGGTCGACGACGCGCTCGCCGGCGGGGACTTCCCCGTCCTGCTCTCCGGCGACTGCTCGATCTGCCTGACCACGCTGCCGGCCGTCGTGCGCCACCTGCCGGACGTGAAGGTCCTGTGGCTCGACGCCCATCCCGACTTCAACACGCCGGAGACCACCTCGAGCGCCTTCCTGGGCGGGATGTGCCTGGCGGCGGCCTGCGGGCGGTGGAAGGCGGGCCTGGCCGACGAGGTCCTCGACCCGTCGCGGCTCACGCTCTGCGGGGTGCGCCACGTCGACCCCGGCGAGCACGCGGAGCTCGAGTTGGCCGGCGTGCCCAACGTGGCGCGCCCGAGCGGGTTGCCCGACCGCCTGCGCGACGCGTCCGTGTACCTCCACCT
>Ga0136612_10000174_pt1 | contig 18942 bp, 20 predicted proteins | sample AntDryUQ224A2306_2_FD_106644 | JGI IMG/M metagenome (GOLD analysis project Ga0136612, IMG submission 106644) | Polar desert sand microbial communities from Dry Valleys, Antarctica - metaG UQ224A (23.06) | ecosystem: Environmental > Terrestrial > Soil > Desert | place: Antarctica: Dry Valley... | reverse complement strand
TGCCGCAAGCGCTGCCCGCTCCGTGCCCGGGCCAAACCTGTAGGTAGTCGGGCAGTGTCTTGAACCACTGCACGGACGCGTAGAGGCTGCGAGCTCCCTCTGCGGTTGTGCCCGTCATACCCGCCGCCTTCTCTAGCAGGTCCGGACGGCCCACGTCGCCCACGAACATGAAGTCGCCTGAGAACATACCCATTGGTCGGTCCGCTCCGGCGGAGTCGGTAACGATGAACGATATGTGCTCTGGGGTATGTCCGGGCGTGTGCATCGCCGCTATCCGAACGGCGCCTACCTTGAAAGAGTCGCCGTCGCTGAGTAGGATCGCGCCCGCATCCTGTGCGAACGCGTACTTCCACTCGTCCGGCCCCGCGTCCGAGAGGTAGAGCTTCGCGCCCGTCCGAGCTGCAAGTTCCCGCGAGCCGGAGACGAAGTCGGCGTGAATGTGGGTTTCGGCGACCGCAGTGATTCTCAGCTCCTGGCTCGCGGCTAGTTCGAGGTAGCGCTCGACGTCGCGGTTCGGGTCTACTATCAACGCTTCCCCCGCAGCCGAGCAACCGACCAGATAGCTAGCCTGCGCGAGCTGTTCATTGTAGATGAGCCTTAGTATCAAGAGCGGCTCCTCCTCCGGCAAGACCTCACGTTGGTCGCGATACTGTCGTTTCCTCGGCGCCCAGCCTCGATACCACCGCTTGAACGTCGCAGGAGCCGCCCTTGTTGTACGGGAGCTTGCCGAGCAGGTTGGCCATCGTACACGTGTTGCTGACAGCCGAGAAGGTCAGTCCCGCGCCGACGCCGGCTGCAAGGTAGGTAAGTGGTTTCCATGCCAGTCCGCCGAGTACTCCCACAAGTACTAGCGACCCCGCAACGCCTCGCACCTGCCTCTCGATACCCCAGACCTGTCTGCCACGCTCAACGGGGTTGCCGGCCTTCTCCCAGGCGATCATCCCACCGTCGAGGACGTGTACGTCGTCCAGGTCCGCGTTCCTCAGTATCGTATCGGCCTGGCGCGACCGGGCGCCGCTTCGGCACACAAGCACGGCGGGCGAGCGCAGCGCCTCGCGCAATGCGTGGCGATACTGAGGCAGTTTGTCCAATGGCAAGTTGTAGCTTCCGGGGATGTGCTCGGCTTCGTATTCCGCCGGCGTGCGCACGTCTATCAGCTTGAGCGACGCTCGCCGCTGTAGAAGCTCCGCGACTGTGGTCGCATCGAGTATGGGCGGCAGCTCTGTGTGGGTTGTTTTCATATTGCTCCCTTGTAATGTCTCTAACATCGTCTTCGGTGGATGACGACTATTGCTAACTACTTCTTATTATAGTCCATGAACAAGTGTGAACCAGATACCCGGACCGCAGTCCCCTGCACGACGAGCGCGACTCGCCCCGCTTTCAGCGGCGCCCGCGGACTTCGAGATGTGTCGTCTATAGATGGTCGCTGCCTCTTTACTCCCCACAAAGAGATCGGCATGTTCGTCGGCTCTCCACCACGTCTCGCGCAATCCCCGGACGACTCAGCGCTCCCAGGATGACGCCTGCAATAGTACTACCTACTAACGACACGGGCCCCACGGGGACCTATGTACCATTTCGCCAAGTGTTGCGTCTTAGTATGGTAACAGGGTAGGTAATGGCGTACATGCGACCATTGCTGGTTGATTCCTTTGTTACCAGACTGTAGATGTCGTTGTCGAATGTTCTAACCCACCACCTTGTTCACCCAGCCGCCGCCTTGCGTCGAGCGCTCGGGCTCTCCTTGCTACTCGCTCTCGGCTTGCTTATGCTGCTTTCCAATGGCGCAGCCGCCACAAGCCGCGAGGACCTCGCCAAGCAGACCGCAGGCGACGTCGTCGCTCGCGCCTCCAACCGCCTCGCAGGCGCCTCCCCAGGCCGACCACAACTCGTACACGACGAGCAGGGTAAGCCCGGCTACTACGTTGTACCCGCTCACAAGCACGGCCGTGTGGTCGGGCTGGTGGGAGTGAGCCTGAGCGGTCGGGAGTGGCAGTGGTACTCGGACGGATACAAGGAGCAGAAGTTCCCTGTGATAAGTCAGGGTGAAGCCGAGCGAGCGTTGGGAGGACCGGCGGTGCTGACAGCTGCACCCGACAAGCATATGTACTGGGGACGAAGCGGTAGGCTGCTCAGCGCCGAGCGACCGGGCAAGGTCGTCGCCGCCGCTTCAGTGATCTCAACGGGCGCAGGCGCCGCCGCTGCAGACGTGCCGCCCGATGTGAGATTGGGCGCGGGCGCCTCCGCAGAAAGCCGCGATCCCAGCGGCGCCACAGCACCGACATCCACCCAGACACAGGCGCAGGCGCTGCCAATCAGCAAGACGCTGACAATGCCCCCACTACTACCAGATTAATTCGTACTACTGCGGCCCCGCCGCGTTGCAGATGGTGTTCGGACTCTTCGGCCCGACCATCAAGTCGCAAGAGCAAATCGCCGACGTAATGAACGCGAAGGACTGGGGCGCGTGGCGCGGCGCCTACGCCGACGACCTGCTGCGCACGTCGCGATTCAGCACAACTAGCCGCGCGGTGCAGAACTCCGCGATGCTTGGATTCAGTGAGCGCGCACTCGGATACGGCGGCGTGGCCAACAACTGGTCCGAGGGCGGCGCGGCCGATCCCGACTACGCCACCCGTTACACAGACCTCAAGTCGCTTGTAGTCGGCGGCCATCCGCTTCTACTCCTCACGTGGTACGACGGCTCCCACAACGTCGGGCTCTTCCGCGTCCTGACGGACTACAACGACGCTACGAGCGAATTCCTTGTTCACGACCCCTGGTACTCCGTACCATACTACAGACCGAATGTTCGCTTCAAGCAGTCATTCCTCGTTGACAACCTCTGGACAAAGTACGGCAGATGGGGCCGTACGCCTCGCCGTGGACGGTCGCGGTGAACGCGCCCACAACAGTCAAGGGCGGCGCGAGCTTCACGGTTGGTGCAACGGTCACGTATCGCGGCCCGCACTCGATGGAGGCGCGCGGTCAGGTGTCGAGATCCCAGGCTGCACTCACGATGTCGAATGCGGGCTTTCGCATAACCTCGCCGATAATCGCACTGACCAAGATCACCGAGAGCGGTACAGTTCAGACGGTTTCCTGGACCGTAACAGCACCGACCGGCTTCAGCGGATCCGTACGGGCCAAGGATACCGCAAAGGGTAGCCGCAGCGGCGTGAGCACAAGCTATCCTGCTTACACCGACTGGATAGGCGGCTCCGGATCGGAGGCGCTTACCGTCGGCGAGCAGGCGACGAACGTTGCTCCGACGGAGGTTTCAGTGACGCCTAGCGTCCTAAGCAGTCGCATCGGCGAGGTCAAGACCCTCAAGGCTGTCTACGCGGACGGCAACGGAGTCGCCAACCTTCGCTCGGTCTACGTCCGCACCAACGCAACCAACGTCGGCGCGAAGGGACTGTACGCGTATTACAGCAACGCCACAGACACCTTCTAACTGCGCAAGGCCGACGACACAGGCTGGCTTCCTCCCGTCCGTCGTGGCACATTCGGAGTGATCTCCAATGGCTGGATACAGCTCGACACGGGCCTCTCGACTGTTGCGCGCGCCGGGAACAACCTCACGGTCTCGTGGGTTTTGAAGCCGGTCGGGACGTTCACGGGGCCGAAGAACGTCTACCTCAAGTCTGAAGACGCCTCAGCGGCTGTGAGCGCCTGGCGCGATCTGGGCAGCTGGACGGTTGCGGCCGCCCTGCCGCCGCCGGCCAATCGCACACCGACGGCGGTGTCGGTCGCACCCGTCGAGACGCGCAGCCAAGCCAACCAGTTCAGGACCGTCACGGCCGTCTACTCCGATGCCGACGGAAACGCCGACCTCCGCACAACGATGGTCCTGGTGAACACCACGACCGGCGGCGCCAATGCACTCTACGCTGCATACAGCTCATTCAGCAACAAGGTGTATCTGCGCAAAGCGGACAACACCGACTGGATGCCGGGCGTCTTGCTCGGCGCCGCAACCGTGCTCGACAACGGGTTCGGTAGGCTGGATGCGTCGCGAACCACCGTGACCAGGTCGGGTAACACGCTGACGGTGAACTGGGTGCTCGCCTACAAGTCGAGCGCGACCGGTACGCTCTGGGTCCACCTCCAGGCACTCGATCAAAAGGCGGCCGGCAGCGGCTGGAAGTCGCTCGGGCGCTGGGTGTGGGAGGCAGCCCCCCGCCGGCGCCGATCAACCGCGCACCCACTGCGGTGTCGGTCGCTCCGATGGAGACCCGCAGTCAGTCGGGGCAGTTCCGCACAGTAAAGACCGTCTACGCCGACCTTGACGGCGGCGCCGACCTGCGCACCGTAATGGTCCTCGTAAGCGGGACTACGAACGGCCAGAACTCACTCTACGCCGCATACAGCACCTCTAGCAACAAGGTCTACCTGAGGCGGACGGACAACTCGGATTGGATGCCCGGTGCGGTTCTCGGCTCCGCGACGGTGCTCGACAATGGGTACGGCAAACTCGACGTGACGCAAACCACCGTTAGCCGGTCGGGAATCACCCTCACCGTCAACTGGGTCGCCGCGTTCACATCGAGCGCGACTGGCACGAGGTCGGTCTACCTCCGGGCGCTGGATCAGAAGGGCGCCGGCAGCGGCTGGGCAGCGCTCGGTCGTTGGGTCTGGGAGGCCGCAGTGGACGACCGCAACCACGCTCCCACAAATGTGGACCTCACTCCGCAGGGCGATGCAAGCAACGCCGACGAGGTGGTGGAGTTCCGCGCAACTTATCAGAACGTAAACGGCGCCGAGGACCTACAGGAGGTTCGGTTCAGGGCGTACAACGACCGCGAGAACTTCACCGTAATGACGCTGAGCTATGATGCAAGCGACAACACGTTATGGGCTCGTGACGAGTACGGCGCTTGAATCGGCGGCTTTAGTCCGGGTTCGGACGAAACGATCGAAACGCGGTACTTCGAACTAAATGTACGCGACACCACCGTAACCCGCAACGGCGACCAGCTCGAGGTAAAATGGGCCGTAAGGTTTACCAGCCGCCTGGGCGAAGCAGACATGACCCTTCCGCTCCGTACGTTCGACAGGGAGGGCGAGGACACCGGATACGAGGAGATAGGCGAGTGGCACATCCACGAGGAATAGCAACGCACCCTGACGCGCCGGCGGCGCACTGAAAGGCGATGCGACCTTCGAAGTACGGACACCGAGTCCGCTACTCTCGAAGGTCGCTTGCTGCTTGCAGCGACACAGTCTATGTCGCCAGTGTACCAATGCGAAAAGTGACACGTACCCTCCGCCGATACATTGAACGCCGCGCGCATTCCCCTGCGGCGCGTGCTAGAATAAGCTGAGGGCGTCTGCGACGCAGCACGCGACTTCTTCAGGGCGACTTGGCTGCGAACTGCGGTGTGACAGGGAGGTGAGTAGATTGTGAGAATTGCGCTTTACGGACTGATCTTTATGACGGCGCTATTGACGTTGCTCACCGCCTGGATCGAGAACCGCCCGGAACCGGACCCCCCCGCTCCCGCAGTCGCGCCGCCGCCTATAGTGGCCCAGGGCTGCGATGTCGAGTTGACCCTGGACAGCAGGACCTCGCGTGGCTACGAGTTCAGTCCCACCAGCGACGGCCGGTTCACGTTTTCAATCGCCGGGGGCGCCTACTCGAACCGTCCGACCGACACGGACCCGCGCGGCGTCGGTAGCTGGGGAACGCGCATTGTGGGCTATAAGAACGACGACTGGAAGCAGGTGTGGTCTGGCTATCGGGGTGTGAACATGAATATGGAGATAGCCGCCCTCGACATCGGTCGAAGCGGTTTTACCACCGAGGAGGAGGCCGAAAATCAGACCAAGGGCCTCGGCCGCGAGTTGCTCCTTGGCGAGGGTGAAACGATCACGCTGACCGTCTACGACCAGCGCGCCCGTCTGGCGGATGACCAATTCTCCGACGCCTTCAAAGACAACCGAGGTACCATCAACGTACGGGTCAAGTCGGACCAGGGCGCATGTATCAGGTAGTCGTCCGGCCATCATTTACGCATTAGGCATGACGGGGGCTAAACAGGCTGGGTGGTACAAACCTTGCATTCAAACGACCAAGTGTGCGATATTGTGCTCGCGAAGAGCGGATGATCGCCGAGAATTGCGCCTCGCACTTGGCATCCCGTCGCCACATATCACGTCAAGTGTCGCAAGATAAGTAGCCGATGCAGGCAAGAGTCCTACAGTCAAAGGAGATAGCATTTGGCCAAGAAGGTTACCGTAGGTTTGCTCGTTCGCCTAGAGGCGAAACCCGGCAAAGAAGCGGAGGTCGAGAGTTTCCTCGACGGAGGGCTGTCGCTGGTGGAACAGGAGCCGGATACGACTGCGTGGTTCGGAGTACGACTCGGACCGACGACGTTCGGCATCTTCGACGTATTCCCAAGCGAGTCGGGTCGGGAGGCGCACCTCTCGGGCCGCGTCGCTGAGGCGCTAATGGCGAACGCCGGCGAACTCTTCGAGCCGCCCACAATCGAGAAGCTCGACGTAATCGCATCGAAACTGCCCAGCTAGTCGCCGGAAAACGAGACGCGCATTGCGTCGTCATCGCACCTCGGTGCAAGCAGAGCTCGAGCGGGAAACTTACCCGCCCAGACTTCGACACGACGGGTGTGCGGCTCGGTTCCCGATTGAGCGCCCGCGCATCACTTTATCGGTGGCGACGCAACGCGTTGTATTCGTCGTTCGTACGGCACGAGCGAGACAGCGCAGACCTGCTTATTCCCGCCCAGCGTGGTGTTCTTCGCCCCACCTTCAGCGACGAGCCTGCTGAGATTCCTGTCAAGGTCCCGGTGGGCGATTCGCAGGTGGCGAGCCAGCACTTGCGGCAGTATGTAGCGAGCGTGCGGCAGGTAGGCATCGAGAATCGCACGGATCGCTTCATCCAACGAAAGTTCCCTTGCAGCGGCGACCACATCCGGGTAGAGCGAGGTGACAAGCGCGTGTCCCATGTCGTCGTTCTCCGTTGTGAACTCCTTTGCAACCAACAGCCGTGAATCGAGCTCCTGCACGGCCTTGAGATATGCGCTGCGCTCCGCCTTGCCGGTCGGGAACCCTGCGGCCCGCCGAAGCTCGCCGGTGGTGAGCACGCCGCCTTCGCCCTCCAGCGCCTCGGCTATCCTCAGTGCGTTCGCAGATAGCTGCCCAGCGTCGTATAGCTCGGTCGGCGAGCGCAGGTCGTCGTGCGCACGAAGGAGCGGGGGCAGCAGCGACCAGCATACGAACGTAGGCTTGCCTCGCACCACCCCACCGTAAAACCCTGCGCGCCTTCTGCCCAACACCCACCGCCAACTGTACACCTCGCCAGACGGCGTGGAGTGCCCCGAGTCGGACTTAGCGTTGGGATCGCCAACGAACGCCTGATACAGGTTGGGGACTTCGGGAGAGACCGGATAGACCGTGACTATGCTGAGCTCGTCAATTATCTCTGCCGCCTCGTCCGGCCCTGCAATGCGCGTGCTCGAAGTCTGCCGCCAATTCGTCGTCCTCTCCTGGTGGAGTACGTCCTCGTTCACAACCACCCTCCACTTCCTCGATTACGAGCGCCTGAAAGCGGATCACTCGCGCTCCAACTTGCGATCTCCGTTGCGAACGGGTTGAAGTCGGGCGCCGCAATATCCGGCTGCAAGCTGCGTCCAAATCCGCCGTCCGAGTTCTGATAATGGGCGAGCACTTCAATCAGCTCGTTGTGCGGCGCCACACCGAAGTGGTGGTCCAACCACGCAACATCTATGTCGCGACCGTTTTCACGTAGGAACCCCTCCGCCGTTTCGAACTGTCGTGTCACATTCACACCCTCCGTCATCAGTGCAGCGCCAACCTTGCTTCGCACACATTCTAACCAACCATCGGTCCCGATGCTTCTTCGCTCACAGTGCAGTGCCGACACACGCGACGGAGTTCGGTCAGACTCCTTTGTTATACTCAACGGTACCCACCGCTCGACGAGGAGGAGCGGGCGAGCATAGTGAAGAGTGGAGATTTGGCGAGGCCGGCGCTCGAGAGTGCGACAAGGCGCGATAGTTGGCGAGACTTGGATGCGGAAGGTTGGATGAAATTGAGGCTGGGGCGACTCTGTCGGGTTCTGGTGGTTGGGCTGTGCATCATTACTGTTGCGTGCGGCGGTCGGGCGCCTTCGCCGGCTCCGCGCCCTACTGCGACTGCACAGCCCGCCGCCGCGGCTGTCTCTACCACGAGCGCGCCACCGGTCGTTCGTACCCCCGCTGCGGCGAGCACGACGACGCCGGGTGCAACGGTCACGCCACGGCCGGACGACGCCGCAACGGCGACAACCACGGGTCCTATGAAGCTCCCAACAGGTCCAGGGTCCACCCCGACAGTAGACGGACCGGCGCCCGGACCTTACTCGACTGAGCCGTCGGACCTACCCACACCATCCGAAACCGAGTCCCTTCCCCCGCCCACCACCACTGACGCCCAATCCGCTACCCCTACGTCTGTCGCGACGCCTACTTCAACGCCAATCGCGATTCAGACCATTGCTCCGACCACCGCCGCCCCAACGGCGACGCCTGAGCCGATCCCAACCGTCGGCCCCACGCCCACAGGCGACGAGCTCGCTCTGCCCGACAACCTGATGCGGAGGGAAGGGTTGACTCTGAGCGGCTCCGGCGGGCGAACTTGGCAGGCCGCGAACCTGCTTGGCCGATACGACGGCGAACAGATACTCGACGAGTACTGGCTCGCCGACGACGCAGACCGTGGAGGTCTCTATCTGGTTGCCGACCTGCGCTACCGATTTGGCTCTCAGACCGACGCTCGCAACTTCTTGCGCGACCTGCAAACAAGCGTGACCCAGGGGGCCCCCGCCACAGACGACCTGTCCGACCGAGTCGAATTAGGCGAGCAAGAATTCGCATACGTCGCACGGACCACAGAAGATGCAGACTCAGTGTACGCTGTCGGGTTCCAAAGCGACACCGTGGTCGGCTACATCCTAATGGGCGCCGGCGAGACGTTCAGCGATGAGGACGCACTTGCGCTCGCCGAGGCCGCCGACCGCTAGCCCGAGGCGAACCCCCGCCGTTCGGCCATTAGAACTACGCTGCGTCGTTCGGGCCCCGGACGTTACTCCGCTGGGAAAGGCGAGGGCGTCTGCGGCGCAGCGCTCCGATTCGCGAGTAACAACAGGAAGAGCGACGCGACCGCGAGAAGCAGCGCACCGCCGAGCGCCGCGCCGATGCCCACCCGGTCCGCCGTCCACCCGAGCGCAAGCGGCGCCGTGAGTATCGCCGTCCCAGCCGCGAGCGCTGCACGCGAGGCTGCTGCGTCGGCTCGGTCGGGGGCTGTTTCGACCCCAGCGGACACCGCGAGCGGGAACAGGTTCGCGATTCCCAGCCCAGTGACGAACAACCCGAGCACGGTCAGCGCACGGCCGGGGGCTAGCCAGAATATCGGGAACCCCGCCAGCGTTGTTAACACCGCGCACAACAGCACCGTCCGGCCGGGTAACGCGCGAGTCAGCCTGCTTCCCACTGCGCGGCCCAGCACGATCGCCGCGAAGAAGACGCTCATAAGCGTCGAGGCGGTCACTCGACTGAATCCAGCTGCGTTTTCGAGAAAGTCCGCACCCCATGCCACCATACACCATTCGAGCGAGATGCCCGCGACCATCAAGCCCCAGTACAGCCAGTATGCCGGCGGCAGTGGCGCGACCCGACCGTCGGCCCGGCCGGCGACAGCGATGGGATTCGGGGTCGGTTCGTGGCGAAAGTTCAGGGCGATCACGACCAGCGCAGCGGCCGGCAGTAGCAGCACGGGTCTCCACCCCAGTCCGATGGTCGCAAACACCCCGATCGCCAGTGGCGGCAGCCCTGCGCACAGTCCCGCGACCAGGTTTGACTCTGTAAGCGCGACGGCTCGAGCTCCGCCGTGGCGATCCGAGAGCACCGCCGGTATCACTACCAGCAGCATCGTGCCCATCACGCCCATCACGAGCGCGCTGAACACAGTGAGCAGCACGCTTGGAGCGACTATGAAGAGCACACCCGCGACCGACATACCTGTTGAGCCCGTCCAGTACATCCAAGCCCGGCCTCGTCGCTCGGCGATTCGGTCCCCAAAGAGGCCCACGGCGATCATCCCGACGGCGAACGCGCTCAGGTGAAGGGCGCCCACGGTGTAGCCGATCTTTAACTCGGCGCGCAGGAACGGCATGATCGGACCGAGCGCAGCCTGGGTGTAGGCGAAGTAGCCGAGCATAATGTACGCGAGCCAGGTAGACCGGTCGCGGCGGAACTCGGCGGTCAAGCGCAGCATACGCCGGCGGCGCCGTCAACAGGGTTGGGTACCACGTCGTCCGGCGCTCATACTTCCTCGCCAACGCGGCGCGCGTCGGGAACTCGCAATGTCTGTGCGGCCTCAATCGGGCGCGGTCGGACGTGGTCGCGCGCATTGCCGCAGTAGGGGCATACGTTCCAGACGGGGCGCACGGGGCGCTTGCATATGTTGCACGGGCGCTTGACCTCGAGCCCGCAGTGTGGGCAGACACGGTAGTCAGGCTGCAACCGAGTTGAGCAGTGCGGGCATAGGTCGCCGTCCGTCGAGGCTAACGCCAATCGGCGCTCGTTTAGACGGTTCCGATACCGATCCGCGACCGTTGACTGGGGTCGCAGTAGCATGTAGATTATCCAGCCGAACAGGAACCCGGCTGCGACGAGCGCCGTTGAGATCAAGGGGGTGAACCGCCCAGTAGAACGCCGTTGCGAATCGCGCAACGTCCACAACATGAGGGCGACCCACGACATCGCAACCAGCGCACCGGTCGCCGAGACGGCCACGCGCACCACCTCGTACGTCGTCTCGCTCATGACCGAACTCGTCCCACCTTTCTGCACTCAATACTACGACTCGCACAATCGGCCCGCGCCCTGCAAACACCGGCGATCAGAGCTGAACTGCACTGACTCACTGTAGCATACTACAACGTCCTACTCGTGGCCATCCTCGTGTGCGAGGGCGACGCAGGCCGATCTGGCGCGGCGCCTACTTCGGGATGTCGCCAGGATAGAGCACAATCTTTCCGGAGCGGCCGCTCTCCAGCAGCTCCATCGCGTGGTGAAACTCCGACAGCGGCAGTCGGTGAGTGATGATCGGTAGCACGTCAATCACGCCTCCGCCCAGGAACGCCGCAGTCTGATACCACGTGTCCCACATCTTCCGACCGGTGACGCCCTGCACAGTGGCGGACTTGAAGATAATCGCCTCGTTGATGTCGAGCATCACTGGACCGGGCGGTAGACCAAGCAGCGCGACGTGGCCGCCGGGTCGCAACGACTCGAAAGCGTCGGCGATCGCAGCGGGCGATCCGCTCATCTCAAGCACTACATCGGCGCCGACGCCGTTAGTAATCTCGCGCACTCGTGTGGGTGTGTCTACTGTCAGAGGATCGAAGCCGTGCGTCGCGCCGATTCGTAGCGCCAGCTCGACGCGGTAGGAGTTGGGGTCCGTCGCAATGATAGTAGCCGCCCCCGCAGCCTTAGCAATTGCAACGGCGAAGACTCCTATCGGTCCGCAGCCAGTGACAAGCACATTTGCAGCCGCAATCTGCGTCGAAAGCGCAGTCTGCACAGCGTTACCGAACGGCTCCTGTAGACACGCGACCTCCGGGGGCAGGTCTCGCGAGGTCTTCCAGGCGCTTACTTCCGGCAGGCGAACGTACTCCGCGAACGAGCCGTCGAGGTCCACACCGATGATCTTGAGGTTGGCGCAGACGTGACGCATGCCCGTTCGACAAGGGTAGCACCAGCCGCAGGGGACGTGGCTCTCGCCCGAAACGTAGTCGCCCAACCGGAGCGATTCCACGTGCTCGCCTACCTGTACAACCTCGCCGCAGAACTCGTGTCCAGGTATGCGGGGAGTCGTCATGCGGCCCGCCGCCCACGCATTCCACTTGTAGATATGCAGGTCCGTGCCGCAGATCGAGGTTGCGAGCACCTTGAGCAAGACGTCCGTCGGGCCGATGAGCGGCAACGGCGCCGTCGCGATCTCGGCGCCGGGTCCGGGAGCGCTCTTGAGCACGGCGGTCATCGTTTTAGGAAGCATTCACAACCTTCTATTCCTTGAGCGGTGTTCGGCTATCGGGCCCACGCCCCGTGATGATACCACACCGCCGGGAGGCTTCGCGCACCCGACATCAATTGGAGGCGCGCCGTGCGGTCGGTGGGCGAATCTCGAACGCCGCGCGCGCACGTAGTGAGTCGAGCACGTTAACGACGCCCAACTTTGCAAACGCTCGCGCTTCGTGGGTTGGCGACGTCGCTTGCGTTTGAGCAGTCGAGGGATTGTAATGGCGCTAGGTGTTGCGAATATTGGTCCTTCCAGCGCCGGTTCAGCGCTACGGAAGCTGAAGAAAAGAGCTACCCGATGGACGAGGAGCGAGGTTTTATCTCAGGGCCGAAGCGGAGCCAGGTGTCGCCCGAGACCGTACTGCTGGTATTGTGCGTGGGCCTGGCGATGCTCGGCGCATTGTACCTGCTGTGGCAACTGCGTCAGATCGTCCGATGGTGTGTGATCGCGGCGTTTCTGGCAGTCGCGCTCGACCCGATAGTGGATTGGCTGCAGAGCCGTCGAGTGCCAAGAGCCGCCGGGATACTACTGGTCTATCTGGCGTTGGCTGCTGGGCTGGCGGGGATGGCGGCGCTAGTTCTACCTCCCCTCTTGGCCCAGGTCTCCGCGCTCACGAGGTTCGTTATTCGCCTCTTTCTCGAACCACAGGGGGCGACACAGACAATCCAGGAACTTGCAAACCAGTACGGCCTGGGCGGCTACGTCGAGACGTTGCGAGCCCAACTGAGTACGTTGCCCAGTCGGCTGGCCGCAGCAGCAGTGCCGCTGATCTCACTCACGCGCAGCATCGTGGGGAGCGTCACGTCGTTACTCAGCATACTGCTGATAACGTTCTTCCTGCTGCTCGACGGAGAGAAGTTCATCAACTCCGCACTCAGCCTCATTGCTCCAGGCGCTCGACCCACCATCAGACGACTCCTAAATCAGTCCGCCAACGCCGTCTCGGGCTACATCACGGGCAACATCATCATCAGCCTGATCGCGGGCGCGGCGGCGTTCGTGGTGTCGCGGGTTCTCTCGATGCCGTACGCACTAGCACTCGCGCTCACCATCGCGATCTTCGATCTCATACCGCTGATCGGCGCAACTCTCGGCGCACTGCTCGTGGTGGCAGTGGGACTATTCGTGGATCCGGTCCGAGGCGGCATACTCCTTGTGTACTTTCTCATCTACCAGCAGATCGAAAACAACCTCATTCAGCCATTTGTGTACGGGCGCAGCGTGAATCTGCACCCGCTGGCCGTGTTCGTCGCCGCCGTCGCGGGCGCACAACTGCTCGGCATACTCGGCGCGCTGCTGGCGATACCCATGGCGGAGATAATACGGATACTCGCGACGGAATGGCTTGCCTCCCACCGTCGCACGGTGCAGACCGTAATTGCACCGCCCCCTCGCCCGGAGAACGAAGCGACCTGAACGAGGCGTGCGTCGGACAGGATTAAGCCGGCTGTCGCGCCACACCCACTCAGGTTGAGCCGCTTTCGCTCGCGGTGCTATACTGCGTAAGTCGTAGTGTGGACGGGAGCGACCAGGTGGAGGTCGTGCTGCTAGTTTCGCCGCCGGCCATGGACGACTCCGCGCCTCGGGTTGACACCAGGCGTATCGCTGGTGCGCCTACTTGCGACGCCTGTTTATACTGGTAGGCAAGGAAAAGGAAGATCGAGAAGAGCAGGACTCCCACCAGGCGCAACCTTTACTCGATCGGCTGGTTCGCGGGGGGCTGGTCCAACACCGACCGCCTTGCGACCGCGCTGGTATTCCTCGGCGTGCTAGCCTTTTTACTGACCCCCGGTTGGGCGGCGGCGCCCATTGCACTCATACTGTTCGGCTCAGTGAGTTTCTTCTCGCCGTTCGCCGCATTACTCTCCTTGCTAGGCGCGCTGCCGCTGCACTTCCTTTTTCGTAAGCCCGTCGGCCCCGTGGACCTCTCGCTCGTCGAGGTCATGCTTCCGGCAGTAATCGTCGGCCTGCTGGGCGCCGCCTACTGGCGGGCTCTAGTTGAGAAGCCAGGCGCCTCGGTGCGCGGACTCCGCCCGTTGCTTCGCAGCCCATACGCACCACCGTTCTTGCTGTTGGTCGTGCTAGCGAGCGCGTCGGTGGTACTGCTGATGCCGCGTACCGATGAAGGGTTCCGGGTGGGTTTGCGGCAATATTCGCTGATCGTCGAGCCCATCGTGGTGTATATACTCGTCCGCACCACCCTCGCAAATGGGCGATTGCGGCTGTGGGTCGCCCTCGACGTGCTACTGCTCGGCGCCGCCGTCGTGGCGGGCTATGGCCTGATTGAGACCATATGGTACACAGTGTCGCCGCCGCCGAACGTCGGCGGTTACCACCGTGTGCAGAGCATGTTCAACCACCCAAACACTCTCGGTCTCTACCTCAGTCGGATGATACCGCTGTTCGGAACGCTCGGGCTGATCCTGCCGGGGGGAAGACGACGGCGCGTGTACATAGGCGTCACGCTGGTCCTGGGCGTGATTGCCCTGTTATCCGGCTCGCGCGGCGCCTGGATGGCGTTGGCGGCGGCGGCGCTTGTAGTCGCCGTGCTCACCGGACGGTTCCGTTGGTTGCTGCCGGCGGGCGGGCTCGGGCTACTTGGCCTTGGCGGGTTGATACTCTCGGGGCAAAATCGGCTCATGAACGTTTTTCAACCGGGCAGAGGCTCGGGCGATACCCGACGACGGCTGTGGCGCGCCGCCGCCGACGAGATTCAGAACAGCCCAATTTTGGGCGCAGGCCTCGGGGACGTCCGCTGGATGCGACGTTACATCCCTGCTCGCAGGTTGCAAGGGACAGAGCTCGTGGACGCCCACAACTTATTTCTGGACTTCTGGTCCAAACTGGGATTCATCGGGCTGGCGCTCATGTTGTGGCTACTGGCTCGGTACTATCAGCTCTCGTGGCGAGTCTATCGGCGGTCGGACCCGACGTACAGAGCGATAGGGGTCGCGCTCATCGCAACGATGACTGCGGCTTTCGTCCACGGGATGATAGACGCGTTCTACTTCGGCTTGCAGCTTGCGATGTTGTTCTGGTTTTTGCTCGGTGTGGCGGAGCTATTGAACTCGCAGCCCACCGACGAGCCTTCGTCGGTCGAGAAGGTGGAAAACGCCCCGCCGGCCGCCGCCTCGACAGGCTAGCCTTTTCCACACTTGATATTCACCGGCTGGAACTCTACCTCAACCGGCTCCTTGAATCGGCGACCGTTTATCTCGTCGTGGCGCCTGAACGTTGGGGGCTCGATGCGCACTCGCATCGGGTAGTCTCCGTCGGTCGGAACGGTCCAGTTTCGCCCGTAGTGGTAGATCATCGGGCGCTGGATAAGTGGCTGCTCGTGCGTGCCGACCTCCTGGCCGTTCGGGTCCACCAGCGTCGCCGTTACTTTCAGGCTCGGAACGAAACGCCCGTCGGCGGCGTCACGAACCGCCGCCTCGACATGCACATGCTGTCGCCGTGGTCGCTCCACTGGAATCCGCCGCCCGTCCACTGGTACATCCCCTCGGCTTCCTCGACGTCGAACCCAACGTTGTAATCGCCGGCCCGCTTTTCACCGCCGGCGTCCACCGCCTGTGGTATGGGAGTGCGGTACAATGGACGCGATGAACACAGTAAGCGGTGAGATTCGATGAACGAGCTGGACCGATTCCACGGACCGAACGCGGGTTACGTGCTCGAACTGTACGACCGTTATCTCCTGGACCCCGAGTCGGTTGACGACGCCACGCGCGCAGCCTTTGACGACTGGGCTCGCCAACTCCCGTCTGAGGATACGCAACAAGCGCCGATGCTACACCCAATCCAGGCCGAATCGCCGATGGAGGCGCCGCTGCTGCCCGCCGGTCTGTCGCCCGTCGAGCTTGACAAGGTGGTCGGCGCCGCCCGGCTTATACGGATCATACGCGAGTACGGCCACCTCGCGGCACACGTAGACCCGTTGGGCGCCGAGCCACCGGGAGATGTGGGGCTGCAGATGGAGACGCATAACGTGCAGGAGGCCGACCTCGCCGCACTTCCGACAAGCGTCGTCAGCGGGCCGCTCTTCGGCATGGACGGCACGTTGCTCGACGTTGTGCACTTGCTGCGCGAAATGTACTGCGGTGCGATCGGTTACGACTTCGCCCAGGTGCAGGACGCCGGTGAACGCGAGTGGTTGCAGGACGTCGTTGAGTCCCGTCGGTTCGCCGTCGGCGGCTCGGCAGCGCGCGAGCTGCTCGAACGGCTGACCGAGGTTGAATCGTTCGAGCGCTTCCTGCACAAGGCGTTTCCCGGCCAGAAGTGGTTCTCCATCGAAGGGTTGGACATGCTGGTCCCGATGCTGGACGAGATCATACAGCGGGCGTCCGCGACTGGAACTCGCGAGGTGGTGATCGGCATCGCCCACCGGGGTCGGCTCAACGTCATGGCCCACATCCTCGGACAGCCGTACGAGACCATCATCGGCCAGTTTCTGCACACCGCCAAGCGGGCGCGAGGCACCGCCGCCTCCGACTCGACGAACGACGGTTGGACGGGAGACGTGAAGTATCACCTGGGCGCGACGCGGCGCATGACCAAAGGCAGCACCCAGGCCATACCCATCACACTGCCGCCTAACCCAAGCCACCTCGAGTTCGTAAACGCCGTCGTCGAGGGCCGCGCCCGTGCTGCGCAGGAGACCCGCGACCAGCCTGGCCCTCCCCGACAGGACGGCCGCGCCTCCCTGGCCATCATCATCCACGGCGACGCGGCGTTTCCTGGACAAGGAGTGGTAGCCGAGACCCTCAACTTATCTCGGCTTCACGGCTACCGCACAGGTGGGACGATACACATTATCGCAAACAACCAGCTTGGCTTCACCACCGACCCGATAGACGCCCGCTCCACCCTCTACGCGGGCGACCTCGCCAAGGGCTTTGAGATACCTGTGGTCCACGTGAACGCCGACTCTCCCGCCGATTGCCTCATGTCCGCCCGCGTTGCCGAGGCGTATCGTGAGGAGTTCCAAAAGGACTTCCTGATAGATTTGATCGGCTACCGCCGACACGGCCACAATGAGTCAGATGAGCCTGCCTTCACGCAGCCCCGGATGTACGAAAAAGTCTCGCGTCACCCCACGGTTCGCGACCTACTCGCCGAGCGACTTGTCTCACAAGGCGAGATTGAGCCGGACGAGGTTCGCCTGATGAGCGACCGGGCGCAGGAACGTCTGCGTACGGCGCAGCGTAGGGCTATGGAGGCTGCAGAGCGCCCGGCCCCGGATGAGCGCGAGCCGGACGACGGCAAGGCGCGCCCTTCTCCACCGGCGGGTGCAGTCGCCGATGAGCGACTCTTGCTCGCCGATGAACTCCGCACACTGAATGAGCAACTGCTCGGGTTGCCCGAGAGCTTCACACTCAATACCAAGCTGCAGCGAGCGTTGGGCCGTCGGAGAGACCTGATCGAAAGCGGCTCGATTGACTGGGCGCACGCCGAGTCACTGGCCTTCGCAGCGATCCTCGCCGACGGCACGCCCATTCGACTGACCGGACAGGACACCGAGCGAGGTACGTTCAGCCAGCGCCACCTCGTCTTGCACGACGTGAAAAGCGGTGAGCGCTTCATACCGCATCAAAGCATTGCGGCGGCGCGAGCATCGTTCGCGGTCTACAACAGCCCCCTCTCTGAGAACGCGGCGCTCGCCTTTGAGTACGGCTACAGCGCTCACGCACCCTCGACGCTCGTCCTCTGGGAGGCGCAGTTCGGCGACTTCATAAACGGCGCACAGGTGATCGTGGATCAGTTCATCGTGTCTGGCCAGGCCAAGTGGCGTCAGCGGTCGGGGCTCGTGCTGTTGCTGCCGCACGGGTACGAGGGTCAGGGGCCGGAGCACTCGAGCGCACGGCTAGAGCGCTTCCTACAGCTTGCGGCGAACGACAACATCCGCGTTGCGAACATCACCACATCTGCGCAATATTACCATCTGCTCAGAAGGCAGGCCGCGAGCCTTGCCTCGGACCCGCGCCCCCTCGTTGTGATGACGCCGAAAAGCCTTCTCCGCAACCCCAAAGCGGCGTCAAGTATTGAGGAGCTGGCGGACGTACCGTTTCAGAGCATACTGGCCGACGACCGAGGCAAGGTTATCGAGGCAACGCGGCTTGTCGTGTGCAGCGGCAAGGTCTACGTGGACCTCGTGATGAGCCCGCAGTATGAAGCCGCACAGGACGTCGTCGTCGTGCGCGTGGAGGAACTCTATCCATTCCCCGAGCGCGAACTGCGGGAAGTACTGGAAACGTACCCGCACATCGAGGAAATTGTATGGACGCAGGAGGAGCCGCAGAACATGGGCGCATGGGCGTACTTGTCGCAGCGGCTCGGAGCGACGCTGCCGCAGGACGTGGTGCTTGGCTACGTGGGACGACCAGAACTGGCGAGCCCTGCAGAGGGCTCGATAGACCTGCACAACGCTGAGCAGTCGCGCATAGTCGAGGCCGCCCTAATAGGCAAGCCTGACCATACAGTCGCCCCACGGAGGGAAGGAGTCAAGCATGGCTAATGACATTCGCGTCCCCGATCTGGGTGAGTCGGTCGTCGAGGTGACGATTCAGCGCTGGCTTAAGTCCGAGGGAGAAGTTGTCGCGGAAGGCGAACCGCTCGTGGAACTGGAGACGGACAAGGCGAACGTCGAGATCAGCGCAGAGATCTCCGGCGTGCTCGCGAGCATAAGCGTCCAGGAAGGCGAGACAGTAACGGTGGGCTCAGTGCTGGGCGCAATCGGCGAGGCCGACGCGGCGGCGGCACAGAGGGACACAGCCCCGATCACCGTACGTGAGCCCGCTCCAAACCCGCCCGCGCCCGACGACGGCGCCGCCGAAC
>Ga0136612_10000173_pt1 | contig 18975 bp, 13 predicted proteins | sample AntDryUQ224A2306_2_FD_106644 | JGI IMG/M metagenome (GOLD analysis project Ga0136612, IMG submission 106644) | Polar desert sand microbial communities from Dry Valleys, Antarctica - metaG UQ224A (23.06) | ecosystem: Environmental > Terrestrial > Soil > Desert | place: Antarctica: Dry Valley... | reverse complement strand
TCATTGACGAGATCCACCGCTTCAACAAGGCGCAGCAGGACGCTATCCTTCCCAACGTGGAGCGGGGCGACGTGACGCTCATCGGAGCGACGACGGAAAACCCGTCGTTTGAAGTGAACGCCGCACTCCTCTCGCGGTGCCGGGTGTTCGTGCTTCGGTCGCTCTCCGACGAGCAGATCGAGGTACTCCTTCAGCGGACTCTGGAGGATGAGGAGCGCGGGCTCGGCAAGGTGCGCATCGAGGTCGTGCCGGACGTCCTCTCGAAGCTCGCAAGGTATGCGAACGGCGATGCGCGCGTGGGTCTCACAGCGCTCGAGCTGGCGAGCGACGCCGCTGTGGACGGTCGAATCACCGTTGAGCTCATAGCAGACGCGCTTCAACACCGGGCTCTCCTCTACGACAAGGGCGGGGAGCAGCACTACGACATCATCAGCGCGCTCCACAAGAGCATCCGCGACTCCGCCCCCGACGGCTCACTCTACTGGTTGGGCCGGATGCTCGAGGCCGGCGAGGATCCGCTGTACATCGCACGTCGGCTCGTTCGCGCCGCTAGCGAGGACGTCGGTATGGCCGATCCGCAGGCGCTCGTCGTCGCGATGGCGGCGCAGCAGGCCGTCCACTTCATTGGGATGCCGGAGGGTGCGCTCGCGCTCTCGCAGGCCGCCGTCTACCTCGCGCTCGCACCGAAGAGCAACGCGCTGTACAGGGCGTACGGGCAGGTTCGCGAGGACGTGGAGACCACCCGAAACGAGCCCGTGCCGCTCCACCTGCGAAACGCAGTCACGGGCCTGATGAAGGGCCTGGGTTACGGCAAGGGCTACAAGTACGCCCACGATTACGACGACGCAAAGTTCGAGCAGGAGCACCTACCCGAGAGCCTGCGCGGCCGCCGGTACTACCAGCCGTAGCGTTCGACGTGGTCGCCGACTACCGGCCTCTAAGGGACTCGATAGAGCACGGACTCGCCGAATGTAGCCGCGACCGGGAGCAAGCCTGCGAAGGGGTCCGACTCGGGGACGTCGTCCTCTCGCTGCATCTCGCGCTCCAACTCGCCGTAGTACACGTACCGCACGTCGTACTTGTCGAACAGTTCACGCCGCCGTTCCGCCGTCAGCGGCGAGTAGAGAGTGCGAACGTCGTCGCCACGAACCTCGATCTCTCGCAGAGCGTCCTGCCTGCCGGCGCGCCACTGCCGCTCGTGGTTGGCCCAGCCCAGGACTGTCGGCCTGCCGCTGAATGTGGCGATCCGAGCGTAGCTGCTGTAAGGTCCGCCCGTCGCTTCGAGCACCACCGTGCCCGGCGACGTGTTTTCCAGGAGCCACTGAGCTGCGAGTGCGGCCGACTCGTCCTGCCGCGTCAGGAACGCAGCGCCGTCAAGCCCCTGCCGCCCACCCGTCGTCCGGTCGCGCACGCCCTCCATGGCGTAGAGTCCGGCGGCGGCAACGAGGAGCAACACGACCGGTGCGCCGAGCAGGCCAGGGAGAAGCCGCATCCGCCCCCGGCGCGTGTCTAGCCCGTTCGGCCCGACGAGCAGCAATACCGCGCACGCGACGCCGAGTAGCTGCCACGCCTGGAAGTAGAATTTGAACACCGTGTTCATCCGGCTCTCGAAGAGGTCGCGGAGATAGATTAGCTCGGATAACATCACGAGCCCTAGCCCCGCGGCGATCAGCAGAAAGCCCCATTTTTGCACTGCGTCGGCTGTAGGCAGGGCCGTGCGGGCGGGAGCGTAGGTTGCGACCGGTTTGGGCGTGAAGACAGGGAGTGGTGCGGCCGTATCTACGGAGCCCATTCCGCCCGTCGCGGCGACATGATCGTTGTGGGCTGCGAAGGCAGGGGCGGCGGAAGGCGTGCGGCTTGGCTCCGGGTCGGGAATAGTCGCCTGTATTGCGCTCGGTCCGAGGGCGACGTACAGTGCGGACACGACGACCGGCAGCAACATCAGTACGGGCGCCTGCACAAGCAGGGAGACTGCGACTCCGACGACGAACGCACCGAGCAACAACCGGCGGGCGTTCCACACAGCTCGTCGGTGGACCACGATGATCGCGACGACGAGAGCCAGGTGGAAGCCCCACACCAGCGTCAGCTCGTGTATCTCCGTGTGATCCCACCACACGATCCCGACGGTGCGCCCGAGCCGACTGAGTATCGGCAGACGCTCGACCCAGGTCGGCAGTTGTGCGAGTTGTTTGACCGGCGCGTTGTAACTGAGTAGATACGGCAGCGTAACCGCCGCAGCCGCAACCGGGAGCAGCACCGCGAGTCGGAGTCGGAGGCGCGTCGGCGCAAAAAGCGAGCGGCGCCGGCCGACGGCACGGTCGGTGGGGCGTGCTGCAGTCCAGGCAGCGAGCGCTGTCACGGCTGCGAGCACGGGCACGTCCCAGGGGTTCGTCATCCAGAGCCAACCGATCACCGCCCCGGCGAAGAGCGTTGCGCCCGCCAGGTGGGAGCGCGGGCGGCCCGCCGAGAGCGCGATCGCGAGCGCGACGCCGAGCCCCAGCGCGAAGAGCGGCATCGCCATCACGTGGGGATGTAGATCGCCGAGCAGGAAGCTGAAAGCCGGAAACTCGTTGATCGTCTCCTGCGGCCCCGCCCTGCCGGGGATCAGGTCGTAGACCACGCGGCTGGGAGCCCACCACGAGAGCGGCTCGGCGAGAGGGCGTCTAATCCCGTTCCACGCTGCCAGTGCACCCGCCGGGTTGCTCGCGATCAGCACGAGTGCGGGGGCCAGTGCAGCCGCCGCAACGGCGCGCAGCCGTCGCCCGTTTCCGGCGATCACGCCGTTGTACGCAACGCCGCCAAGCGCGACGAGCGTGGACGCCCACACACCCGCCAGGCTGAGATTAAACGCAACGGCAGGCGGGGCGCCCGACATCCTGCCGACGAACGCGTTCATGTAGTAGCCGTAGTAATAGTAGTTGGCGGGGCGGCCCGAGAGCCACAGGTCGTCGGGCGGCAGCGACGAAGACGAGTAAAGCGATTGTAGGTACATAAGCTCCATCGGCTTCTCTGTGCCGGAGACTTCGGGCATGTACGAGCGCAACAATACGAAGCCGAGGAACGCCCCAACGAACGCCGCCTCGATGAGCAGCACGTACGCCCATCGCTCCCGAAAGTAGAGTACCCAAGCACGCATATAGCCCCCCTTGTGCCAGAGCAGCGTGAGAAACGAGGCGCCCGCGACGGCGAGCACGGCGTACGAATCCAGCGTCGAGGACCGCCCAACGAGTCCGGTCGCGGCGACGACCCAGGCTATCCACGAGGCCAGCGCCCAGCCCGCAACCTTAGAGAGTGCGTAGCCCCTGTCGGGCAGCGCTCGCAACGCCAGGCCTGTGAGGGGCAGTGCCGCCATTGCGCTCACCTCGAGCGTCAGCAGCCACCGTACGGCGTCACCCATCGGCGTCGGCGGAGAGCGCCGAGGCGGGCCACTGCGTGGAGGGCCGTACCTTGTAGATCGTTACTCCGGCGTTGCGATACGCAACGTCGAGCGTCTCCCCGACCATCGCCTCGAACTTAGCAACTCCCTCGCGAGAGGCGTAAGGCTCGGGCTGCCCGTCGAACGTGAACTCGTGTTGTCGTTCCACGGGGCCGACGTAGATATACCGCACACCGTAGCGGGAGATCACACGTAGCGCGTCGAGCGGGTCGGGCGAGTTGTAAAGTACGCGGACCTGCGTGTTCCTCTCGCTGACCGGCTCGGGATAGCGCTGTTGCGATTCGTGGCTGTCCCAGCCGACGAGGGTGGGCAGGCCGGTGAACATGGAGATACGTCCGCCGTTTCCCCGATACGGACCGATGCTCGCCTCGACGATGGTTTCCGGCGTCGGAACGCTTTCGCGCAACCAGAGGACGGCCTCGTAGTCATAGCGAAACAGCTCGACCGCACCCGACTCGTCGCTTAGTGTGGCCGTTCGCAGGAACGCCTCGCCGTCCAGCGTCCTACCGGGTGGGGGCTCGGGGAAGCGCTGACGCAGTCGGCTCGCTGTGCCGAAAACTGGGTAGATGAGCGAGCCGACAAGGAGCACCGAAACGAGCGAAGACGCGGCAACGCGAGGCAGCCTCCCGTGTAATTGTCGCACAGTCGCAAAGAGCAGACCTGCGCAGCCAAGTGCTAGCAGCACCCAACTCTGCAACCCGAACTTGAACACCGTGTTCATCCGGTACCAGTCGCCGCCTTGAAGGAAGTCCTTGAGGTAGACAGTCTCTATGCCGGCCCAAACTGCGAGCCCCGCCGCCGTTAGCCCGAGCCAGACCTGCTCGTGCCGCGAGTCCCGCGCCCGCCAGGCCGAGTAGAGCATCAGCAGCAGGAGGCCGAGCAGGATGCCGAGCACGGCCCTGCCGCGCCACGTCGCGAAAAGTACGACGATGAGCGCCGCCGCAAGCGCTCGTCTGTCGCGAGACCCCCTGTGCAGTCGAACAACCGCGTAGAGTGCGGGTATGAACAGGTACAGACCTAGCACAGTGAGAAACTCCGGCAGCGGTGTGGGGTCGGCGACGAGCCCCACCTCCGAGTAGAAGCTCTTGAACGACGCGAAGAACGGTGCGTACGCGAGTGCGGCCACTCCGCCGAAGAGGCCGCCGGCCGCCACGAGCCGGACGCCCTTGCTTACGAGCCCGCCGCGATTACGTGCGAGGCGGCCGACGAGTGCGAGTAGGAACATCCCACCGTAGCCAGGCGCGTCCCACGGATTGGTGACCGCCGCTGCGCCGGTGAGGAGGCCCGCCAGGGCGGCGATCTGTAGCTCCTGACGGAACGAAGTGCGTTCGTCGAGGAAGAGGTACACGGCGAGTAGGAGTACGGCGAGACCAAGCGGCAGCGCGATCATGTGTGCGTGGAGGTCGCCGTAGAGAAACGTGAAGAACGGAAACTCATTGATAGTGCCGGGGATGACGCGCGTGCTGTCCCAGAAGTGAAACTCGGCGCCCGTTCGCAACGACCTCCACAGTTGCCCCACGCTTGCCAGGTTGCCGAGGATCAGGACGAAGACGAGGGTGATGCCGCCGACCAGCACACGCGCCCACGTCCGCCAGGCGGAAGCCGTGTAGTATCCGACCGAGGCGGCGGTCAAACCGGTTAGGGCGAAGACCGATGCGAGCGCAAGGTTGAAACCATACTGCGGTCCGACGGAGCTCAGGCGCATAAGCGTCGCCGCAATCCATTGGCCGTAGTAATAGTAATTGATGTAACCGCCCGAGAACCACGGGTCGTACGGCGGCAGCGCGGAACTCCGAAGAACGCCGTTGATGAAGGCCAGCTCCATCGGCTTCTCGCCGCCCCAGTACGGCTGCCACATGTCGGGGTTGGCGGAACGGAGCAGGCAATAGCCCGCGAACAGGGTGAGGAATAGCGATTCGAACCCGAGCATCGTGCGCCACCTGGCTCTCACTTGAGCCTCGGCCCCCTCTCGGAATCGCAGAGTCAGTATGCCCGCGAGCCCGGCGAGAAGCCCCAAGCACACGACTGTGGTTCCAGCGTGCGAGGGGACCAGTCCGATCGAGGGAACGATCCACGACAGCCAGGCGACAAGCGCGAGGCCTACCACCTTGCCTGCCGCCCAGCCGCCGTCCGGCAAGCCCTGCAACGCTCGACGGCAGAGCAGCCAGCCGATTAGGCCGATCATCTCCAGCGTGAGCAGCCAGGCGCCCGCCGCAGTCCAGCCTGTTAGGCCGGAGCCGTCGAAGTAGCGCCAACCCTGCGCGGCGGGCGAACGGGTAGAGTCGAGCAAGAGCGACTTGCCCGGCGCGCTGTGTCGCACGGGCCGCCACTCCGCGAGCACGGCGTCGTTGAAAAGGGCGGAGTACTCCCAGTTCTGGAGGTCGCGCACCTTTCTGTAGATCGTGACGGTCGGGTGGTCGTACACGGTGAAACTCTCGTCCGCCCGCTGGTCCGCTGCGGGCAAGCGCCCGAGAGAGGGCGCCTTACGAACGACGTGTACTCTCTCGAAGCCGAGTCGTTCCTCGAAGAGCAGGTCGTAGTAACGAGTTGCCACCGGATACCGCCATGGCGACCTGGGAATCGAGTCGTAGAGTCGGTTGCTAGCGAGCACGATGTAGTCCGACGAGCGCAACGTTTCGCGCACCTGGTCGAGCTTCTCGGCCGGCGCAAGGTCGTCGTACATCGCGATGTTGTACGTGCCGAACCGGGCCGCGTCCGAGCCGGGGAGTTGTATGGGCAGTTGACGATCCCAATGCTCCGTGCCGATCACGGCGCCGGCTGGCGCATTCGCGTAAAGCCACCGGCTCGCAGCCACCCACGTGTGATCGCCGGCGTAGACGCGCATGAAGGCCGCCGCCCAGAGTCCCGTGCCAACCAGGATCACAACCATCGCCGTCGCGGGTAGCAACGCCCTCGCTGCGGCGAATCGGCCCTTCACAGCAAGCACGTGGACCGAGTCGTACCAGCGCCACAGCAGCGCTGCGGCGAGCAGCACCAACACGGGGGAGAGCGGCAGCATGTAGCGTAGCCACTTCGCCTCGAGATCGAGGATTGCGTAGGTATACGGCAGCATCCAGGCCAGGAGGACTCCGTGCCGCGCTGAGCGCCTACGCAGCGCTGCGATCACCGCGAACACGAGAGCGAGTGCGACCGTTAGGCCCAGCGGCAGCCCGACGGACCAACGCGCGTACTGCGTCAGATGATACCAGCCCGGGACCGAGCCGATGTACTGGCGAGTGTAGGGCATGTCCGTGATCCCCCGCTGTATGCGACTCTCGGCCACGACGTTCTCGATGTACGTGCGGAGGTCGAGCACGGCGTACGGCTCGAAGACCGCCCAGGCGACTAGCGCGGCGGGCGCCATTATCGTGAGCATACGCACGCCCCGGCCCAACCTCGCCGGAAACGAGCGTCGGCGCCCCGCGTCTGTCAACGCCGGGCCGGGCTGCCAGAGCGTAATCAGCCCCACCGCAGGGAGGAACGCCGCTGCGCTAGGCTTCGTCGCCACAGCAAGACCGAGCAGCAGCCCCGTCGCGCCCGCCCAGCGCAGTCTCCGCTCCTGCAGCGTGCGGATGAGCGCATAGAGGGCGAACGTAAGGAACATCACCATGAAAGGCTCGGCAACGTAGAAGTGAGCGTTTTGAATCTGGATCACGGTAAGGCCGGCGAATGCGGCGGCAAGCAGCCCCACCCGTGCGTCGAAGAGTCTGCGCCCAACCAGGAAAAGTGCTAACACGGCAGCCACGTCGGCCAGCGCGGACATCGTGCGGGCCACGATCAGGATCGAGTCCGTGGTTGCAAATCGCTCGCCGAATAGCACCGCGACGACGTTTGAGACGGCCTTGAGCGAGTAGACCAGAAGCGTGCCGTACGAGTAGCTGTAGTGCGAGACCCCGTCCGGATGAAGTCGGCGCGGGTTTAGCTCGCTTCTGTCGGGGAAGAGCGCGTCGGCCCAGCGGTCGGGCAAGTGTAGCCGGTCCGTGGTTACGTTGACGATGTGCAGCTCGTCGGGGTGCGCGTAGTAGCCCCCGTCCCAACTTCTATCCGCGAGCCGAAGCACGGCGGAGAGCAGGAGGATGGTTGCGAGGATCAGGTAAGTAACGCCCTGCGAACGGTTCTTAGGGCTGCGGTTGAATCTAGCCTGTACATTCATCGGTGGCTCATTGTAGCATGTGCGTAAGTGAACACAAGACTTCGGACACTTTACTTCGGCTCCTCAGAATTCTCCGTGCCCGCCCTCGCGGCGCTGGTGAATGGCGACTACGACTTACTCTCGGTTTGGACGCAGCCCGACCGGCCGGCAGGCCGAGGCCGGAAGGTGCGGCACTCGCCCGTTGCGGAGTGGGCCGTTGAACACGGACTGCCGCTCGAGCAACCTCTCACCCTGCGGTCGCCCGAGACGCTGCGGAGGCTGACGGAGTACAACGCCGAGGTGGTGGTGCTCGCGGCGTACGGGTTGATAGTACCGCGCGCCGGCCTTGAAGCCGTCCCGCTCGGCTGGGTGAACATACACCCTTCCCTCCTACCTCGACACAGGGGCGCGTCGCCGGTCGCCGCGCCGATACTGGCGGGGGAGAGTGCGACGGGAGTCACACTCTTTCAGATGACGCCGGGCCTGGACGACGGGCCAGTCCTGGCGCAGGAGCCCGTGGCGATACTACCCGACGAGACGACGGGCGAGTTGACCGATCGCCTCGCCCAAGTCGGCGCCGGCATGCTGCCGACCACGCTCGAGGCCTGGCGGCGGGGCGAGATCGTCCCCAGCCGGCAGGACGACGAGCGGGCGACGTATGCGCCCAAGCTCACGCGCGAGGAGTCGCTGCTGAACTGGTCCGACCCGGCCGAGGTGCTCGCTCGCCAAGTGCGTGCGTACAACCCCTGGCCTGCGGCGTACACCTGGTTCAGCGGAGAACGACTGCGGGTGCTACGGGCTCGGTCCGTCGCCGGGCCGACGGGCCCCCCGGGGCTTGTGAGTCGGGACGGCGAAACAGGGTATCCTGCCGTGCGCTGCGGTGAGGGAACGCTGCTGCTGCTCGAGGTGCAGGGCGCGGGAGGGAAACCGCTGGACGGGCGCGACTACTTACGTGGACGGCGAGCACTGGAGGGCGCCGTGCTGGGAGGTCAGGACGCCTCGGCGCCGAAGAGCGGCAGTTGATTCTTGTTCATTGACGGCTCCCAAACCAGGGACGGCATATCGCGCCCTGTCACGAACACGACAGGCTCCAGCCCATACTGAGCGAGGAAGCCGGCCACACCGGCGCGCGCGTGCTCCTTTGTATTGTTCGTCTCGGAAAGGTGCGCAAGCCAGTACGTCTGCGGCAGATCGCTCATCGAGCTGCCGATGAGTTCGGCGGTTTGGCGATTCGAGAGGTGGCCTCGGTGGCTCATTATCCTGCGCTTGAGGTACGCAGGGTACGGCCCATCAAGTAGCAGTTGCGTGTCGTGATTGGCCTCGACGACCACAAGGTCGCTGCCGGCGGCCGCCTCGAAGAGGTCGGGAGTTAGATCGCCGAGGTCGGTCATCGAAGCGATGGAGGCGCCGCCGACCCGGACGACGTAGCCGACGGGATCAACCGCATCGTGGCTCACGGGGAACGAACACGCCTCGAAAGGGCCGATGTCGAGCCCAGAGCCTGCGGCGAGCTCAAGTTGTTCGTAGCCCCGCCCCGGACGCCCAAGCGCAGCAAGCGTGGCCCTATTGGCGATCAGCGGCGCACCGAATCGCCTTGCTAGCACGTCTGCGCCGCGAATGTGGTCCCCGTGCTCGTGAGTGATAAGGACGCCGTCGAGCGAGCCGAGACCGACGCCGCGCTCGGTTAGACACGTCGTAAGCGCCTTCGCAGTCATACCGGCGTCTATCAACAGCGCGCGCTCGTCGTGTTGTATAAGTAGTGAGTTGCCAGAGCTTCCGCTGGCGAGGCAAGTAACTCTAATCATTTCATTCCATTTGAACTATACTCGCGCGTGTGACAGGTGTCAAACAGATCAGTCGGCAGTTTGGTCGCCCTGATTGGTAGCGCGACGTGGAGTCTGCCGTTACAATAGCAGCACCATTCACGGGCGTCATTGCAGACCCGGGTAGGGTCTGTTAGGCGTCGCCACGTCGAATGTGCGTCGAGCCGATGTCTAGCCAGGCAGAGAGGTCTTTACGGCCGGCGCGTGCTGTGATAGAATCACGGCTGAAAAAAGGGGGCGGCTTATGGGCAGAGTGCTGGCTATAGCGAACCAGAAGGGCGGGGTCGGCAAGACGACCACCACGCTGAACCTCGGCGCCGCACTCACGGAGCGTGGTCGTAGCGTGCTGCTCGTGGACTTCGACCCGCAGGCCAGTTTGACTCTTTCGCTTGGTTATGCGCCCGACGAACTGGAACAAACAGTGTACCAGGTGATGAACGCGGCGATCTGCGAGGCGCCGTCGCCGCAGCTACGCGACATAATCCTGCCTGTTGAGAACGGTATGGCGCTAGCGCCTTCGAACATCGAACTGTCGCAGGGCGAGCTCGACCTGTTTCGAGCCACGCTAGGCGAACTCATCCTTCGCGAAATGCTCGACAAGATACGTCGCGACTACGACTTTATACTGATTGACTGCCAGCCCTCCCTCGGGCTGCTCACAGTTAACGCGCTCTCCGCTGCGGACGCGGTGCTCATACCGTTACAGGCGGATTACCTTGCGATGAAGGGTGTGGACCTGCTGTTGCGCACCGTTGGACAGGTGCAGCGAAAGCTAAACAAGTCCCTGAAGGTAGAGGGCGTACTGCTCACGATGGCCGACGTACGTACCCTCCATACCCGAGATGTGATTTCCAGCGCCCGTGCCGCCCTCGATGGAACCGTGCGGGTTTTTGATACCGTTGTTCGGATAAACGTAAAACTCAAGGAAGCCCCAATGACCGGCAAGAGTGTGCTGGCGTACGCCGGCGACACTTCCGCCGCCGCAGCCTACCGCGACCTTGCGAAAGAGCTTGATGGAGGGAACCCATGAATAAACGCGCCCGTCTAACCGCTGAGAGCGCCCAATCCGCGCTAACTTCCCTGAAGGGCCTGATGGCGCCGGTGGAGACCGAAGAAGATCGGCAAATCGGTCGGGTTTCGGAGGTGGAGCTCGGCAGGATCCGACCGAACCGCAACCAGCCCCGTCGCAGCACCTCCAGCGGGCTGAAGGAGGCGAGTATCGAGGAGCTTGCCGAGAACATCCGCGAGCACGGCTTGCTCCAGCCGATCGTTGTAAAGGACACGGGTCGGTTCTACCAGATAGTAGCCGGCGAACGACGGTGGCGTGCGTGTCAGTTGATCGGGATGGAGACCGTCCCGGTCCGGATCGTGGACCCGACGGACGTTCAGGACGAGTTAAACATAGCTCTTACCGAGAACCTTCAGCGCAAAGACCTCGACACCCTCGATGAGGCCCAGGCGTTCAGGGCGCTCTCGCAGACATACCAGCGCAGCCTTCGAGATATAGCCAGGCTGAGCGGTCGAAGCTTGACTCACGTTCATGGCAGGCTGCAGATACTCGCTTTCGACGACGTTCGCGAGGCTGTGGACAGTGGACGGATAGGTATCGCCGACGCGATCAAGCTCGCCCGCGTTACCGACGAGGGTAAGCGAAAGGAACTGCTCGCGTCGGTGGAGGACGGCAGCATCAAGGGCGGCGCGCTGATGCGTCACGTCAAGGTGATTCTCGGCGACCTGAACCCGGAGGAGCTCGAACCTCGCCCAGCGTCCGCCCCGCCTCCCGTCCGCCTCGAGCTGTCGGACGCGATCTCGATGGTGCGCGAGCTGCCGGAGGAACTGACCGAGGACGACCGGACTTCTTTGTACTCGCTTGCTGCGCTCGTCGCCGACAGGCTCGGTTTGCAGATCGCGGCTCCCGCAGCCGAACGGGCTCCGGCGGTCGTGGACGAGCCACTTCCTGCAATTCTGCCGGAGGTCGAGCCCGAGACCGAAGTGTACGACGAGCCCGTGCTAAGCACCCCCGAGAGTCGGCGTGTGCTCGCACGCATCAAGGACGCTCGCAACGAGCGAGGGTACACGCTAGTCAACCTCATCACCATCTACTGGAGATTGGTCGAACGACAGAACGTCAGCTTCTCGCCAGGGGAGTGGACCGCAGTCGCGTCGGGCGACGACTCCTACACAATCCGGCTCAAGTACAGACTCGACAAGGAACCGAGGGAGATGGTGTGGCAATACTCACCCGCCGACGGCGCCGTCCAGCCGCTGAACGACGAAGCGCGCATGGTCTGGGAGTAGCCGTGAGCGGGATGGAGCAAGATCCCGACACACCGGTTTCGATTTGTCCTACGGGTCCACGACTGAGCGGGCGAGGTATAGCACGGCGACGAAGCGCCGGTAGAGCGCGAGCAGGTTCGTGTCCGTGAACGCCGCAGTCCGCGGGCCGGTGCGTCGAACGCCCTCGATCCACGTCGCCGTCTCCGCCATGTCCTCAACGAGGAACACTATCTCAAGCGTGGCTGGTGTTTCGATGTGGCAGATCGGGGTTTTGTTTCCCTTGCGGTCCTTGATTGCAAGTTTCGCAGCGTCCCGAAGCTGTTCGCAAACGTTGTCGGGGTGTAGGTTCTCGGCTGCCAGGCGCCCGACCGAGAACTTGGTTACGACTGAGTGCAGCGCTGGGTTGAACGGCCGGGCTTCCTCGATCGTGAGCTGGTCGCCCGTGACGAGCACGATGGGCACGCCGTAATGCTGTGCGACAAGCGCGTTGATACCGCTTTCGCCGACTACGCGCCCGTTGAGCCTCGCTTCCCACACCACCTGCGGACTGTAGGTGTGCGACAGAATTGAGGCGGCGCCGGCGCTGCCGTGGTATCCGATCAGGAAGACGGCGTCGTACGTTTCATCCAGCCCCTGCATCATGTACAGCGGCTTGAACCGTCCGGAGTTGTACGACGCTCGGCCCGACAGTCGTGAATGGTCCAGGTTGCGCATGACGGAGTGAGCGTCGTTCACAGTGAACTCTGTTGCGCCGGCGCTCGCGGCGCCCTCGATGGCTGCGTTCGTCTCACGTAGGAGCAGCTCGGCGGCGTGCGGCCGCTCGGGGCCGCTACCGATGATCTGGTCCCACGCGACTATTCCGCTGACGCCCTCGAAATCAGTAGAGATGTAGACCTTCATCCCGCATCCTTTCCCGTCGCCGCCCGTTGTATTACCTTCCTGCGACTGAACACCCTGACGTACGGCGCAACCTCGGCGACGAGGAGCGCGAGCAGCATTAGTCCTGCGCCGATCCACTGCACCTCCGTGAGCCTATCGCCCGCAAAGAGGTAACCGGCGATTGCCGCCCAGACCGGCTCGATCGCCATTATAACGGCGGCTCGTGCGGCGGGTATGCGTTGCTGCGCGTAGGTCTACATCCAGAACGCGAACGCACTCGCGCCCAGCCCGGTGATAGCGATAGCCCACCAGATGTCCGCCCGAGGTGGAGCGAACGGCACGCCGACCGCAAGCGCCGCCGGCCCGAGTATCACGATCGGCGTTGCGAGCTGGACGAGCGTCAGCCCCGTGACGTCGCATTGGGGAGCGTAGCGCGAGAGCAGTGCTATCTGCGCCCCAAAGAGCGCTGCGGCGACCAGCGTCAGCCCGTCGCCGAGGCGGAGGTCGCCGGGCTGCGCACCCGCCACGAGTGAGAGGCCGACGAGGCTGAGTGCGATGGCGGCCCAAACTTGGCGGCCGGTGCTAGCCCGGAAGAGCAGCATCGCAAAGGGCGGCGTGAAGATCACGTAGAGCCCGGTTATCAGCCCCGAGTTGGTCACCGAGGTCGTGCGCAGCCCGATGGTCTGTACCAGCAGGCCGAGCGCCAGCAGCGTCCCCATGACGGCGCCCATCCTCAGTTCGAGCCGGCCCACCCGGCGCAGTGCGAAGGGCGCCACACCGAGGGTCGCCGTTCCGAACCGCCAAACTAGAAAGGCGAGCACGCTGTAATCCCGGATCGCGTTCTGCACCGAGACGAACGTGAAGCCCCAGAGCATCGTCACCGCGACAAGCCCCAGCGTCAGCCCGATCCGTGAAGTCATATCTGCACCTCCGCTGCTATCGTAGCACGTTGGGTCGGGAGGGTGAGGGGCTGTGAACGGGCGCCGGATGCAGCCCCAGCATCGAGTCTGATAACATAGCGCCCGATGTCGGCGGTGGGTATTCTCGAAGGTGAAGAGCGGAGGGCGAGCGTATGACCAGCGGCGGGCGGTTCCGACTGGTGCTTGCTTCGAAGTCTCCTCGCAGGGCGGTACTGCTGCGGACGCTAGGGGTACCGTTCGTCGTCCGTGCGAGCGAGGCGGCGGAGGAGCTGCTCGACGGCGAGCTCGCCTGGTCGGCCGCACGCAGGCTAGCCTTTGCCAAGCTACACGCGACGCCGCGAGAGTCGCCCGACGAGGTGGTGCTCGCGGCAGATACGGTGGTGGACCTCGAGGGTAGGCCGATGGGCAAGCCGTTGGATGGGCGGGATGCGTGCTCAATGCTCGCGGCGCTGAGCAACCGCAGCCACCGGGTACACACGGCAGTCGCGGTGGGCGGCTCGGGGAGAACCGTGCTCGGCGTCGCGACCACGCTCGTGAGTATGCGACCGTTCACGTCGGAGGAGATCGAGGCCTACGTTGCGACCGGCGCTCCGATGGACAAGGCGGGCTCGTACGCCGTTCAGGATGAGGCGTTCCACCCGGTCCGCGAGTGGCAAGGGTCGTACACGAACATCGTCGGTTTGCCGCTTGAGCTCACGGCTCGGCTGCTCGGCCTTGTAGGGGTTGCGGCGAACGATACCTGCGGACTCGAGAACGAGTACAATCGTCGCCGACGGTGATATGTCTGGCTGCGGCGTCCTGAGACACGTTCAAGGCAAGGAGGTAAATAGATGGTAGCGAAGGTGATTGTGTGTGCTGCGAACTTCAGCGAGGGCCGAGACGCCTCGAAAGTAGAGGAGATCGCCGCTGCGGTGCGTACTGCGGGCGCAATCGTGCTGGATGTGCACATGGACGCCGACCACAATCGGTCGGTGATCACGTTTTTGGGCGGCCCCTCAAGAATGCTGGACGGGGCGTTTCAGGCCGTGCAGCGCTCGGTTGAGCTACTGGACCTTACGGGCCGGGGTGGGGTCCACCCTCGCATCGGAGTGGCCGACGTCGTACCGTTCGTGCCGTATCTCGGCGTGACTGAGGAGGAGTGCGCCAAAGCCGCTCGATCGCTCGCGCGTCGGATCGCGGAGGAGTTGACGCTGCCGACGTATCTCTACGGGTGGGCGGCGAGTCGGGACGACCGGCGCAACCTTGCCGACGTTCGTGCGTACCACGGGCGCACCGTCGCAGCCGGCGAGGATATTCAACCGGACTTCGGCCCTTCCCAGCCGCACCCGACTGCCGGGGCGGTCGCGGTCGGCGCGCGCGCCCCGCTCATCGCGTTCAACTGCGTGCTCGACCGGCCCGAATTGGAGGCCGCAAAACGGATCGCCGCGAGGGTTCGAGAGTCCGGCGGCGGGCTGCCAGGCGTGCGGGCGCTCGGCTTCTTGCTGGAGAGCAAGGGGCTGGCGCAGGTCGCGATGAACATCACCGACCTGAAGGCTGTCTCATTAGTAGAGGTCGTCGAGCGAGTCCAAGAACTGGCTAAGGCGGAGGGCGCCGAAGTCGCCAGGTCCGAGCTGGTGGGCCTGATTCCAATGGGCGTGGCGCTGAACGCGGCCGCGCGGGCACTCCTGCTTCCGTCCCTTAGAAGCGCCGAAGTGCTTGAACAGTCGGCCGTCCACGCGATCGCATCAGCCGAGTTCCAGTTAGAGTGGGACGATGAGGCAACGGAAGAAGGCGCGGAATAGACACACGAACCGAAGTCGAAAGGAGTCGGCGACTTGGAACTGGACGCCTTTGTGGACAACCTGGCGAGCTCGTCGCCCGCACCGGGCGGGGGCGCCGCGAGCGCGCTTGTCGGTTGCCTGGCGGCGGCGCTGAACTCGATGATGTGCAACCTGACGGTCGGCAGGCCGCGTTACGCCGGAGTCGAGGCGGAGCTCGTCGAGGTGCTAGTCTCATCGGAGGATCTCCGCGCGCGCCTTCGTAGGCTGATGCACGACGATGAGCGCGCCTACACGGAGTTGATGGCGCAGTACGCCCTGCCGAAAGGCTCCGACGAGGAGAAGGCGGTTCGGCTGGCGGCCGTCGAGGCGGCGCTGAAGCGGGCCGCCGACGTGCCGCTGGCGACGGCAGAGGCGTGCGTCTCGTTGCTGGAGCTGCTTCACGCGACGGCGGAGAAGGGCAACGTAAATGCGGTCAGCGACGCAGGTGCGGCGGCGTTCTTGGCGAATGCGGCGGCTCAGGCCTCGCTGCTAAACGTACGCACCAACGCCGGCCTGATGAAGGACCGCGAGGCGGCGGATGAGTATTTGGCCCAGATGACGACTGTTTCCTCCAATGCGACCGCCGCGTCGGAACGCGTCGTCGCCGCAGCACTTGGGCGAATCAAGTAGCTTGCCGGCCTTGCGAGCCTACGTCTCACCTTAGCACGCTGGGTAGCAGTAGGTAACGAGGCTTGAAGCGGAGTCCGACAGGTCGCTGTCGTGAGGACCGACCCGAAGAACTCGGCGCCTAACCCCGGTCTTGTGCTGGAACCCGCCTGCTGGGTTTTGAGGGTGGGGCGCACATGAGCTATTATCAACTTAGACGGTGCCAACCGACGTCTGGGCGTCGCGACGGTGGGTTGGAGGGCGGACAACTCGGTGGGAGTAAAGAAGTATGGGTACAGGTGGACATAGCGCAACAGTGGCGGATTACGCAGCCGCAGTTCACACAGGGCCGGAGGCGGCGCGCAATCTGCTCGCTCCTCTCGTACCTACGTTGTACTCGTTCTTCGCGCGGCGCACAGCGGATCGCGAGGACGCCGAGGACATGCTCGTCGAAACAATGGTCCGGGCTCGTGCCGACGTGCTCCGGCGACCAACGTCGGGGGCGCCGCTACTCGGCCGGCTCATTGGGCTGGCGACTCACGCACTCGCCGCGAACCTGGCGATGGACCGCGAGGCCGAGTCCGGCCTGAAGCCGAACTGGTCGAGCGGCGACGTGCGAACGCCCAGGGGGGTCTACGAATCGGCGGCCCGACTTTCGCGCGCCGAACGGCTCGCGGTGGGACTTCGCTTCGCCGACGGTCTGCCGACATCAGTAATCGCCGTTGCACTGGGGAAGAGCGAGCCTGCTGTGGAGCAGCTTTTGCAGAGGGTGATGGATAAGCTCGTGGAGCGCGAGGGCGGTCTCGCGAACACTGCTCTCCACAAGCTCGACGCGACACGCCGCACCGTCGAGCTCGACGTTCGCCAGGAGGCTCGCATCTGGTCTCGATACGACGAGGAGGAGGACGAGTTCGTTGTCGGACCCGCCCCGCTGAGGACGCCGAGAATTGTTGTAGCACTTGTGACGGTCGTGGTGTTAACGCTGGGCGTGGGAATGATGTACCGGACCCGCCCGCCCAACGAGAACCTCGCGGCGAACACTCCGACGCCCCAGGCTGCGGCTCGAACGCCCGCCTCCGCTGATGCTTCGACTTCGGCATTCGGCGCGTCGAACTCGGCCCCGGGTCAGGTCGCAACCGCCACTCGCGCGCTTGGGCAGGCTGGCCGAAGCGACATACGTGGTACGTACTCGGCGTCGCTTCAGTTTCAGAACGCGGCGAAGTGGCACAGCGGGCAGGTGTACTTCGTAGAGCGCGTACCGGGCGGCGCCCGACTGGTCGCGGTAGACTTCGACCGCGAGAACGACACGGGCGAGCCGTGGGTACACGCTGTCGTTGAGTCTTCCGAATCCTATCTGCCGTACTCCCTTTCGCCCTTCCGCCTTGAAACAGCGTACGGACGCGGGCCGACGCTTCTGCTTGGCCGAGGCGTACCGTTCAGCGTTTCGGAGACGGTGGTACTCACGCTCAAGGACCCACCTGCGGCTTCGTCCGGGATGCAGGGCGGTGAGTCGTTGAACAGCCCTCACACCTGGAGAGTCGGCGCCCTCGCCTGGCAACCGACCGGTGGGAAGATCGCGCTGGTGGCCGAGCCGCTTGGCGCGTTCAACCCGTTCAGGCCGAGGATACTACTACACGACCTCGTCAGCCGCAGCACAGAGATCGTCACGGTGCTGGCGAAGGGCGAGAAAGTATTCGAATTAAGCTGGAACCCGGGCGGAGGCTACCTGCTGGCGAATACAAGCAAGGGCGCCCTCATACTCCACGCTCGCAGCGGCGCCCGCAAAACCTACCTCAAGGCTCCAGCGTACCGCGCGCAATGGGGTCCAATCGCGTCGAAGCCCAGGCTGCTGTGGATCGCGAAGGGGCCGGCAGGAGCGAACAAGGAGATTGGGTTTGCGGGGCCTGGCGGCTGGACTTCTAAGTCGGAGAGCAAGGCGCTGCACGCGGGCTGGACCCCTGACGGGGAGGGACTCATTGTCGCGCGGCACGAGGAGGACGACCCTGAGAGCCTGAGTATCTGGCGGTGGTACCCTCGGGACGGCGAGGAGACGCTGGTGTCGAATGCGCCAAGGCTAGCGGCGCACACGGGCAGGGTTGCATACGGACCCGACGGCGGCCACCTCGTCTACGGCGACGACGACGGGGTCTATATGGCGCACTTGGCCCGAGGTCGGGTGGCTCGCGTCTTACAAACCGAGCAAAGGCCGATGGGCGTTCGGTGGCTTTCGCGGCGCTGAACACGCCGCCCGAGCGACGTTGGCTCGGTGAAACGCACGGGTCGTGAGTACGCCTCGACCGCCGCGGCACTCGAGCTCAGTCGGCTCGACGATACCGCACTCGCAGACACACCATGAACGAACGCCGGGCTCAATCCTTGCTGTGCTTCCGAGCATGAAATCAATCAGCCTGATGACTCATCTGGAATGCACCCGCTGCGGCGCGCAGTACGACGCCGACGAACTTATCGGATTGTGCACTGTAGACGGCGGTGTACTCTTCGCGCGCTATGACCTGGAACGGGCTGCACATGAGCTCGACCGCGACGAAACGGCCGCGCGGCCGCGTGGGGTGTGGCAAATACCTGAGTTGATGCCTGTGCGGTCGCCGGCTCACGTCGTCACGCTCGGCGAGGGGGGAACCCCGCTGCTTCCCGCGCCCCGGTTGGGCGCGTTGATAGGGCTGCGAAAACTCCTCATCAAAGAGGAGGGCCTGAACCCAACCGGCAGTTTCAAGGCCAGAGGAATCTCGGCAGCTGTGTCGCGCGCCAGTGAACTGGGAGTAACCGCCGTGACCATCCCGACCGCCGGCAACGCAGGCTCCGCGCTCGCAGCGTACGGCGCACGTGCGGGGATGAAGGTGGACGTGTTTATGCCGAGGGACACTCCAGTGCTCTTTCAGACTGAGGTCCGGGTGTACGGTGGCGGCGTCCACCTTGTGGACGGATTGATTGACCGCGCCGGGGCTATGGCTCGCGAGCACGCGGCGCAAACGGGCGCGTTCGACGTGTCCACGCTGAAGGAACCGTATCGCTGCGAGGGGAAGAAGACGATGGGCTACGAGCTTGCGTCGGCGCTGAGGTGGCGACTGCCCGACGTGAT
>Ga0136612_10000172_pt1 | contig 18992 bp, 8 predicted proteins | sample AntDryUQ224A2306_2_FD_106644 | JGI IMG/M metagenome (GOLD analysis project Ga0136612, IMG submission 106644) | Polar desert sand microbial communities from Dry Valleys, Antarctica - metaG UQ224A (23.06) | ecosystem: Environmental > Terrestrial > Soil > Desert | place: Antarctica: Dry Valley... | reverse complement strand
GCAACGGGCAACGGTGCACCGCGGGCGCCACGAGCGGCGGGCTCACCCGATGCGGGGCCGGCGTCAACCGTCCAGGGATGCGGCTGCAGGGCCGCACGTGTGGGGTCCCGTACACTCCGGCCGTGGCTACTGGCGCCGGCGAGGCTCGTCGCTTCCTCATACGAACGTTCGGATGCCAGATGAACGAGCACGACTCCGAGCGGATCGCCGGCGTCCTCGAAGCTGACGGGATGGTCCAGGCCGGCGGTCCAGCCGATGCCGATGTCATCGTGCTGAACACGTGCTGCATCCGGGAGAACGCCGACAACCGGCTGTACGGCACCCTCGGCCACCTGAAGTCCCTCAAGGCGGCGCGCCCGGGAACGGAGATCGTGGTCGGCGGCTGCCTGGCCCAGAAGGAACGGGACGGCATCCGCGAGCGAGCGCCGTACGTCGACGTCGTCCTCGGCACCCACAACGTGCACCGCATCGCAGAGCTGCTGGCCGAGTCGCGCACCGCCGGGCCCGTCACCGAGATCCTCGAAGCGGCGATCCTCGACGATCGGCACACCTTCCCCTCGGCCCTGCCCGTCCGGCACGACCAGGGCCACACCGCCTGGGTCACCATCCAGATCGGCTGCGACAACGCCTGCGCCTTCTGCATCGTGCCGTCGGTGCGCGGCCCCGAGATCAGCCGGCCGTTCGACCACTTGGTGCAGGAGGTGCGCGACCTCGCCGCCGCCGGCGTCGTGGAGGTGACGCTCCTCGGCCAGAACGTGAACTCCTACGGTCGCGACCTGACCCTGGCGGCGCGTCGTGTCACGGGCAGCGGAGCGGTTCGACCCTTGTTCGCCGACCTGCTGCGAGCAGTGGGCGCCGTCGACGGCATCCGTCGGGTGCGTTTCACGAGCCCCCATCCCAAGGACCTCAGGGTCGACACCATCGACGCCATGGCCGACACCGCCGCGGTGTGTGAGCACCTCCACCTGCCGTTGCAGTCGGGCAGCGACCGGGTGCTGGCCGCCATGCATCGGGGCTACACGGCCGAGCGCTACCTCCAGCGGCTGGCCGCCGCCCGCGCCGCCATCGACGACCTCGCGGTCAGCACCGACATCATCGTCGGGTTCCCCGGTGAGAGCGAGGACGACTTCGAGCGCACCCTCGAGGTGGCGGCCGAGGCCGCCTACGACAGCGCGTACACGTTCATCTACTCGCCCCGTTCCGGCACCGAGGCAGCTGCCCGCCGCGACCTGTTCGTGCCCGCCGAGGTGGTGGCCGAGCGCTTCGAGCGCCTGCGCATCGTGGTCGAGCGCTCGGCCGTGGCCCGTCACTGCGCCCGCATCGGCCGACTCGAGGAGGTGGTCGTGGAAGGTCCCTCCCGAAAGGACCCGACCACCACGAGCGGCCGGACCCGTCAGAACAAGCTGGTGCACTTCCGAGCGACCGGCCCGATCCGAGCCGGAGCCTTTGCCGATGTGCGCATCACCGCGGCCGGAGCTCATCACCTGCGGGGTGACCTGGTGGCGGTGACTGCGGCCGCTCGCCACCGAACTCGCATCGCGGTGGCCTCGGCCTGAGGTCCGGGATCGGCCCGTGACGGCACCGGGCGGATCGCCTCGTCCTCGCCATCTGGCCCTCGTCGGAGCGACGGCCTCAGGCAAGTCGGCGCTGGCCATGGAGCTGGCTCGTCGACTGGATCGGATCGAGCTGGTGTCGGTGGATTCGATGCAGGTCTACAGAGGCATGGACATCGGGACGGCAAAGCCCACCGCTGCCGATCGGGTCGAGGTACCGCATCACCTCCTGGACCTGGCCGAACCTCATGAGGAGTTCACCGTCGCGCGGTTCCAATCCGCCTTCGAGGAGGCTCTGGCCGGCATCGAGTCCCGCGGCAACCGGGCCCTGCTGGTGGGCGGCACGGGCCTCTACCTGCGGGCGGCGATCGACGGGTTCACCATCCCCGGTCGTTGGCCCGACGTCGCCGCCGCGCTCGATGGCGAAGCCGACACCCGCGTCCTCCATCGCCGCCTGGCCGAACTGGACCCGGAGGCGGCCAGTCGGATGGAGCCAACCAACCGGCGCCGGGTGATGCGGGCCCTCGAAGTGACCATCGGCAGCGGCCGTCCGTTCTCGTCGTTCGGCCCGGGCCTCGAGGCGCACCCACCGAGCCTCTTCGGTCTGGTCGGCATCTGGCTGCCTCGGCCGGTCGTGGCCGAGCGGATCGAGCAGCGCTATCGCCGCCAGCTGGCCGATGGGTTCCTCGATGAGGTCCGCCGACTCGACGAACGCCCGCTGCCGCTCAGCCGAACGGCAGCGCAGGCGCTCGGCTATCGCGAACTGCTGGGCCATCTGCGAGGGGAGCTCACCGTCGAGGGGGCGATGGACCTCGCCGTTCGTCGTACCCGCAGGTTCGCCCGTCGGCAGCGGGTGTGGTTCCGTCGCGACCCGCGCATCAGCTGGGTCGGTGCGAACGATGATCCCCTGACCGCCTTACCCCTCCTCCTGCGCCACGCCACCGGACGATGATCGAACGGGCTGATCGTCGCCCTCTCGACGAGTTCTGGCCTCCATGGGTTGCGCCATCGCCAACCCATGGAGGCCATTTCGCTCACGGCTGCGAGAATGAGCGAACATGCACCTCTCCGGCAGGCTCACCAAGCACCACGGGCTCGGCAACGACTTCCTCGTCCTGATCGACCAACCCGGCGACGCCGACCTGGCCCGCCGCCTCTGCGACCGCCGGCGCGGCATCGGCGCCGACGGCCTGATCGTGGCCAACACCGTCCCGGCCGGCGATGCCGATCTGAGCATGGAGCTCTACAACGCCGACGGTTCCCGAGCCGAGATGAGCGGCAACGGCATCCGCTGCCTGGCCCAGGCCGAAGCGATGCGGCGTGGCACCCCAGCCGCCGACCTGACCATTGCGACCGACGTGGGTACCCGGGCCGTGGCCGTACGCCCGGGTGCCGAGCCCCACACCAGCGACGCCAGCGTCGACATGGGGAAGATCCTGCCGGGACCGGAGCGTGATCGGGAGGTGCCGCCGCCGCCTCCGGACCAGGCGCTGGTGGCCAAGCGTCGCGAGCTCGCACTCGACGTCGGCAACCCCCACGTCGTCTACCTCGTGGACGACGTCGCCACCGTCGTGCTCGAAGCCGAGGGTCCCCACTACGAACGGGCCTACTCGCATGGCATCAACGTGGAGTTCATCGCGCCGTCCGAGGGCCGAGCCGACGCGCTCGACCTCCGGGTCTGGGAACGAGGTGCCGGCATCACCGAGGCCTGTGGCACCGGTGCCTGCGCCGCCGCCCATGCCGCCAACCAGTGGGGTCAGGTCGGTGAACGCGTCCGGGTCCACATGCCTGGCGGCGACGTCGACGTGATCCTCGGTGACACGGTGACCCTCGTCGGGCCTATCACGTTCGTGGCCCACATCGAGCTGGGAGGCTGAGACTTGGCGAGTCGGAAGGACCGGGTGCCACGCTCCGACGACGGCCACCACGACAACGGTGATCGCCATCGCGGGGCGTTCGGTGACTTCGGTGGCGACGGCGGCGGGTTCATCGGCCGCACGTTCCGGGAGCGCATCGTGCTCGCCGGGGTCACGTTCGGCCCGGGCTCGGTCGACGACACCGAGGCCGGTCTCGACGAGTTGGAGCTCCTGGTCGACACCGCCGGCGCCGACGTCGTCGACCGGCTCGTGCAGCGCCGGCACGCACCCGACCCGGCCACCTTCATCGGCAAGGGCAAGGCCGGGGAGCTCAAGGAAGCCGCCGTCGCCGCCGACTGCGACACGGTCGTGTTCGACGACGAGCTGACTCCGGCCCAGCAGCGGAACCTCGAGAAGCTGCTCGGTCGGACCGCCATCGACCGGACGGCGGTGATCCTCGACATCTTCGGTCAGAACGCATCCAGCCAGGAGGGCAAGGCCCAGGTCGAGCTGGCCCAGCTCCGCTATCGGCTTCCCCGCCTGCGGGGCAAGGGCAAGAACCTGTCTCAGCAAGGCGGCGGCATCGGGACCCGGCAAGGGGGCGGCGAGACCAAGCTCGAGGTCGACCGCCGGCGCGTCGTCCGTCGCATCCACAAGCTCGAGGCCGACCTGCGGGGGGTCGCCGACCACCGGGCCACCCAGCGCAAGCAGCAGCGCCGGAGTCGCATCCAGCAGGTCGCCATCGTCGGCTACACCAACGCCGGCAAGTCCACCCTGCTCAACCGGCTCACCGACTCGGGCGTACTGGTCGAGGACCGCCTCTTCGCCACCCTCGACGCCACGACCCGCCGACTCCAGCTCCCGGGCGGCGAGGCCGTCCTGCTCACCGACACCGTGGGCTTCGTTCGCAAGCTGCCCCACCAGCTGGTCGAGGCGTTCCGGTCCACCCTGCAGGTGGCGGCCGACGCCGACCTGCTCGTCCACGTCGTCGATGCGTCGGCCATCGATCCCCAGGCGCAGATCGACGCCGTGCGCGACGTGCTCGGCCAGATCGGCGCCGACGGCGTACCCGAGCTCCTCTGCTTCAACAAGATCGACTCCTTCGACGGCTCCGGAGGCTCGGGTTGGCGCCAGCTCGTCGACCGCCACCCCGGCTCGGTGGCCATCTCCGCCCGCACCGGCGCTGGGATGGACGACCTGCTGATCGCCGTCGGTGACCGGCTCCGTGCCGTGGCCCTGGTGGTCGAGTTGTTGATCCCGTACGGACGCGGGGAGGTGTTGGCTGAGGTCCACCGGGAAGGTGAGGTGCTCAGTGAGGCTGCGGTCGACGAGGGCATGCGGATCCGGGCCCGGCTCGACGAAGCGGCCGCAGCCCGTCTGCGGCAATGGCAGATCGCTGCGCCCTCGGCATGAAGCCCGTGGTCCTCTTCCATCTGGCCTCGGTCGGTCCCGGTTCCCAACGGGCCCTTGCCGGGTTGACGACGATCCTCGCCAGCGAGGTGCTGGCCATGGCGACGGTGGCCGAGATCCTCGAGACCGTCGAGCACACGCCAGGGTGCGTAGGCCTGCTCCCGGTGGAGGATTCCTTCGAAGGTGAGCACACAGCCGTCCTCGACCGCCTCATCTTCGAGACGTCCAACGTCTACATCTGCGAGGAGGTCGTGGTTGCCGAGACCCTCGACGCGTTCCGCGTCCGCTCCGACGGCCACGAGGACCTGCGTACGGCTGTGTCACATCCGCGCGCCATCGAGCACTGCCACCGGTTCGTGCGCGAGCACGGGCTGGCCACCCGCTTCGTCGACTCCACCATCGAGGCGTGCCGCACCGTCGCCGAGAGCAACGACCCCAGCCTCGTCGCCATCGCGCCACGTGACGTGGCCGAGCGCTTCGGCCTCACACCGGTGATGACCGCGGTCGACGACGTCCCCGACGCCCGTACCCGTTTCTTCGCGGTGGGCCGCTCGGTCGGGGCCCGCACCGGACACGACAAGACCAGCCTGGTGCTGACGCAGTCCCGTGACCGGTCGGGCAGCCTCGAGCGGTTCCTGCGGGTGTTCGCCGACAACGACGTGAACCTGGTGAGCCTCCACTCCCGTCCACTCGGGTCGGCGGCCGGGAGCTACTGCTTCCTCGCCACCGCGGAGGCCCACATCCACGAGGCCCGGATGGGTGCCGTGATCCGGGCTCTCTGGGAAGCCGGGGCGCAGGTGAAGTTGCTCGGTTCGTACCCGGAGTGGCAGGGCGAGCAGGTCGTGGCGCCGTTCGACCAGCCGCCACAGGCGTCGGTGGGCATGTTCTCGACCGATGCCGAGCGAGCCGCGCTGCTCGATCCGTCCCGTGCGGTCGCAGGCGCGATGGAGATCTGATCGTCCCATGGCGGTGATGATCGAGTACCTGGGGCCTGAGGGCACCTTCGCCCACCAGGCCACGGACCTCATTCGCACCGTCCCCGGCGAGAAGCGGTTCCAACCCCGGCCTACGGTGATCGAGGTCGTCCACGACGTCGATGAGGGCCGCTGCGACTACGGCGTCGTTCCCATCGAGAACTCGGTCGAGGGGGGCGTCACCGGCACCATCGACGTCCTCACCTTCGAGGTCGACCACGTCTGCATCCGCGAGGAGGTCGTGGTCCCCGTTCGGTTCGGCGCCTACCGGCGCACAGAGTTCGTGGACTCCGTCGCCACCGAGGTGCTGAGCCATCCTTTCGGCGTCGCCCAGTGCAAGCGCTACTGGGTCGACGCAGGACTGGCCTGTCGCACCACCGACTCGACGGCCGAGGCCTGCCGCGTGGTCGCGGCCTCCGAGGATCCGGGGCTGGTGGCCATCGCATCGGCCAAGGCAGCGGCCTTGGCCGGGCTGGTCAGCGTGGGCGACGCCATCGAGGACTTCCCGGGTGCCCAGACCCGCTTCGCCGTCGTCGGTCGCGACACCCTTCCGGCAACGGGGGACGACAAGACCACCCTGGTGGTCACACCACCCTCGGAGGGCGTCGGCATCCTGTTGCGCACCCTCGCGCCGATATCGGATCGCGGCATCAACATCTCCGAGATCGTCAGCCGACCCCTGCGACAACGCCTCGGCGAGTACTGCTTCCTGTTCACCATCGACCGTCACGGCGAGGAAGAGGTGGTGAGGGAGGCTCTGGCCGAGCTCGTGGCCTCCGGGTTCAGCGTGAAGATGCTTGGGACCTACCCGGCCTGGCGGTTCGACCGGTGACGACCGATGACATCACCCTCGGGGTGGTCGGCCTCGGCCTCATCGGTGGGTCGGTGGCTCGGGGCTGGCTGGAGCGCACGGGCCGGGGGGTGGTGGCCTGGACCCGCTCCCCGGCGACCCGTGCCCAGGCCGCAGCGCAGGGCGTCACCATCGCCTCCTCCGTGGCCGACGTCATCGACCGTTCGGACGTGGTGATCCTGGCCACACCGTTGGCGGCGCTCGGGGACACCCTGGCCGAGGCGGCCGCGGCGGGGAGGTCCCGATCCGAACCGCCGACGTTGACCGATGTCGGTTCGGTCAAGGCGCCGTTGCACGACCTCGCCCGGCGGGTGCTGCCGGACCCGTCGATCTTCGTTCCCGGCCATCCCATGGCCGGCACCGAGCACGCCGGTTGGTTGAGCGCCGACCCCGACCTGTTCCGGGACCGGAAGTGGGCGCTCGTCGTCGATGCTCCCGTCGACCTGAGGCGTTGGTCGGCGGTCTCCGATGTGGCGCTGACCCTCGGGTCCTCAGTCGTGCCCGTGGCTGCGACCGACCACGATCGAGCGGTGGCTCTGGTCAGCCATCTTCCCCACCTGATCGCGGCCGCATTGCGCTCGCTGCTCGCAACCGAACCGACGTCGCTGGGTGCATCGCTAGTGGCGGGCAGCTTCTCGGGGGCCACCCGGGTCACCTCCGGCGCCGGACGCGCCCTCGGCGCCGAGATGGCCTGGACCAACCGTCGAGAGGCGGTGACCCGCATCGACCAGTTGGTAGCCGAGCTCGGCCGCCAGCGCTCGGCCCTGGAGTCGGGCGATCCTCAGACGTTGGCCAGGCTCTTCCCGACCGACGCGCTCGACCCCGGCCACGACCGGCCCGACCCCACGAGCCTCGCCGTCACCCGGTCCGGGCTGCTCGCGCTCGGCCGTCGCGGCGGCCTGGTGGTCGGGCACGAGGGGTCGGGCCGGGTGACGGTGCGCGACCCCGGGTCGGGCCGCGACGTCGTCACCGCCGAGGCCGGAGCCTGATGGATCGGTTCACGCCGCCCCCCCTCGTGTGGGAGACGCTCGGCGATCTGCGGGAGGTCGCTGAGCGGTTCCCCGGTGGTGCGGTCGACCTCACCATCGGGACCCCGTTCGATCCACCCCCGAACGCGGTGATCGAGGCGCTCGCCTCATCGGGGACCGAACGGGGCTACCCCCCGTCGATCGGGTCGGTCGCCTTTCGCACTGCCGCCGCCGGTTGGATGCGGCGCCGACTCGGGGTCGAGGTCGATCCCGACCACGTGGCCGCGACGATCGGGTCCAAGGAGTTCGTGGCTGGGGTACCTCAATGGCTCCGATTGCGTTCGCCCGAACGCGACACGGTCCTGTACCCGGCGATCAGCTACCCGACCTACGCCATGGGCGCTCAGCTCGCCGGTTGCCGAGCGGTCCCGGTGCCGGTCGGCCCGTCGGGCGCCCTCGACCTCACCGCCATCGAACCCGGCGATGCGGAGCGGGCGCTGTGCCTGTGGGTGAACAGCCCGGCGAACCCGACCGGCGCGCTCGATGATCTCGAAGCAGCTGCGAGATGGGGCCAGACGCGCCAGGTACCGGTGCTGAGCGACGAGTGCTACGCCGAGTTCACGTGGGACGGACCGGCCCACACGATCCTCGAGCACGGCGTCAGCGGGTTGCTGGCCGTGCACTCACTGTCCAAGCGGTCGAACATGGCCGGTGTCCGGGCCGGGTTCTTCGCCGGCGATCCCGAGCTGGTGCACTACCTCAGCCAGGTCCGCAAGCACGCCGGGTTCATGGTGCCGGGACCGATCCAGGCCGCCGCCGCGGTGGCCTGGGGCGACGACGTCCACGTCGACCGCCAGCGTGAGCGCTACGCCCTCCGCATCGCGAACATGGTCACACTCCTTCGGGGCGCCGAGCTCGACGCCGTGGCGCCGGCCGGCGCGTTCTACCTGTGGGTGCCTGCACCCGATGGAGATGGCGCAGCCCTCACCCGCCGCTTCGCCGAGCGGGCCGGGGTGCTGGTGACTCCCGGCGTCACCTATGGCCGTCCCGGCATCGGATTCGTCCGGCTGGCCCTCGTGCAACCTGATCGCGCCCTCGACCTGGTGGCCCTTCGCCTCGGTCGATTCTGACCCCGCCGCGAGCGGCGCTGGCGACCGTCCCGGCGCGACGGTCCGGTTGAGCGGTGGTCGAGCGGGCAGACTGGTACGTGTGAGCAGCCCGAGCGAGAAGGTCAAGCCCAGTGGCGTCTCCTACCTGATACCCCTCCTCGTGTTCCTGGTCGGCGCCGTGGTGGGCGTCGCCCTCATCGTGGGTGGTGCCAAGAGCTACAACGACACGATCAACGGCTTCGGGCGGGTACCGCTCAACGGTCAGGGTGTCGTCTCGTTCTCCAAGACCGGCAACTTCACGGCGTACCTCGAGCAGCCTGGCATCGACGACACGGTCTTCACCCCTCCCGTCTCGTTGCAGATGACCAAGGTCGACAGCGGCAAGCCCGTGGTGTTCCGCGACTACTCCGGTTCGGGGGAGTACTCGAACGGCGGCCACGACGGCGCCGCCATCAACACCTTCGAGATCGAGGAGGAAGGCGACTACACCCTGGTCACCTCGGGGTCGGGTACCGGCGAGGTGGCAGTCGGACGAAGCCCCTTCGGCCGGCTCAAGACCGGGATCATCTCGGGCATCCTGGCCGGCGGAGGCGGGTTCGTCCTCGCCATCATTCTCGCCATCCTCCTGGCCGTGAGACGGGGCCGCTCGAAGCGCCAGCTGCGCGCCGCGCACTTCGGTGACGGTGGCTACGGGGCGCCTGGCTACGGGGCGCCTGGCTACGGAGCTCAACCGCAGTGGCAACCCCAGCCCCAGCCCTACGGCCAGCCCCCGCCGTACGGCGGGGGCTGGCCGTAGGGCTGGGGCTGGGGTTGCCACTGCGGTTGAGCTCCGTAGCCAGGCGCCCCGTAGCCAGGCGCCCCGTAGCCACCGTCACCGAAGTGCGCGGCGCGCAGCTGGCGCTTCGAGCGGCCCCGTCTCACGGCCAGGAGGATGGCGAGAATGATGGCGAGGACGAACCCGCCTCCGCCGGCCAGGATGCCCGAGATGATCCCGGTCTTGAGCCGGCCGAAGGGGCTTCGTCCGACTGCCACCTCGCCGGTACCCGACCCCGAGGTGACCAGGGTGTAGTCGCCTTCCTCCTCGATCTCGAAGGTGTTGATGGCGGCGCCGTCGTGGCCGCCGTTCGAGTACTCCCCCGAACCGGAGTAGTCGCGGAACACCACGGGCTTGCCGCTGTCGACCTTGGTCATCTGCAACGAGACGGGAGGGGTGAAGACCGTGTCGTCGATGCCAGGCTGCTCGAGGTACGCCGTGAAGTTGCCGGTCTTGGAGAACGAGACGACACCCTGACCGTTGAGCGGTACCCGCCCGAAGCCGTTGATCGTGTCGTTGTAGCTCTTGGCACCACCCACGATGAGGGCGACGCCCACCACGGCGCCGACCAGGAACACGAGGAGGGGTATCAGGTAGGAGACGCCACTGGGCTTGACCTTCTCGCTCGGGCTGCTCACACGTACCAGTCTGCCCGCTCGACCACCGCTCAACCGGACCGTCGCGCCGGGACGGTCGCCAGCGCCGCTCGCGGCGGGGTCAGAATCGACCGAGGCGAAGGGCCACCAGGTCGAGGGCGCGATCAGGTTGCACGAGGGCCAGCCGGACGAATCCGATGCCGGGACGGCCATAGGTGACGCCGGGAGTCACCAGCACCCCGGCCCGCTCGGCGAAGCGGCGGGTGAGGGCTGCGCCATCTCCATCGGGTGCAGGCACCCACAGGTAGAACGCGCCGGCCGGCGCCACGGCGTCGAGCTCGGCGCCCCGAAGGAGTGTGACCATGTTCGCGATGCGGAGGGCGTAGCGCTCACGCTGGCGGTCGACGTGGACGTCGTCGCCCCAGGCCACCGCGGCGGCGGCCTGGATCGGTCCCGGCACCATGAACCCGGCGTGCTTGCGGACCTGGCTGAGGTAGTGCACCAGCTCGGGATCGCCGGCGAAGAACCCGGCCCGGACACCGGCCATGTTCGACCGCTTGGACAGTGAGTGCACGGCCAGCAACCCGCTGACGCCGTGCTCGAGGATCGTGTGGGCCGGTCCGTCCCACGTGAACTCGGCGTAGCACTCGTCGCTCAGCACCGGTACCTGGCGCGTCTGGCCCCATCTCGCAGCTGCTTCGAGATCATCGAGCGCGCCGGTCGGGTTCGCCGGGCTGTTCACCCACAGGCACAGCGCCCGCTCCGCATCGCCGGGTTCGATGGCGGTGAGGTCGAGGGCGCCCGACGGGCCGACCGGCACCGGGACCGCTCGGCAACCGGCGAGCTGAGCGCCCATGGCGTAGGTCGGGTAGCTGATCGCCGGGTACAGGACCGTGTCGCGTTCGGGCGAACGCAATCGGAGCCATTGAGGTACCCCAGCCACGAACTCCTTGGACCCGATCGTCGCGGCCACGTGGTCGGGATCGACCTCGACCCCGAGTCGGCGCCGCATCCAACCGGCGGCGGCAGTGCGAAAGGCGACCGACCCGATCGACGGGGGGTAGCCCCGTTCGGTCCCCGATGAGGCGAGCGCCTCGATCACCGCGTTCGGGGGTGGATCGAACGGGGTCCCGATGGTGAGGTCGACCGCACCACCGGGGAACCGCTCAGCGACCTCCCGCAGATCGCCGAGCGTCTCCCACACGAGGGGGGGCGGCGTGAACCGATCCATCAGGCTCCGGCCTCGGCGGTGACGACGTCGCGGCCCGACCCGGGGTCGCGCACCGTCACCCGGCCCGACCCCTCGTGCCCGACCACCAGGCCGCCGCGACGGCCGAGCGCGAGCAGCCCGGACCGGGTGACGGCGAGGCTCGTGGGGTCGGGCCGGTCGTGGCCGGGGTCGAGCGCGTCGGTCGGGAAGAGCCTGGCCAACGTCTGAGGATCGCCCGACTCCAGGGCCGAGCGCTGGCGGCCGAGCTCGGCTACCAACTGGTCGATGCGGGTCACCGCCTCTCGACGGTTGGTCCAGGCCATCTCGGCGCCGAGGGCGCGTCCGGCGCCGGAGGTGACCCGGGTGGCCCCCGAGAAGCTGCCCGCCACTAGCGATGCACCCAGCGACGTCGGTTCGGTTGCGAGCAGCGAGCGCAATGCGGCCGCGATCAGGTGGGGAAGATGGCTGACCAGAGCCACCGCTCGATCGTGGTCGGTCGCAGCCACGGGCACGACTGAGGACCCGAGGGTCAGCGCCACATCGGAGACCGCCGACCAACGCCTCAGGTCGACGGGAGCATCGACGACGAGCGCCCACTTCCGGTCCCGGAACAGGTCGGGGTCGGCGCTCAACCAACCGGCGTGCTCGGTGCCGGCCATGGGATGGCCGGGAACGAAGATCGACGGGTCCGGCAGCACCCGCCGGGCGAGGTCGTGCAACGGCGCCTTGACCGAACCGACATCGGTCAACGTCGGCGGTTCGGATCGGGACCTCCCCGCCGCGGCCGCCTCGGCCAGGGTGTCCCCGAGCGCCGCCAACGGTGTGGCCAGGATCACCACGTCCGAACGGTCGATGACGTCGGCCACGGAGGAGGCGATGGTGACGCCCTGCGCTGCGGCCTGGGCACGGGTCGCCGGGGAGCGGGTCCAGGCCACCACCCCCCGGCCCGTGCGCTCCAGCCAGCCCCGAGCCACCGACCCACCGATGAGGCCGAGGCCGACCACCCCGAGGGTGATGTCATCGGTCGTCACCGGTCGAACCGCCAGGCCGGGTAGGTCCCAAGCATCTTCACGCTGAACCCGGAGGCCACGAGCTCGGCCAGAGCCTCCCTCACCACCTCTTCCTCGCCGTGACGGTCGATGGTGAACAGGAAGCAGTACTCGCCGAGGCGTTGTCGCAGGGGTCGGCTGACGATCTCGGAGATGTTGATGCCGCGATCCGATATCGGCGCGAGGGTGCGCAACAGGATGCCGACGCCCTCCGAGGGTGGTGTGACCACCAGGGTGGTCTTGTCGTCCCCCGTTGCCGGAAGGGTGTCGCGACCGACGACGGCGAAGCGGGTCTGGGCACCCGGGAAGTCCTCGATGGCGTCGCCCACGCTGACCAGCCCGGCCAAGGCCGCTGCCTTGGCCGATGCGATGGCCACCAGCCCCGGATCCTCGGAGGCCGCGACCACGCGGCAGGCCTCGGCCGTCGAGTCGGTGGTGCGACAGGCCAGTCCTGCGTCGACCCAGTAGCGCTTGCACTGGGCGACGCCGAAAGGATGGCTCAGCACCTCGGTGGCGACGGAGTCCACGAACTCTGTGCGCCGGTAGGCGCCGAACCGAACGGGGACCACGACCTCCTCGCGGATGCAGACGTGGTCGACCTCGAAGGTGAGGACGTCGATGGTGCCGGTGACGCCCCCCTCGACCGAGTTCTCGATGGGAACGACGCCGTAGTCGCAGCGGCCCTCATCGACGTCGTGGACGACCTCGATCACCGTAGGCCGGGGTTGGAACCGCTTCTCGCCGGGGACGGTGCGAATGAGGTCCGTGGCCTGGTGGGCGAAGGTGCCCTCAGGCCCCAGGTACTCGATCATCACCGCCATGGGACGATCAGATCTCCATCGCGCCTGCGACCGCACGGGACGGATCGAGCAGCGCGGCTCGCTCGGCATCGGTCGAGAACATGCCCACCGACGCCTGTGGCGGCTGGTCGAACGGCGCCACGACCTGCTCGCCCTGCCACTCCGGGTACGAACCGAGCAACTTCACCTGCGCCCCGGCTTCCCAGAGAGCCCGGATCACGGCACCCATCCGGGCCTCGTGGATGTGGGCCTCCGCGGTGGCGAGGAAGCAGTAGCTCCCGGCCGCCGACCCGAGTGGACGGGAGTGGAGGCTCACCAGGTTCACGTCGTTGTCGGCGAACACCCGCAGGAACCGCTCGAGGCTGCCCGACCGGTCACGGGACTGCGTCAGCACCAGGCTGGTCTTGTCGTGTCCGGTGCGGGCCCCGACCGAGCGGCCCACCGCGAAGAAACGGGTACGGGCGTCGGGGACGTCGTCGACCGCGGTCATCACCGGTGTGAGGCCGAAGCGCTCGGCCACGTCACGTGGCGCGATGGCGACGAGGCTGGGGTCGTTGCTCTCGGCGACGGTGCGGCACGCCTCGATGGTGGAGTCGACGAAGCGGGTGGCCAGCCCGTGCTCGCGCACGAACCGGTGGCAGTGCTCGATGGCGCGCGGATGTGACACAGCCGTACGCAGGTCCTCGTGGCCGTCGGAGCGGACGCGGAACGCGTCGAGGGTCTCGGCAACCACGACCTCCTCGCAGATGTAGACGTTGGACGTCTCGAAGATGAGGCGGTCGAGGACGGCTGTGTGCTCACCTTCGAAGGAATCCTCCACCGGGAGCAGGCCTACGCACCCTGGCGTGTGCTCGACGGTCTCGAGGATCTCGGCCACCGTCGCCATGGCCAGCACCTCGCTGGCGAGGATCGTCGTCAACCCGGCAAGGGCCCGTTGGGAACCGGGACCGACCGAGGCCAGATGGAAGAGGACCACGGGCTTCATGCCGAGGGCGCAGCGATCTGCCATTGCCGCAGACGGGCTGCGGCCGCTTCGTCGAGCCGGGCCCGGATCCGCATGCCCTCGTCGACCGCAGCCTCACTGAGCACCTCACCTTCCCGGTGGACCTCAGCCAACACCTCCCCGCGTCCGTACGGGATCAACAACTCGACCACCAGGGCCACGGCACGGAGCCGGTCACCGACGGCGATCAGCAGGTCGTCCATCCCAGCGCCGGTGCGGGCGGAGATGGCCACCGAGCCGGGGTGGCGGTCGACGAGCTGGCGCCAACCCGAGCCTCCGGAGCCGTCGAAGGAGTCGATCTTGTTGAAGCAGAGGAGCTCGGGTACGCCGTCGGCGCCGATCTGGCCGAGCACGTCGCGCACGGCGTCGATCTGCGCCTGGGGATCGATGGCCGACGCATCGACGACGTGGACGAGCAGGTCGGCGTCGGCCGCCACCTGCAGGGTGGACCGGAACGCCTCGACCAGCTGGTGGGGCAGCTTGCGAACGAAGCCCACGGTGTCGGTGAGCAGGACGGCCTCGCCGCCCGGGAGCTGGAGTCGGCGGGTCGTGGCGTCGAGGGTGGCGAAGAGGCGGTCCTCGACCAGTACGCCCGAGTCGGTGAGCCGGTTGAGCAGGGTGGACTTGCCGGCGTTGGTGTAGCCGACGATGGCGACCTGCTGGATGCGACTCCGGCGCTGCTGCTTGCGCTGGGTGGCCCGGTGGTCGGCGACCCCCCGCAGGTCGGCCTCGAGCTTGTGGATGCGACGGACGACGCGCCGGCGGTCGACCTCGAGCTTGGTCTCGCCGCCCCCTTGCCGGGTCCCGATGCCGCCGCCTTGCTGAGACAGGTTCTTGCCCTTGCCCCGCAGGCGGGGAAGCCGATAGCGGAGCTGGGCCAGCTCGACCTGGGCCTTGCCCTCCTGGCTGGATGCGTTCTGACCGAAGATGTCGAGGATCACCGCCGTCCGGTCGATGGCGGTCCGACCGAGCAGCTTCTCGAGGTTCCGCTGCTGGGCCGGAGTCAGCTCGTCGTCGAACACGACCGTGTCGCAGTCGGCGGCGACGGCGGCTTCCTTGAGCTCCCCGGCCTTGCCCTTGCCGATGAAGGTGGCCGGGTCGGGTGCGTGCCGGCGCTGCACGAGCCGGTCGACGACGTCGGCGCCGGCGGTGTCGACCAGGAGCTCCAACTCGTCGAGACCGGCCTCGGTGTCGTCGACCGAGCCCGGGCCGAACGTGACCCCGGCGAGCACGATGCGCTCCCGGAACGTGCGGCCGATGAACCCGCCGCCGTCGCCACCGAAGTCACCGAACGCCCCGCGATGGCGATCACCGTTGTCGTGGTGGCCGTCGTCGGAGCGTGGCACCCGGTCCTTCCGACTCGCCAAGTCTCAGCCTCCCAGCTCGATGTGGGCCACGAACGTGATAGGCCCGACGAGGGTCACCGTGTCACCGAGGATCACGTCGACGTCGCCGCCAGGCATGTGGACCCGGACGCGTTCACCGACCTGACCCCACTGGTTGGCGGCATGGGCGGCGGCGCAGGCACCGGTGCCACAGGCCTCGGTGATGCCGGCACCTCGTTCCCAGACCCGGAGGTCGAGCGCGTCGGCTCGGCCCTCGGACGGCGCGATGAACTCCACGTTGATGCCATGCGAGTAGGCCCGTTCGTAGTGGGGACCCTCGGCTTCGAGCACGACGGTGGCGACGTCGTCCACGAGGTAGACGACGTGGGGGTTGCCGACGTCGAGTGCGAGCTCGCGACGCTTGGCCACCAGCGCCTGGTCCGGAGGCGGCGGCGGCACCTCCCGATCACGCTCCGGTCCCGGCAGGATCTTCCCCATGTCGACGCTGGCGTCGCTGGTGTGGGGCTCGGCACCCGGGCGTACGGCCACGGCCCGGGTACCCACGTCGGTCGCAATGGTCAGGTCGGCGGCTGGGGTGCCACGCCGCATCGCTTCGGCCTGGGCCAGGCAGCGGATGCCGTTGCCGCTCATCTCGGCTCGGGAACCGTCGGCGTTGTAGAGCTCCATGCTCAGATCGGCATCGCCGGCCGGGACGGTGTTGGCCACGATCAGGCCGTCGGCGCCGATGCCGCGCCGGCGGTCGCAGAGGCGGCGGGCCAGGTCGGCGTCGCCGGGTTGGTCGATCAGGACGAGGAAGTCGTTGCCGAGCCCGTGGTGCTTGGTGAGCCTGCCGGAGAGGTGCATGTTCGCTCATTCTCGCAGCCGTGAGCGAAATGGCCTCCATGGGTTGGCGATGGCGCAACCCATGGAGGCCAGAACTCGTCGAGAGGGCGACGATCAGCCCGTTCGATCATCGTCCGGTGGCGTGGCGCAGGAGGAGGGGTAAGGCGGTCAGGGGATCATCGTTCGCACCGACCCAGCTGATGCGCGGGTCGCGACGGAACCACACCCGCTGCCGACGGGCGAACCTGCGGGTACGACGAACGGCGAGGTCCATCGCCCCCTCGACGGTGAGCTCCCCTCGCAGATGGCCCAGCAGTTCGCGATAGCCGAGCGCCTGCGCTGCCGTTCGGCTGAGCGGCAGCGGGCGTTCGTCGAGTCGGCGGACCTCATCGAGGAACCCATCGGCCAGCTGGCGGCGATAGCGCTGCTCGATCCGCTCGGCCACGACCGGCCGAGGCAGCCAGATGCCGACCAGACCGAAGAGGCTCGGTGGGTGCGCCTCGAGGCCCGGGCCGAACGACGAGAACGGACGGCCGCTGCCGATGGTCACTTCGAGGGCCCGCATCACCCGGCGCCGGTTGGTTGGCTCCATCCGACTGGCCGCCTCCGGGTCCAGTTCGGCCAGGCGGCGATGGAGGACGCGGGTGTCGGCTTCGCCATCGAGCGCGGCGGCGACGTCGGGCCAACGACCGGGGATGGTGAACCCGTCGATCGCCGCCCGCAGGTAGAGGCCCGTGCCGCCCACCAGCAGGGCCCGGTTGCCGCGGGACTCGATGCCGGCCAGAGCCTCCTCGAAGGCGGATTGGAACCGCGCGACGGTGAACTCCTCATGAGGTTCGGCCAGGTCCAGGAGGTGATGCGGTACCTCGACCCGATCGGCAGCGGTGGGCTTTGCCGTCCCGATGTCCATGCCTCTGTAGACCTGCATCGAATCCACCGACACCAGCTCGATCCGATCCAGTCGACGAGCCAGCTCCATGGCCAGCGCCGACTTGCCTGAGGCCGTCGCTCCGACGAGGGCCAGATGGCGAGGACGAGGCGATCCGCCCGGTGCCGTCACGGGCCGATCCCGGACCTCAGGCCGAGGCCACCGCGATGCGAGTTCGGTGGCGAGCGGCCGCAGTCACCGCCACCAGGTCACCCCGCAGGTGATGAGCTCCGGCCGCGGTGATGCGCACATCGGCAAAGGCTCCGGCTCGGATCGGGCCGGTCGCTCGGAAGTGCACCAGCTTGTTCTGACGGGTCCGGCCGCTCGTGGTGGTCGGGTCCTTTCGGGAGGGACCTTCCACGACCACCTCCTCGAGTCGGCCGATGCGGGCGCAGTGACGGGCCACGGCCGAGCGCTCGACCACGATGCGCAGGCGCTCGAAGCGCTCGGCCACCACCTCGGCGGGCACGAACAGGTCGCGGCGGGCAGCTGCCTCGGTGCCGGAACGGGGCGAGTAGATGAACGTGTACGCGCTGTCGTAGGCGGCCTCGGCCGCCACCTCGAGGGTGCGCTCGAAGTCGTCCTCGCTCTCACCGGGGAACCCGACGATGATGTCGGTGCTGACCGCGAGGTCGTCGATGGCGGCGCGGGCGGCGGCCAGCCGCTGGAGGTAGCGCTCGGCCGTGTAGCCCCGATGCATGGCGGCCAGCACCCGGTCGCTGCCCGACTGCAACGGCAGGTGGAGGTGCTCACACACCGCGGCGGTGTCGGCCATGGCGTCGATGGTGTCGACCCTGAGGTCCTTGGGATGGGGGCTCGTGAAACGCACCCGACGGATGCCGTCGACGGCGCCCACTGCTCGCAGCAGGTCGGCGAACAAGGGTCGAACCGCTCCGCTGCCCGTGACACGACGCGCCGCCAGGGTCAGGTCGCGACCGTAGGAGTTCACGTTCTGGCCGAGGAGCGTCACCTCCACGACGCCGGCGGCGGCGAGGTCGCGCACCTCCTGCACCAAGTGGTCGAACGGCCGGCTGATCTCGGGGCCGCGCACCGACGGCACGATGCAGAAGGCGCAGGCGTTGTCGCAGCCGATCTGGATGGTGACCCAGGCGGTGTGGCCCTGGTCGTGCCGGACGGGCAGGGCCGAGGGGAAGGTGTGCCGATCGTCGAGGATCGCCGCTTCGAGGATCTCGGTGACGGGCCCGGCGGTGCGCGACTCGGCCAGCAGCTCTGCGATGCGGTGCACGTTGTGGGTGCCGAGGACGACGTCGACGTACGGCGCTCGCTCGCGGATGCCGTCCCGTTCCTTCTGGGCCAGGCAGCCGCCGACCACGATCTCCGTTCCCGGGCGCGCCGCCTTGAGGGACTTCAGGTGGCCGAGGGTGCCGTACAGCCGGTTGTCGGCGTTCTCCCGGATGCAGCACGTGTTCAGCACGATGACATCGGCATCGGCTGGACCGCCGGCCTGGACCATCCCGTCAGCTTCGAGGACGCCGGCGATCCGCTCGGAGTCGTGCTCGTTCATCTGGCATCCGAACGTTCGTATGAGGAAGCGACGAGCCTCGCCGGCGCCAGTAGCCACGGCCGGAGTGTACGGGACCCCACACGTGCGGCCCTGCAGCCGCATCCCTGGACGGTTGACGCCGGCCCCGCATCGGGTGAGCCCGCCGCTCGTGGCGCCCGCGGTGCACCGTTGCCCGTTGC
>Ga0136612_10000171_pt1 | contig 18999 bp, 17 predicted proteins | sample AntDryUQ224A2306_2_FD_106644 | JGI IMG/M metagenome (GOLD analysis project Ga0136612, IMG submission 106644) | Polar desert sand microbial communities from Dry Valleys, Antarctica - metaG UQ224A (23.06) | ecosystem: Environmental > Terrestrial > Soil > Desert | place: Antarctica: Dry Valley... | reverse complement strand
CGGCTCTCTCGGAACTGCACCGCGTCCCGATCCCACTCCTCGAGCAGCGAAGGGAGCCGGTCGTTCTCGATCGCCAGTCGAACCTTGTCCGATCCTGTGAGGCGATCGATCGTCTTCGTCCAGGCAAAATCGCGCGGATGTTGCCTCCGGATCTCGTCGATCAGCAGGAGTGATGTACGTACAGGCCGGTACATCTCCCTGTCGGTGATGACGAAGCGAATGGCCGGGATCGTCTCTCCCTTGTGCTTGGCCGCCGTCGACGCCACCGCCATCGTGATGGCTTCGAACCGGATTCCCGGGATCCGCCGTCCGTTCATGACCTTCGCGACTTCCGGCGCCTTCAACCAGGGTGCTCCAATCTGCTCGAAGGGCCGGTCAGTGCCCCTCCCCTCGGTCAGTGTCGTCCCCTCGAAGTAGACCGACCCCGGATAGCTCGTCAACGCGGCGAGCGAGCGGAGGTTGGGAGAGGGGTTCACCCACGGCAGTCCGGTCTCGTCAAACCACTGTGAGCGCCGCCAGTCAGCCACCCGCGCCACGATGAGGTCCGCGCCGATGCCGTACTTCTTGTTGAACAGAGTGGCAAGCTCACCGACGGTCATCCCGTGACGGGCCGGGATGGGGTACATGCCGACGAACGATTTGAACCTGGGATCGAGAAGGGCGCCTTCAACGATCTCTCCCCCTATCGGATTGGGGCGATCGAGGACGACGAAGGGGATACCCTTCCTAACTGCCGCCTGCATCGAGAGGGCCATGGTAGAGACATACGTCCAGGTACGTCCTCCCACCTCCTGGAGATCGTAGACCAGCACGTCCACGTCCTTCAGCATCTCTGGCGTGGGACCGCGATCTTCGGACGTGTAAAGAGAATAGACCGGCACACCAGTCTTCGGATCGACTTCATCAGCGATTTTGTCACCAGCCTCCGCCGTGCCCCGAATGCCGTGCTCGGGAGCAAGAAGCGCGACCAGCTTGAGATCTTTGTGTTGCGCGATCAAATCGATATCCGACGTCCCGGACCGGTCGATCCCGGTATGGTTGGTGATGAGGCCGACCCGCTTCCCGCGGAGTGCCTCGGGTAGTTCGGCGAGGAAAGTCTCGATGCCGGGTCGGACCGCAGACGCGGAAACGCGGGATGTCGCGCGCGCGACCGTTACCGGATCGTTGGACGGTACGGCAACCGTGACCGGAGCCGTAGTGGGCGGCGCACACGCAGCAAGCAGCAGCAGGGCAGGAGCGAAGGCTCTCATCAACGTTCTCCGGGAGGGGTCGATCTCGACTATGTTGAGCGACATCATTTCACTCACAGATGAAACAACACAAGGGGGTCATCCTCGGTTAGTCACTCGACGAAAGGCGCGGGCGATTCGAAAACGGAGCAGATACTGGCGGTCGTCCGGATGCGTCGGCATCAGAAGCGCCAGGACGACGTAAGCCCAGAATCCGAGGCCGTCGACGAAGAACAGAATGAAGAAGGCCACTCGAAGGATGATGGCCGGCTGGCCTATCGCCTCGGATAGCCCCAGGCAGACACCGGCGAGTTGCATCCCCGGCTTGAGCCGCTTGTAGACCGGTCGCACGGGATCGCGTAAGCGCTCGCGGAGGAGATGCAGAACTGCGATGACGACAAAGAGCGGCGCGATGATGAGAAAGGCAATGCCCACCACCGCCAGTCCTTCGCGCGGCGAACCAACGCCGTAGACGATCATCCAGGCCGCAGCGGCAAGGGTCACGGCCACGGCAATCGCGCGGGTGACGGTTCGCGCCTGACGAGACCGGAACACCGCGGTCCCGCTGGCCTGTACGGTTTCCTCGACAACGGTTTCTTCAGTCGCACTTAACTCGCCGCGCTCGATGTCCGCCTGAATGCGGGTCATGGCATCGAGAAGCTTTCCGCATTCCGCGCAGGTGGCGAGGTGCGATTTCAGCTCGGGCGGCACGTCATTGCCGTGCTCAATCGATTTCATGAGGTTAGCGAGATACTCAGCACACTGGTCGTTCATAGAAACTCCTTTCGCACTGCCGGACCGAGCTTGCGCAGTGCATGATGCAGACGGCTCTTGATCGTTCCCTTCGGTACACCGAGACGCTCTGCCATTTCTTTTTCAGACAATTCCTCGAAGTAGCGGAGAAACAGCGCCTGGGCGAGTTGCGGAGGCAACTCGCGCATGAGCAGCCGGACTCGCCAGTCGCGCTCACGTGCGAGCAGGTCGTCATCGGCGCCTTCGGCACCTGACGGCGTGTTCGACGGATCGCCGAGCTCGCCTGCGGCTTCGCGCCGCCGCCAGTCGCTTCGCACGAGGTTCCAGGCGATGCGAAAAATCCAGGGGGGAAACGGATAGGTCGGATCGAAACTCGGGGCACTGCGAATCGCTCGGATCCAGGTCTCCTGAAAGAGATCGTCGGCGCTGTGCGGTGCGACGCGACGAAGGAATGCCAGGAGCGCCCTCTGGTGCCTGCGTATGATCGCAGTGGCAGCGTCGCGATCGCCGTTCACGATCCGGCCGACGAGCGTGCCGTCGCTGTCTCCCTGGAGGTTCGGTGCTTCGTTCATTACACCGGATATACCGCGGCCGAACGCATTTGGTTCAATCGGCGGCAACGCGATGGGGCGGCTCGGAGCGCCGGCTTCCAGCCGGCCGTATCGCCGGCATCTTGCCGGCTTCTGTACGTGACTCGTGGATCTGTGCGAGGCGATGTCGTCCTGATTACCAGCTTCCGCTGACGCGAGCAGATGTCATTTGATTGGTGAGTCTCGCTATTTCTGAGCGGCCCGACGGCGGGGTGGTCGCGGCTCGAGAAACCACGACTTTGCGGAGGGCTCGTTTTTCAAAAAAGTGAGCAACAGACTTCCGACCTTTTGCTGTCCCGACTGCGACGGGTGGGTCCCGTCAGATTGGAGGTTGGAACGCTCCCATGTCAGCCCATCCGACCGCGCGTTGAGACCATCGGCCCAGAGGTAGGGTCCCCAGCTGATCCACGGCGCTCCGCTGCGGTAGTCGAGATTCCCGGCGCGGGCTGTCACGGTGCTACCGCGCACCTGGTCGATCTGCGCCTGGACAAGCCACTTCGCGGCGAATCCCGACTCGTACGCATAGGGCTCAGGATTAAGAACTGATGTTGCATATCCGGCGTAGATGCGGCTCGAGAGATAAACGATCCGCAGATTCGGGTAGTGCTGCTTCATGGCGCGTACCGTGTTGCCGAGTTGCTCGACCAGCTGCCAGGCGTCCGCGGTCTCCAATGGAAGCGCTACCTTCGGCTGCCGGTTTGCAAGTTTCACCCACGCCACCTGCACCTGCGCTTCCGTCAGCCCGGCTGGTTGAAGGTTCTGTTCGCGGATGCTGTCGTAGTTCCTCTCGTCTGCTGCGTCCCAAGCGTCGGCGGCCTGGCCGCCTCTCGCGCCATTCACCAGAACGAGCGCGGTGCGATTGACAGCGGGGTCCGCGAGTGCCTGTCCCACAAAGGACCACGTGGTGCAAGGTGCCGGATTCTGCTGGGCGCAGAATTCCTGCGTGGTGTTCGACATTCCGATCGATAGCATGACCACGCGGCCACCCGGCGAAGGCCTCCCCTCAACATCAACCGGTTTGACCGCCGCTCCCGCGGCCAGGCCTGCTGCGGAGTGGTCGGAAGGCATGACGTTGAGCCCGTTCTCATAGAGTCCCCCGGAAAAGCCGTGATACAGACCAGGACCGAGATCCGTCAAGGAACTCGGGTCTGTGCCGACAGCGCGACCGAGAAGGAGAGGGTGAGAGCAGAGAGAGCGCGGCGCATGTTCATGCAATAGACGTCCCTCATGCCTGCGGCGTTTACCACGCTGGGATCTCAGTTCGAATCCCTACCACTTCTCATCCGCGGTCGGCCCGTAGATCGACGGAACCGACTTGTCGTTCAGGCGGAGGTAGAAATGCGCGATCGATGCCGCCTGCGGTGGCGGACGTGAGAAGTCCACGTGTAGCGCAGGCGTCCCGCCTGCCTTTGCAGTTGGAAAGATCATCCCGGTGGCCCCCGGGCGAGGCAGGCGAGACGCCTGCGCTACACGTCAGGAGGACACGCGGCGATTTGTGAGGCGTTTAGCGTTGGCGCTGACGTCATTCCATCCTTGTGGCGCGGATCAATTCTTGCAAATCAGTGAGTACACCTTAGTCTGGTGAGAGCCTCTACGACGTTGCTCCGCCACGCCGTAGCTGGCCCGGGCCAGACCCGATGTTCGAGACAATCACTGACACCGTAAAACAGGAACCATCACTATGGACAACCGCCCTTGAGCGATATTCACGTAGTCATTCCCGCTAACCCGGCCCTGCAGCAACTGAGCGCTCTGGCAACGGATCTGCTCGCGCGGCGCGACGCAATTCTCGCGGCATGGCGTGCCTTGGGCGAGGCGGAGGCCGGGACCGAGCGCAACATCGCGGGATCGCTCTCGCGCGCGCAGTTCAATGATCACATTCCCGCCGTGCTCGACTGCTTCGGTCACACGATCCAGGAATGGCCCGGCGACGAGGATCCGCTCGCTGAACAGATCCGCATCGATCGCGTATGCGAGCACGGCTTGCAGCGTTGGCAACAGGGCTATCATTTACGGGAGCTCATCCGCGAATGGGGTTATCTCCAGCTCAGCGTTTCTGATGAGCTGGAACGATACGCGGCCAGTCACTCTCTCGAGCCGAGCGTGATGCCGAGAGCTCGCAGAGCATGGACTGAGCTTTGTTGCGACGGTGTGACAGAAAGCTCAGCACAATATTGGCGACTCCATCAGACCGAGGCGGCCGGTCACGTCACTGATCTGGAGCGTGCGCTCGAGGCGGTCCAGACTCTGGAGAAGGCGCGCGCCGAAGCGTGGCGGACTGCCGCGCACGATCTGCGTGGCAGCGTCACGGTCGTGAAAGGTGCCGCCACTCTGCTCGACGGCGGTGGCTTTGCACTGTCTCCGCCGGTCCGCGTCGAGGTCGCTGACATGCTCAGTAAGAGCGTCGCCTCGCTTCAGGAGATGCTGACCGATCTGCTGAGTCTGGCCCGACTCGAAGCTGGACATGAAGAGCGCGAGATCTCTGCGTTCGATGCTGCCACCGTACTGCGCGACTTCTGCACGGCTTCGCAGCTCGCTGCCACCGATCGCGGATTGTTCCTGAAAATGGATGGACCGGGCACTTTGCCCGTTGAAGGCGACAAAATCAAAGTCGTGCGCATCCTCCAGAACCTCTTTCTCAACGCCGTCAAGTACACAGAGCGAGGCGGGGTGTCGATCACATGGGGAATTGACAAGGTACGCGACACCGACAGGTGGACCTTCTCGGTGCAGGACACAGGTCCGGGAATCGACGAAGCGCAGGCTGCGCCTCTGGCACAGGAGCTTCACGAAGCCACAGAAATCTCGAATGAAGCAAAAGAGATGAGTACCGACAGACGACGCGACATGCCTCCGGCAGTAACGCTCCCGTCCGAGACGGAAGCGCCGCCGCCGAGCCAGCAGCCAGGCGAGGGTGTCGGTCTGTCGATCGTGAAACGACTCTGCGAGCTGCTCGACGCCAGTCTGGAGCTGGAGACCAAGGCCGGCCATGGAACGACGTTTCGCGTGATCCTGCCGCGGAATTACGGAACGTTGTCACCTTAAACCCGAAATGTGGATGAGCCGCGAAGCGGCGTTTCCTCTCCCCGGCGGGGAGTGGGAAGCGAGCGAAGCGAAGCTGGGAGAGGGGCGTGAAAGTCTCGCCATAACGTAAAACCGGCGCCGGTTTCGTATCTCTCACCGCCCCTCGGCAGATCTTCGAGGCCGCCCGGCTGGCGGACGCGTCGTTCTCACAAAGGATCGTGATTTCTTACTTCCCCTGGAACGCGGCGGCCCGCCACCGACGGTTGTCTGGCTTCGATGCAGGAATACGTCTAACGCTTATTTGCGAAGCTTGCTGAGACGACTCCTGCCCGCAGCGCTGACGCTGCTGGAATCGGGCGAGAAACTCATTGACCTCACGGAGGGATGAAGCGATGGGCTGACTGTGGCGGACCCGCGCCGGGCGCACTCATCATTCTCTTCACAACTTCCAGTCACCCCCAAGGTACGATTCCCCATCTCAGTGGCCGCGACCCGCGGTCCCGCGGCTCGGGATGACAGGCCTATGCCACGGCCTCACCCGATCGATGCGACGCTTGACGGCCCAAACCCAATTCTGTATAACGTCACGCGAATGCAACAAAGCCTTCGCGCCGCCATCACCATCTGCATGTGTTGCTGTATGACCACATGCGGGAGAATGGCTGCGTCCTGAACTCAAGTTACAACTGACGACAACCCCCAACCCGCAACGGCGCACCGTTTGCGGGTTTTCTTTTTCCGGGATGTTCTCGCATCGGTTCCGCCCTGCGGCTCACAGCAAGGAGGAGAACCCCGATGAGTATAGGCACACCGATTGCGATCTACTACGAACACCCGGACTGGTTCCGCCCGCTTTTCGACGAGCTGAGTCGACGCGGCATTCCGCATCAGAAGCTCCACGCAGGCAGAGTGCGCATCGATCCGCAGCAGCGCCCTCCCTACAGTTTCGTTTTCAACCGCATGAGCCCCTCGGCATGGAAGCGCCAGCTCGGCGACGCAATCCATTTCACTTCCTCGCTGCTTCACTATCTGGAGACAGCAGGTGTGGACGTATTCAACGGCTCTCGGGCCTGGATGGTGGAGACAAGCAAGTCTTCGCAGCTCTCTCTGCTCGCTGGACTCGGCGCGCCGGCACCGAGGACACGGGCTGTACATTCGTTGGAACAGCTACTGATTGCATCGGGCGATCTCGTCTTTCCGCTCATCACGAAACCAAATATCGGAGGAAGCGGCGCCGGGATTCGAAAGTATGAAACGCCTGAGGAACTGGCCGCGGCAATCGAGTCGGGCGCCATTGACCGCGGTCTGGACGGCGTGTTGCTCGTTCAGGAGTTTCATCGCCCGCGTTCCGGCGTCATCACCCGTATCGAAACTCTCAATGGTTCTTTTCTCTACGGCATCCGCTTGCACCTCGGTGAAGGTGCAGGATTCGATCTCTGCCCCGCTGACATCTGCCAGACCGTAGGAGGCGAGGCAATCAGCAGCGCTGCCTGCCCGGCCGGCTCTCAAAAAGCTGGAATTCGCGTCGAACGATTCGATCCGCCGGCCCCGATCGTTCGCACCGTGGAGCGGATCGTCCGCACCGCCGGTATCGACGTAGGCGGGGTGGAGTATCTGGAGAGCGAACGTGATGGCGGCATCTATTTCTACGACATCAATGCCCTCTCGAACTTCGTCGCCGATCCAGTCAGCGTCATCGGGTTCGATCCGACTGCACGCCTCGTCGATGCACTCGCGGCTCGGCTCGCAAGGAGGGCAGCATGAGCCGGCTCCGTTTTGGATACTGGCTGCCGATGTTCGGCGGCTGGCTTCGTAATGTCGAGGACGAGCGGATGGAAGCATCCTGGAACTACGTCCGCGATCTGGCCGTTACTAGCGAGCAGATCGGATTCGATCTGACGCTGCTCGCGGAGCTGAATCTGAATGACATCAAAGGCCCGGAGGCACCGAGTCTCGATGCCTGGAGCACGGCGGCCGCACTCGCTGCCGTAACGCATACACTCGAATTGATGGTCGCCGTGCGCCCGGCCTTTCATCATCCCGCGCTGCTCGCGAAAGAGGCCTCAAACATCGACCACATTTCGGGGGGACGACTGGCGCTGAACGTCGTCTCGTCGTGGTGGAAAGACGAAGCGACACAGTACGGTCTGACTTTCGACGAGCACGATGATCGCTACGCGCGCACCGCCGAATGGTTGACCGTGGTCAAGGGTCTCTGGACGGAACCACGATTCTCCTTCGAGGGCAATCTCTACCGGGTCGACGAGGCCATCCTCGAGCCGAAACCCCTCAGAAGGCCATGGCCGGTACTGTATGCGGGAGGCGAGTCGGAGACTGCGAAGAATCTCATTGCATCCTCGTGCGATGCCTATGTCATGCACGGCGATTCACCAGATGTAATCGGAAAAAAGATCGAAGACATGCGCGAGCGAAGGGAACGTCTGAATCCGCAAGCTTCACCGCTGCACTTCGGTTTCGCAGGGTACGTCATCTGCCGCGAAACCCAGGCCGCCGCACAGAAAGAACTGGCACGTATTACCGATGTGCACGCATCCTCCGCCGGCTATTCGAATTACAACCAGTGGCTAGCAGGAACCAAACTCGAGCAGCGCGTCACGCTGGAAGACTACTCGGTTTCGAATCGCGGATTGCGATCGGGACTGGCCGGCACAGCAGAGCAGATCGCCGAACAGTTGTACCGCTTCGAGCAGGCAGGAATCGATCTCACGCTGCTGCAGTTCAGCCCTCAGCGTGAAGAGATGGAACGTTTCGGAAGCGACGTGATCCCGCTGCTGCGGGGAGACGTGAGAAAGTTGGCGGTGTAGCGTTCATGCATGACGGCGGGATATCGGACGCGCTGCCGCGCGTCCCTCCCCCGTCAGTTTGCGAATTCTCCATTCGCCATCACGTCACAATTCCCGCCTTGTCTTCCTGCCGGAGCCATCGCTGCGTTGCGAGAATCTCGTCGACCGCCGCGAACGCCGCGTCGATCTCGTCGGCCCGTGTGTAAAAGTGCGGCGAGAAACGGACACCCGATCCGGGACGGTAGTCGCACACGATGTCGTTGGCGTTCAGTTCCATGGAGACTTCCTTCGCATGCGGGATCCGGATGGAAACCGAGCCGCCTCTGAGTTCCGCGTTGCGCGGCGTGCGCAACTCGAACCCGCGCGCGTCGGCAAGTTCGATCAACCGCTGCGGAGCGTTCATACAGCCCCATGTGATACGGCAGAAAGAGACCCGCAAGAGAAAGGCGCAGGGGCGGAACCCAAGCTGGCCGCCGTGTGTATGCCCGGCGAGCGTGAGCGGAACCCTGCTGGTGATCGCATCGTTGAATATTTGTGGGACGCTCGAGCTTGGGGTCGCAGCTTCAGTTGGTCCTGCTGAGTTAGTTCTGAAGGAAGTTGATGCTATCGGTCTCATTGGGAACCTGGTACGCAAATTTTGCCACCTCTCCATCGAATCGCCCGAGCGCACGCTCTCGGATGGCATGCACTGGCTTCTGGGTACGTATGGCGGGTGACACGCCTTCTCGCAGGCGCTGTCCACGAAGCTCATCATCGGGGTCTGAGCGCGCTCTGACCCCGTTTCGCGAACTGCGCAACGCTCTGTGCTATCCTCCATTCCCAATGACTCGGTCGTACGTGTTCCGGTTTTATTTCAGCTACAGAGTGTAGCTCGGGGCACGACCACATCGAGCGCCCCGGCTACGAGAGGGGCGCGAACGCGGCTGACGCTATCTCGACCTCTTCTCCAAACCGGAAAGGGGTTTTTTGTTTATGAGCGAAAGCCGCTTCGTCGTATCCGCTGACGCAGCGCCGCGCGAACTGGCGCGCCTGCGCGAGGCCATCGATCATGTCGACGAGGTTCTCGTCCGCCTGCTCAATCAGCGCACAAAGTACGCGATCGAAATCGGACACATCAAAGGCGTTCTTGATCAGCCCGTCTATTCACCGGAGCGCGAGAAAGAGGTGCTGAACAACGTCGAGCAGTGGTCCGAGGGGCCGCTGGCGCCCGAGGCAATGCGGAGACTGTTTGAGCGGATCATCGATGAAGCACGGCGGGTGGAACGTGAGGCGTCGTCGACTTGAGAGCGCTCTCTGGAGGAATCAATGGTCATCGTGATGGAGAAGCACGCACCGGAAGAGAAGATCGAGAGTGTCGTCGCGGAGCTCATCAAGCGCGGCTTCGACGTTCACCGTTCCACTGGATCGGGTCAGACCGTTCTGGGCGTAGTCGGCGAGGTGGCCTCGGTCGATCCGCGCGAGTTCGAAGTGATGGATGGCGTGCAGGAGGCCGTGCGCGTCAGTGAGCCTTACAAGCTCTCGTCACGCACGTTCAAACGCGATAACACGGTCGTGAAGGTCAATGGCTGCAGCATCGGCGGCCGGGATGTCGTGGTCATGGCTGGCCCCTGCACGATCGAGAACGAGAAGCAGCTCTTCGGCACCGCTGAAGCGGTTGCGCGCGCCGGAGCAAAAGTCCTCCGCGGCGGCGCGTACAAGCCGCGCACCTCGCCGTATGCGTTCCAGGGGATGGGCATCGACGGGCTGAAACTCCTGCAGGCAGCGGGAAAAGAGTTCGGAATGGCGACGGTCTCCGAAGTGATGGAGATCAGCCAGATCGAGACGATGATGGACTACGTCGACATCCTGCAGGTCGGCGCGCGGAACATGCAGAATTTCAATCTGCTCGCCGCGGTCGGTCAGGTGCGCAAGCCCATCCTTCTCAAGCGCGGCATGGCGGCGACGATCCAGGAGTGGCTCCTTGCGGCCGAGTACATCATGTCCGGCGGCAACTATCAGGTGATTCTCTGCGAACGGGGCATCCGCACCTTCGACACGTACCTGCGCAACACGCTCGACCTCGCGGCCATCCCGGTCGTGCAGAAGCTGTCGCATCTGCCCATCATCGTCGACCCCTCTCACGCGACCGGGCGCCGCGACAAGGTCATGCCCATGGCGCGGGCCAGCGTGGCCGCGGGCGCGGATGGACTGCTCATCGAGGTGCACGTGGAGCCGGACAAGGCTTTGTGCGACGGCCCGCAATCGCTCTATCCCGAGCAGTTCGTGGAGCTCATGGACGAGCTGCGCATCATCGTGCCGGCGGTTCGCCGGACTTTGTCATGAAGCGTTGTGCGCGATCGAAGTCCGCGCTCGTGATCGAGTCGATCACGCGCAGCAATTCTTTCTCGGCGGCACCGATGTTCCTGGCGTTCGCCTCCAGCACCGACCCCCAGACGTCGTAGGAACTGCCGGCCAGCCGCAGAAGTGTGCGCGCGCCGCCGCCGATGAACATAGGATCGATCCGCTTCTGTTCGATGAGCGAAGCCAGCGCGGTCGAGATGATCTGAGGCAGGTGGCTGGTCAGCGCCATCGCTGCGTCGTGTTCTCCGGGATCGACGACGACCTGGTGCGCGCCGGTGGCCTCGATCAGCGCGCGCACCTGGTCGTCATCACGATCGACAAACCATGGTTTTCCTTCGAACAAACCGGCCCGCGCGGCGGCGAGCCCACTTTTTTCTGAGCCGGCGAAAGGATGGCCGGCGACGTACCCGTCCCTCACGAACGGCTGCATCACGCTGCATGTCGTCGTGACCAGTCTTGCGTTCGTGTTCAGATCGAGTGCGACGTCGACCGGCGTGGCGATTACGAGCAGGTCGCCTTCGGGATGCTCGATTCTCTCGTCGGCTGCGCCGGCCGCGCGGGCCTGTTCCAGATCTATGTGCGGATCAACGTACTTCACGAACCAGGCCCGCGGGCGCAGCGCCATGCCGATCGATCCGCCGATCAATCCCAGGCCGGCGATGGTGACGCTGTTAGCCATGGTCAGGGATTGTCGCACTACAATGGCGCGCGGTGTTCGAGCCGATCGCGTTCGTGTGTGCATCGGGGTCAGACGCACACTTTTCACGATCTTATTCGTATAGGGGCTATTTCCCGCCGTACCTGTCACGAGCAACTAGGAAGCACGAGGCGCCTGGCGCCGGCCACGAGTAGCCGCGTCGGCAGCTACGCGAAGATCAACCGTCCGCGAGGTTTGGAATGGGGCGTCCGAGTTCGTCAGCCATCTCAGTCCATTCATCAATCATTACACGGACGTTTGTCATCGCCGCTTCGTACATGCGCAGCCTGGCAACTCCGGGACTTCGGCGATGAAAGCTCGGTCCTCCTCGCGCCAGTAGATGATGACTTCGTAACGTGGATCAGCCATGACATTCGCGTGCCAGTTTATCGGACGATGACATTCCTCACCTGCATCGCTGAATACGATTTCGCTTGCCGTTCGAAGTGACTCACGGTTCAGGATTTCGGCGACACCTTCCTTCCAAAGATATGGTGACTCCCTCTGACTCGTTCACGAAGCCCAGTGACCGTCCGGGTTCACGGAGCAGTTCTAATCGGATGTTCTGATCAGCACCGGAGAGATTTGGGAAAGTAGCTTCTCACGGGCCGCACACGCCACTGAGAATAGCATTGTGGCCCTGAAGGTGACGGCGACAGGGAGAACAAGCGAAGCTTGTCTGACGAGTTGTCGTTTTGAATCTCGTGAACCCTCACCCGTCGCTCACGCGACACCCTCTCCCTCGGGAGAAGGGAGCCGTGTGACGCGAGCGAAGCTCTGGCCCCAATCGGACAATCGTAGGCTCAGGCGTCGTCACTCAGGGCGGTTGAGCAGCCCGCTTGTGAAGCCACCTGAAGCTGCGACCCCAAGGTTCCCCCTGCTGACCAAGGTTCCCTGAAGTGAGCGTGCGGCTGAAAAGTTGCACTGGATGAGTGAGAGCTGAGTGCATTCGGCTTGGGGAGAGAATCAGGGGGAGAACATCAATATGGCTGACGAACTGGCGCCTACCGGCATCGCCGGGCTGGACGAAGTGCTGCGCGGCGGGCTACCGAAGCACCAGATGTATTTCGTTCAGGGGGACCCCGGGGCGGGAAAGACGACGCTGTCGTTTCAGTTCCTCCTCGAAGGTGTGCGCCTGGGCGAGAAGGTCCTCTATGTGACTCTCTCGGCCTCCGCGCGCGATCTGGGACGCGTTGCTCGCTCCCATGGCTGGAACCTCGAGGGCATCGACATTTACGAACAGTTCCAGACCGGTGACGCGACCGATACCACCCTCTTCCGCCCGGCCGAAATCGAGCTGGCCAAGACGGTCCGTACGATTCTCGACGCAATCGATGAGCGACAGCCCGATCGGGTCGTGATCGACTCCCTCGGGGAGATTCGGCTGCTGTCCGACAGTGTGCTTCGCTACAGGAGGCAGTTGCTCCTGCTCAAGGAGTTCTTCCGCGAAAGGAGCATCACCGCGCTCGTACTCGATGATTTGACGGTCGCTGCCGGTGATTCCGAAGTCCAGGGACTTGCCGAAGGAGTGATCACACTAAGTGTGTCGGCCCCGATGTATGGAAATACGAAGCGCAGCCTGGAGGTCGTGAAGCTTCGCGGTGTCGCCTACCGCGGCGGCTATCACGATTTCATCATCGAAAAAGGAGGCCTCAAGGTCTTCCCGCGCCTGAGCGCCGGCCAGCATCCCGCCACTCCCCAGGAAGGGGTCGTGCAGAGCGGGATCGCCGAGATCGATGCGCTCGTCGGAGGAGGTCTCGAGCGCGGTTCGACCACCATGATCATGGGGCCCGCAGGGGTCGGCAAGTCTTCGCTTGCTCTCGAGTTCACGACCTCCCGCGCTGCCGCGGGGGAGCGCGTCGCGTTTTTCATCTTCGAGGAGCACCGTTCGGTGTTCCTCAAGCGCGCTGCTTCGCTCGGCTTCGATCTGCCAGCACTCATCGAAGCGGGGAGCCTGAAAGTTCATCAGATTGACCCGGCAGAGATGTCGTCGGGCGAGTTTGCGTATGCGGTTCGCATTGCGGTCGAAATCGAAAAGTGCTCGATCATCGTCATAGACAGCTTGAACGGTTATTTCAACGCGATGCCTGAAGAGCATTTCCTCACCCTTCATCTGCACGAGCTTCTGAGCTACCTGACGGAGGCCGGAGCCACTGCGATCCTCATCGTCTCGCAACATGGCGCACTCGGCACGGTCCACTCGCCGGTCGACGTCAGTTATCTCGCCGACGCGGTGATCCTGCTGCGCTATTACGAAACGCGTGGGGCTTTCCGTCGCGCGATCTCCATGCTCAAAAAACGCACCAGCGCTCATGAGCAGACCGTCCGCGACTACCAGATCACATCAAATGGAGTGAGAGTTGGTGCCGTGCTCGAGGAGTTCCGAGGAATTCTCTCCGGTATGCAGTCTACGGAAACGGGTGTCCATCCGAAGACGGAAGAGAAGCCCCGCTGAGCCGCGCATCAGACGGCGGACGGTTTATGTAGCGGCAGCGTGACGACGAATTCTGCTCCCTTGCCGGGGCCGTCACTGAAGGCTTCCACCGTTCCTCCGTGACTCACTATCAGATGATGCACGATTGCCAGGCCCAACCCGAGGCCTCGGGCCGATTTTGCTGCTCCCCCGTCCCCCTGACGATAGCGCTCGAAAACGTGATCGAGTAGTTCCTGGGACAGCCCCTGACCGGTGTCGCAGACGCGGATTACGCCCTGATCCCCTTCGCGAGCCAGGGACACGCGAACGGATCCTCCGTGCGGAGTGAACTTGATTGCATTGGAGATCAGATTCCAGCCCACCTGTTGGAGGCGCGAGCCATCAGCCCACGCCATGAGTGGTTCTGCAGCGATATCTGCGGTCAGCTCGATTCCCTGGGCGGCTGCACCCGGTCGGAACGTCGCAACCATGTTTCTCACCAGCGGCCCGAGCTCGACGACTTCGGGCTCGACCATGACTTTTCCCGCCAGAATCCGTGAGACATCCATCAGATCCTCGACGATGTGTGACTGCACCTTTGTACTCGATTCGAGCATGGACAGCGCACTGGCCGCATCGGCGGGATCGAGGTCGTCCATCTTCAACATCTGAATCCAGCCGAGGATCGCCGTCATGGGGGAGCGCAGCTCGTGGGCCAGGGTGGCGATGAATTCGTCTTTGGCACGGTTCGCGTCATCATGGACGCGTTCGATCTCGACCGCGGAGGCGGCCAGTTCGTCGAGCAATTGCTTCACAAGATACTGGCGGCGACGGCTTCTGAGCGCAGCTTCCGTTGCGGTTACGAACGTGGCAATTCCAAGCGGACGTTCCAGTAGAACGATTTGAGCTCGCGTTCCAAGCTGCTCGGTGGCTCGCGAAGCTGCGTCCTCCACGCTTCCCCCGAAAAGGAGGATCGGCATCTCGGACCATGTGTCCTGCCGTTCCAATACCTCCTGCAGGATCGATGAGGATTCCACGTTGTCAATCGCTTCTGAGGCGATCAGCACGGCACCGGCGCCGGCATGGAGCTCACGGGTGAGCTCCGTGAGGTCTGGAACTACGACAGTGTCGAGACCGCGCTCTTCGAGGATGCGTGAAACGAGCAGAGCATCGTCACCTGTCGGAGCGAGAACGAGAATGCGCTCGGCAACCCGGTCCTCAACGGAATCTTCGTGAACGGCCGTGGGGTGGTCCTTCATCGTCTCCGTATTCTGCGTTTTGCTTGCCAAGGAGAGCGGGATTGCGATTCACGGAGGGTCGACATTTCGTGCTGTCCGGCTTCTTCACCGCCGAAGGCGGTGTCATCCTGAGGCGGGAGGGTGGGCGGAGGGCGAGGAACCTGGCAAGCTTTACTCGGTCGTATCAAAGCCGAGGCTCATCTTCGCTGCGGGCCTGAGTGCAGCACGGAAACAGGGCGATGACTCCGCGCTGGCTTTTCGTCTCGATCGAAGCGGAGTAGAAGCTTGCGACGTCCCTCGCCCCTCCCGCCCAGGCTCGGGATGACACATTGCGCGGTGTCAAACAGTGAAAGGTACGAGCGTTCACACGCTTCCAGGTATCCGCTCCTCCTCTTCTCGTCTGGAAAGCGTAATCTAACCCCCGACATGTCGAGGCCGACTCGGGTATCGCTCCTTCTTGTGGTCATCTCCGCGATGGGCTGGGCCGACTATGTCTCCGGACCTGACATCGGGTTCTCACTGTTCTATCTGATTCCGATCGTCGTGGCAGGGTGGTGGGAGGGCTCCCTGGCTGCGTACGTCACCTCTGTCATCGCTGCCGGGGCCTGGTTTACCGCCGATTTGCTCTGGCGTGGTCCGGATACGCTCGCCGTGAGTTCCTGGAATGGATTCACGCGTCTGGCCATCTACCTCATGATCGGCCAGATGATGGCCCGGCTCCGGGCGGACCGTGAGCAGCTGAGTCGAGTCAATCAGGAGCTGGAGGCCTTCTCTTATTCGGTGTCACACGACCTTCGTGCGCCGCTGATCCATATGCGTGAATTCGGCGAGATGCTCACGCAGCGCGTAAGCGGCTCGCTGGACGAGATCAGCAGACGGCACCTCCAAAATATCGTAGACGCATCCAATGATGGGCTGGAGCTGGTGGACGATCTGTTGGCCTTCTCGAAGCTGGATCGCACGGCCATGAAGCGCGCACCGGTCGACCTCTCTCCGATTGTCGAGGAGGTCCGTTCAGAGCTGGACGCCCGATCTGTGAACTGGCTGGTGAACCCTCTCCCCGTGGTGACCGGCGACGCCTCCATGCTGCGTGTGGTGATACGGAACCTGCTCGAAAACGCGGTGAAATACAGCCGTCTCGCTGCGCAGCCGCGGATCGAAATCGGCAGCTTTCGACTGGACGGCAGCCAGGTGGTGTTCGTCCGCGACAACGGCGTGGGATTCGATCAGCAATACTCAGCCAAGTTGTTCAAGGTCTTCGAGCGCCTTCATTCCTCCGATGAGTTCGAAGGGACGGGCATCGGACTGGCAACGGTCAAGCGGATCGTCGAACGGCATGGTGGCCGATCGTGGGCGGAAGGCAGACTCGGCGTTGGAGCCACCTTCTATTTCACGATACCGTAGGGGCGAGATGGCAAAGATTCTTCTGGTCGAGGACAACGCGAGGGACGTCGAGATCACTCTTGCAAATCTGCGCAACAGCGGGGTGGACGCTTCGGTTCAGGTCGTGCGAGACGGCGAGCAGGCGTTGGACTATCTGCATCGTCGCAAGGAGTTCGCGCTGCGTTCGGCGGAGGGGCCTGACGTTCTGCTGCTCGACGTCAAGATGCCCAAAGTCAGCGGACTCGAGGTGTTGAGGGCGATGAAGAGCGATCCTGTTCTGCGCAACATCCCAGTCATTCTCCTGACGTCATCGCGCGAAGAACAGGATCTTGCCGCCGCCTATCAATGGGGTGCGGAGGGATACCTGATCAAGCCGGTCCGGCCGGAACAGCTCGCAGCAACGATCGCTGCCGTGACGGGTGGGGCGATCTCAGCTTCGCGCTGAGAAGAACGAGGGCCATCCCAGGGGCCCAGCTACATCCGGATCGCGAATGAATCAACGAGAATCCGCCGTGAAGCTACGACCCCTTCTCCTCGTTCGCAAAGATCGCCCTCGGCTTAGGGAACTTGCTGAAGCCGCGACCCTGACGGCGCTCGCCGCTCGGCAGCTTCACTTTGAAGATGGACCCCGTGGTTCACGTCAGCCTGCGGCGTCCGATCGCCGTACCAGTCACCTGTTCGTAAGCTCTCAGCAACCGCGCAAGCTGATTCTTTTCCAGCACCAGCCGTTTATTCAGGCCCCAGGGGCTGCGACCTCTCTGGTACTTGAGGTCAATCCAGTTTTTCCGCGGACTGGAATGCCGAAAGGTCTCCCATAGCATGGGAAGATGGTCACCATCCGGTTCGAGGCCAACGATATGCCTGACGCTGACCCTGTCAGGATCGCCGCGCTGGAACCGATATGTGATACGCAGCGAACCGCGCCTGCACTTGCACCTGGGGCGCAGAAGGCGCTGATCCCAGCCGCTTGGTGCCAGCTCATCCCAGATGAAGGCAGCAACACTGCGTGACTCGCAGACCGCCAGCCACGCGGGTCTGTCGCCGCACGAGATGCATTGCCACCAGTACCTGGCCATCAGCGTCGCTCCTGGCGGACTCCAGCCCGCCGCGGTTTGGAACCGTCGCGACCAGTATAACGTGGCCGCACCCTCGAGCGGCAAGTGCTCACAGCATGCAGCGCCGAGTTAGTCACTGTGCAATTCACGTCGGCTCCGGTATATGTCGAACTCTATGCTCAGCACTGCTGACCGGCCCGGCATCAGCGAGAACTCACACCCCAGGAGCATCGATGCCATGTTCCTTTCCTTCCTTCAGGATCGTTAGAATGCCGCTTATGTCCATCCTCCATCGTCGTACCGCAGTCCCACGCATCGCCGCGGCGTCATTGGCGATGGCATTTTATAGCTTCGGTGCCCTGCCCGATCTCGCCGCAGGGACGACCTCTCCCGCCACGTCGCGATCACGCCGGCAGGTTGCCATAACGTTTGACGATCTTCCATTTACCCGGGGCACGGCGACGAGATCTGAGAAGGTGATGGCCGATCTGGTGAAGTCCATCACGGCAAGCGGCGTTCCCGCAATCGGATTCGTCAACGAGGGAAAACTCCATGTCGAAGGATCTGTCGCGCCAGAACGTGTGAGGCTCCTCCGCAGCTGGCTCGACGCAGGTCTCGACCTCGGAAACCACTCTTTTTCGCACGTCAGCATCGACAGAGTTTCGCTGGCCGAGTATGAGAAGGACGTCATCAAGGGAGAGGTGATTACGCGAAGGCTTCTCGACGAGCGAGGCAGAAGACCGCGCTATTTCCGGCATCCTCAACTGCGGACCGGTCCGACGGTCGCCTATCAAAAAGGACTGGCGAGTTTCCTGAGGCGACGCAGATACGAGGTTGCGCCCGTGACCATCGACAACAACGACTACATCTTCGCTGAGGTCTATTCACGCGCGAAGGAGCGCGGCGATCAGGCGATGATGAAGCAGATCGTCGACGCTTACGTTCCTTACATGGAAACGATCTTCGACTTCTTCGAGCATCTCTCTGAGGACTCCCTCGGTTACGAGGTGCGCCAGACACTGCTGCTCCATGCGAATGATCTGAACGCCGATCATTTCGGCGACCTGGTGGCGATGATGCGCCGTCGAGGTTATGAATTCATTTCACTGGAAGAGGCTTTGAAAGACCCGGCCTACCGCCTTCCAGAGGGCAGACAAAGAGAGGGTTGTCGTGGCTGCATCGCTGGATGCTGGCGAGGGGAGAGCCCTTGAGAGCGGAACCGTTGGAGCCGCCGTTCATTCGACAGATGTTCGATCGAAGAGCTCGGTAGGTGAACTGCAGCGTCGTGAGTCGTCGAGCCATCCACTTCCAGAGGTCATTTGATGATCAGTCTCTCCAATCAGGTCGTTGAAGCTCCACGATCGCACTACCTGCTCCAACTCGCCGTTGTAGTGGCCCTCACAGCGCTTTTCCTGTCCATCATGTCGCCCCACGAGGCGATCAATCGCGGCGTGGGGGCCAAGGCGTTCCTGG
>Ga0136612_10000170_pt1 | contig 19081 bp, 19 predicted proteins | sample AntDryUQ224A2306_2_FD_106644 | JGI IMG/M metagenome (GOLD analysis project Ga0136612, IMG submission 106644) | Polar desert sand microbial communities from Dry Valleys, Antarctica - metaG UQ224A (23.06) | ecosystem: Environmental > Terrestrial > Soil > Desert | place: Antarctica: Dry Valley... | reverse complement strand
TCGGTTGGCGATGAGCAGCGCCCGGATCGGTTTCGTGTTCGTTGGCGCGGCTTCTGCGACGTCCGACAGCGACGAACGCGACACGCGAACGCGCGACCCGATACGGATGGCGCTGAGTCGGCCGTCCGCGATCCAGCGCTGGACTGTGCGTACGGTCACACCCAACTCAGACGCTACCTCGCGCGGCGTCAGGCTATCCGTCATGTCGTGATTGTCGCAGAACGCTCAGTCCAACCTGGTCCCCGCGAAATATCGGTCGATTTCGGCACGAGGTGGTTGTCACGCGGGCTATCGCCGTTAGATCGGTCGAGGCCCGGACTGAACGCCCCGTCGGCGCATCCGGTGTGCAAAGAGGGCACCGAAGTATCGTTCAATTCGCGCCGGGGGAATCGTCCGTGTCAGGAGCCGTGGTCGATATTTCGGGCGTCGTTTGCCAGGCCGGCATCCGCTTCTCGAGGAATGCGGTGAGTCCCTCCTGGCCCTCGGGCGAGGCGCGCTGGCGGGCGATGCGATGCACCGTGTGCCGCCGAGCCTCATCCACATCGAGCGTTCGAAGCTCCCGGACCAGGGACTTCGCCGAGCGGGCGGCGGTCGGGCCGGCCGAACGCAGCTCGTCGAGCAGCGCCTCCACGCGGGCATCGAGCGATGGTTCGTCGTCGACCACCTCATGAACGAGGCCGATGGCCATGGCATGCGCCGCGTCGAAGCGCCGTCCGCTGATGAAGAGCGCCCGCGCGTGCGACTCGCCGATCTTGGGGAGCACGAATGTACTGATGACGGCCGGGATGATCCCGAGCTTGGCCTCCGTGAACCCGAAGGTCGTTCCTGCCGTGGCGACGACGATGTCGGCCACCGCGCAGAGTCCCATCCCGCCGCCAAGGGCGGCGCCTTGGACGCGGGCGATGACCGGGACCGGGCAGGCGTCGATGACGGCGAACATCGCCTGCATCGAGGCGGCATCGCGCTCGTTCGCCTCGACCGGGAGGCCGACGGAGGCACGCATCCACTCGACATCGGCGCCGGCGCAGAAGACGCTTCCCCCGCCGGAAAGGATGACGCCGCGCAGCGCCTCGGGCGGCTCTTCGGCGAACGCCTCGAACGTCGCACGCAGCGAGGTGATCAGCTGGGCGTCGAACGCGTTGCGCACCTCGGGCCGTTCGAGGCTGACCCGCACGAACGGGCCGTCGCGCGTGACCTGTATACCCGTCATCGCCGGTGGCGGCGATGGAACGGCTCGGCCACCGCGCGTACCTGGGTCAGGAGTGGTTCCTCGAGCCAGACGACATCGGTCTCGTCAGGGACATCGACCGTGGCGGACGCGCCGGGCTCCCCGACCAGGCCGAGCATGAGGCGAGCCGTTCCCGCAGCTCCGTCGGTTTCGACGAGATAGGCGGCCTCGACCGCGGTCGGGCGCAACGCATGGGATAGCTCGCCCTCCAGCTCCCGCGTATTTGTGCCGGGAATTCGGACGCGGATGGAGGAGCGGGCCGTCGGCTCGAAGAGCGGCTCGTCGCTGCCGGGCAGGTGGCCCTCGGCCAGCGCCGTCAGCTCATTCGTGTCGAAGCGATAGGGGACGGGGCCGGCCGGATCCATGATGGCCGGCATGCCCGCCGCGGCCAGGTTGCCGATGGCGATCCGTGCGGGCAGTGGCAGGTTGCCGGTGCGCGCCGGCGCCCACGCGGCGAGCGCGCCGACCGATCCGAAGACGACCCCGACGGGCGTGCCGTCTCCCTCCTGGGCGAGCATCACGCTGATCTCCACCTGCTCGTCGTCGTTGACGGCCGATGCGAGCGCCGCTTTGGCCTCATCCCCGTGTTCGGGCGGCACCGGCAGCAGGAGCGTTCCGCTCATGAGGGTCCGGTAGAAGGCGGCAAGGACACGTTCGTCTCCGCCGCGTTCCTCCGCCGCGCGAGCGGCGAGCATCGCCTCGAACAGGTTGGCGGCGCTCGTCTCGAGTGCGCCGGACGGTGTGCTCCGGTCGTGCGAGCCGGGCAGCGGTCGATCGGTCTGCGTCATCGGTCCGGTGAGCCTAGCGGATGCTGGTAGCATCGTCGTCATGATCCGCGGCATCGACCACCTGGTCATCGCCTGCGCCGATCCCGACGCCGCGGCGACGGAGCTCGAGTCGGCCCTGGGAGTGAGCGCCGCCGCTGGTGGCCGCCACGAGGGGATGGGCACGTTCAACCGAATCGTGTGGCTGGCCGATGCCAGCTACCTCGAGCTCATCGGCATCGAGGATCGCGAGCTCGCCCTTCTGAACCCGGTCGGAGCGGCGGCCGTCGCCACGCTGGATGCCCATGGCGATGGCCTGGCGACCTGGGCGCTGCGTGACGACGGGCTGGAGTTGACGGTCGGCGCGCTGCCGGACGGCGCCTTTGGCCCGGTCATGCACGGCAGTCGAACGCGGCCCGACGGCCAGCTCGTCGAGTGGTGGGCGGCGTTCCCCCAGGCGCCCCTGGCGCCGGACGCCGTACCGTTTCTGATTCAGCACGCCTACGTCGGAGCGGAGTGGGGCCACGCAGCGCTCGCGGAGCGCGCATCGTTCCGTCACCCGCTCGGTTCGCCGGTCATCCTGGCGCGACTGGACCTTGCCACGGCCGATCCGCCATCGAGCGCGGCCGTGCTCCACGCGCAGCTGGGGGTCGACTTCTGGGCGGTTGCCGATCTGGCGGTCGCCGACATCGGTCCGCACGTTGTCCGGCTGGTACCGCGCCGCGAGATGGCCGTGCCGGCGGTCATCACCCTGGCGGCCGAGGTGGAGACACCGCGAACGGTCGAGCTGCTCGGACTCCGCTTCGATATCGAGCGCGCCGAGCTTCCGGCGCCCACCCTCCGCTAGCGCCTACATGCGGTAGAGGCTGAATCCCGGCTCCGGGATCGGCGCATTCAGGGCTGCCGAGATTCCGAGCGCCAGCACTCGGCGGGTATCGAGCGGGTCGATCACGCCGTCGTCCCACAGCCGCGCGGTCGAATGGTACGGAGACCCCTCGAGCTCGTACTGTTCGAGAATCGGTGCCTCGAAGGCGTCACGGTCCGCATCGGTCTCAAAGCCTCCGCGGACGGTCGACAGGACCCGGGCCGCCTGGGCACCGCCCATCACGCTGATCCGGGCGTTCGGCCACATCCAGAGCTGCCGCGGTGAGTAGGCGCGTCCGGCCATGCCGTAGTTCCCGGCGCCGAAACTTCCACCGATGATCACGGTGAACTTCGGCACGTTCGTCGTGCTGACCGCCGTGACGAGCTTGGCGCCATCCCGCGCGATGCCACCGGCCTCGTACTCGCGACCGACCATGAAGCCGGTGATGTTCTGGAGGAAGACGAGCGGGATCCTCCGCTGGCTGCACAGCTCCACGAAGTGTGCACCCTTCAACGCCGATTCGCTGAACAGAATTCCGTTGTTGGCGATGATCCCGATCGGATAGCCGTGAAGCCGCGCAAAGCCGGTGACGAGGGTCGTGCCGTATCGCTCTTTGAACTCGTGGAAGTCGCTGCCATCCACGAGACGCGCGATCACCTCGCGCACGTCGTAGCCCTGTCGCGCATCCGCCGGGATGACGCCGTAGAGACCTTCCGGCGAGACCGATGGCTCGCGCGGCTCGCCCACCTCCCACGGCGGCTCCGGCCTGCGCCACGCCAGGTTGCGAACGATCTGGCGGCCGATGGCGAGGGCATGCTCATCGTCGAGCGCGTAGTGGTCCGCGACGCCGGACTGGACGGTGTGGACATCGGCCCCACCGAGGTCCTCGGCCGTGACGATCTCGCCGGTCGCGGCCTGCACGAGCGGCGGGCCGCCGAGGAAGATGGTGCCGGTTCCCTTGACGATGACCGTCTCGTCGGACATGGCCGGCACGTAGGCGCCGCCAGCCGTGCAGGAGCCCATCACCAGGGCAACCTGCGGGATGCGCTGCCCCGACAGGTGAGCTTGGTTGTAGAAGATGCGGCCGAAGTGTTCGCGGTCCGGAAAGACCTCGTCCTGCAGCGGCAGGAACGCGCCACCTGAATCGACGAGGTAGAGGCACGGCAGTCGATTCTCGAGCGCGATCGCCTGCGCTCTCAGGTGCTTCTTGACGGTCATCGGGTAGTAGGTGCCACCCTTGACCGTCGCGTCGTTGGCGACGATCGCGCACTCGACACCCTCCACTCGCCCGATGCCGGTCACGATCCCCGCGCCGGGCGCCTCGTCGTCGTAGAGGCCGTTGGCGGCGTGCGCGCTCAGCTCGAGGAAGGCGCTCCCGGGATCGATGAGCCGATCGATCCGCTCTCGCACCGGCAGCTTGCCCCGTTCGCGGTGGCGCTCGATGGATCGATCGTCGCCGCCCGCGCCGTTGCAGGTCAGCGCATCGGTTCGTGCACGCAGGTCGTCCACCAGCAGGTGCATACGTTCGTCATTGGTCCTCGTGGTTGCGGCGTGAGGATCGATCGAGCTGCGCAGGATGGCCATCACTCCGATTATGGCCGGGTCGCGACTCTCATCGCCGGGAACTGCCGGTGCGTACTTGCACCGGCCCATCCCTAGGACTTTCGAGCCGTTGGTGCACGCTCGGCGCGCACGTACCGTGTCGGGACGGCCGGCCATGCGCGCGGCCGATTCGAGCAGGAGACGACGTGACGTTCTGGAACTGGCGCCGCAACCCGGTCATCGCGGGGACGCAGGGCAGCGCAGCCCTCGCGACCGCACCCGATCTGGCGCCCATCGAGATCTACACCGCGGAATCCAGGATCGTTGGCTGGATCGCGCCGCACGGCCAGCGTGTCACGGACCTGCTGAGCACCCAGGACGAGCTCCGACTCTGGCGTCCGAGCCCTGGTTCGTTCGACGACGTGGACGCGCCGCCCGCCCCCGGTACGGAGCTCGGCGACAACGGTGAGTGGGAGTCGCTCCCAACCGCCCGCGTGATCCTGGCCATGCCGCCGGAGTGGCGCGCAAGCCGTCAGCTGCGCCTTCATCGGCGCCTGCGCCGCGCGGCCCTCCTGGCCGGCCCGTTCAGCGTCACCGGCAATGTCCACCTGCATCCCGGCGGAGAGGTCGGCCTGCACCTCGTGCGTACCCAGCCGTTCCTGCCGCTCACCGACGCGTACATCCTCCACCACGGCGAGCAGCCCTTCGAGCACGTCGTGAGCGTGGTCATCGTCAACGGCGCCCACGTCGCGCAGATCGTTCCGCTCGTCACCCTCGCCTGAGGTTCCTGACCGACTCCTAATGCTGGTGCCGAAATCGCGGCCGGCACCGGGCACCGACCCGGGTATCGTGCGCGAGATGATCGAGTTCGATGACTTTGACCGGATCGACATGCGCGTCGGCCGCATCATCGAGGCGCAGCCGTTCCTCGAAGCACGCAAGCCCTCGTACAAGCTGAGGATCGACTTCGGCCCCGAGCTCGGCGAGCGGGTCAGCTCGGCACAGCTGACGGTGACGTATCCGGATCCATCGGTCCTCATCGGTCGCCAGGTGGTGGCCGTCGTGAATTTTCCGCCAAGGCGGATCGCAGGCTTCAAGAGCGAGGTGCTCGTCCTTGGTGCCATGGGCAGCAACGGCGAGGTCCATTTGCTGCTGCCGGACCCGGCTGCCGACGAGGGGCTGCGCATCGGTTGATGCGAGGCTCGCCAGGCGCGATACTCCGACCAGTTCGGTCGGACTTGCCGGCCATGCCATTCCCGCCCGCGCGGCAAGAGCCCGCGCGCCCGTCGAACATGGCTCGAAGGAGCCTGCGACCACCCGATGTCTGTTCCGACCGCACTCGTCACCACCGCATGGGCGCGCGAGCATTTGGACGACCCCAAGGTCCGCTTTCTCGAGGTCGACGTCGACACCGATGCCTATGACACCGGACACCTTCCCGGTGCAACCGGCATCAACTGGAGGCGTCAGTTGACCGATGCGGTCATGCGTGACCTCGTCGGCCGCGACGAGCTCCAGTCCCTCCTCCGTACTGCCGGGATCGACGACGACAGCACGGTCGTGCTGTACGGGGACAACCACAACTGGTTCGCCGCCTGGGCGTACTGGCAGCTCCGCTACCAGGGCATCGACAACGTGCGGCTGCTCGACGGCGGACGAGCCAAGGTCGAAGCCGATGGACTGCCCCTGACGACCGATGCGGCGGCGCACGATGCCGGCTCGATCACGCTGCCGACCGAGACTCGGGAGGAGCTGCGAGCCTACCGCCAGGAGGTCATCGACGGCATCGGTGGATCCGGGCGCGACCTTGTCGATGTTCGGTCGCCGGAAGAGTTCCGCGGCGAGCTCTCGGCACCGGCCCATCTCCCGCAGGAGGCGGCGCAGCGCAAGGGACATATCCCGGGCGCGGTCAACGTGCCCTGGTCGACCGCCGTTGCCGAGGACGGGACCTTCAAGCCGATCGAGCAGCTCCGCGAGCTGTACGGCGCCAGGGGCGTCAGCGGCGAAGACGAGGTGGTGGCCTACTGCCGCATCGGCGAGCGATCCAGCCACACCTGGTTCGTCCTGCACGAGCTGCTGGGGTACGCCAACGTGCGCAACTACGACGGCTCGTGGACCGAGTACGGCTCGTTGGTTGGCGTGCCGATCGAGACCGGCGAGGCGTCATCCAATTGACCGACGCGCCGCAGGCGACCGCGCTGGTGGGTCCGGCCCCCGACGGTATGCCGGACCCGCAGCTCGCCCCGCCGCAGCTGGCACGCGGCGGTGACCCGTTCTCAGCGCTGCGAGTCGTGCACTTCATATCGCGCCTGCGCCGCAACGAGTCCCTCCAGCTGCGCGACGTGGTGACGGCGCTCAACGCGGAGTTCCTCGACTGGTACTTCGGCGAGAAGGTCGTGCTCGCCGAGCTCGTTCAGCTGCAGGCCAACTGGGGGATCAGCTTCCACGGCGACGACCGCATCGTCCTTGACCGCAACGAGCGCGGGCACACGCTGCTGATCATCGACTCGACCAAGATGAGCACGTTCCTGGTCAACGAGGCGCGGCGGCTGGCCGAGGCCTGCGCCGAGGAGCTGCGCCGCTTCACGCTCGGCGACGGGGTCTCCGCCGACAACTAGCCGAGGGCGCGGCGGTCCAGCGCGGCGATCGCCGCTGCGTGCCGATTCTCAAGCTCGTGCACATCGGCATCGCTGCTGATCAATTCGCGGCCCATTCGCAGCACGGCATCCGCCTCGCCACGCACGAGGCTGCGATCGGCTTCGTCGCGGATGTGCGGGCCGAACGCCGCGATCGCCTCGAGCAGACGATTCATCACGACCGGGCTCGAGCCGCCGTAGTGGCGGATCCGACTGAAGATCGTGTGCGCGATTCCGCCGAAGGTCGACGTGTCGGCGACGACCCGGAGCCGCCCATCCTCGTCGTATCGATAGTGGGACGGGAAGTCCTTGGGGGCGAGCCGCGCGAGGGCTGCGCCGAGCCAATCCACTGCGGCCATCGCGGTGAACGGATCGTTGATGGCCGGCGAGAGCGCCCGCAGCGCGACCTCCACCAGCTGGCGCACCGAATATTCGATGTCGTCCTCCGGCGTCCGAACGTCACCGATGATGACCGTCGCCCGCAGCGCCTCTGCGATATCGTCGTCGAGCCGATCACGCGGGCGAATGAAGAGCAGCGGGTTCCCGCTGACCACGAAGAGACCTGGCCGCGCAATCAGCCGGACGCACACGTCGAGGCGCGTTGCGCGCCGAAGGAGTGCGGCGTCATCGACCACCTGGACGTAACCCGTGGATCGGGCCGCCACGACACCATCCGCATCTGGGTTCGGTACGTCATCGGCGTGGGGAATCGGTCCGGTCCTGCCGCCATCGCCAGCGTACAGCCGGTCGATCGCGCGGTCGAGGTCATGGGCGACAGTCGCCACCAGCCTGGGTGCCTGAATCGAGACCGCCACGTGATGGAAGAAGTAGATGAGCGCCGCGACGCTGACCAGGGTGAGGCCGATCGCGATCGTGACCGCGACCTGGGGCACGAAGCCGCCGCCCTCCTCCGCGCCGCGGATCGTCCGCAGCACCACGATGCAGTACGTGAAGGTCCCGGTGAACGTTCCGAGCGTCGCCTGGCTCGTCACGTCGCGCATGAAGAGCGACAGCAGTCGTGGCCCGAACTGGGTCGAGGCCAGCACGAGCGCCACGATCGTGATCGAGAAGCCGACGCCGGCGACCGTGACCATCGATCCGGCGACGGTCGAGAGCAGTGCGCGCGCGCCATCGGCCCCACCGCCATAGACCCATCCGGGGAGGGTCGCGTCAGTCAGGCCGGCATCGACCGCCAGCGCGACGCCGGCCAGCAGGATCGAGCCGAGCACCATGAGCCCCGGCACGAACCAGAAGCTGGCCTGCAGGTGAGCCCATTGATGCGCGAGGCGAGTCTTCAGCGCGTGCACGTGGCGAGGGTAGCGCGGGTCAGACCCGGTCGGAGTCTCCGGCCTGCCCGAGTGCCGCGCCCACCGGCTCAGCATGGCCCGGGCGAACATCGCCATCCGCCACCGGAAGGGGGACCCGTCTCGGTTTCGGTCGGAACGGGCTGGTGTCGGGCACGACCGGGCCATCGACCTCGGTCAGGGAGCCGCCGCGATAGGCATCCCAGACCGCCATCACCGTGTCGCGGTGCGGCTTGATGCGGCAGTGCTCGTCACGATTGCCCATCTCGTCGCAATAGCCGAGCGGCACGCACTTCGGCACCAGGAAGCTGCCGAAGAAGGGACTGACCCGGAAGACCTCGTGGCGGATCTGCTTGAAGAGCTGGCGGATCTCCCACTGCGCCATGGTGCACAGGCGCAGCCCCGACATATGGATGAGCTGGCGCAGGTTGACCGTCATGATCAGGTTCGTCTGCATCGCGTTCGGGAAGATGAACCGGGCATCCTCGGCCGGCACCTCCGCCTGCAGCAGCTGTCCGTACAGGTCCAGGTTTTCGTCGATGGCTGATGTGAACCGTTCGGCCAGGTCATCGGGTAGGTCGCCGTTCGCGATCGAGTCGGGAACCGTGTAGCCGTCGCGCTTCTTGAAGCTCACGTAGCGCTGCGACTGCTGGTCGAAGGCTGTTCCCGCGCGATGCCGCACCAGCTGGTGGCTGAGGGTGCGCGTCACGCCGCTGATGGCGAAGGTGAAGTTGACATGCTCGATCGTCGAGCCGTGCCCGGACTCCATCACCTTATGCACCAGCTTCTGCTGCTTCTCGTCCGCGATCTGCCGGCTGACCGCCTTGTCCCAGATCTGGTCGGGCACCTGCTCCGAGTAGCACGTCCGGCAGGCCGTGTAGATGATGGGCAGGTAGTACTCCTCGACGATCTCTTTCGTCGGGAAGATGAGCTTGGCGGAAAGGTCGGACGCAGTGGACGGCATGTGCGCTCTCACGGTGCCAGCGGCAGGCCGGCCTGGCTACGGGGTTATCCACAGATAGAACCCACACATTGTATGACATGGTGGATAACGTCGAGGGTCTCCCAGCTCGCGCCAACCGAGATGCGGCGGCATTCGTGTCATACGCGACGATTGCGGGCGGCCCCTACGCTCCCTCGTTCGACGCCGCCTCGTCCGGGGGCGTGAGACGGGCGAGGCCGTGCATCCGATCGAGTGCGATTCGGTCGCCGCCGGCGCTGCGCGCACTCGCGAGGGCCTCTTCGGCTCGGATCATGAGCCCGTCGAAATCAAGATCCTCGCCCGGACGCATGACGGCCACGCCGACGCTGAGCGTGACGGCCACCTCGATATCGCGCACCAGGACGGGGCGCTGGCCGATGCGCCGCCGCAGGACATCGGCGAATGTCGCCGCGCCGCCCTCGTCGGTATGCGGCAGGATCGCGAGCAGGCCGTCGCTGCCGGAACGTCCGAGCGCATCAGCCGCGCGAACGCGCAGCCGGGCACGGAGGGCGATCTCGCGGAGAACTGCGTCGCCTCCCTCGATTCCGTGGGTGCTGTTGATCTCGCCGAACCGATCGACGTCCAGGAGGAGCATGGCGATCGGATGGTCGTAGCGCCGCGCCTGCGCCACTTCGATGCGCAGCCGCTCCAGGATGGCGCCGCGGCTCGCCACTCCCGTCAGTGGATCGGTCGATGCGGCGCGCTCGAGCTCGCCGCGCTGGAGCTCGACCGTGCGACGCGCCTGCAGCAGCTCCGCGATGGTGCCCCGTAGCTCGCGGCCGAGGCTGTCTGCCTCCGTGGATGTTCCCTGATCGTGGATGACGACCGTGATCGCATTCGGCTCGCGGTGAATCGAAAGCTCCAGCCCTCCGATTGATGTGCGGTGCAGCGCCGCCTCCGACCCGGCTGGCAGCTGCGCGAGGGACACTCCGAGCAGATCCTCGAGACCAGTCCCGGCGCTCGCATCGTCGAGCCCGAGCACGGCCGATGCGGCCGGATTCCACGATCGCAGCTTGAGATGGCCGTCAAACCGCAGGACGCCCTCGGTCAGGTGCAGCGCCAACGGCGGCAGCGGCTCACTGATCCTCGGTTCGTGCTCGGCCCCCAGCATCGAGCGGGTCACCAGCAGCGCGGCGCCGGTCAGCGCCACCAGCGCGAGTGCCAGCTCGGCTCCGGGTCCTCGGGAGACCGCCAGCGCCATGGCACCGACCGCCAACGCCGCGGCGGCGGGTCCGAGGTCGCGAACGGCAGCGGTGGCGGCGGCCAGGCCGCCCAGCGCGGCGGCGCCCGCGATCAGCCATGGGCGAAGCGGATCGATGGCGCCGGCGACGACCGGCACCAGCTCGGCGATGCCCATGGCCTCGGCAACCGCGAGCAGCACGCCGGCGGTCGCGACTCGTGCGGCGCGCCCGGCCATGACAGCACCAAGACGCTCGGCGATCGAGGCGCCGAGGACGAGCGCGCCGGCAGAGACGATCGAGAGCGTCATCGTCGTGGAGCCGGTGAGCAGAATCACCGAACCGCCGACCAGGGCCGCCGCCGCGCCTGCGAGGAGAAGCGCGGCGAGTGATCCGTGTCGCAGACCGGCGGTCAGCGACGCGACGGTGCCGATGCCGGCCGCGATCATCAGCCCGGTCGCAAGTGTCGGAAGGACGAAGTTGAGGCCCGCCGCCGGCAAGTCTGTCGCGGGAAGCGCACGCAGCACGAAGACGATCGCCAGCAACGTGGCGATCGCGAGCAGCGCGAGGGCCGCCCGGACCGCCGGCCGGCTCGTGACCCGTGGCATACGGGGAGTGTCGGAGCGCGACGCGGACGACGGCAATGGTACGAACGATCCCATGCGGTTGGCGCGGCCTATACTCGGCGACCGTGAACGCCCGCCCCGCCGTCATGTCCCGCGTGGCGTTCCTGGCCGCGACGGACTCGCTCATCGAGGTCGGCGACTCCCTGGTCGTCGAGCCGGACTGGGAGCGGTTCCGCGGGTGGCTCATCGACTCCGACGCACTGCTCGAGCGCGTCTGGGGCCGCATGGATCGGTACCACCTGGCCTGGCTCAATGTCGGACGCGGCAGCGCACCGCCGGGCGCATCGCTCGACGACGCCGGTACGCGCCGCTTCATTGCGGAGGTCGCAAGCGGGAAGCTGGCAGTCCTGCGTACGATGAGGACCAGCGTCGAGCGGCAGGGCTGGACCCTTCTCTCCGACGACGATGAAGCGGAAGATCATCCGACCGAGGAGAATCGGTGACGTACCCGATCGCGCCCGGCGGCCTGGCGGCCGTCCTCGCCCATCCCGACGACGAAAGCTTCGGCTGCGCCGGTGCGCTCGCGCTTGCCCGCGACGCCGGCGTCACCACCCGACTGCTGGTCGTCACGCGCGGTGAGGCTGGATCCGCGGATGGCGTCTCTGACCCGGCGATCGGCGACCAGCGCGAGACGGAGCTCATCTGCGCCGCGCGCGCCATCGGACTCGACGAGGTCTCGTTGCTTGACGGGTACGCCGACGGCGGCGTCGCCGACCAGCCGTTCGACCGGCTCGTCGAAGAGATCGCCGCGTGGCTGAAGGATCGGCGGCCGGCGGCGGTCATCACGTTCGGTCCTCATGGCGTGACGGGGCATCCCGATCACATCGTCGTCGGCAGCGCCACGCGGTGGGCGGTCGAGCGCCTCGCCGACACGGGGACGGCGCCGAACGCGGTGTATGTGATCAGCCCGATCTTCGACCCGAGCGGGAATCGCTACGACCTGTCCGGCGAGGAGCAGTCCGCAACGCATCGAATCGAGATCACGCACGTCGGCGGCCGCAAGGTCGAGGCACTCACCTGCCATGCCAGCCAGGCTGATGTGGAAACGGAAGTCGCGGCCCTGCGCTCGGCTATCGAGGGCGGCGGACCGATCTACGAAGCATTCACGCGGGTGCGACCGCTCGTGCCGAGCCCGCATCCGGACTTCGACGAGACACTTCTGTAGCGTCGTGGATCCGTGGCTCGGCCGGCGCACGCCGCACTCATCGACGCGCCCCACCTCGCGGGAAATGACGCGCCTCCGCAGACCGCGCCCGGCTTCCTGCGCTCGGAGGGTGCAGCCTGGAGTCGGCGGCACGCAGCGTCGACGGGTGGCCCTCGGGTGCTCCCTCGCGCGTGGGCGTAGACTATGAACATGACAATCGACTCCAACCTCGGGAAGGTCGACGAGGTGATGACCGCGCTGTATGAGATCCAGGATCCGGAGATCGGCATGAGCATCGTGGACCTCGACCTGATCAAGGCGGTCGAGCTCGGCACCGACGGTGGGCCCACCGAGATCAAGATGGTGCTCACCACGCCGTTTTGCCCATGGGCCGGTGAGCTGATCCAGACGGTGAAGGCGAAGGCCGAAGAGGTCGTCGGACCGCCCGTCAAGGTCACGCTGCTGGCCGAACGCTGGGAGCCGCCTCCGGGCCTCTTCTAACCGATGCGGATCTACACACGCAAGGGCGATACGGGCACGACAGGTCTGCTGTTCGGCGGTGATCGCGTGAGCAAGGCCGACCTTCGCACCGATGCCTACGGCACCACCGACGAGGCCGTTTCGGCGCTGGGACTGGCGCGCGCCTCGATCGGTGCGGCGACCGATCGAACGGAAGTCCGTCTCGCAGAGCTGATCCTGCGGCTCCAGCGGGAGCTTTTCGTGGTCGGCGCTGAGCTCGCGACGCACGTCGACCGTCGCGACCGGCTCACCGATGGCGTGTCCCGCACGACGCAGGAGATGGCGAGCGCACTCGAGAGCGAGATCGACGCCCTCGAGGAGCTCGTGGAGCAGCCAAAGGAGTTCGTGCTGCCCGGCGAGTCGATGACCGGCGCCGCGCTCGATCTCGCACGCACCACCGTGCGTCGTGCCGAGCGTCGGGCGGTGGCGCTCGCGGAGGCCGACGGCCTGCCGGACTCGCACGTCGTCCCGTACCTGAACCGTCTGGCGGACCTGCTCTTCGTGATGGCCCGCGCGGCCGATGGTGGATTCCGCGCCGTACGCAAGTAGCCTGGGTCCGGGCAGACTCGCGGAATCCGGGGTGGATCACCCGCGGAGGTGTGGATTCCGCCGCGTTCCGGATAGAATCGGCGCATTGCCACCAATCCTTCTCGAGGTCCTGAACGAGCCATGACCATGACCGCGCCGCGCCGGCAGATGTTCATCGACGGCGATTGGGCCGATGCCGGTAGCGGCGAGACCGCGTCGGTCGTCAATCCCGCCACCGAAGAAGAGATCGCCCGCGTTCCGAAGGGCGACGCATCCGACGTTGATCGAGCCGTGGCGGCGGCCCGGACCGCCTTCGATACCTGGTCGCAGACCACGCCAGCCGAGCGCGCGACGGCGCTCTACAAGTTCGCCGATGCGATCGAGGGCGACGCGGAGATGCTATCGGGCCTCGAGCAGTCCAATGTCGGGAAGCCGAAGGGAACCGCCGACTTCGACGTCGAGTTCACCGTCGATAACGTGCGCTTCTTTGCCGGGGCCGCCCGCGTCGTGGAGGGCAAGGCCGCAGGCGAGTATGTGAGCACGCACACGAGCATGATCCGGCGCGAAGCGGCGGGCGTGGTTGGCCAGGTGGCGCCCTGGAACTACCCGCTGATGATGGCGATCTGGAAGCTCTGCCCGGCGCTGGCCGCCGGCTGCACGGTCGTTCTCAAGCCTGCCTCGATGACGCCGCTCTCCGCCCTGCGGCTGGCCGAGCTGGCCGCCGACATCTTTCCGAAGGGCGTATTCAACGTTGTCACCGGGCCAGGTGGTGTGGTGGGGCAACGGCTGATCACGCATCCCGAGGTCGACATGGTCAGCCTCACCGGCGATACCGCCACCGGCAAGGAGATTGCCGCGGCCGCCGCCCAGACGGTGAAGCGCGTGCACCTCGAGCTCGGTGGCAAGGCGCCGGTGCTCGTCTACGACGACGCCGACATGGATGCCCTGGCCGAGACGATCAAGCTTGCCGGCTTCTTCAACTCGGGCCAGGACTGCACGGCAGCCACCCGGCTCATCGTCATGGGCGACGGCTACGACCGAGCGCTCTCGGCGCTGGTGCCCGCCGTCGAGTCGATCAAGGTCGGCGATCCCGCCTCCGATCCGGAGCTCGACATGGGACCGATGGTCTCGAAGGCACAGCAGGAACGCGTCGCCGGGTTCATCGAGCGGGCGCGGGGGTACGGGGCCGAGATCGCCGCCGGTGGCGAAACGTTCGGGGACCGTGGTTTCTTCTATCGGCCCTCGATCGTGACCGGCGTGGCCCAGGATGCCGAAATCGTGCAGAACGAGGTCTTCGGTCCTGTCGTCACCGTCCAGCGCTTCGACGACGAGGCCGATGGGCTGAAGTGGGCGAACGGCGTGCCGTACGGACTGGCCGCATCGGTCTGGACGAAGGACGTGAAGCGCGCGCTGCGAGCAGCCAAGGCGCTCCGCTACGGCACGGTCTGGATCAACGACCACCTGACGATCGCGTCCGAGATGCCGCACGGCGGCTTCGGCCAATCCGGTTACGGCAAGGACATGAGCAGCTATAGCATCGAGGACTACTCGATCATCAAGCACGTGATGGCCAAGATCGTCGACTGACGCACGGCGCGTCGGACCGTCGTATCGGCCGATGTTACTCACGCTAGCGCGTTGCGACCTACGAGCGGCCTTCGGTGCGGAGTCCGAGCCCGATATGCCTCACGGGTTCGTCGTTGCAATGGGTGGCACAGAGGACGCACAAGACCGTTAGCGTTCGATGTTGGTCGCGCTCGGTGCAACTCCGACGGTAACATCGGTCGATGCGATACGGGGTGATCATCACCGGCGGGCCGGTAGCGGAGCAGGTTGAGCTTGCGAAGGCCGCTGAAGCCAACGGTTGGGACGGGGTCTTCACCTGGGACGGCATTCACGTCGGCGACGGGATGGAGGTCCACGACCCGTGGGTGCTCATGAGCGCGTTCGCCATGGCGACCGAGCGCGTCCGCATCGGCGCAATTATCCAGCCGTTGTCGCGACGGCGGCCGTGGAAGGTTGCGCGGGAGAGCGTGACGCTCGACCACGTGTCGGATGGGCGGTTCGTGCTGTGCGTGGGTCTCGGCGCACTCGACGACTCGGGATGGGACAGGGTCGGAGAGGAGACTGACCGACGCGTCCGCGCCGAACGACTGGACGAAGCGCTTCAGATCCTCGCCGGGCTGTGGACGGGCGAGCCGTTCGGGTTCGCAGGGGCGCATTATCGCTTCGAGCCGATGGCCTTCAGGCCCGCCCCGATCCAGCAGCCTCGAATCCCGATCTGGGTCGTCGGCGCTGTCGGATCCGAGCGGTCGCTGGGCCGGGCGATCCGATACGACGGGATCCTGCCGCACGTCGCCGAGGCGGCCGAACACGAGCCCGCAACGATCACCGGGGTGCGCGACTGGATCGCCGAGCGGCGGAGCCTGGATCGCTTCGAGATTGTCGTCGAGGGCACGACCTCGGCCGCTGACCGAGCTGCTGCCTCAACGGCGGCCAGGCGCTGAGCCGATGCCGGCGCAACCTGGTGGATCGAATCCAACTGGGAGGCGTCCGACCCTGCGGCCGCCAGACGGCGCATCGAGGCCGGCCCTCCGAGCTGAAAGGGCGGGCCCCGGATCGACCGGAGCCCTCCCGTTCGTCGCGGCCAGGGTCGAACGCCGCCCGGTCGTCCGCCGGGATTCGGGTTAGTCCGCGGTCGCCGGTGCGCCCTGACGCTGTCCGGGCAATGCCTCGATCAGCCGGACTTCGCCTGCTCGATCACGAGGGCCTCGTTGGGCCGCAGCTCCACGCGATTCGTCACCGTATCGCCGTCGCGGTCACGATGTGTTCCGATCAGGATGCGACCGGGTCCAGCATCGGGGATGGCACGCGGGTCGCCGGTCAGGTTGACGGCCACCGTGAGCCGATCCTTGCCGGCGACCCGATGGAAGGCGAAGGTGCCATCCGGGATCGGGCTGAAGGGCTCGAAGTCCCCGGTGTGCAGCACTGGATGCTCGCGACGAATGTGGACCAGGCGGCGCGTCAGGTTGAGGATCGAATCGGGATCTTCCGCCTGGCCGGACACGTTGACCGTGGCGGCATCAGGCGCCAGCGGCAGCCAGGGCGTGACGTTGGCTGCCGTGAAGCCGGCGTTCGGCGAGGCGTCCCACTGCATCGGTGAGCGTTCCGGATCGCGACCGCGGCCAGGCTCCCTGAGCTCGACCGGATCGCGCGAATCCGCCGTGGCCACCGGCACGTCGACCATGCCGATCTCCTCGCCGTAATAGATCGTGGGAGTCCCGCGCAGGGTGAGGAGCAGCAGCATGCCCGCCTTCGCCTGCTCCCGGCCGGCGCGGCGCGGCGAGGCAAAGCGCGGCTGGTCGTGGTTGCCCAGCACCCAGCTGGCCCAGGCCCCGGCGGGCAGGACGCTCTGGACGCCCTCGACCGCGGCCCGTACCGCGTCGGCGGTCCATGGGCTATAGGTCAGATGAAAGTTGAACGGCACGTGGATCTCGTCCTGGCGCTCGCCGTAGTACTTGACCCAGGTCTCGAAGTCCGGGTGATGCAGCTCGCCGATGCTGACGCGCTCACCGGGGTACGAGTCGAGCAGGCGCCGGAAATCGCGATACAGCTCGTGCATATCAGGATGTGCCAGGTCGTGAAGGTGCAGCTGCTGACCCCATGCGCCCAGCCTGGCGACCTCCGCCGATGACGGGTTCGGTGGGTTGTCGCGCAATTCGGGATCCTTCATGACCATCGGCGCCACGTCGATGCGGAACCCGTCGACTCCCATGTCGAGCCAATAGCGGGCGACATCGAACATCGCGGCCCGCGTCTCTGGGTTGCGCCAGTTGAGGTCGGGCTGCTCGGCGAGGAACGTGTGCAGGTAGAACTGCTGCGTCGAAGCATCCCATTCCCATGAGGATCCGGCAAACATGCTGAGCCAGTTGTTCGGCTGCCCCCCGTCTGGAGCGGCGTCCCGCCACGTGTACCAGTCACGCTTCGGGTTGCTGCGCGACGATCGCGATTCGACGAACCACGGATGCTGGTCCGATGTGTGGTTCGGGACGTAGTCGACGAGCACCCGGATGCCACGCTCATGCGCCGCGGTCACCAAACTGTGCACGTCCGCCAGCGAGCCGAAGAGGGGATCGACGTCGCGGTAGTCGGCGACGTCGTAGCCGAAGTCGGCCATCGGCGACGGGTAGAAGGGCGCGATCCAGATTGCGTCAACGCCAAGCCAGACGAGGTAGTCGAGCCTGCCGATGATGCCGGCCAGGTCGCCGGTACCGTCCTCGTTCGAATCGGAGAACGAGCGGGGATAGATCTCGTACACGACGGCGGTCTGCCACCAGCGGGGTGTTCGTTGCTGCATGCGCCGAAGGCTACCCCGATGAACGCGCGGCTGCCGCGGTCACCCCGACGGTCGCTGTAGCCGCCGACGGCGTCGGCCGTGGTCGGCCTAACACGAGAAGTGGTCCTGCTACGATCAGGAGACATGAGCGACGCTGCCGCCCAGACCGATCGTGCGCACCGTGATGACGTGCCTCGCGGACGTACCCCCGCCCTGGAGCCGGCAGAGCACGATCGACTCTTCCGACGGGCGGTGGCGCTGTTCAATGGCGTCCGCTACTGGCATGCGCATGAGGCGTGGGAGACGTTGTGGCGCGCGGCTCCCGACGACGATCGCGACTTCTATCAGGGTCTGATCCAGGTAGCTGCCGGCCTACTTCATCTTCAGCGCCGCAACATGCGCGGCGCCCGGAACAAGCTGCGAGAAGGCCTCGCCAAGCTGCGGCCGTACCAACCGGCGTATCACGGCATCTTCGTCAACGAGCTGATCGGCGAGGCGACGCGACTGCTCGAGGATCTCGACGCCGGCTTCCTGCCGTACCTCATTCCGCCGGTCATCCGTCTCACGGAGACCGATACACCAGACTTCAGCCGGTGAGCGGGGACCGAGTCGAGCGCGATTCGATGGGTGAGGTGCGCGTCCCCGAAGGTGCAATGTGGCGAGCGCAGACCCAGCGCGCCATTGAGAACTTCCCGATCTCGGGCATGCGCCTCGATCGGTCTCAGATCCAGGCGCTCGGCTGGATCAAGTCGGCTGTCGCATCGGTGAAGCGTGAGCTCGGCATGATCGAACCCGATCTGGCCGAGGCCATCATCGGTGCCGCGGACGCCGTTTCGCGCGGAGAGCACGACGATCAGTTTCCCGTCGACATCTTTCAGACCGGCTCCGGGACGAGCAGCAACATGAACATGAACGAGGTCCTGGCCACGCTCGCTTCGGAGGCGCTCGACCGTCCCGTCCATCCGAATGATGACGTCAACCATCCAATGTCGTCGAACGACATGTTTCCGGCCTCGATTCACATCGCGGCCACTGCCGGGGTCGTCCGTGACCTGATCCCGGCGCTTGAGCACCTCGCCGTCTCGCTCGAGGACAAACGCGAGGAGTTCACCGACGTCGTGAAGTCTGGCCGCACGCACCTCATGGATGCCACCCCGGTCACCCTCGGTCAGGAGTTCGGTGGCTATGCGGCCCAGGTCCGCTATGGCGTGGAACGGCTGACCGCGACGCTGCCTCGCGTGGCGGAGCTTCCGTTGGGCGGCACCGCCGTCGGGACCGGTATCAACGCGCCACCTGGCTTCGGGGGCCGGGTCGTGTCTGAAATCGCGTCTGCCAGCGGCCTGCCGCTGACGGAGGCGCGCGACCACTTCGAGGCTCAGGGAGCCCGAGATGGTCTCGTCGAGCTGTCCGGCCAGCTCCGCACGATCGC
>Ga0136612_10000169_pt1 | contig 19102 bp, 7 predicted proteins | sample AntDryUQ224A2306_2_FD_106644 | JGI IMG/M metagenome (GOLD analysis project Ga0136612, IMG submission 106644) | Polar desert sand microbial communities from Dry Valleys, Antarctica - metaG UQ224A (23.06) | ecosystem: Environmental > Terrestrial > Soil > Desert | place: Antarctica: Dry Valley... | reverse complement strand
CTCCCAGCACGAACTGCTCGTCCGGATGCTCGACGACCGCGACGAGCTGATTCCTCCGGGCGCCTTCTTGCCACTTGCCGAGCGCTTCGGCCTGGCGCCCGCGATCGACCGCTGGGTTGCCACGCGGGCGATCGAGCTGCTGGCGGCGGACCCGGCGGGCACGCAGTCGCTCGAGGTCAACCTCTCCGGCCCGTCGCTCAACGACGAGCAGCTACTGACGCTGATCGAGAACGAGGTCGCGCATCTGGGCATCAACCCGCGGCGCCTGATCTTCGAGATCACCGAGACCGCTGCGGTCGCGAACATCCCGCTCGCGCGGCGCTTCGCCGAGCGGCTGATGCGCCTCGGCTGCCGCTTCGCCCTCGACGACTTCGGCGCGGGCTTCGGCAGCTTCTACTACCTCAAGCACCTGCCGTTCGACTACCTGAAGATCGACGGAGAGTTCGTGTCAGGCTGCCTCGCCAGCCGCACCGACCAGCTGATCATCGAGTCGGTCGTGCGAATCGCCCGCGGCCTGGGCAAGGAGACGATCGCCGAGTTCGTGTCCGACCAGGGCCTGGAGAGCTATCTGCGCTCCCAGGGGGTCGATCACGCGCAGGGCTTCCATATCGGCCGCCCGGTCCCGGTGGAGCAGATGCCCAGGCGCCAGCGGAGCACCACGTCCGAGCGAGTAGCCTCGGACCGCGTCACCCCGGAGCGACCTTAGAATGCCCTCCACGAATGTTCTCCAAGATCCTCATCGCCAACCGTGGCGAGATCGCGGTCCGCATCATCCGTGCCCTGGACGAGCTCGGGGTCGCGTCCGTCGCCGTGTACTCCGAGCTCGATCGCGAGGCGCCGCACGTACTGCGCGCCGGCGAGGCGTACCTGCTCGGGGACGGACCGCCTGCTGAGAGCTATCTCAACGTCGAGCGCATCCTCGACGTCGTGCGCAGGTCAGGCGCCGAGGCAGTCCACCCCGGCTACGGGTTCCTCGCCGAGAATGCCGCCTTCGCGCGCGCCTGCGAGCAGGCCGGCGTCGTCTTCGTCGGTCCGCCGGCGAGCGCGATCGAAGCGATGGGATCGAAGACCCGTGCGCGCGAGCTGATGCGCGCGGCCGGCGTGCCGATCGTGCCCGGTACGACCGAGGCCGTCGCGTCGGTCGACGAGGCGCGCAAGATCATCGCCGCGGACATCGGCTATCCCGTCGCGGTGAAGGCCGCCGGCGGCGGCGGCGGTAAGGGCTTCCGGGTCGCGCTGCGGGACTCCGAGTTGCAGGACGCCTTCGAGGGCGCCGCAGGTGAGGGCGAGCGGTTCTTCTCCGACGCCACCGTGTACCTCGAGCGCTACCTGCCCGACCCGCGCCACATCGAGGTGCAGGTGCTCGCCGACGCGCACGGCAACACGATCCACCTCGGCGAGCGCGACTGCTCGATCCAGCGCCGCCACCAGAAGTTGATCGAGGAGTCGCCGGCGCCGGAGGGGGTCGTCGACGAGCAGCTGCGCGATCGGATCGGCACGATCGCGATCAACGCCGCCGCGGCGGTGGACTACTGCGGAGCCGGCACGGTCGAGGGCCTGCTGTCCGCGGGAGACGACTCCCATCCACCCGAGTACTTCTTCCTCGAGATGAACACGCGCGTGCAGGTCGAGCACTGCGTCACCGAGATGACGACGGGCGTGGACATCGTCAAGGAAAGCATCCGCGCGGCGGCCGGCGAGCGGCTGTCGGCCACGCAGGAGGACATCGTGCTGCGCGGGCACGCGATCGAGTGCCGCATCAACGCCGAGGACGCGGCGCAGAACTTCGCCCCCGCGCCCGGTCGGATCGGCACTTACGTCGAGCCGTCGGGCCCCGGCGTGCGCGTCGACTCGGGCGTGCGCGCCGGCAACGAGGTCTCGCCGATGTACGACCCGATGGTCGCCAAGCTGATCGTCTGGGACCGCGACCGCGAGCAGGCCACGCAGCGGATGCTGCGCGCGCTGGGCGAGTACGAGATCGAGGGACTGCAGACGCTGATCGGGTTTCACCGCGCGCTGCTGTCCAGCGAGCAGTGGGCGCGCGCGGAGACGTGCCGCGACCTGCTCGAGGACGACGCCTGGCTGCACGCGCTCGCGCCCGAGGCGGCGCCACCCGATGGCGACGCCGACGACAGCGGCGACGCGGCCAACGTCGAGCAGAGCTACGTGGTCGAGGTCTCCGGACGCAAGTTCGACGTGCGCGTGATCGGCTCGCCGGCTGCGGCGCAGGCCAACGGCGCCACGCCCGGCGCCGTGCCCAAGCCCACGCGGGCACGGCGCGAGAAGGGCGCGGGCGGCGGCGCCGACACGCTCGCCTCACCGCTGCAGGGCAACGTCTGGAAGGTGCCCGTGCAGCAGGGCCAGGAGGTGCAGGAGGGCCAGGTCATCGTCATCGTCGAGGCGATGAAGATGGAGAACGAGATCACCGCCCACAAGGCAGGTGTCATCGCCGAGCTGCCGATCTCAGAAGGCGACGCGGTCGCGCAGGGAGACACGCTCGCGGTGATCAGGAACTCGGCGTAAGAGTTTGATCCTGTCCACAGCCTCCCCGGGGGCCTGTGTGGCGCCCGTGAGATGAACATGAGAGTTGTCTCACCTGCTTTTCATGTTCATCGGGGACTGGTTGTGCCAGCGTGCGAGGCGTGAGCATCCGGACTATCCTCATCGCGGCCGGTGCGTTTCTCGTCGGCGCGGCGGCATTGCTCGGCACGACGACCCTGCTGGCGTCCTCCGATCCCCCTCCTGTGCCCCCCGTCGAGGTCGCGCCGTCCCCGGGGCAGCAGCATCGGACCGACACGCAACCCGTGCAGCGCGAGCGCCGCGAGCGCCGCGAGCGTGCGCGCCGCCGCGCGCAGCGCGAGCGGCGGGGCGGGTTCGTCGTGGCCCCGCGGCGGTCGGCGGCGCCGCAGCCCCCGCCGGCGGCCGTCAAGCCATCAGCACCGCCGCCGCCGCCGGCACCGCCGCCGCCGCCGGCACCGCCGCCGCCGCCGGCACCGCCGCCGGCCGCCGCGCCGGTCGCGCCGGCGCCCGTGCCCCCCGATGACGATGACGATGACGCCGGAGACGACGGCTAGCACCGAGCTCGTGAGCCGGCGGCGGCGCTGGCCGCGACGGCTGCTGAGCGGTGCGCGGACGCGGATCCTCGCCGCCTTCATCGTGCTGCTTGCGCTGTCGACGCTCGTGTCCACGATCGCGCTGCGCGAGATCCTGCAGGCGCGCGTCGGCGAGCGGGTCGAGCGCTCACTCGGGCAAGAGGTCAAGGAGTTCAGCACGCTGGCCCGGCAGGGCAACAACCCGCTCACCGGCAAGCCCTTCGGAAGCGACGTGCAGGCTATCTTCGATGTCTACTTCCAGCGCAACGTGCCTGGCGAGGGCGAGGCCGTTTTCACGTTCATCGACGGCAAGCCCGACCAGACGACGGCAGACGTAAGCCGCCAGCAGCTGTTCGCCGCGATCGCCCCGCTGGCGCGCATCACGGCGAGCAAACGTGGCGAGGTGGCGGGCCCACAGGGCGACGCGCGCTACCTCGCGGTACCAGTGGCCGTCAAGGGCCGCCACCGCGGCGTGTTCGTCGTGACCATCGCTCTCGGGCAGGAGCGCGCGGAGGTCGACGAGGCGGCGCAGGTCGCTGCCGGCGTCTCGCTCACCGTGCTGCTGCTGGCCTCGCTGCTCGCATTCGTGATCGCCGGACGGGTGCTCACTCCCTTGCGCCAGCTCACCGAAACCGCGCAATCGATCACCGAGAACGACCTGACGCGCCGCATCGCTGTCGAGGGCGAGGACGAGATCGCCGAGCTCGGTCACACCTTCGACGCGATGCTCGATCGCCTGCAGGCGGCGTTCGCCACGCAGAAGGACTTCGTCTCCGACGCGGGGCACGAGCTGCGCACGCCGATCACGATCATCCGCGGCCATCTCGAGTTGCTCGGCGATGATCCCGACGAGCGCCGCGAAACGGTCGAGTTGGTCTGCGACGAGCTCGATCGTATGTCGCGCTTCGTCGACGACCTGCTGCTGCTCGCCCAGGCCGAGCAGGCGGACTTCATCCAGACCGCCGAAGTGGACCTCGATGCGCTCACCGAGGCGCTGATGGTGAAGGCGTCCGCGCTCGGGCCGCGCGAGTGGACGCTGGAGGGCATCGGGGTCGGCCGCGTGACAGCCGATCGTCAGCGGCTCACCCAGGCGATCATGCAGCTCGCGCAGAATGCCGTGCAGCACACGGTCGAGGGCGACCGGATCGCGCTCGGCAGCGCACTGGCAAACGGGCACGCGCGGCTTTGGGTGAGCGACAGCGGCTCGGGTGTCCCAGCAGCCGACCGCGAGCGCATCTTCGATCGCTTCGCGCGCGGGGCCGGCGCCAGGCGCTCACAGGGCGCGGGGCTTGGCCTCGCGATCGTACGCGCGATCGCCGAGGCACACGGCGGCCGCGTCGAGCTTGATTGCGCACGGCCCGGCAGCGGTGCGACGTTCACCGTCACCATCCCGACCGATCCGGCACCGCCGCAGGAGGCGCGAGCGACATGAACCGCATCCTGATCGCCGAGGACGAGCCGCGGCTGGCGGCCTTCCTCGAGAAGGGCCTGGCGTCCAACGGCTTCGTCACGACGACGGTGGGAGACGGCGCGAGGGCCGTGATGATGGCCGACGACGACGAGTTCGACCTGCTCGTGCTCGACCTCGGGCTGCCGGTGAAGGACGGCTTCACCGTCTTGCAGGAGCTGCGCGCGGCGGGCCGGCGGATGCCGGTCATCGTCCTCAGCGCGCGCGACGACGTGCGCGACAAGGTCAGCGGCCTGGAGCATGGCGCCGACGACTATGTCACCAAGCCGTTTCGCTTCGAGGAGCTGCTCGCGCGCGTCCGCGTGCGTTTGCGCGCCGAGGGCGTCGCCGAGCAGACGGTGCTGCGGTGCGGCGACCTGACGCTCGACCTGCGTACGCGCCGCGCGAGCGTGGGCGGCGCGGCATCGAGCTCTCGGCACGCGAGTTCACGATGCTCGAGGTCTTCATGCGCCACAGCGGCCAGGTACTGAGCCGCGAGCAGCTGCTCTCGCACGTCTGGGGCTACGACTACGACCCGGGCTCGAACGTCGTCGACGTCTACGTCGGCTACCTGCGCAAGAAGCTCGGCCGCGATCGGATCCAGACCGTGCGCGGGATGGGCTACGCCCTGACGGCGTGAGCCGGCGGCCGCCGAGGGCCTATGCCGCCAGGCCGATGGCGGAGGTCGGGACGGAGGGGCTGAGGGTGGTCACGACGTCGGCGCTGGCCAGCGCTTGCAGGTCCAGGACGTCGAGCCCCGTGGCGGCGGCGGCCTCCCGCGCGGCAAGGGGCGATGCGGAGACGCGGCCGGAGATCGCCGTCGGAGGCAGGTCGCGGTCGCGGAGCCACTGCGTCCCGGCAACGGCGCTCATCGCGTCCCCGGCGGCGAAGAGCACCGCGTCGGCGTGGGTGCGAAAGCACTCGCCGTCGACGAGCGCGGCCGTCTCGGGCTGAAGCAGGCCGTCGGCGACCTCGACGACGGCGGCCTGCATGCCCATGGCGCCAAGGCGTCCGACGAGCTCGCGGCACAGCTCGTCGATCTGCGGGGGATCCAGCAGCGAGGTGCTCGCTACGCCGGCATCGGTGAAGTCCAGGACGGCGTCGGCGCCGGCGTCCTCGAACAGCCAGCGGTCGCCGCCCGCCCCGGTCCCGGTGATCTTCGCCGCGCCGGTTCGCAGCCCGGCCGCGCGCAGACCCCGGACAAGGTGGGCTGCGGTGGTCGTCTTGCCCGCGTTCATCGAGGAGCCGACGATCGCGACGACGAGGGGCGGTCGGCTCCGGGTCCCCGGCTCCGGAGCACGATAGGCGCTCAGCGAGAGGCGCTCGCCGGCGGCGTCGACGGCGAGGCCGAGCGGCGCTATCTCGGTGGCGGCGGAGATGTTCGCGTGGCGCGTGACGGTGCGGGCGGCGATGCCTCCGGCGGCGACGAGGTCGCACGGCTCCAGCCGGGTGGGGACGACCGCCTCGAACTGGTCGGGCGCGTAGCGGTTGCCGTAGGCGACCAGGATGGTGTCGCCCTCGAAGAGCGCGGACTTTCGGCCGTCGCGCAGCTCCAGGCGCTTGTGCTCGCCGATGCGCTTCACCGTGGCGACGACGAGGTCGCCGGGGCGCGGGACCAGATCGGGATCGCCCATCAGACCGGCGATGGCGCCGTCAGGGACGTGGCGGGTCGTGTATGCGGTCTTGAGGCGGAGGTTCGTCATGCCGAAGAGGCTGTCCGGGCAGCGTGAGACGACGGTGAGCAACGCATGAGAAAGCCTTCATCCGATGGGATTGCGGCGCCGTCCCAGAGCCGCTGCGTCTCGTGGGCCATGGCGCGGTGGTCGTGACCGGCACCGGCGACATCGAGCAGCCGCCAGCGCGTCCCGGAATCGCTCGCGCGAGCGCGTTGGATCATGTGCGCGGCACGGTGCCAGCGAGTGGGGCCTTGGGCCTCGGCTCCCCGGTCGCGGCGCAGGTGCTCGCGCCGCACGTAGGGGAAGTCCAGCTCGAGATCGGGCGTGGTGTACCAGCCCGCGCCGGCGGCGACGATCCGCCGGACCGGCGCGGCCGGGCGAAAGAGCGCGAAGCGATGCGCGAACTGAGCGCCGGCGGAGTGCCCCCACAGATCAACGCCTCGTCGGCGAGCCCGAGCTCCGAGCGCAGCGTGGCGACGAGTCGCTCGAGCACGGTGAACCCCCGGGCCGCAGCGGGCCTTGGAGTGCCGCGGCCGCGGCCGCGGGCGGGCGATCCCGTGATCACACCCGAGCTGCTTCGCCATCGCGGTGCGCGACGAGCCGGCCCTCCTGCAGCCCCCAGACGGCGTCTGCCAGCTCGAGCGCCTCGGGGCGGTGACTGACGAGCAGGATCGTGCAGCATCCGCGCAACTGGCGCACCACGCGGTCGACGACCCGCCGTGCGTCGGCGTCGAGGTTCGCGTCGGCTTCGTCGAGCAGCAGCACGCGCGGATCGCCGACAAGCGCGCGGGCCAGCGTCAGGCGCTGGCGCTGCCCGGCCGAGAGGTTGACCCCGCCGTCGCGGATCGTCGTCGCATCCCCGTCTGGGAGAGCGCCGACGAGGTCGTCGAGGCCGCACAGCTCGCGCACGCGCTCGAGTTCCTGCGCTGGAGCGTCGGGCCAGCGGTAGCGCAGGTTGCGCGCCACGCTGCCGCGCAGCAGGGGAAGGTCTGGACCGGCGATGCTCACCGCCGCGCGTACCGAGGCCATGCTGTGGTCGCTGAGGTCGCGCCCGTCGAGGGTGACGCGCCCGGCGTCGGGATCGACCATGCGCGCGGCGAGCGCGAGCAGGCTCGACTTGCCGGCGCCGTTGGGGCCGCTGACCAGGACAACGGTGCCCGGCTGCGCGACGGCGCTCACGCCGTGCAGCGATCCCGCGAGCGTCACGTCCTCGAAGGCGAGCCGGCCGACCACGCGACCGAGCTCGGGCGCGCCGGCGTCGTCGCGCAGCATCGTCGGCGTGGTGAGGAAGTCCTCGGCCTTCTCCAGCGACACGCGTGAGGCGTGCCAGTACTCCTGCACGCGTCCGAGGTCGCGCAGCGGAGCCATCAGCAGGCCGACGATGGACATCGCGGCCACGACGGTTCCCGGGCTCGCGCGCCCGGCGTTGACCTCGGCCGCGCCGACGAGCAGCACGGCGACCGAGGCGAGCGCAGCCGTCCCCTCGGCCACCCCCCGCAGCACGCCGATGACGCGTGCGCGCGCGATCATCGCCTCGCGCAGCCGGCGGCTCTGGCGGCGGATGCGTTCGCGCTCGCGGGCGGTCTGTCCGAAGACCTGCACCACGCCGATCGACGCGACCTTCTCGTTGACGTTCGCGGCGATGCGAGCGCTCCGGCGCCGCGCCTCGCGCGACCGGTCGCGCAGCGAACGGGCGAGCAGCAGCGACACGGCCGCGCCCGCGAGCACCACGACGCCGACCGCCACGCACAGCGCGGCGTTGACGAACGCGAGACCGACGAGTGCGCCGGAGACGAACGTTCCGGCGACGATGAGCCGCGAGAGCCCGAGGCTGACCCATTGCTTGATCGCGTTGAGGTCGCCGACGAAGCGCAGCATCACGCCCCCGCGGCTGCGCGACTGCAGCGAGCGCGGCGCCACGGCCGAGAGACGGTCGTAGAGCTTCATGCGCAGCGCGTGCACGTAACTCTGCCCGAGCCGCTCGGCGTCGACGCGCTCACGCGAGCGCAGCCATGCCACGGCGGCGGCGGCAACGACGAGTGCGAGCGCGAGCGGAGCGAGCACCGCCATCGTGGACCGCGCGCCGCCGGCCACCAGCCGGTCGAAGACCATCTCGGTCAGCAACGCGGTCCCCACGGCCGCCGCGGCCTGCGCCACGCCGTTGCCAACCAGCGCAACGAGTATGCCGCGACGCCGTCCCGCGATGACCCGCGGCGCGCGCTGCTCGGCGTCGTCATGAGTCGCCAGCGGCACGGTGGCACGGTGGAACACGGCGATGAGAGCGACGTGAAAACCGAATGAGACTGTTCTCATGGACGTGGAGAACTCGAGGTCGGCCGACGACCTGCTCTGCGGCATGCCCGCCGAGCCGCGCTACCGCTCCTGGCACCTGGTGCTGCCCGCCGGTGAGGTTCGCTCGGGCGGCCTCCTGGCACGCTCGCGCGCAGCAGCTCGTCGATCGCCGGTCAGCCATGCGGGAACCGTGGGCTTCGCCTCGCGCGGAGCCTTGGTCCGGTCCGCGCGCGGCGAGCGTATTCGGTCTGGCGCGAGGCCGGCGGCAATAGGCAACCTGCGCAAGAAGCTCGGCCGTGAAGGCAATCATGAGAAGCGGTTCATCTCCGCGGGCGCATAACCTTCGGCGAGCCATGGCCATCTTCACGACCGCGCGCGCCTGGGTCGCCGCGCCCGACGAGGCCGAGGCCGTCGCCGGCCTGCTCGTCGAGTTCCGCGATCATCTGGGATCGGACTGGCCGTCGGACAACGCCTTTCTCGCCTCGGTCGAGCGGCTGCTCGAGGATCGCGACACCGAGTTCCTGCTCGCGACGCCCGACGACGACTCGCCGCCGGCCGGTGTGCTCCAGCTGCGCTTTCGCCTCAGCGTCTGGAGGGCGGCGCCGGACACCTGGCTGGAGGACCTGTTCGTGCGCGAGAGCGCGCGCCGCGCGGGTGTCGGCGACGCGCTCGTGACGCTCGCGATCGAGCGCGCCGGCGAGCGCGGCGCCAAACGCATCGAGCTTGACACCAACGAGCTCAATGCAGCCGCATTCGCGCTCTACGAACGCCACGGCTTCAGCCCGTACTCGAAGTCCGGCGGCGACGGTCGCGACCTGTTCCTCGGGCGCCCGATCGGCTGAACGCGCCGCTCACCGCCCGAGAATTCTCCGGGGACGCTCGCTAGGGCAGGCGCCCGCCGCTGCGCAGCGAGGTCATGATCGCTGCGCCGAGCAGCAGCAGCGCGCCGCCCGCGAACAGCGACGTGATCTCCTGCTGCTCGCGCTTTGAACCGAGCTGCGATCCCAGCCGCTCGTAGACGCCTGACAGCTCATCGGCATCCTCGAGGATGCCGATGAGCTGTCAGGCGTCTACGAGCGGCTGGGATCGCAGCTCGGTTCAAAGCGCGAGCAGCAGGAGATCACGTCGCTGTTCGCGGGCGGCGCGCTGCTGCTGCTCGGCGCAGCGATCATGACCTCGCTGCGCAGCGGCGGGCGCCTGCCCTAGCGAGCGTCCCCGGAGAATTCTCGGGCGGTGAGCGGCGCGTTCAGCCGATCGGGCGCCCGAGGAACAGGTCGCGACCGTCGCCGCCGGACTTCGAGTACGGGCTGAAGCCGTGGCGTTCGTAGAGCGCGAATGCGGCTGCATTGAGCTCGTTGGTGTCAAGCTCGATGCGTTTGGCGCCGCGCTCGCCGGCGCGCTCGATCGCGAGCGTCACGAGCGCGTCGCCGACACCCGCGCGGCGCGCGCTCTCGCGCACGAACAGGTCCTCCAGCCAGGTGTCCGGCGCCGCCCTCCAGACGCTGAGGCGAAAGCGCAGCTGGAGCACACCGGCCGGCGGCGAGTCGTCGTCGGGCGTCGCGAGCAGGAACTCGGTGTCGCGATCCTCGAGCAGCCGCTCGACCGAGGCGAGAAAGGCGTTGTCCGACGGCCAGTCCGATCCCAGATGATCGCGGAACTCGACGAGCAGGCCGGCGACGGCCTCGGCCTCGTCGGGCGCGGCGACCCAGGCGCGCGCGGTCGTGAAGATGGCCATGGCTCGCCGAAGGTTATGCGCCCGCGGAGATGAACCGCTTCTCATGATTGCCTTCACGGCCGAGCTTCTTGCGCAGGTTGCCTATTGCCGCCGGCCTCGCGCCAGACCGAATACGCTCGCCGCGCGCGGACCGGACCAAGGCTCCGCGCGAGGCGAAGCCCACGGTTCCCGCATGGCTGACCGGCGATCGACGAGCTGCTGCGCGCGAGCGTGCCAGGAGGCCGCCCGAGCGAACCTCACCGGCGGGCAGCACCAGGTGCCAGGAGCGGTAGCGCGGCTCGGCGGGCATGCCGCAGAGCAGGTCGTCGGCCGACCTCGAGTTCTCCACGTCCATGAGAACAGTCTCATTCGGTTTTCACGTCGCTCTCATCGCCGTGTTCCACCGTGCCACCGTGCCGCTGGCGACTCATGACGACGCCGAGCAGCGCGCGCCGCGGGTCATCGCGGGACGGCGTCGCGGCATACTCGTTGCGCTGGTTGGCAACGGCGTGGCGCAGGCCGCGGCGGCCGTGGGGACCGCGTTGCTGACCGAGATGGTCTTCGACCGGCTGGTGGCCGGCGGCGCGCGGTCCACGATGGCGGTGCTCGCTCCGCTCGCGCTCGCACTCGTCGTTGCCGCCGCCGCCGTGGCATGGCTGCGCTCGCGTGAGCGCGTCGACGCCGAGCGGCTCGGGCAGAGTTACGTGCACGCGCTGCGCATGAAGCTCTACGACCGTCTCTCGGCCGTGGCGCCGCGCTCGCTGCAGTCGCGCAGCCGCGGGGGCGTGATGCTGCGCTTCGTCGGCGACCTCAACGCGATCAAGCAATGGGTCAGCCTCGGGCTCTCGCGGCTCATCGTCGCCGGAACGTTCGTCTCCGGCGCACTCGTCGGTCTCGCGTTCGTCAACGCCGCGCTGTGCGTGGCGGTCGGCGTCGTGGTGCTCGCGGGCGCGGCCGTGTCGCTGCTGCTCGCCCGTTCGCTGCGCGACCGGTCGCGCGAGGCGCGGCGCCGGAGCGCTCGCATCGCCGCGAACGTCAACGAGAAGGTCGCGTCGATCGGCGTGGTGCAGGTCTTCGGACAGACCGCCCGCGAGCGCGAACGCATCCGCCGCCAGAGCCGCCGGCTGCGCGAGGCGATGATCGCGCGCGCACGCGTCATCGGCGTGCTGCGGGGGGTGGCCGAGGGGACGGCTGCGCTCGCCTCGGTCGCCGTGCTGCTCGTCGGCGCGGCCGAGGTCAACGCCGGGCGCGCGAGCCCGGGAACCGTCGTGGCCGCGATGTCCATCGTCGGCCTGCTGATGGCTCCGCTGCGCGACCTCGGACGCGTGCAGGAGTACTGGCACGCCTCACGCGTGTCGCTGGAGAAGGCCGAGGACTTCCTCACCACGCCGACGATGCTGCGCGACGACGCCGGCGCGCCCGAGCTCGGTCGCGTGGTCGGCCGGCTCGCCTTCGAGGACGTGACGCTCGCGGGATCGCTGCACGGCGTGAGCGCCGTCGCGCAGCCGGGCACCGTTGTCCTGGTCAGCGGCCCCAACGGCGCCGGCAAGTCGAGCCTGCTCGCGCTCGCCGCGCGCATGGTCGATCCCGACGCCGGGCGCGTCACCCTCGACGGGCGCGACCTCAGCGACCACAGCATGGCCTCGGTACGCGCGGCGGTGAGCATCGCCGGTCCAGACCTTCCCCTGCTGCGCGGCAGCGTGGCGCGCAACCTGCGCTACCGCTGGCCCGACGCTCCAGCGCAGGAACTCGAGCGCGTGCGCGAGCTGTGCGGCCTCGACGACCTCGTCGGCGCTCTCCCAGACGGGGATGCGACGACGATCCGCGACGGCGGGGTCAACCTCTCGGCCGGGCAGCGCCAGCGCCTGACGCTGGCCCGCGCGCTTGTCGGCGATCCGCGCGTGCTGCTGCTCGACGAAGCCGACGCGAACCTCGACGCCGACGCACGGCGGGTCGTCGACCGCGTGGTGCGCCAGTTGCGCGGATGCTGCACGATCCTGCTCGTCAGTCACCGCCCCGAGGCGCTCGAGCTGGCAGACGCCGTCTGGGGGCTGCAGGAGGGCCGGCTCGTCGCGCACCGCGATGGCGAAGCAGCTCGGGTGTGATCACGGGATCGCCCGCCCGCGGCCGCGGCCGCGGCACTCCAAGGCCCGCTGCGGCCCGGGGGTTCACCGTGCTCGAGCGACTCGTCGCCACGCTGCGCTCGGAGCTCGGGCTCGCCGACGAGGCGTTGATCTGTGGGGGCACTCCGCCGGCGCTCAGTTCGCGCATCGCTTCGCGCTCTTTCGCCCGGCCGCGCCGGTCCGGCGGATCGTCGCCGCCGGCGCGGGCTGGTACACCACGCCCGATCTCGAGCTGGACTTCCCCTACGTGCGGCGCGAGCACCTGCGCCGCGACCGGGGAGCCGAGGCCCAAGGCCCCACTCGCTGGCACCGTGCCGCGCACATGATCCAACGCGCTCGCGCGAGCGATTCCGGGACGCGCTGGCGGCTGCTCGATGTCGCCGGTGCCGGTCACGACCACCGCGCCATGGCCCACGAGACGCAGCGGCTCTGGGACGGCGCCGCAATCCCATCGGATGAAGGCTTTCTCATGCGTTGCTCACCGTCGTCTCACGCTGCCCGGACAGCCTCTTCGGCATGACGAACCTCCGCCTCAAGACCGCATACACGACCCGCCACGTCCCTGACGGCGCCATCGCCGGTCTGATGGGCGATCCCGATCTGGTCCCGCGCCCCGGCGACCTCGTCGTCGCCACGGTGAAGCGCATCGGCGAGCACAAGCGCCTGGAGCTGCGCGACGGCCGAAAGTCCGCGCTCTTCGAGGGCGACACCATCCTGGTCGCCTACGGCAACCGCTACGCGCCCGACCAGTTCGAGGCGGTCGTCCCCACCCGGCTGGAGCCGTGCGACCTCGTCGCCGCCGGAGGCATCGCCGCCCGCACCGTCACGCGCCACGCGAACATCTCCGCCGCCACCGAGATAGCGCCGCTCGGCCTCGCCGTCGACGCCGCCGGCGAGCGCCTCTCGCTGAGCGCCTATCGTGCTCCGGAGCCGGGGACCCGGAGCCGACCGCCCCTCGTCGTCGCGATCGTCGGCTCCTCGATGAACGCGGGCAAGACGACCACCGCAGCCCACCTTGTCCGGGGTCTGCGCGCGGCCGGGCTGCGAACCGGCGCGGCGAAGATCACCGGGACCGGGGCGGGCGGCGACCGCTGGCTGTTCGAGGACGCCGGCGCCGACGCCGTCCTGGACTTCACCGATGCCGGCGTAGCGAGCACCTCGCTGCTGGATCCCCCGCAGATCGACGAGCTGTGCCGCGAGCTCGTCGGACGCCTTGGCGCCATGGGCATGCAGGCCGCCGTCGTCGAGGTCGCCGACGGCCTGCTTCAGCCCGAGACGGCCGCGCTCGTCGACGGCGAGTGCTTTCGCACCCACGCCGACGCGGTGCTCTTCGCCGCCGGGGACGCGATGAGCGCCGTTGCCGGGACGCAGTGGCTCCGCGACCGCGACCTGCCTCCGACGGCGATCTCCGGCCGCGTCTCCGCATCGCCCCTTGCCGCGCGGGAGGCCGCCGCCGCCACGGGGCTCGACGTCCTGGACCTGCAAGCGCTGGCCAGCGCCGACGTCGTGACCACCCTCAGCCCCTCCGTCCCGACCTCCGCCATCGGCCTGGCGGCATAGGCCCTCGGCGGCCGCCGGCTCACGCCGTCAGGGCGTAGCCCATCCCGCGCACGGTCTGGATCCGATCGCGGCCGAGCTTCTTGCGCAGGTAGCCGACGTAGACGTCGACGACGTTCGAGCCCGGGTCGTAGTCGTAGCCCCAGACGTGCGAGAGCAGCTGCTCGCGGCTCAGTACCTGGCCGCTGTGGCGCATGAAGACCTCGAGCATCGTGAACTCGCGTGCCGAGAGCTCGATGCCGCGCCGCCCACGCTCGCGCGGCGCGTACGCAGGTCGAGCGTCAGGTCGCCGCACCGCAGCACCGTCTGCTCGGCGACGCCCTCGGCGCGCAAACGCACGCGGACGCGCGCGAGCAGCTCCTCGAAGCGAAACGGCTTGGTGACATAGTCGTCGGCGCCATGCTCCAGGCCGCTGACCTTGTCGCGCACGTCGTCGCGCGCGCTGAGGACGATGACCGGCATCCGCCGGCCCGCCGCGCGCAGCTCCTGCAAGACGGTGAAGCCGTCCTTCACCGGCAGCCCGAGGTCGAGCACGAGCAGGTCGAACTCGTCGTCGTCGGCCATCATCACGGCCCTCGCGCCGTCTCCCACCGTCGTCGTGACGAAGCCGTTGGACGCCAGGCCCTTCTCGAGGAAGGCCGCCAGCCGCGGCTCGTCCTCGGCGATCAGGATGCGGTTCATGTCGCTCGCGCCTCCTGCGGCGGTGCCGGATCGGTCGGGATGGTGACGGTGAACGTCGCACCGCTGCCGGGCCGTGCGCAATCAAGCTCGACGCGGCCGCCGTGTGCCTCGGCGATCGCGCGTACGATCGCGAGGCCAAGCCCCGCGCCCTGTGAGCGCCTGGCGCCGGCCCCGCGCGCGAAGCGATCGAAGATGCGCTCGCGGTCGGCTGCTGGGACACCCGAGCCGCTGTCGCTCACCCAAAGCCGCGCGTGCCCGTTTGCCAGTGCGCTGCCGAGCGCGATCCGGTCGCCCTCGACCGTGTGCTGCACGGCATTCTGCGCGAGCTGCATGATCGCCTGGGTGAGCCGCTGACGATCGGCTGTCACGCGGCCGACCCCGATGCCCTCCAGCGTCCACTCGCGCGGCCCGAGCGCGGACGCCTTCACCATCAGCGCCTCGGTGAGCGCATCGAGGTCCACTTCGGCGGTCTGGATGAAGTCCGCCTGCTCGGCCTGGGCGAGCAGCAGCAGGTCGTCGACGAAGCGCGACATACGATCGAGCTCGTCGCAGACCAACTCGACCGTTTCGCGGCGCTCGTCGGGATCATCGCCGAGCAACTCGAGATGGCCGCGGATGATCGTGATCGGCGTGCGCAGCTCGTGCCCCGCGTCGGAGACGAAGTCCTTCTGCGTGGCGAACGCCGCCTGCAGGCGATCGAGCATCGCGTCGAAGGTGTGACCGAGCTCGGCGATCTCGTCCTCGCCCTCGACAGCGATGCGGCGCGTCAGGTCGTTCTCGGTGATCGATTGCGCGGTTTCGGTGAGCTGGCGCAAGGGAGTGAGCACCCGTCCGGCGATCACGAATGCGAGCAGCGAGGCCAGCAGCAGCACGGTGAGCGAGACGCCGGCAGCGACCTGCGCCGCCTCGTCGACCTCCGCGCGCTCCTGCCCGAGAGCGATGGTCACGACGAACACGCCGCGGTGGCGGCCCTTGACGGCCACTGGTACCGCGAGGTAGCGCGCGTCGCCCTGTGGGCCCGCCACCTCGCCACGTTTGCTCGCCGTGATGCGCGCCAGCGGGGCGATCGCGGCGAACAGCTGCTGGCGGCTTACGTCTGCCGTCGTCTGGTCGGGCTTGCCGTCGATGAACGTGAAAACGGCCTCGCCCTCGCCAGGCACGTTGCGCTGGAAGTAGACATCGAAGATAGCCTGCACGTCGCTTCCGAAGGGCTTGCCGGTGAGCGGGTTGTTGCCCTGCCGGGCCAGCGTGCTGAACTCCTTGACCTCTTGCCCGAGTGAGCGCTCGACCCGCTCGCCGACGCGCGCCTGCAGGATCTCGCGCAGCGCGATCGTGGACACGAGCGTCGACAGCGCAAGCAGCACGATGAAGGCGGCGAGGATCCGCGTCCGCGCACCGCTCAGCAGCCGTCGCGGCCAGCGCCGCCGCCGGCTCACGAGCTCGGTGCTAGCCGTCGTCTCCGGCGTCATCGTCATCGTCATCGGGGGGCACGGGCGCCGGCGCGACCGGCGCGGCGGCCGGCGGCGGTGCCGGCGGCGGCGGCGGTGCCGGCGGCGGCGGCGGTGCCGGCGGCGGCGGCGGTGCTGATGGCTTGACGGCCGCCGGCGGGGGCTGCGGCGCCGCCGACCGCCGCGGGGCCACGACGAACCCGCCCCGCCGCTCGCGCTGCGCGCGGCGGCGCGCACGCTCGCGGCGCTCGCGGCGCTCGCGCTGCACGGGTTGCGTGTCGGTCCGATGCTGCTGCCCCGGGGACGGCGCGACCTCGACGGGGGGCACAGGAGGGGGATCGGAGGACGCCAGCAGGGTCGTCGTGCCGAGCAATGCCGCCGCGCCGACGAGAAACGCACCGGCCGCGATGAGGATAGTCCGGATGCTCACGCCTCGCACGCTGGCACAACCAGTCCCCGATGAACATGAAAAGCAGGTGAGACAACTCTCATGTTCATCTCACGGGCGCCACACAGGCCCCCGGGGAGGCTGTGGACAGGATCAAACTCTTACGCCGAGTTCCTGATCACCGCGAGCGTGTCTCCCTGCGCGACCGCGTCGCCTTCTGAGATCGGCAGCTCGGCGATGACACCTGCCTTGTGGGCGGTGATCTCGTTCTCCATCTTCATCGCCTCGACGATGACGATGACCTGGCCCTCCTGCACCTCCTGGCCCTGCTGCACGGGCACCTTCCAGACGTTGCCCTGCAGCGGTGAGGCGAGCGTGTCGGCGCCGCCGCCCGCGCCCTTCTCGCGCCGTGCCCGCGTGGGCTTGGGCACGGCGCCGGGCGTGGCGCCGTTGGCCTGCGCCGCAGCCGGCGAGCCGATCACGCGCACGTCGAACTTGCGTCCGGAGACCTCGACCACGTAGCTCTGCTCGACGTTGGCCGCGTCGCCGCTGTCGTCGGCGTCGCCATCGGGTGGCGCCGCCTCGGGCGCGAGCGCGTGCAGCCAGGCGTCGTCCTCGAGCAGGTCGCGGCACGTCTCCGCGCGCGCCCACTGCTCGCTGGACAGCAGCGCGCGGTGAAACCCGATCAGCGTCTGCAGTCCCTCGATCTCGTACTCGCCCAGCGCGCGCAGCATCCGCTGCGTGGCCTGCTCGCGGTCGCGGTCCCAGACGATCAGCTTGGCGACCATCGGGTCGTACATCGGCGAGACCTCGTTGCCGGCGCGCACGCCCGAGTCGACGCGCACGCCGGGGCCCGACGGCTCGACGTAAGTGCCGATCCGACCGGGCGCGGGGGCGAAGTTCTGCGCCGCGTCCTCGGCGTTGATGCGGCACTCGATCGCGTGCCCGCGCAGCACGATGTCCTCCTGCGTGGCCGACAGCCGCTCGCCGGCCGCCGCGCGGATGCTTTCCTTGACGATGTCCACGCCCGTCGTCATCTCGGTGACGCAGTGCTCGACCTGCACGCGCGTGTTCATCTCGAGGAAGAAGTACTCGGGTGGATGGGAGTCGTCTCCCGCGGACAGCAGGCCCTCGACCGTGCCGGCTCCGCAGTAGTCCACCGCCGCGGCGGCGTTGATCGCGATCGTGCCGATCCGATCGCGCAGCTGCTCGTCGACGACCCCCTCCGGCGCCGGCGACTCCTCGATCAACTTCTGGTGGCGGCGCTGGATCGAGCAGTCGCGCTCGCCGAGGTGGATCGTGTTGCCGTGCGCGTCGGCGAGCACCTGCACCTCGATGTGGCGCGGGTCGGGCAGGTAGCGCTCGAGGTACACGGTGGCGTCGGAGAAGAACCGCTCGCCCTCACCTGCGGCGCCCTCGAAGGCGTCCTGCAACTCGGAGTCCCGCAGCGCGACCCGGAAGCCCTTACCGCCGCCGCCGCCGGCGGCCTTCACCGCGACGGGATAGCCGATGTCCGCGGCGATGATCTTGCGCGCCTCGTCGACCGACGCGACGGCCTCGGTCGTACCGGGCACGATCGGCACGCCGGCCGCGCGCATCAGCTCGCGCGCACGGGTCTTCGATCCCATCGCTTCGATCGCGCTCGCCGGCGGACCGACGAAGACGACGCCGGCCTGCTCGCAGGCGCGCGCGAAGGCGGCATTCTCGGCGAGGAACCCGTAGCCGGGGTGGACTGCCTCGGCGCCTGACCTGCGCACGACGTCGAGGATGCGCTCGACGTTGAGATAGCTCTCAGCAGGCGGTCCGTCCCCGAGCAGGTACGCCTCGCCGGCGCGCAGTACGTGCGGCGCCTCGCGATCGAGCTCGGAGTACACGGCGACGGACGCGACCCCGAGCTCGTCCAGGGCACGGATGATGCGGACCGCGATCTCGCCACGGTTGGCGATGAGGATCTTGGAGAACATTCGTGGAGGGCATTCTAAGGTCGCTCCGGGGTGACGCGGTCCGAGGCTACTCGCTCGGACGTGGTGCTCCGCTGGCGCCTGGGCATCTGCTCCACCGGGACCGGGCGGCCGATATGGAAGCCCTGCGCGTGATCGACCCCCTGGGAGCGCAGATAGCTCTCCAGGCCCTGGTCGGACACGAACTCGGCGATCGTCTCCTTGCCCAGGCCGCGGGCGATTCGCACGACCGACTCGATGATCAGCTGGTCGGTGCGGCTGGCGAGGCAGCCTGACACGAACTCTCCGTCGATCTTCAGGTAGTCGAACGGCAGGTGCTTGAGGTAGTAGAAGCTGCCGAAGCCCGCGCCGAAGTCGTCGAGGGCGAAGCGGCAGCCGAGGCGCATCAGCCGCTCGGCGAAGCGCCGCGCGAGCGGGATGTTCGCGACCGCAGCGGTCTCGGTGATCTCGAAGATCAGGCGCCGCGGGTTGATGCCCAGATGCGCGACCTCGTTCTCGATCAGCGTCAGTAGCTGCTCGTCGTTGAGCGACGGGCCGGAGAGGTTGACCTCGAGCGACTGCGTGCCCGCCGGGTCCGCCGCCAGCAGCTCGATCGCCCGCGTGGCAACCCAGCGGTCGATCGCGGGCGCCAGGCCGAAGCGCTCGGCAAGTGGCAAGAAGGCGCCCGGAGGAATCAGCTCGTCGCGGTCGTCGAGCATCCGGACGAGCAGTTCGTGCTGGGAG
>Ga0136612_10000168_pt1 | contig 19106 bp, 12 predicted proteins | sample AntDryUQ224A2306_2_FD_106644 | JGI IMG/M metagenome (GOLD analysis project Ga0136612, IMG submission 106644) | Polar desert sand microbial communities from Dry Valleys, Antarctica - metaG UQ224A (23.06) | ecosystem: Environmental > Terrestrial > Soil > Desert | place: Antarctica: Dry Valley... | reverse complement strand
GGTGGGGTGTGTCGGTACGAGAATTCCACGGAGCCGCGAAGCGGCGGCATCGATGCCGCCCCTTGCGGGGCTCACCGTGCCTCTTGGTCGACCAACTCCCCAGCCTTACGGCTGGGGCTACGATGATTCCGGGCCTACAGCCCTCCTGGTTTCAAACTCCAGCTTCCCAAGTGTCCAGACTGTTGAGTTCATTAGAAGCCTGGTGGGTCGGCGGGAGGGGCGAGGGACCTCGCAAGCTTCTACTCCGGTTGCATGAGAGCGGGTTCTCATTTTGCCCACGGATCAATGCAGTGTGCGCTCAGTGCCATTCGCGAAAGCTCATCGTCACCATTAGACCGGCGTACAAGCTTGCGAGGTCCCTCGCCCCTCCCGCTCTCCCGCCCAAGCTCGGGATGGCAGGCTCTGTTGAGTAACCAGTCCTGGCCAGAGGGACGAATCAGGCCTTCATCTCTTTCACAAGAATTCCGAGCTCGCGGATCTGATATCCGAGGGCCTGACGCGACATCCCTAGAGACTGCGCTGCCTTGTTCTGATTTCCGCCAGCACCGATGAGCGATCGCTCGACAAGTGCTTTGCGAAAACGAACCAGTTCTTCGTAATACGTACCGCTCGGAGCTCGTGGAATGACGATGCTGCGAAGCCGTTCAGGGAGATGCTCGATCTCGACTTCGCGGGCTTCGCCGGCAACTGCATGTGCCCCCCGAATCGTGTTCTGCAACTCGCGAACGTTGCCTGGCCAGTGGTAGGAGATGAAGAGAGCTTCGGTATCCGGAGACAACCTGTCAGGTCCGGATCGATGCTTCTGTTTCTCCTCTCCGAGGAAATGCCGGGCCAGAAGAAGCACATCGCCCCCTCGTTCTCTCAGAGGTGGAACATTCAGCTCGACACCGCGGATGCGGTAATAGAGATCCTCACGGAACCGCCCCTCGTCAACCGCGCGCTCGAGCTTTCGATTGGTCGCTGCTACGATCCGGACATCGGCACTGCGATTGGCGGTGTCACCGACACGGCGGAACTCCCCTTCCTGAAGGACTCGCAGCAGCTTTGCCTGCGCTGCCAGCGGCAACTCGCCCACTTCGTCGAGGAAAAGCGTCCCTCCGTCGGTCGTTTCAATGAGGCCCGCACGATCGCGGTCAGCTCCGGTGAACGCCCCTCGCACGTGACCGAAGAGCTCGCTCTCAACCAGATTTTCGGGCAGGGCCGCACAGTTCACCGCGGTAAAGCTCTTTCCACGCCTCGAAGAGCTTCGATGGATTCCGCGTGCGATCAATTCCTTTCCGGTCCCGGACTCGCCCAGAATGCAGATCGGAACATCACGTCGGGCCACTCGTGCCACCATATGGGCCAACTCCCTGAGAGGAGCCGAGTCGCCGATCATTCCTTCAAGCGGATCGGCACTGCGGACCGGAGTCGAGGCGATCTCAGTCTCCTGATCGATCATCCTCTGCAGACGGTAGTGCTCCGACCTCAGCTGAAACAGGTTCGCCACGGCTGTCCGGGACTGCGGCGACCAGCTGCCGAGCTTTTTGATGTAGAGCAGGGCCGAGTCGCCGCACTCGATCCAGTCTTTGTCGCCCTCTTTCCGATTCTCGAGATCGCTGTTTTCGAGAGGATCGAGTGAGCCGATCTGCGTCCAGTGACCGAGCCGGTTCCGGCTGGCAAATCGCCAGCGAAGCTCGCCGAATGTTCTGGCTTCAAACGGAAAGGCGTTTTCGGCAAGCGCACGTAGAACAGCAAGCTCCGTCCGAGGTGCGGCATCCAGCGCGGTCTCGACAGGACGGGCCACGCCGAGCTCGCCGGCGAGCACATCAGCCCTGCTGAGAATGGCCGGGTTTGAGACTCGCAGGCTCAATCCCGTGAGCGATCGGAAAAGACGCAACTTCTCTGACCGGCTGACGGCCTCAGGTTCGATCGCCTTCTGACCTTTGATCGTTGCGATCTCGAAAGCAGCGATGGAGTCGTTGAAACTGGTCGTGGCGTTTGCCGCGATCTTCGAGCGTGCCCTCGAGTAACTGACTCTTTGTCGTTCCATCAACTCCTGACAAAGAGTGTGACTGCTCTGTCGAAGGACGGGAACGTTGCCCTCGAGCCATTCAGCTTCGTCGAGAATCAGATGCGCGGCTGAAAGAATATCCGGCGTGAAAGTCCCTTCGGAAATCAGAGTCGCATAACGGCGTGCGAGAAGAAGATCTCCTTTCCCGAGAAACAGCTGCGCTGCCAGGAGATCGATCTCACTCACTCGACGCAGGTCGCCGGTCGAGTCGTAGAACTGACGGAGTCGCTCGATCGAGTCAGACGCCTCGCTCCACAGTCCCTCGTCGGCGCACAGGTATCCGTAGGTGAAGAGAAATCCTCCAGCGCCGCGGTCACCTTCGGTCTCTTCGGTCAACGCCAGACCACGCAACGCCTCTCGCCGAGCCAGGTCCCATGCGCCCGACACGAACAATGCGTAAACGAGATCGAGCGTCGCGTCGATTTTCTCAGCGATCGACTCGGAGGCCTCGATGGACTCGTTAGCGAAAGACACTGCCATCTCGTACTCGCGAGCGGCGACGGCCTGATAAAACGCCACTCGCGCGTTGAAGTACGGCTTGGCCAGAAGCGCGGCATCCGCGGGTTTATGACCGGACTCCAGCGACAGGAGCGCGTCTTCGAAGATGAATCGCTCGCGCCTTTCGTCGTCATCGTCGAACTGCCCGGCAATCGCTCGAACCTGGTCGAGTCTCGCTCGTGCCTCTTCCGACTTGCCTGAGATCCGCAGGAGCTCGCTGTTGAGAAGGAGCGAATCGAACGTCTCTTCCCCAGCTGGGATTTCCGAAAGATGACGCAAGGCGTCTTCGTAACCGCCGAGACGTCTTTCCGCGCGCGCGAGCGTGAGTTGTCGCTCCACGGGGCTGAATCGGATGGCGAGCCTCTTGAGCTCGAGGTAGGCTCCTGTCGCCAGCAGTCCATCGGCGAGCTCGCGGAGCAGCATCTCCGAACTGCCGATCAGCTCCTCCGGCATGCGCCGCAGGGCGGAGACCACCGCGTCGGGTGGAAGGTTCTTCCAGTTGACCTCATTCTCGAGCAGGGAGAGGGCGCGATCGACATTGCCTCCCTCGTTGAGCAGAACGGCGCGACGAATGGTTTCCTGCTCACCCAGCCCGGTCATGAGTGATGCCCCGAGACGCGCGAGCGCGGCACGCGACTGTTGAGGGATTGTCCGCTCGAGCTGCGCCCTCACGTTAGGATCTGCGAACCTGAAAATTCGCTCATCCACGTACGTGACGCTGTCGAGAGCGAGTTGTTCGATTCGAAGCTGGCAGCCGATCGAGTCGAGAAACTTCGACGCGCCAACGCGTGGAATCTCATCGCCCATGATTGCCAGGGCCGCCAGATACGATCGCTTGGGCTCCTCCAGCGTCAGTGGACGATCCAGAAGAATCGGCGGAATGGTTCCATCGCGCTCCAGCTCGACCAGTTCGTCGCTCGCGACAAAATCTTTCAATAGCTTCCGTGCGGTCTCCTCGGAGAACGCCGCGACCTGCTCCTCGACCCGTCGCCGCATCTCCAGGGTCGGTGCAACGACAAAGAACGTTGTCGGCGGCGTGGTTTCCAGCGGTCGAATCGGCGCAATGAGGTCGAGTGCCGACTCGTGAGCAAGCCAGGAGAAGCTGCTCCCCCGCTCGGCCAGAGCCCGGATGATTCGTTGTGAATCCCTGTCGAAGAGCTGAGGACTGGCAACCGCCAGCACGGCGTGCCGGCCGGCAAATCGTGAGACGAAGTCGTTCGCGAAGTCATTCTCATCCACTGTGGCCCGCGACGAATTCGCAGGCATCAGCGTCGAGAGCGCGGAAAACGCGCGAAGGGGAGAGGCTTCCTCGCCAATGACGAGGAGATTGATTTCCGGATCGATGCGGCCAAGTGCGGACGCGGATTCCAGCGCCGAGGAGTTTCGGAAAGTCAGGCAGATGCCGGGACGCTCGAGAAGAAGATCCAGAGCGTGAAAGTGAGGAGCGGTGCTGCTTCCGCTGGCGGCGGCGCGCAACCACGACAGATCCGAGGCGGCGTCGTCGATGAGACGCACCAGAATCTCGGAGTAAGCAGAGTCGCTGTTGCTCCACGACCTGCTGAGCACTTTGAGTCCCTTTGCATCGACCAGCTCGGAAAAACTCTGGATCAGGCTCAGCGGCGAGGCTCCGTCCCCTCCATCCGAATGGTGATGGTTGGCGCGTATCCGCACGAGCCGCACGTCTGATCCCCGCTTGCGAAAGGCAACCCAGTCAGCGGGATCGAACGCCGCTTCCACGACGCCCAACCGCCGCAGAAAACTCAGATGCGCCGCGTACTGGCCTGTCAGCGACAACCGGTCGCGAGCTCCCCATCCTTTGATATCGGTCAGGGCGGTCGCACCGGGCATCGCGATCCTGGGGAGCACATCGGTAAACCAGGGGAGGGTGGAGTGACGTGTGGTGGCGATCAGCGAGGGCTGCCAGCCGAAATCGGCTGGAACAACCTCGAGCGACTCCGTTTTCTTACGCGTCGCCGGTGCGCGAATCGTCATGATGATCCTTTGGGTGTGTCGCTGAAAAAAAGAGACTGTACTACGTTCAATGTGTCATCCCGAGCGTCGAGCGAGGGATCACAATCGGTCTCTTATCCGAGCCGCGGCGCCCAGACGATGAGGTACTTGGTGATCTCGATGTTTCGCGCGAGAGGGACCAGCTCGATCTCCTCGATCGAACGTGCTTTGGCTCGGAGCTCATCCTTGAGGACCTCGCGTTCGCGGTCCCAGGTTCGCTGCAGCTGGGAGATCTTGTCCATGTAATCTTCTTCTCGGACCGAATTGGGAGAGCCCTGCGTTGCCTTCTTGCCCGAGGTGATGTTGTGGAGCGTACGTCCCCATGAAATGTTGACGTCGTTTCGAAATTCGTCCGGCTTGTGGATGTCCTGATCGTCGATGGCCCGCTGCTCGCGGTCGACCGCCTGCTTCATCTGATCCAGACGCCTGCGCGCCGTACTCTCGAGCCGCTCTGATTGCGTCGAGAGCTGGCGATTCGCTTCCTGAAGACAACGCTCGATGAACATCTCTCTGGTTTCCCCGGCTTCTGAGTAGAGGCCGAAGGAAGGGTTCTGGAGAACTATGAACCGCTCGCGCGCAACGAGCTGCTCACGAAGTGCATCCTCCCCATCGGCGCTGGAGGTCTCGAGGATCTCCGATGGAACCTTGCTCATCGCTCGCTGCGGATCGGGAATTGGCGAGAGTAGGAGATCGTCAACGTTGACGGCAACAGCCTGCTCCCAGCGCACGACCTGTGCGTGCTGGTCGAGCGGCGCCATACTCGCGCGCACTACCTCGGAGTGAAGACCACTCCGCGGCTCGTCGAATGTGATGACCGCCTCCGCCATCACGTGAGGCTGATACTCGCCCGGTCGATCGGTGGTGAGATAGAGCTGTTCGAGTGAGACCTCAGAACGCTTGGGCCTGAAACGGCGCCCTGCAAAACCGAAGGCCGCCTGTTCGCTTCCAAGCAGATCGATCGTGAGACCGTGAGGCACAGGGTTAGCCTCGACGACACGGCCCGGAACTTTGGCCAGCGCCTTGAGAACCGCCTTGCGCTTTCGCGCGGGCATGAGGAACACGATGCAGCCACCTCCGCCGGCACCGCAGACCTTCCCCCCCCACGCCCCGGCTTTGGACGCTGCGGCAATAGCCTCGTCAATCTCAGGAGTCGAAACTCCGGCGATCAGGGCCTTCCGGTTCTCCCACTCTTCACCCAGGGTCGCCCCCGCTTTTGCGAGGTCTCCGGCTGCGAGAGCGTCTTCCATCTTTCGAGACGTTGCGGCGATTTTGCCCAGTCCCTCGCGCACACCGTCATCTCCATCGATGTGCCGTTTGTAGATCTCCCAGTTGTTGGTCCCCGAGAAATGGGAGACCTCGCTGTAATGCAGCACGAAGTGTTCGGCCAGTTCTTCGACAGGAAGTGCGATGGGAACGCGGGTAATCTTTCCGGGATCGAGATGCAGGGAAGCAAGTCCACCGTAAACGGGAGGGTAGTAATCCTGAACGCCGGCCGGCGACTGAAGGAGGCGAGACTCGAGGTCCCGCACCAGCGTGATGAGATCGTCTCCTTCTACTGGAGCATTTGCTACCTCAGAGAGCGCTCTGACGAGTGTGACGGTGAGGGCGGACGACCCGCCGAGTCCCGAGCCCCGGGGAGCGTCGGTACGGGTGGTGACGCTGACGTTGGTGAGCCCGAAATGCTCGAGCGCCTTGGCGATCAGAACGACTTTCGGATCGGCAGACGCTTCCGCGAGGGTCTCGTAACGTCGTCTGTAATTGAGGTCAGTGAGAAAGATCTCAATGCCCGGGTCGTTGGTCAGTCCGACCTCGGATTCCGCATGGTACGAAATCGCGACGTTGACCGTTCGTGCTCCGGGATGGAAAAGATACAAAGGCCAGAGGTCCAGAGTGCCACCGGCCAGGTCGGCGCGCAGCGGCGCCCGCACTCTGACTCGCTTCATAATCGGGGGAACTGGTTGCTAAAAGAGTGCCCGTTCGGGCTTGACGCTCCGCGCCAGCTGCGTGGCGCCTTGTCCGATCTCGCGCGAATATCTGGTCACGTGCGAGCGAAAACGGGTGAGCGAGGATGCAACCAGAGGATCTGCAGTGATGGACTTGAGCTCGAGCGGATTGAGAAATTTTCCTCCGTCACTCACGCGATAGTCGAGATGCGGACCGGTCGCCAGACCCGTCGCTCCGACATAACCGATTACGTCGCCCTGAGTGATCGACGTTCCCTTCCGAAGTCCTTTCGCGAACCGGGAGAGATGAAGATAGCTCGTCTCGATCCTGGAGTTGTGCCTGATCCTGATGTAGTTGCCCTCTCCGCCCTTGTAACCTGACGCCACAACCACCCCGTCCGCCGTGGACATGACAGGGGTTCCGGTCGGGGCTCCGTAGTCGATACCGTAGTGAGGCCTGAATCGATTCAGAATGGGGTGAAAGCGCCGCTTCGAGAAACCGGACGTGACCCGGGTGTATTTGAGAGGGGACTTGAGGAACTGCTTTTTCAGAGGTTTCCCGTCTGAGGTGTAGTAACCGGGGCGCCCATCCATTCCGTCGTAACGATAGGCCTCGAACACTCGTCCGTTGTGATGAAAGCGCGCCGCGACGATGGGCCCGTAGCCCGTGTGATCTTCACCGGCATAGGTCTTCTTCGTTACGAAGCTGAAGCTGTCTCCCTTCTTGAGGGAAAAAAAGTCGATGTCCCACTGGAAAACTTCCACCAGATCCTGGACGAGCTGTGGCTTCTCTCCAGCTTTCCGCAGCGCGTCGTAAAGTGAGCTGTCGATCTCTGCCGCAATCGTGCGCTCGACTGATGTTGCCCGCGCTATGGCCTCGCGGACTTCAAATCCGTTCGCGCTGCGCTCCGCGTGGATCTCCCCCCAGCCGGTAATCTTCATCTCGACGGAATCGACTCGCATCGCCTCGTCGTAATGGAAACGGACCAGATCTCCGATTCGCAACCGTCGTGGGTCGACCGACTTGGAGAAAGCTCCCGTCAGATTCGCCGATTCTGACAGCGTCAGGCCGCCGGCGACGAAGATCGAGTCGAGAGTGTCGCCCGAATCGACAGTGAGATAAAGAGCGTGGGGAGGGAGAGGAGCTGAAACCGGACTGAGGGTCGAACCGAGGTCGATCGAGGGGAGGCTTGATGACGCAGTGGAGAGGATCTCAACGGCGGGAGCGATTGACGCGCTACGGGTTGCCGCGATGATCAGAGGGACGAGTAACGGGAGCGCCGCAGCATAGTAGCCCCGCGGCACCCGACCAACCACCCCACCCCTGCCATCGCCCCTGGCGAGCTGCTTTTTCATCCGCGCCTTCTGCTGAACTATTTGCGATGGTACAGGTGCAACTCCTTTTAGGCAAATTCCTACAGGCTGCCGTGTAGCGAACAAGAGTTTTGGCGACGCCTATTTACGGCCGGGAGTCGCGGAAGATTGCTCGAGCGGCTGGCCGTCCATCCCCTCGCGCTTCGGCACAGATTTCGTGAATCCTTCGGGAATCTGAAAAAACGTTGAATCAACCTGAACGTTTCTCACCGCCGTAACCAGAATCTCAGAGGTCTGTCGTTTGCTGATGTTGAGCTTAACGTCCCTTCGCGCGCCGGGAGCTTTTCTCGGACTTGTCGTAATCGAAACGACCTGTCGCAGAGCCAGCCCCGTCACCTTGGAAGTTTCCGCAGCGATCAACTTATCGAGCTCCGGGTTCCCGGTTGTGAACTCAGCGCTGGAAAACACCGGTGCCGGCACCGCTCCGAAAGCTGAGGTCGTCCAGCTGTCCACGCTGGTCGCGACACCCTGCTTGAGAGGAATGCTCCCGAACATGACGGTCATCTCGTACGAAGCATCGAAACGGTAGTGGTCGGTGGCGACTCCCGCGATCAGTGGATGGTCGTCCATCTTTTTCGTTCCCGTCTTCAAATTCGCCACTTCGATCCTCGCGGACGCGAGGCTGTTTGCGACCGTCGAAAGAGGAACGTCGTAGTAGGTTTTCGTTTTCGGATTGATGATGAAGATGCTTCTCGGATTGAGGAACGACAGCACGTACGTTCCCTCACCGTAGACGGGATTCCGCGTGTACTCCACGCGGCTACGGTCCCCATCCAGGACCGCGCGTCCGGCCACATCTCCAACGTTCTGCCCTCCGTGATCGTTTCGAGTGCTCTGCCGGAACTCGTACTGAATGGCAGCGGACAAAAGGGACGGGGATGAAAGAAGCAGGATGCACACGAGTGCAGTTTTCATAAGTGGGCCTCGGCTCATGAGTATACGCGCCACTGACCAGGGACGGCGCTCGGGCCACGGCGGCGGTGTCATCCCAACCACAAGGGGAAATTTCCATTCGGAATCGGTCTGTTGCGAGCGCCATGTCCAGACGCCTCTTCGCTTTGATCCTTTTTCTGGCGACCGCTTTCACCCTCGTCGTTCATGCAGCGAAACCGCCGAAAGGGGAAACTCTCGATTCGGTGCTCAAGAAGGTCATCGAGCAGCAGAAGAAGACCAAGAGTCTCGAGGCGCAATTTCGCCAGGAGAAAACGCTCGCACTTCTCGCTCAGCCGGAAGTCTCGACCGGGACGTTCAGCTTTGCGAAGCCAAACCAGGTACTCTGGGACTATCAGGCGCCCAGGAAGCTGCAGCTTCTCATCGCCAAAGGGTGGCTGACGACGTACTACCCCGAGCTCAACAAGGCCGAGCGCCTTGAAGTGAAACGATTCGAAGACAGGATCTTCAAATACATGGGCGCTACCGGAACGATCGAAGAGCTGGCCCGCTACTTCGACTTCACATTCACGGATACGAAAGGTCAGCCTTCGTACCGCCTCGAGCTTTCACCCAAAACGAAGCTCGTCGCGAAACGCGTCAGGAAGATCACGATCTGGATCGATCGATCGAGCTATCTGACGAATCGGTTCGAGTATGTAGAGGGCGATGGCGACATCACGAAGTACGAGTTCACCAACATCCGCCTCAACCAGACGATCGAGCCAACCCGATTCACACTCAATCTTCCCGCCACGGTGAAGATGCAGTCGATGAAGCTGAATTGAATCGGCTCCGGGTCTCCCGTGTGGAACGCTCGAGAAGATGAGCCCGCGCGTCGCAGCCGCGAAGCGGCGACATCGTTATAGCCCCACCCGTGAGGGTGGGGTGGTTCGGTACGGGAATCCCACGGAGCCGCGAAGCGGCGGCATTGATGCCGCCCCTTACGGGGCTCACCATGCCTCTCACTCGACCACGTCCCCAGCCTTACGGCTGCGGCTACAACGATTCCGGGCCTCCGGCCCTCTACGGTGGGCAGTTAGAGATGTCCGACCTTAAATTCCAGCTGGTCGCGACGGACGGGACAGCACGACGCGGGGAGATCACTACTCCGCACGGAACGATCCAGACGCCGGTCTTCATGCCTGTCGGCACGCTCGCCGCGGTCAAAGCAATCACGAGCGATCAACTGGCGATGCTCGGCCCGGAGATCATCCTCTGCAACACCTACCATCTGATGCTCCGTCCCGGCATCGACCTTCTCGAGCAGCTGGGCGGCGTCCATGAGTTCATGGGATGGAAAGGTGCGCTCCTTTCCGATTCAGGCGGGTTTCAGCTTTTCTCTCTAGCCTCGATTCGGAAAATCCGCGAGGAAGGTGTCGACTTCCAGAGTCATATCGACGGCGCTCGATACTTTCTCTCCCCCGAAAAGTCCGTCGAGATTCAATCCCGCATGGGGGTGGACATCGCCATGGCATTCGACGAATGTCCCGCGTACGGACTGTCCCGCGAGGCGATCGAGCGCTCGCTGGAGCTGACTCATCGATGGGCCATCCGATCCCACCAGACTCCGCGCGGCCAGTCTGCGCTCTTTGGAATCGTGCAGGGGGGAGTTCACCACGATCTGCGGCGTCGAAGTGTGGAGCAGATCGCAGCGATTCCTTTCGACGGCTTCGCCATCGGCGGTCTCTCCGTCGGGGAACCGAAGAACGAGATGATCAAGACTCTTTCATTTACCGCCCCTCTGCTTCCGCCGGACAAGCCGAGGTACCTCATGGGGGTGGGAACTCCGGAAGACCTCCTGGCCGGGGTCGAAGCGGGCATCGACATGTTCGACTGCGTCATGCCGACACGGAACGCGCGAAACGGGACCCTGTTCACGAGCGAGGGACGTGTCGGGATCAAAAACGCTCGATACCGGGATGACAAGGGTCCCCTCGACCCGGCCTGTGGCTGTCCGACATGCCAGACCGTGTCGCGCGCCTATCTTCGGCACCTTTACGTGAGCGGCGAGATGGCGGCTGCCACCTACAACACAATTCATAACTTGTGGTTCTATCTTGACTTGATGAAGGGAATCCGGCAGGCTGTCGCGTCCAATTCGTTCCGGACCTTTCGCGAAACCTTCCTCGCCCGAACCGGTCAAAGCGCAGGGACGAGCAGCGTCTGAGGCCACGGCGAGTCTCGGCCCTCGCGTCCACCGCCATCGCCTTCACTCCAGGAAAATGTCATCGATGATGTTCCCACTCGCATGGATTCAAAGCGCCAACGCTGCAGGCATCATTGCCCAGGCTCTCCCGATTCTGGCGATCGGAGCAATTTTCTACTTTCTCGTGATCGCGCCTGCGAATAAGCAGCGAAGCAAGACACAGACGATGCTGGAAGCCCTCAAAAAGGGTGACCGGGTCATCACCACGGGCGGAATTCACGGCACGATTCAGGGCGTGGAAGGTGAGATCGTTCAGCTGAAAATCGCAGAGAACGTGAAGATCAGACTCCTCCGTTCCGCGGTTGCGAGCGTCAGCGGAGGCGACACCGCGGAGTAATCCGCCCCCGGTCTGAGGTTCTCCATCCGTCGGAGCCCCTCGGATCACGGTTTTTGCTCATGAACGGAAGCGTCCCTGGCCATCCAGCCGTGGAGCTTGTCTCGAAATCCAAACGTCTCACGCAGCAGGTTGCCTCGGAGGAATTTTGAATAGAAACATCTGGTGGAAAGTCGCTCTCATCATCGGGCTCATGGTGCTGTTCATCGCGCCCCTGGTCCCGAGACGCAAGAATGAAGAGCGCATCCCTCTCGGCCTCGATCTCAAGGGTGGAACGCAACTCGTGATGCAGGTCAACACGGGCGACGCCGTTCGCGCCGAGATCGATCAGGCCATGGAGTTCTTCAAGGGCCAGGTCACCAAGCAGTCGCTTCCGGCAGCGGTGGTCAGACGCGAGAGCCCGCTCTCTTTCGTGGCGATCCCGCAAGGGGGCGCGTCGGCCAACGACTACGAGAAGGTTGGGCGCGACTGGCTCGGCCAGTTCGACGTGTCGCAGCAGCCTCAAGGTGTCCTGTTCACGATCAAAGACGTGGGCCGGTCCCAACTCGAAGATGACACAGTCAATCAGGCAATGGAGACGATCCGCAACCGGGTGGATGCCCTTGGCGTCACGGAACCGGTCATCGCTCGACAGGGCGGCGCAAGAGGGAAGAACATCGTCATCCAGCTTCCTGGAGTCGACGACCCGGCGCGGGTGAAAGAGATCATCAAGACCACCGCCCAGTTGCAGTTCCGGATCGTGGAGGAAATCGCGCCCGGGCAGGCGGCCACGGGCTCAGATGCCCAGGCTCTCCTTCAGTCACTTCCCGCCAATCTCCGGAACGAAGTCGAGATTCTTCCCGGAGACAGCCAGGACGCCTTCGGACGTGTATCGGGAAAAATGTACTACGCGGTGAAAAAGTCCGTTCCGGTAACCGGACGTGATCTGAAGACCGCCAGGGTTTCGAAGGGACGGCTGGGCGAGCCGATCATCAGCTTCTCACTGACACCGGACGGAGGACGCAAGTTCGCCGCGCTGACCGGCGCGAACATCAACCGCGGGTTGGCGATCGTCCTCGACAACAAAGTCAAGTCTGCACCGAACATCAACAGTCAGATCGAGGACCAGGGGATCATCGAGGGGCGCTTCACGCAGCAGGAAGCGAGCGACCTCTCCCTGATTCTTCGAAGTGGAGCGCTACCAGCCTCGATGACGACCCTCGAGGAGCGCACGGTCGGACCGTCGCTCGGGAATGACTCGATCCGTGCCGGCGTAACGGCTGCGCTCATCGGGTTCGCGCTTTTGATCATCACCGTCATCCTTTATTACCGCGGTGCCGGAATCAACGCAGTGATCGCGCTTTTCCTGAATCTGATCATCCTGCTCGGGATGATGGCGTACTTCCGTGCGACGCTCACGCTTCCCGGAATCGCAGGGATCATCCTGACCCTGGGCATGGCCATCGACAGCAACGTTCTCGTATTCGAGCGCATCCGGGAAGAGCTGCGAGATGGAAAGACGGTTCGCGCCGCGATCGACAACGGCTTCACCCGCGCGTTCGGGACCATCATCGACACGCACCTCACAACGATCATCTCCGCTCTGTTTCTCTTTCAGTTCGGTACCGGCCCGATCAAGGGATTTGCCGTGACGCTGCTGATCGGTCTCGGAGCTTCTGTCTTCACAGCGTTCTTCGTGTCACGCGTCATTTTCGACATTACATACAGACCGGTTGATCGTCCTCAGCAGATCAGCATCTAAGGACGAGGAGAAACCATGCAGATATTCGTCAATCCCAACTACGACTTCGTGAAGTGGCGTTTTCACGCCGTCGCTTTCTCTGCTTTCATTATTCTGCTCGGCCTGGGGATGTATCTGACCCGCGGTCTCCGTATGGGGATCGACTTCTCGGGCGGCGCCAACGTGGTGCTGAAGTTTCGTGAACAGGTGCCCTTCGACGCGCTCCGTTCTCAGATCGCGAACGCCTCGGTACAGCGATACGGTAAAGCCGAGGAAAATGCGGTTCTCATTCGGCTTCCCAAGCAGGGAAGCGAAGGCGATTACGCCGGACAGCTCGTGCAGAGACTCAACGTGTCGCTGAATCCCGAATCGGCCACGAAGCACGACCTGAATTATCAGGGGCGTGACACCCTCGCGGAGATTCTGAAGAATGCAGATCCCGATCGAAAGGGAACGGGACCTGCTGCTCACGATTACTACTACACCATGGCTCAGTCGGTGATCTCCAGGCGGTCGGAGCTGGGGCTCTTCAGCAACATGTCGCAGGTCACGTCGGCTCCGGGTGTCAGCTCGAGCGCTGGGAAAGTCATTTCCGAAAAGGCGTTCCTCGGAAAGTTCAACGTTCTGAATCAAGAGTCGGTCGGACCTCAGGTCGGTAAGGAGCTCCAGCAGAAAGCGATCTGGGCGGTCATTCTCTCGACCATCGCAATGGGGATCTACATCACCTTCCGGTTCGACCTGGGATTTGGCATCGCAGCAATGATCTGCATCGTTCACGACGTCCTGATCGCGCTGGCTTTTCTCGTGCTGATCCGCGGCGAGTTCTCCCTCAACATCGTTGCGGCGCTCCTGCTCATCGTCGGTTACTCGGTCAACGATACGGTGGTGACCTACGATCGTGTTCGAGAGAACGCGAGAAAGCTCAAGGCCAGAGTTCCATTCGGTGAGCAGCTCAACAATGCCATGAATCAAACGCTCTCGCGGACGATTCTGACCAGCGGCTCGGTCATTCTCGTGCTCATCTCGCTCGTGGTCTTCGGCGGAAAGGTGATCCACGAGTTCTCCCTGGTCCTGCTGGTGGGAGTCCTGTCGGGAACGTATTCGACGCTCATGATCGTCCCGGCCGTCGCGGTTGCCTGGGAAGAGTATGTGTCGAAGCGTCGTGGTGGAAAAGCCCCTCGCAGAGCCGAAGCGAATCGAAGCGAACCCCTTCCGCGGAAGCCGGCACCGGAGCGGGCAAAAAGGGCGTAGTTAAAGCGAACAGAGTTCACGCGGGCGAAGGTTTGGAGTGCGGCAGCCGCAGCTGCCGCTTTCTGAGTCACTTCGCCAGTCTGTCGCGATGTGACCTCTTTAGGCGAGCTCGACACAAAAGCGGCGGCTGCGGCTGCCGCACTCCAAAGGCTTCGCCCGGTATCCTACGCAGGACGCGGTCAGTAAAACCTGCGTGGTAGACTCCCGCCTCTTCTGACGGACGGTCCCAAACCCTCCCTCTCAGCGAGCTCCTCGATGGCAAATACTCCGAAAGACGACGCGCTCGAGTATCACTCGAGCGGCCGGCCAGGGAAGACAGAAGTCGTTCCGACCAAGCCGACTGCCACTCAGCGCGATCTCGCGCTCGCTTACACCCCCGGAGTCGCTGCGCCCTGTCTAGAGATCGCACGCGATCCATCTCTGGTTTACAAATATACGAACAAGAGCAACCTGGTGGCGGTCATCAGTAACGGCACGGCCGTTCTCGGGCTCGGTGCAATCGGCGCCGCCGCAGGCAAGCCGGTCATGGAAGGCAAGGCCGTACTCTTCAAGCGTTTTGCCGATCTCGACGTCTTCGACCTCGAGGTGGACACGCGCGACACGGAGCAGTTCATCCAGCTGGTCAAGCTTCTGGAACCGACGTTCGGTGGAATCAACCTCGAAGACATCGCCTCGCCGGAATGCTTCGAGATCGAAGAACGGCTCAAGAAGGAGATGAACATCCCGGTCTTCCACGACGACCAGCATGGAACGGCCATCATCTCCGCCGCGGCTCTCATCAACGCCCTCGAAGTGGCCGGTAAGGAGATCGGAAAGGTTCGCCTCGTCTTTTCCGGAGCCGGCGCCGCAGCGATGGGTTGTCTCCGGCTTTACATGAAACTTGGGCTCCCTCGAGAGAACGTCATGCTGGTGGACAGCAAGGGCGTGATCTACAAAGGACGCACCTTAGACATGACGCCCTACAAAGAGGAGTTCGCGCCCGAGACCGATGCCCGCACCCTGGCAGATGCCATCGCCGGAGCCGATGTTTTCATTGGCCTTTCGGTAGGCGGAATCGTGACGCAGGACATGATCCGTTCGATGGCCCCGAAGCCGATCGTTTTCGCACTGGCGAACCCTGATCCCGAGATCACATATGACGACGCCAGGGCGGCTCGTGAAGATGTGATCATGGCCACAGGCAGGTCAGATTTTCCTAACCAGGTCAACAACGTCCTGGGATTTCCGTTCATCTTCCGCGGCGCGCTCGACTGTCGCGCCACTGCCATCAACGACGAGATGAAGCTCGCGGCCTCGAAGGCTCTTGCCGATCTCGCGAAGGAAGACGTTCCCGATTCAGTCCTGCGTGCCTATTCTCAGGAGCGCTTCAGCTTCGGTCCTGATTACCTCATTCCGAAGCCGTTCGACTATCGGGTCCTTCTCTGGGTTCCGGTAGCCGTTGCACGCGCCGCGGCCGAGACCGGAGTTGCACAGCAACCAATTACCGATTACGACGCTTACCGCCGTCGGCTCGAGCAGCTTCTCGGCCGTTCGCGCGGCCTGATGCATACGATCTTCGACCGCGCCAAAAAGAGTCCGAAACGGATCGTGTTCCCGGAAGGCGAGCATGAAAAAATCGTGCGCGCCGCACGCATCCTGATTCAGGAAAAAATCGCCCATCCCATTCTTCTCGGCGACCCCGAGAAGATCATGGCGCGCGTCAAGGCCGGGGGAATCGATCCTAAAGAGTTGACCATCCTCGATCCCGAAAGGTCAGGAAAGTTCGAGCAGTACGCTGCGGCGCTTCACCTGGCTCGACGACGCAACGGCGTCACCGTGTCGGATGCACGTCATTTCCTGGGCAACTACAACTACTACGCCATGATGATGATCGATCAGGGCGACGCCGATGGGGTCATCTCCGGACTCGGTTCTTACTATCCCGCTACTGTGAAACCGGCGCTGCAGATCCTCAAGACACGACCGGGGGTCAAACGGGTGTCAGGCGCGTACGTGGTGATGTTCAAGAACAGGATGATGATTCTCGCCGACACGACGGTGAACATCGAGCCAACGGCAGAGGATCTGGCCGAGATCGCGGTGCTCTCCGCTCAGACCGCCAGACGTTTCAACCTGGAACCTCGGGTTGCCATGCTCTCGTTTTCCAATTTCGGATCGACTCCGCATCCCTTGCAGGAGAAAGTCCGACAGGCGGTGGGCATTCTCAAGGACACGCATCCCGATCTCATCGTCGAGGGAGAGATGCAGGCCGACACAGCGGTGTTCCCCGAGGTCGCCGGTGGCGACTACCCATGGAATGACATTCAGGGTGATGCGAACGTGCTGATCTTCCCCGACCTCGCCTCCGCCAACATCGCCTACAAGCTTCTCTGGCGACTCGGCGGCGCGGAGGTCATCGGACCCATCCTGCAGGGACTGAACAAACCGGTTCATGTGCTGCAGCGCGGTGTTGATGTTCCCGACATCGTCAACATGGCCGCCATCGCAGTCCTCGATGCGCAGGCAGTCGATGATGCAGGCTAGGCCGCTGAACTTCGGATCCTGACTGATCTGTAGGACAGACACTCCTGTCTGTCACGCGAAACTCTTGCTGTCAGCAGGGAGCTTCTTCGACCGGATGAAGACAGTTCCTGACGACCGAGTTCAGAGCGCCGATGTCGAACGGCTTCGGCAGAAATGCACAGATTCCCTTGTCCACCGCCTCGGCGATCTCAGGTCCACGGTTTGCGCTCACGACAATCACCGGTATCTTCTTGAGGTCTTCGTCTTTCTCCCGTTCCCTCAGGACATCCCAACCTGATACCAGCGGCATCATCAGGTCCAGTACCACTGCGTCTGGCGGAAACGATTTCATCGAGTCCAGCGCTTCCTGACCATTCTGGGCCTCACGGAAGTCGTAACCGTCGCGTCGAAGCGACGCGATGATCATCTTGCGGATGCTGGGGTCGTCGTCCACCACCAGAACCTGATACGGTTTGTGTGGCTCAGAGGACTCGGGAGTATCAGGCATGGGATTGCCCTTCAATGCACGAGCGATGCCGCACGAGCCACTCAATTGCATGACAGGAAAGGGTCTTACGCATTATCTGCATATCTTCATGAGGGGTGCACAAAATCGTCAATCGCTTCAGACGATAGAGTTTCCGGATGATCACGGCCAGGATTCGTTGAGGCCTCTCGTCAGTTTTTCACGTACAGGAAATAGTGGGTCGGAGAACTGCCTACCGATCGCGCTCTGACAGGTAGCGTCCAATCCTCTCGATTCCGCTACTGACTACGTGCGGCTCAGCGGCATAGGAAATCCTGAGGAAGCCCTCTCCTCCGGCGCCGAACGCCACCCCCGGAATCGTCAGGACCCCGGCGTCCGTGGCCAATGACTTCGCGAGGCTGAGCGTGTCGCAAGTGGGAACCGGGGCGAAGGCATAGAAAGCACCAGCCGGTGCCGGAATGGCGACCTGCAAGTGCTGCTCGATTGCCGCAAGGGCGGCAGCGCGCTGGAGCCCAAGCTGTTGACGCACCCCAGCGAGCCAGCGGCTGCTCCACTCACGATTGTCCAAAACCTGTTTGGCCAGCAATTGCGAGAATGCCGATGCGCACGTCGCAATGTACTGATGCGCTTTCACGATCGATCTCATCAGAGGCTCGTCAGCGAGGACCCAGCCAAGACGGAGGCCGGTCATGGAGTGGCTCTTCGACATCCCGTTGACGACGATGACATTGTCACCCATCCCGAGCATCGAGGTAGGCCGCTCGTCGTAGTAAAGCTCGGAGTAGACCTCATCGCTGACAATCAGAAAATCGCGTTCCGCCGCAAGATCGGCCAGTCGCTGGAGTGACACGGCATCGATGACACTTCCGAGGGGGTTCGATGGAGAGTTCACGACTAGAAGTTTTGTTGCAGGGGTGACTTGACTGGCAAGAGCGTCGACGCTCAAAGTCCACTGTTCGGGATCGATGCTGTAACTCTTCACGGTCGCCCCGGCCATCTCGGCAACCGTTCGATACGACACGAAACCGGGATCGGGAACCAGGATCTCGTCGCCCGGTCCAACGTATGCCTGCATGATCGCGAAGAGTGCCTCTTCGGTTCCCGCGGTAACGCATAGTTCGCTCTGCGGATCGATGCGTTTTGTCAGCGACTCAGCAATACTCCGGCGTAACGCCATGTCGCCTGCATTTGCCGTGTAGCGCCACGACCCGCTCTCAGCCACCGCGGAGGCCATCTCGCGAAGCTCTCGGTCAGGTTCGATATTCGGCTCGCCCAGCCCCAGGTTCACGCTGAGGGGAGTGGCCAGGGCATTGATCTGCCGGATGAGCGAGATCTCGATCGATGAGACACGCGCGGAAGGAGTGGTGGGCATGGTCAGAGCGGAAAGCTGAACGTAGAACGCAGAACGCAGAACGAAGAGCGTCGAAAAGGGTGTTCACTACTTTCTGATTTCTTCATTCTGCGCTCTGTGTTCAACTTTCTGCTTTCTGCTTTCTGCTTTCTGCTTTCATCCCAGCGCCTCACCGAAGCGCTTCTTCCAGGGCCGTAGCGCTGTCAGTTTTCTCGTCGCGGTACTTGACGATGACAGGCGTAGCGATTTGAAGCGAATGCTTTTCCCCGAACTTTCCCTTGAATGGCCGGGATCCCGGAATCACGACCGCACCAAAAGGAATCTCGAGCGGCTTGCCAGGTTCGCGGCGGTAGATCTGAGCTCGGACGGCATCGTACACAGGAGTCGATCCCGTTATGACGACCCCCGCTCCGATCACGGCGCGGGAACGAACGATCGTCCCTT